>Ga0209841_1000007_pt1 | contig 49766 bp, 46 predicted proteins | sample GWRWT4_30Apr14_FD_187185 | JGI IMG/M metagenome (GOLD analysis project Ga0209841, IMG submission 187185) | Sand microcosm microbial communities from a hyporheic zone in Columbia River, Washington, USA - GW-RW T4_30-Apr-14 (SPAdes) (version 2) | ecosystem: Engineered > Artificial ecosystem > Sand...
TGCCAGGCCAACCGCGACCGCGTGATCGACTACGTGAAGGCCAAGTACGGCCGCGACGCGGTGAGCCAGATCGCGACCTTCGGCACCATGGCGGCGAAGGCGGTGGTGCGTGATGTGGCACGTGTTCAGGGAAAATCCTACGCCCTCGCCGACAGGTTATCCAAAATGATTCCCTTTGAACCGGGCATTACCCTGACCAAAGCCATGGAGCAAGAACAGGCGCTGCGTGAAGCGGTCGAAAAAGACGAAGAAGCCGCTGAAATCATGGAAATGGCTTTGCAGCTCGAAGGCATCGTACGTAATGTTGGCAAGCATGCGGGCGGCGTGGTTATTGCGCCCACGCAACTGACAGATTTTTGTCCGCTCTATTGCGATGAAAGTGGCGGCAATCTGGTAACCCAGTACGACAAAGACGATGTTGAACAGGTGGGTCTGGTCAAATTCGACTTTCTGGGTTTAAGAACGCTCACCATCATTGATTGGGCCGTCGCGACGATCAATCGTCAGCGGCACGAACAGGGTGAAGCCGCACTGGATATCAGCCTCTTGCCTTTGGAAGACCCGCCGACTTTCGCGCTTTTGCAACGCGCTGAAACCACCGCCGTATTTCAGCTGGAATCGCGGGGCATGAAAGATTTGATCAAACGCCTCCAGCCCAGCAGTTTTGAAGACATTGTGGCACTGGTGGCACTGTTCCGCCCAGGGCCTCTGCAATCGGGCATGGTCGATGATTTCATCAACCGCAAGCACGGCCGTGCGGTGGTGGCCTATGCACATCCTGATCTTGAACCTATTTTGCGTAACACCTATGGGGTTATTCTGTATCAGGAACAGGTTATGCAGATTGCCCAGGTACTGGCTAACTACACGCTTGGGCAGGCGGACATGTTACGCCGGGCCATGGGCAAGAAAAAACCGGAGGAAATGGAAAAACAACGGACCATTTTTAATGAAGGCGCACGTGCCAGAGGCATAGACGAAGCAACGGCAACCTATGTGTTCGATTTGATGGAAAAATTTTCCGGTTATGGATTTAACAAATCACACTCGGCTGCCTATGCACTGGTGTCCTATCAAACAGCCTGGTTAAAAGCCCATTATCCTGCGCCTTTTATGGCGGCGGTTTTATCTTCTGATCTTGATAATACCGATAAAGTCGTGGTCTTGATTGAAGAATGCCGGGCAATGAATTTGCAGGTGCAGCCGCCGATGATTAATCACAGTGAATATAAATTCACTGTGGTAAACGGTGTGATTGTCTACGGTTTGGGTGCGGTAAAAGGCGTGGGTGAAGGTGCCATTGACACCATCGTGAGTGAGCGTGCCCAGCACGGCCCCTACGGCGATTTATTTGAATTCTGTCGTCGGGTCGACATGAAAAAACTCAACCGGCGCACGCTGGAAGCGTTGATTCGCGCCGGTGCCATGGATTGCCTTGACCAGAATCGTGCAACGCTGTTTGCCAGTCTCGATCAGGCTATTCGTGCGGCCGATCAGCATGCCAACAATCAAAGCAGTGGCATGTTTGATCTTTTCGGCGACAAGGTCGATTCATCGGTACTTCATGCCGAGTATAACGTTGTAGATGAGTGGAATGACAATGTGCGCCTGGAAGGCGAAAAAGACACCCTGGGTTTGTATCTTACCGGACATCCTGTTGATCAATACGAAGCTGACCTTGCACATTTCATCAGCCACAAAATTGTTGATTTGCAGCCGCAGCGCGGTGAGAAAAAAATCATTGCCGGTTTGGTGGTGGCCATGCGCACCATGAAAACCAAAAAAGGGAGCACCTTGTGTTTTCTGGTGCTGGATGATCGCAGCGCCCGCATTGAAGTGTCTTTTTTTACCCGCACCTACGAACAATACAAACACTTGCTGATCAAGGACCAATTATTGGTGGTTGAAGGGGAAGCCAGTTCGGACGAATACAGCGGCGGGCTGAGGTTTAACGTTGATAAAGCCTTTGACCTCACCGGTGCCAGAGGTTGTTATGCCAAGCGACTGGAACTGTCGCTCAACGAACAAGACCTGAGTCTTTCTCAAATCGAGTTACTTAAAACCAGCCTGTTGTCAGCAAAGGGTGGTGAAACGCCAGTGATGATTAATTATCTGGGTGCGCAGGCCGATGCGCGACTTCGTCTGGGCGATAACTGGAAAGTTCATCCCAGCAATGACCTGCTCACACAATTGCAGCAGCTCTACGGTGCTGAACAGGTCACCGTCAAATATTAAACGGTCTGATCATCTGTGGTGCCGGAATTGTCAGGTTCGAAATACGCATTAAAAAACTGTTTTGCCGTGCGACCACTTCTGGAGCCTCTCGCCGCCGCAAACATTTTTGCCGCCTGGTGTAATTGCATTCTATCGCCTTTAAAGTCGGCAAAATAACTGTCCACAATATCGAGATAGCCCGCCTGCGTGGCTTGGTAAAACGACAAAGACAAACCAAAACGATCAGCCAGTGAAATTTTTTCCTCAATGGCATCGGCATAATGCAGCTCACCTTCCACAAGCTCGGATGCCAGATTCTCGCTCATGTATTCTGGCATCAGATGGCGACGGTTCGATGTGGCATACAGTAAAATGTTGTTCGGCGGCGCTTCTATTGAACCATCCAAAATGGTTTTGAGTGCCACATAACTGTTGTCGTTAGCGGCAAAAGAAAAATCATCACAGTAGAGAATAAATTTTTGCGGCAAATCGCGGATTTCATCCACGATGTCGTGCAGGCTGTGCAGATCATTTTTGTAGACCTCTATCAGCCGCAGACCGCGGTGCTGGTATTCATTCAATAGCGCCTTGATCAAAGACGATTTTCCTGTGCCCCGCGCGCCCCAGAGTAAGGCATTGTTGGCGGGTAAACCGGCAAGAAAACGTTCAGTGTTTTTCATCAAGGCGTGCTTTTGCGAGTCAATACCCACTAATTGCTGCAAACGAATGGGGTCGGTCAAGGTGATAGGCCGCAGAAAATGTTTTTGCTCGCGCCATAGGGCGGCTGTGGTGAGTTTCCAATTAATCATGATGAATAAATCCGTTTAAGGAGCAACATCGAGCAACACCGGACAATGATCCGACCCTGTTACTTCATTTAGTAAGTCGGTAAATTGAATTCGCGCCGCTAAACTGCTTGAAACCAGAAAGTAATCAATTCTCCAGCCGACATTTTTGGCGCGGGCACCGGCCCGGTAACTCCACCACGAATATTTCACCGTGCTGGGATTTAAATAACGAAAGGTGTCGATAAAACCTGCGGCAATAATATTATCCATACCATCAATTTCAATCTGGGTATAACCGGCCGATTTATTGTAATTGGCTTTGGGGTGGGTCAAATCAATTTCGCGATGGGCTACATTCAAATCACCGCACAAAATCACCGGTTTGATCTGCTCCAGTTTTTTTACGTAAGCCAGAAAATCGTTATCCCATTGCTGCCGATACGACAGACGTTTCAATTCACTGCCCGAATTTGGCGTGTAAACCGTGATCAGAAAAAAATCCGCAAATTCTGCCGCAATCACACGGCCTTCCTGATCATGCTCTGCCATGCCCATGTCATATTGCACCGCCAGCGGCTCTTTTTTACTTAAAATGGCCGTGCCGGAATAACCCTTGCGTTCCGCCGAATTGCAATAAATATGGTAACCGTTAAGAGGTTCAAGGGTGGCAACAACCTGATCAACCTGTGCTTTGGTTTCCTGCAGGCAGACAATATCGGCAGCAAAATCATGCAATGCCTGAGCAAAATCTTTTTTCATGATGGCACGAATGCCATTCACGTTCCACGAGACCAAACGCATAGAATTTTCTCTGAGAGTTTTAAGTGTGAATAAAGGAGCCGTACACCAAAAGAATAAAAACGAATCCAGTGTTCAAGACAACGAATAAGGGTAGATAGGGTAACGAAAAAACAGGGGGATGGAAACAGATGGTGTGGTGTGTGTGGTGTGTGGCGGTCAAGCAAAACCGGTCATTCAGTTTGGAAAATAAAAGCCGGAAAAATGGCCAAGGTCTCACGGACATCAGCCTAAACCAAGTGGCTGCGGCCCGATTAAAAACGGGGCGCTCGCAATCACCCTTTGCACAGGCCCTCCCTATTTCAGCAAGGACGCTACAAAAATAAGCGCAAGGGCCGATACCTGGGTGCTGCAATCAAGGCCAACATTTTAACTCCTTACGTTTGCTTACCGTTTATTACCGATCCGAGACAGACGCAGCCAAACGCACTCTTTACTATCACCCACAGCAAAAACAAATAAGCGCAACGATAAAAATAATGCTAAGGATCAAAAATGAAACGCACGCTTGTGATGTTGATAGCTCTTCTAACTCTGGTGTTTGCACATGCTGCGTTTGCCTTGCCGAATCAGGGCACTCCCTACGATGCGCCTAAAATAAACGTCTGTGATTTTGTTGATTTGGGCGATTGCGACTGACTCTACCCATAGCTTGCGTGCTGAGACAGCTTGGCGTATTGGATGTGTTCGCAGACGGGTGAACGGGCGCATTCTTCAGGCATTCCCTTTTTTCATCTTTCTATAGCGGGCTTCTGCAGGCCTGTTCGTTTAACTGTCTGAATAGTTTTGCTTTTTAATTAATTAGAAAAATTCAGTTACGAAATAACGCGTGACTAAAGCCCAATATTCGAAAAAATCAAGGTTCCTTCGTAATTTTATTACTACATATAGCATTTTACTTTTCAAATAACACAACATATAGTGCCTCCAGGTGTTTTGTACGCCGCTGTTCCATTTTTAGTTATCACAGAAATTAGCACGGAGGATTCGAGTCACATGTCTACAGCCATAGAAAATAGCGATCAACGGATTGATGATTTGGCACTTCAGGAAGCGTCTCTCGATATTTGGGATAAAAAATATCGACTGAAAAAAGAAAATGGAGAGGCCGTAGATCAGACAATTCAGCAAACATTTGAGCGTGTTGCCGAGGCACTGGCCAATGTGGAAGACAGCGCCAAACTCAAAAGTCATTGGAAAAAAGAATTTCTCTGGGCGCTGAATCGTGGTGCCTTGCCAGCAGGCCGTATTCTGTCCAATGCCGGTGCGTCAAAATACAAACCCGCTACGTCAACCATCAACTGTACCGTCTCCGGTATTGTGGGTGACTCCATGGACGATATTCTGCAGAAAAACTCCGAAGCGGGTTTAACTCTGAAAGCAGGTTGTGGCATTGGTTACGAATTTTCGACCTTGCGTCCGAAAGGGGACTACGTATCAGGTGCCGGTGCCACGACATCCGGCCCGCTGTCCTTTATGGATATTTTTGATAAAACCTGTTTTACCGTTTCATCGGCAGGTGGGCGACGTGGCGCTCAAATGGCGACCTTTGATGTGGGTCATCCTGATGTGCTCGATTTTGTTCGCGCCAAACGGGAAAATGGCCGTCTTCGTCAGTTCAATTTATCTTTGCTAATCACCAAAGAATTCATGGAAGCGGTCAAGGCTGATGCCGATTGGCAGTTGGCCTTTCCTATCCGTGAAAAATCCCTGGCGGTTAAACCGCTGGATCTTAACGACTCAAACACGATTATCTGGCGCCGTTTCCCGCTGACGGACGGCTATTTATGTAATGAAAAAGGCTTGGTCGCCTGTCGTATCCATAAAACCATCAAGGCTCAGGGTTTATGGAACATGATCATGTCGGCCACTTACGATTATGCCGAGCCGGGTTTTATTCTCATTGATGAAGTGAACGAAAAAAACAACAACTGGTTTTGCGAGAATATTCGTGCCACGAACCCCTGTGGCGAGCAGCCCTTGCCGCCTTATGGCAGTTGTTTGCTCGGATCCATTAATCTGACACGTTTTGTTGAAAAACCCTTTACCCCGGAGGCGGTGTTTAATTGGGACGACTTCCGTAAAACCGTATCAATATTTACCCGCATGCTCGATAACGTGGTTGAGATTAATGGACTGCCACTCGAAAAACAGCGTCAGGAGATTTTCCGCAAACGTCGTCATGGCATGGGTTTCCTGGGTTTGGGTTCTACGCTGACCTTGTTGCGCCTGAAGTACGGCAGTGCCGGATCGCTGGCCTTTACCGAGCAGGTGACTAAAGAAATGGCGCTGGAAGGTTGGCGTACCGGTTTGGCACTGGCCAAAGAAAAAGGGCCTGCGCCCATCATGGACGAAGATTTCACCGTAACGGCTGATATGTTGTATCAGCGTCCTGAAATGGTACGTGACGGCATAAAAGAGGGGGATCAAATCAAAGGCAAAGTATTGCATGCGCGTTACAGTCGTTACATGCAGCAAATCGCCGAAGAAGATCCTGCGCTGGTGGCGGCTTTGGCGCAAACGGGTGCGCGTTTTACGCATCACAGTTCTATCGCGCCCACGGGTACTATTTCATTGTCGCTTGCCAATAATGCCAGCAATGGGATTGAGCCCAGTTTCGCGCATCACTATTCGCGTAATGTGATTCGTGAAGGCAAAAAGAGTAAAGAAAAAGTAGACGTCTATTCGTATGAATTGCTGGCCTACCGGCATCTGGTGAATTCCCAGGCCGAACCCTTCGGTAACGAGCCGGAAAAAATCCTGCCCGATTATTTTATCTCGGCGGATGATGTTTCACCCAAACAACACGTTGATGTACAAGCGGCGGCGCAAAAATGGATAGATTCGTCCATTTCAAAAACAGCCAACGTACCTACGGATTATCCATTCAAGGATTTTAAAGATATTTATTTGTATGCCTATGAATGCGGACTCAAAGGATGCACGACTTTCCGTTTTAATCCCGAAGTATTCCAGGGCGTATTGGTGAAACAGCAGGATCTCGAAAATACACTGTATCGGTTCACCCTGGATGATGGCAGTATTGTTGAAGCCAAAGGCAATGAAGAAATTGAGTATGATGGCGAAATCCATACAGCGGCAAATCTGTTTGATGCGCTCAAAGAAGGTTATTACGGAAAATTTTAAGGGTAGGAGAGTACAAGATCATGACCATCAAAATTAAAAAACCTATCGTAGGTTACGAAGTCGTCAAAGAAGAAAAAGATAAAACGCCCAGTGAGCCACAAAAATTCAGTGCACAGGAAAACAACATCGTTCAGATGCATGAAAAACTGGAACGTCCCGAAATGCTGTTGGGTTCGACCTATAAAATAAAAACGCCGTTGAGCGAGCACGCGGTGTATCTGACCATCAATGATATTGTGCTCAATCCCGGCAGTGAACATGAAATTCGTCGACCGTTTGAGATTTTCATCAACTCAAAAAACATGGACCACTTTCAGTGGGTCGTTGCGCTAACACGGGTTATTTCGGCCGTGTTTCGCAAAGGCGGCGATAGTACGTTTCTGGTTGAAGAGCTCAAAGCGGTGTTTGATCCGCAAGGTGGCTACTTTAAAAAGGGCGGTACGTATATGCCTTCCTTGGTTGCAGAAATGGGCTTTGCGATTGAAACGCATATGAAAATGATCGGCATGATTCCGGAAAGTAATCTTGATGAACATCAACGCCAGTTGATTGAAACCAAACGTGCCGAATATGAAGCCCAAAACAAAACCGCAACACCGGCAGGTGAAACACAATTTCCTGCATCGGCTTCGTTGTGCAAAAAATGCAGTACCAAAGCCGTAATTATGATGGATGGTTGCCTGACTTGTTTGAACTGCGGTGATTCAAAGTGCTCCTGATGGAGCACTGTTTAATTTTTCTCGTCAATTAAAACCGGAATCTATGGATACAAAACCCATTGGGCCGTATCCATATATTTCGCTCCTCCGTACTTTATAAAATATTCACCTGCGCAGGAATATGATTTTTGATTTCTTCAATGGCGGCTTCTACGTTATTACCCTGCCAAAAATCGGGCGAATAAAAAAGATCAATACCAAGAAAGGTACTGATGCCTGTAGGGATATCTTGAGCAGTGTAACCCACTTGCGGAAAACTGCCTTCCACGCGCTCAGGTCCATCGGGATCGTCATCGCGTGTTTGATCTTTATACAATGCGCCCAAGGTGGCAATAAAATTTGGATCACGCTTGAACAAGGCAATAATATCCCAGTTTTTTCGTGAGCTGGCACTGAGCCAGCTGTGCTCCAGATCGACCTTGTAGTCTGCCGGATTACCTTTGGTCTCACCTGCAATCAATGGCTCTTTGGGACCGAGTTCGCTGCGATAGGCCATGCCTTTTAGGTTATCAAAATCAAGCGATATTTCGACAAATAAATTATCCGCCAATACGGAAGCCGCGCTCGGAATGGTGATATACACCGGGAATTCCGTGGTGTTTTCTGTAACGACCACGCTCGCCCCGGCCGTTGCCAGCTGAATACCAAACACCGAGAGCCCCGCATCCATTTCAATGATGCTGCGTACAGGACCATTTTTGACCGCCACAATACGATTGGGAATTAATCTATTGGTGATAGTGGCTTTCATAAAACCCATTTTTACGTGAACACGTAATTTCATGGTGTCCAATAAACTGCGTGTTTGGGAACCTTTATAGATAAAATCTTCCCACACCAATAAATTGCTGGGTTTGACTTGCAGCGAGTAGGCGCTTGTTTTTATTAAACCTGTGTCTTTATCAAAATAGGTGTATGATTTATCACTGCGTTGTGAATTTCCTTCAAGTACATAGGCGTAACTTTGGCGACCATGATCATTAAAACTGATTTCTGCCAGAATTTTACCTTCTACCGCGCTTTTTTGTGTTGCGCTTGCTTGCGGGCCGGTATCTTTATACATAAGGGCCAGTTGATCTTGAGGTTCAAGAATATTTTCCTGGCCATCGATTTCAAGTTTACCACCGGGGGCATAAATAAAGCCGCGTTTATTCACATCATCAAACTGAAAGGGGATTGCTTGCAGCTGATCATCAACGACAGCCATCACGGAATAATTGCTTGCATTATTTCCCAGTAAGGGTGTGAGTAACTCACCCTTGATAACAGAGACTTCTATTGCTCTTGCTGGACTTAGCTCGTCGCCGTCAGGCAGTGCAAAAACGGGTGAGGATAGTAATAAAAAATTAAAAATAAGAATGCTTGTGACGCAACTACGGAATGAAAACAACGATTTCATGCACAGTGCTCCTGAATATGTTTATTATTATTTTTGTAAAGCCGTGGAATTGAAGCACAGGGACTTGCTGATTTTTATGGCAATAAATGACGATATATAAAACACAGTGATAAAAATCACAGCCTTGTCTTGTTTTGATAGGGTGCTGTGTCGCACTGAGACAAATTAAAACAGATATACAAAAAGATACAGAGTGTGAATTTTTACATAGTGTCCTGCGAAAGATAAAAATAAACTATCGCTCTATAATTAAAAAAGACAAATTCCCTGTGTATGTTAGGTGAGAAAAAAATGTTGCGCCAAGAAAACACAATGACTCCATTCCCTAGAGAAAGCATTTCAAACAAGGTGAAAGAAAATGCACTGGAGGCAGCAGCGCTGGCAGCCGAACATGAGCCATTAGATCGGTTTGCACTGTTTGCTGACAGAAGAAAGTGCAGAAACAGGCGTGTTAATGACAATACCTTTTGGCTAAAAAGATCTAATTCATGCCAGCGAAAGAAAAGTTCAAATAGAAGAAGATCTTTCGATTTGAACAAAGATTGGTATTTAAAGGCCTCGTACGTTGATCAGGACGACCGCACCTAACAGCTCAGTTAAGTCTGAGGTGTTAGGTATTTAGTTATTCAGATAAAAGATCGGTGTGTGGTGGCGTGGTTTGGTTTTTCTTTTTTCGCTTTATGGGAGAAAAACCGTTGTGTGTATCAGTGGGCTTTGTTGAAGCAGGCGTTTCACTGACATTTTTTTTTCGTAGGTTTTTGTTGTTAACCGTTTTACTGGCAGCGCTGTGATGGGGTGTGGCGATGTCAGCAGGCGTAGTGTCGGGTGCGCTGTCCACAGACGCAGCGGCGGTGAGTCGTTTGGGTTTGCCAATATTTTTACGATTTCTGACCCGCTCTTTGGCTTTTTGCGCAGGTGTTTTTTCCGGACTTTTCTTTTTAATATCGTCTTCTTTTATTTTCTTTTTTTGCGGGCCGCTAAACTTGGCTTCGAGCCCTTCAATCGTAAAACGGAATATCTTTTGTTTGGTGCTGTTTTCTATCCTTATAAAACGATGCCACTCCTGGTGATTAACCAAAGAAATGGCGGTGCCCGATAAACCGGCACGTCCTGTTCGACCGATGCGATGAATATGGTCATCGGCATTTCGTGCCATGTCGAAGTTGACGATCAGATCAATGCCTTTAATATCCAGTCCGCGCGCAGCCACATCGGTTGCCACCATAATGCCGGCATTACCAGAGCGGTAGCGGTCAATAACGGCTTTGCGTTCAGCTTGATCTTTTTCACCATGCAGCACGACCACATGGTGGTCCTTGTAGCGCAAGTACGCACCCAGCTGATCGGCCTCAATGCGCGTGTTAGTAAAAATCAGGCATTTCTTAAAAGGCTCGTGGTGCAGTAAATAATCGGTAATGGCTTGTTTGTGTTTTTTGTCATCGGCAAGAATATGACGTTGGGCAATGGTTTGCTGCTGATTTTCTCTTGAGTTAAGAATAATGGTTTCGGGCGATTTCAGCAGACCGTTGGCGAACTCTGACAAGGCTTTGGGTTTGAGCGTGGCTGAAAAAAACAGGGTTTGCCGTTCAGCACGACAGTGCGTGACAATGGTTTCAATATCTTCAATAAAACCCAAATCGAGCATACGATCGGCTTCATCAATGACTAACAGCTCAAGATCATTTAACGCGACATTGCCTTTTTGAATATGTTCAACCAAACGCCCCGGTGTGGCGACAATTAATTCCGGATTTTTGCGCAGCAGAGCGGTCTGATATTTAAATTCTTCACCCCCCATGACGATGGCCGCTTTGAGCGAACTGAAACGGGCCAGTTGCTGGAAGGTTTTATACACCTGACGCGCTAACTCACGTGTTGGCACCAGCACCAAACCCAAAGTGTTTGTGTTTTCTTCGCTGTGTTGCAGAAATCCCTGCAAGGCAGGCAGAAGATACGCCACTGTTTTCCCGCTGCCGGTTTCTGCGCCCACTTTGAGATCTTTTTTTTCCAACGCAGGCGGTAACGTGGCGGCTTGCACCGGAGTGGGTTGATCAAAGCCCAGTTTTTCGAGTGCTTTGAGTAGGCGGTGATCCAGAGAATAATCAGAATACAAGCAGTGTGCCTCGTGTAATAAAAAGCGGGAATGTCTAATAGGGAGGTGTCGGGTAAACGAAAGTTTTAATGAAATACCTGCCAAAGTTTAACTCATTTCAATGAATGAGAGTAATTATTCAGCGGCCGGGTGATCTGTCTGGGCGGTGTTAGGTATCAGTGATATCCGCCATCGCGTATCAAACCCACAAAAATACCCTCAATGATCAGCTCATGCGGTGCCACCAGAATGGGGTTGTATTTTTTGTTTTCGGGAATAAGTATCGGACGATTACGTTTGATTTCGAGACGTTTTATGGTGACCTCGTCGTTAATGCGTGCAATGACAATTTGCCCTGATTTGGCGGTATTTGTTTTTTGTACGGCGATCAGATCACCATCAAGAATGCCGGCGTCGATCATGCTGTCGCCACGCACACGTAAAAAATAGGTCGGGTGTTTACTGAACACGCCTTGTGGCAGGGGAATGGTTTTATCGATATTGGCAATCGCTTCAATCGGACTGCCGGCGGCAACGTGACCAATCACCGGCACTTCGTCACCGGTTTGCAATAGCTGAATGCCACGCGAGGTTTCGCTGTGAAGATGAATGTAACCCTTTTTTTCCAGCGCTTTAAGGTGATCAACGGCCGCCGTTTTGGAGCGAAACCCCAAGGCCAGCGCGATCTCGCTGCGCGTGGGTGAAATACCATTTTCGGCGCTGTAGTGTTTGATAAAATCCAGCACCCTGTGTTGTCGTTCGGTCAGTGTTTTTAACATCGCGCAGCCATGATTAAAGTGAACATTGTGTTGGTTTGGGTATGATATCACGCAGCTGTTCGTGTAAACAGTGTCTTTAAGTACGGTGCTGTTTATTTGGCCTAAGGCGTAAATTGGACTAAATACAGTTTAGTCAACGTTTGTGAGCCGATTAAAGAAGTGAATCATTAGGTCACGAACTCTCTGTGACGATTGTGAAGCCAATGCATCCTGCATGTGTTCAATAAAACTCACATGAGTGATGTCGCTTGGCAGAGGCTGCGTCGTAGTGCTTTGTACGCTTTGTGGAACGGTTGAGCACAACAGGCTGAGGGCGCGATTCGTCAGCACCGCCTGATCAATGCCTTCGAGTTGAATCAAGCCGTTGTATTTGATTAAACCCTCTTCAGCGAGCCAGAGCATGCAGGCCAGACAGGATTGGTGACGGCGACTGTGCATGCCAAACTCATCGAGTTCATCCGGCCCCATAATGTCTTCTACGAAAATATCGCTGCGACGTGGAAAAGTGCAATAAAGTGTTTTTAACACCAGCGCGCTGTCTTTACAAAAATCGTCTATATGAATATCGAGCATAAAAGATAGTAAACAAATTGAGCATGAAGGGTTTGGCGAAGCACCGGATTGTTTTTTTAAGAATAGCAGCTTCAAGTGTGCAATTTATTTATACTGCACGTCCACACCAGTCGGCAGCGAGCACTGGACTGTTATCCCGTAACCACGTTCGCAAAAAAGGTGCAGAGCACACACAATGACGCACGCATTATCGGTAAAAAATTTAAAAAAAACCTATTCAAGCGGTGTTGAAGCCCTTAAAGGCATCAGTTTTGACGTTGAAGAAGGCGATTTTTTTGCTCTGCTGGGCCCCAATGGTGCCGGTAAATCCACCACCATCGGCATTATGAGTTCGCTGGTTAATAAAACGTCCGGACACGTCGAAATATTTGGTTATGACCTCGATAAACAACAGGCCGTTGCCAAAAAACATCTGGGTCTGGTGCCGCAGGAATTCAATTTTAACCAGTTCGAAAAAGTCTACGACGTGCTTATTGCGCAAGCCGGTTATTACGGCATTCCCACCGCCAAAGCCAGCGACAGCGCTGAAAAATACCTGCGTGCACTTGGGCTTTGGGACAAACGCAATAGCCAGTCGCGTTTATTGTCGGGTGGCATGAAGCGGCGTTTAATGATTGCCCGAGCCTTGGTGCACGAACCCAAACTGCTTATTCTGGATGAACCCACGGCTGGCGTTGATATTGAATTACGGCGCACCATGTGGACCTACCTGGCCGATCTGAACCAGAAGGGCACAACGATTATTCTCACCACGCACTATCTTGAAGAGGCCGAAAGCCTGTGTCGTAACGTCGCTATTATCGACGAAGGCCAGATTGTGTGTCAGGGCCGTATGGCTGCATTATTACAACAACTGCATGTCGAAACCCTGGTGCTTGATATGGCCGCACCTTTGTCCGCCACGCCGGTGCTGGACGCTTATCCCTGCGAACTGCTCAATGGCAGCAGCTTGCATGTTGAAATCAAACAAGGGCAGGGTTTGAACAGTTTGTTTGCCCAGCTTTCGGCTCAGGGTATACAGGTCACCAGCATGCGCAATAAAGCCAATCGTCTGGAAGAATTATTTGTTCGCCTCGTCAGTAAACAGGGAAAATAAGCCGCTTAATATGAATAGCCACGAAACCTTTATCGCCTTAGTTACACTCATCCGCAAAGAAGTACGACGATTCATGCGTATCTGGGTGCAAACCCTGCTGCCACCGGCCATCACCATGGTCTTGTACTTTGTTATTTTCGGCAGTTTGATTGGCCGCCGCATCGGCGAAATGGGGGGTTACGACTACATTCAGTTTGTGGTGCCCGGTCTGATCATGATGGCTGTGATCACCAATGCCTACGCCAATGTGTCCTCCTCGTTTTACAGCCACAAATTTCAACATTGTATTGAAGAAATTCTGGTATCCCCGATGCCGGCTTACATCATTTTGTTAGGCTTTGTTGGTGGTGGCGTGGTGCGTGGTGTGCTCGTGGGCCTTGTTGTGTCGCTTTTGTCGCTGTTTTTCACACAATTGCATGTGCAACATCTGGGTATCACCGTGCTGGTGATTGTGAGCACGGCTTTATTGTTTTCATTGGCCGGTTTTATCAACGCCATTTTTGCCAACAAGTTTGATGACATATCCATTGTGCCCACCTTTATTCTCACACCGCTTACGTATTTGGGCGGAGTTTTCTATTCAATGGATATGTTGCCCCCAATTTGGCGAACGCTCTCGTTGGCCAATCCTATTGTGTACATGGTCAATGCGTTCCGTTATGGCATATTGGGCGTGTCCGACGTGAACGTGTATTTTTCGATAGCCATGATCATGGTGTTTATGACCCTCTTTTTTGCCTACGCACTGTGGTTACTGAAAAAAGGTGTAGGCATTCGAAGCTGAGTTTCGTCGTAACGACGTAGGATAATCTGATTTCTAATAGGTGCTTTGTGAACGAACTACCTCTAGGCAAACCCACGCACTACAGCACTCACTACGATCCCGCCTTGTTGTGCGCCATCCCCCGCGCAACAGGCCGAATCGCGTTAGGGCTCTCCACCGATGCAGGCTTGCCCTTTAAAGGTGTGGATATCTGGAATGCCTATGAGCTGTCGTGGTTAACGCCGCAAGGTAAACCCTGTGTGGCACTGGCAGAAATTCATGTGCCGGCCGAATCGCCTTATATGGTGGAATCGAAAAGCCTAAAACTTTATCTGAACTCTTTTTGTTACACCCGATTCAATCATCGCGGCGCGGTGTTAAACACCCTCGAAACCGATCTTGCCGCACTGTTGCATGCGCCGGTTTTCGTGCGAATTATCCTGCCTAACGAAGCAGAGCATCTGCATACGCGCACCGCACTGCCAGGTCTGTGCCTCGATACGCTCGATCTCACCATGGATGCTTACGATGTGAGCGCCGATTTGCTCATGCTGGAAGGGACGCACCACGCTGTTACAGAAATTCTGCACAGTCATTTGTTGCGCTCCAACTGCCCCGTCACCCAGCAACCCGATTGGGCCTCGGTGCTAGTGGAATACACGGGCGATAAAATCGATCATGCCGCTTTGTTGAAATACATAGTCTCCTATCGCAATCATAACGGCTTCCATGAGCAGTGCGTTGAACAGATTTTTATGGATATCAAAACCCGTTGTCATCCTCTGCATTTGACCGTTTATGCCCGTTATACCCGCCGGGGCGGTATCGACATCAACCCCTACCGTTCCGACCGTCAAATTCAACCCGCCAACACCTTAAGCTTCAGGCAATAAGTGTCGGCATACGCTACATTGATTTGTAATGTGTCGTTTGTATAGGCAACACAGCGCTGACTCGACCTAAGGGCTTAAACGGAGGCGAAAATGGAAAACGGATGGCGTTCAGGTTTGGATATTCTCGGTTGGGACGCTCACGGCCCGGTCAAGGCCTTGGTGATTGGACATGAAAGCACTTTATGCAAAGGCCCATTGCTTGAAATACGTTCCCCCATTGATGGCCAACTTATTACACGCTGCGCAATGGCACAGCCCGCTGATTTAGATAAAGCGATTCAAAGCGCGCAAAATTCGTTTCATTTCTGGAAAAAAGTACCGGCACCTAAACGCGGCGCGCTGGTGGCTAAAATTGCTGAGTTGGTCAAACAAGACAAAACGTTTCTGGCACAACTTATTACTCACGAAGCCGGAAAAACCAAACAGGAAGCACTGGGCGAAGTCCAGGAATGGATTGATATTTGTGAATTCGCCGTGGGTTTGTCTCGCCAGCTCTACGGCCTAACGTTGGTGAGTGAGCGGCAAAATCATCGGATGATGGAGCAGTGGCATCCACTGGGTCCGATTGGCGTCATCACCTCGTTTAATTTTCCTATGGCCGTGTGGTCATGGAACACTATGCTGGCCCTTGTTTGCGGTGACACCGTTATCTGGAAACCCTCTGAAAAAACACCCTTATGCGCTTTGGCCTGTCAAAGCATTTTTGCAAAAGCACTTGGCTATTTTCCCGAATGGAACGATTTCAGTCAGGGTTTGTCGAGTGTAGTGATTGGTGGCCCGGACATAGGGCAGGCACTGGCCCAGGACTCACGTGTGCCGTTGATATCCGCCACCGGTTCCGTCGCTATGGGCAAAAAAGTCGCCACCACCGTGGCCAGTCGTTTAGGCAAAAGCCTGCTCGAACTGGGCGGCAACAACGGGCTTATTCTCACGCCCTCAGCCAATCTCGATTTAGCCATTCGTGGCATTGTGTTTGCCGCCGTGGGCACCACCGGACAACGCTGCACAACGCTGCGACGTTTAATTGTGCAGCGCTCGATACACGATCAGGTCATCAAAAGGTTGCAAGTTGCTTATGCTCAAATAACACCGGGTGATCCACGCCATGAAAACACTTTGCTCGGCCCCTTGATTGATCAACGGGCCTTTGAAGCCATGCAGCACGCCATTCAATGTGCTTTAAAACAAGGGGGCACGCTGCTCTTTGGTGGTCAACGATATACATCAGCGGCATTGTCGGATGCTGCCTACTACGTGGTGCCCGCGTTAATTCGCATTGATTCCAGTGCCGAAATAATTCAACACGAAACCTTCGCGCCCATTTTATATGTGATGTGTTACGACGAGCTGTCTGAGGCCATTACCCTACATAACCATGTGCCCCAAGGTTTATCATCGGCAATTTTTACCCGCGATATGCAAGAAGCTGAAATATTTCTTTCACCTGCTGGTTCCGATTGCGGCATTGCCAATGTCAACATAGGCACCTCGGGGGCAGAAATTGGCGGCGCCTTTGGGGGCGAAAAAGAAAGTGGCGGCGGGCGTGAATCGGGCAGTGATGCCTGGAGAAATTACATGCGCCGCGTCACCAACACCATCAACTACGGCTCGGAACTTCCGCTGGCGCAGGGCATCGAATTTAATTTTGATAGCAGCGTTTAACCGCAACGAATTTTACCTCGCCGCACAATAAATAAAACGTGTTTCAAGTGCCTTGTCTGTTCAAGCCCTCTCGCAAACAGGATTGGAGCGAAACCAGCGAGACACAATAATCATCTATTAGTGTTCGGTGCTTCTGCATGAGAGTGGAAGGTGAGTTGGTTTTAGACCTTCTCCGTTCGTACAGTTCCAGATGATGCGGCCTTCGGCGTCAACTGTGGGCGTGAAGATGAGTTCGCCTTGCTCGATGCCGACAGTGAGTACCATGTTGCCAGGGTCGAGAGACAGATGCGTGTCATCGTTCAGTTGCGAGGGGATGCCAAGGATATCAAGCGACTCAGGAACCTTTTGGTTGGACTGGTAGTAATTGCTTAGGGCATCGCGTGCGTTCTGGGAATGGACGGCGGCGACACTGACTTTGGTTTTGACAATGAAGTCCTGATACGCCGGGATGGCAACGGCAGCGAGCACGCCGATGAAGTAGACCAGCATCAGAAAGCCAAAGCCTGCGCCCATGCGTCCCGCGTACGGGACGAACACCGCCAACAGGTAGGCGAGGCCATTACGTGGAGGCATTTCGGCCTCTGTATTCATGACGCGGGCTGCGCGCTTGGTCAGCCAGGGGTAACCTGCAATCAGTTCGTGAAATGACATCCAGAAGCCAGATGAGAGCTTGCTCTGGCCGAGATAGGCAGTTATATCGAGCTGTTTCCAGCGCTCGGTGCCTGCCGACAACGCGGCCAACGCTTGCGCAGCACCTTCTGGCGAGCTGCTGCAAGCCAGTCCGTGGCGGTCGCAGGTGCTTTCGCGGGCACGTGAATAAGCGGCTCCGAGCAGTGGAAGCCATAACACAGGCCAGCGTAAGAGGTGGCCGCTCAGATGTTTCATACGCAAGTGGCCAAGCTCGTGACCGATGTAAAAACGAACGCCATCAGCATGTTGCTCCATCGCATCGACTACGTCCGACAACAGCACAACATATTGAGTACCGAGAAATTTGGTGGCAAACGCATTGAGTCCCCCATTGCCACTCAAAATGTAGGCCTGTGGTCGCGTCTTGATTTGCAGACGATCACAGCAAGCGGTGAATTGTGCATACAGGTCGGGAAATTGAGATTCTGACAGCTCGACACCATTGCCCTTGATGTGGGAGATAAGCGTGGATTGAGCGAACAGGTACAACACGAAGCCGAACAGAAGTCCGATCAATGCGCCACCAAAAGTGCCAACGATCAGGCCTAGCCAGACCATGATGCCGAGCACTAGGGTTATGGCGCCGAGTGTACGTTCACGCGGGTAAACGAGTTAGTTCATGATTAATATTTCCTTTAGGTTAATAAGTCTAACGTTATAAAAAACTTGTAGTATCTTGTAAAAATGATAATAAATAGAGCAAATATAATAAATGGATTTATCAGCGTGTACGTGTGTTATAGGGTTTCTGGATGCGTCCTTATGCCCCTTGAGTCAATCGTTATCTTTAATGTCAGGCGCTATGGTATTTTTTGCGAAATTACAGCATCATTTATTCAGTTTCGTCACGCAATAATAGATTCTGTCTATAAATTATTTGTATATGCTCATGAAACCATCAACACTAAAGCCGTTCATTTTTTTCTTGCCTACGATAATTACTGGCACACCTTTGCTGCCGAGTGAATCGTACGTTTTCTTGGCGCGTGCATCTTTTTCGATATCATATTCAATGTAGGCAATATTGTTCTGTTTGAAATACTGCCGGGCTTTCTTACAATAACCACACCAACTTGTGCCATACATAGTTACCCGCGTTGAGCTGGTGTCCTGGTAGAATTCTATATTTTCATAAGTGACATTCTTGTATGAATTTATCTCTACGATAACCTTTTCAGCGGCTCCTTTGTCACTGGGGGTGTCACCATAGTGAACACGCCCCGATTCATCGGTCCATTTGTATATTTCGGCAGAGGCTAATAAAGGGATCATCAGCAAGATTATGGATAGGTATTTCATGCAGAATTTATTTCATGTTAGCGTGAAGTTGACATGAGCAATGCGATATCTCACGTGCGAGCGTGCATTTATTTCTTTTTTGCATCGACAAATTGAAATTGATCTCCAAACATCCCTTGGCTGATGATCCACTTGTCCTTTGCACGATAGAAATAGAATTCCCAAATAACCGGATGAGATTCATGTTTGGCGACTTTGACAATTCTAATTAACGAAGGTGATAACTGTTCTTCAACAATAAGTTCGCTGCCTATTAATGATCCATACAAGGGACCAAGCATACCTAATTGTTGTTTCATCACAGTAAGAGCCTGAGATTTTTTCTCAATTAATAGATTGGACGCGTATAAGTTATCAATGGCTTTAGAATGATCACCTTTTTGCAACTCCTGAAAGAAGGAATCGACTTGTTGCGTAGGCGTTCCATTGTATGCAAATGCAAATAATGGGAACGCAAAAATAAATAAGGCTATTATTCTTTTTCTCATAGATGGATATCTCTATTTTAATGTTTGTGAAATTGATGGTGTTCGATATTGTAAAAAATGGTAGTGCGACAATTCATTCTATTGGACGAAAATATTTAATGTTATGTGTAAGTGTAGAGCAGATTTTGATATCGGTTGCAAAAGAACTCTGCCAAGGTGACAGAAAAAATGCTCTCCCCAGTCTGTGATTAAATTATTTAAAAATGTAACAAAGTTTGAACCCAATTATGACGTTTAATGGCTACGAATAACTCTGAGACAGAGACTGTCTTGCCTTGTGCGGAGTGTTATGGTGTAGGCAGGAGATGCCTTTGTCTTGGCTATATGCAGGCTATTTTAGACGTTAGATTGTGAAGGGATTTTAAAAAAGCAAAAAAAGGTCTGTTGGCGGATTATAGGCGCTGACAATCGAGTAAAATTGAAAATATGATCGCCAATCGCCACCTGAGTGCTTTTTTGCGTGATGTAATGGGTGATAGGCTTAAAAATATTGCGTTATAAAACGAAGTTTATGAATGAGCAGATGGAATTCTTCAAACTATTTATTGTCATTTTCTGAAAAATGAATAAACAACAAGGCGTAATTTTTTACGCCTTGTTGAAAGCCTTTCTAAGGCAACTCAACATTGTGGTAAACCTGCTGCACATCATCCAGCTCGTCTAGCATGGCTAAAAATTTCTCGAATAAGACGACATCATCACCGCTGATCGTGGTGAAGCTATGGGGAATAAACTGTATTTCATCAACCTCAAATTCAATGTCACCACAACAATCCAGCAAGGCTTGTTTTGCCTTGAAATAATCGGTGTTCGGTGCAAATACCGAAATTTTACCGCCTTCATTTTCGATATCAGTTACGTTTACGTCTGCGTCCATCAGTGCTTCAAGCACGGCATCTTCATTGTCGTATTTAAAGACGAAAATCGCTGCATGATCGAACATGTGGCTTACGCTACCCTGGGTGCCGATTTTGCATTTGGTTTTGGTAAACGCCAGACGCACATCACCAAAGGTACGGTTAGGGTTGTCAGTTAAGCAATCAATGATTGCCATACATCCGCCCGGGCCATACCCTTCATATCGAGCGGGAAAATAATCTTCACCCAGCCCACCTTTGGCTTTATCAAGCGCCTTATCAATGACGTGCGTCGGCACTTGATCCTTTTTTGCCCGCTCTATCAAGTTGCGCAATGATAAATTTCCGGCAGGATCAACGCCCCCTGATTTGGCGCTGACATAGATTTCACGGCCATAACGGCTATAAATCTTGGTTTTCATGCCAGAGGTTTTTGCCATCGAATCCTTACGGTTCTGATACGCTCTACCCATAGGGCTAATGCTCCATAATGATTATTAAAACCGCGATTTTACTGATAAGTACGCGATGAGGGAAACAGGATTCACTATTTTACGCCGGGATAAATGACGGCCATGCTTTTGAAAAGTCGTATTTTTTGCGCATGATTATTTACTTGTTTAGACATTTAGTTGAAGCAATTCTGATCTCATTGATTAAAAGGCGTCTCTTCGCCAGCGGTTTTTATCATCGCTGACGAAGCAATTTGTTTCAGGCACTCACTACAGCACTAAACCTTTTTTTCTGTGCCTTTCCAATACTGATCTCTTAATAAGCGCTTATACAGCTTTCCGGTGGGGAGACGTGGCAGCTGGTCGATAAAATCGATAGAACGTGGCAATTTATATTTGGCAAGATTCAAAGCGGCAAAGGCGAGAATATCTTCCGCCAATTCATCTGACGGTATTACACCGGGCGCCACTTCAACCACGGCTTTCACCGACTCGCCCCACGCCTCGTCCGGCACGCCCAGCACGGCAACGTCACCAATTTGCGGATGCTGATGCAGCACGGCTTCGATTTCTGCCGGGTAAATATTCACGCCGCCGGAAATAATCATGTCGCTTTTACGATCGCAAATAAACAACCAGCCGTCTTCGGTGAGATAGCCCATGTCACCCACGGTAAACATTTTGCCACGGGCACTTTCAGCGGTTTTTTTATCATCCTTGAAGTATTTAAATTCACCCATGGGCGAGGTCATATAAATGGTGCCCACCTCATTGGGGGGCAGGGCATTGCCATCATCGTCGAGAATAATTAATTCCGCACCCGGCCAGGCTCGGCCCACAGTGCCGGGATTTTTCAGCCACTCATGGGCATTCACATACGCGCCGCCACCTTCCGTTGCGGCGTAATATTCGTAAATAACCGGGCCAAACCAATCAATCATTTTACGTTTGGTGTCAGCCGGACAGGGCGCTGCCGCGTGAATGACATTTTTTAGACTGCTGAGGTCATATTGTTCGCGAACCGATTCGGGCAACTCCAGCAGACGGTGGAACATGGTCGGCACCATGTGCGTGGCGGTGACCTGGTGACCCTGGATTTTTTTCAGGCAATCTTCCGCAGACCACTTTTTGGTCAGCACCACCGATTGGCCAAGATGCAAGGCGCCCATCGCAAAACCGCAGGGTGCGGCATGGTACAGAGGCCCGGCGACAAGATGTGAGCCTGAGCCTGGTTGAATGTCAAACAGCATGCCAAGCAGCGCGCTCATGGCCGCACTAGTTTCGGGCGGGCCTTCACTCAGGGGGCGTCTTACACCTTTGGGCCGGCCTGTTGTGCCCGAGGTGTACAGCATCAAGTTGCCTGCAGAGCGTTCTTGGGGCGGCGCTGCGGAATGTTCGGCAAGCAAGGTTTCATAGTCTTGAAAGCCCGCCAGCGGATCAATAGAAAAACAGTGATGCCGATCAAAGCCCAGCTCGTTGACCGCCTTGTTTGCCGCGTCACTGTAGGCTGACTCGGTGATAAACACCTTGGCCTCACAGTTAGATAGAATGTAGGCCACCTCGGGTCCCGTGAGGTGATAATTAATGGCGGTGAGATACATGCCAATCTGATGCGTTGCAAGAAAGACTTCCGCCCACTCGGCATGGTTATTTAACAAAATGGCAACCCCGTCGCCGCGCTGGCAGCCTAGGGTCTGGAGCGCGTGAGACAGTTGATTCACCCTTGCGCCTAATTCACCGAAGGTCTGTGTTTCGCCTTCGGCCGTAATCAGTGCAATACGATCAGGATCATGTTTGGCCCACTCCCAGAATGCGTTTACGTTCATAGTCTAATCCTTGTGGTTTTTATTGTTGTTAGGCGCCATTGCGCCGTCAAAGTCAATTTTTATTAGATGGAAGCCCTGCGACACGACAAATAGCAAAGAAACCCCACGTGCGAATCTAACAAGGAAGCGCGCTTAAAACAAATCCCGCCCTGTTAAATTTTGCAGGCTTGCCCTGCTGACGCACATACGACTAAGGAAGGCAGTAAGGTTAAACACCAGCCAGCCATTGTTTTTGAGGCGAATAGTTAGGGCGCCTCAATAGGCATTCCGGTTTGCCTGATTTAAATAATAAATACACGCTGTTTATGCAGAAAAATAATGGCAAAACCACGCAAAGCAATGTCAGTTTTTGCATTTATGTTGCCACCAATGGCTTCATCAGCCCCTCAGATCGGCGCTTAAGCGGTGGCACCTTTAGTTCGCTATCCAGAGCAACGTGGCCAAAGGTGACAATAGCTGCCGACAAAAATGCGATAGCCCAACTAAATAGGAAGAAACCCGGTGTGACCAATGAGCCGCAACCCAAACAAAGCGAGGTATTTGCCGCTCAACGCGAAAAGGACAGCGAACAAGAATGCACCGATGCAGGCGTGGCTAAACCCGTGCAGATGACCTTGGCCGCAGAGCATTACAAGCAGCGAACTGTTAGGCATGTTCACTTGTGCGCCAGGGGCTTCTCCGTAAAAAGATAGTCTTTCATTTCCTTGGAAAAGGCCGGATCCTTGCGCCGAATCCACTCCAGCACCATTGCCGCGTGCTCTTTTTCCTCATCCCGATTGTGTATCAGGATTGCTTTCAGCTCAGGGTCCTTGCAAGCGTCGGCACGCTGGTTGTACCAGTCAACCGCCTCCAATTCCTCCATGAGTGAGACAATTGCGCGATGCATGTCTCTGGTTTCTTCAGAAATATCGGTAATGGGCTCGTGATAACCAACACTTGACATAGTAATTTCTCCTGCTGTGGTAGCCGACGGTCAAAGCACCTAAGGTACTCTATGCGACACTTGATGTCTTATAAAGTTTAAAGAGCTCGCCTCTTTGGTGCATCCTGCGCGCAAATCATCGCTCGCCAAAACCTGAATTACTGTATCGGGTCAAGAAAGGGTGTTTCTGGATCACTCGTATAAAAGATCAGCACCCGAAGCGGCTTGGCACTGCTGCGGTTGTAGCCCGTCATCTTTACGTTTGGTGGTTCCACGAAGGCTTGCCCCGCCTTTACAACGATCGGCGCACGCCCCTCTAGCTCTAACGTAAATTCACCTTCCAGGATAAACACCGTTACCGGAAATTGATGCGTATGGAACACGGTCTTATCGCCCGGCTTGAAACTTGCCGTCAGGACGCGAACTTCCTGCTTATCGCCCTTGGGCATGCCAGACACAAGCTCTTTCAAGATCATTTCTGGCCTTGCGGTACCTTGCGTTTGCGCCATCGACGGGAAAGTAATAAACAGAATGGAAACGCTGATGACCTGAATATATTTTTTCATTTTTTTCGACACTTTCAATTGAAACAAGTAAGGTCATGGCGGGAGTATTAAGCTGAACCCTTGCGCAGTATCCAGATTAATCTTTTTTACCGCAGAAAGTTTTACCGTCTTTTTTGCCAGCCATAAATCATAAGCATCTTGCATTAAGAGCCAGCTTTCAGGTGACCGGCCAAGTGCTTTGGCAAGACGAAGTGCCATTTCAGGTGTGATGCTGCTTTGTTGCTTGAGTAGTCTGCTGAGTGTTGAAGGTGACACAGCCAGTTTTTCAGCCAAATAGCGGCAACTAAAACCATAAGGCGTCATGTAGGTTTCAGTTATAAATTCGCCAGGATGGGGTGGGTTATACCTAGCCATTAGTGATAATCCTCATAGTTGACGATATAGGTATTGCTGTCTTTAAAATCGAAGGTGATTCGCCAGTTACCGTTGACAGTGATAGACCAGAGCCCCTTTATATCACCTTTTAACGGATGAAGACGATAACCCGGAAGGTCAGGGTCATCAATGGTTTGAGCTGAATCAAGCGCCGCCAACTGCAGTCGAAGTTTTTTCGCGCGATCAGCCTGAATTCCACGCATGTTTCCAGTTTCGTAGAATTTTTCTAAACCTTTATGTTTAAATGACTTGATCATTGGTCCGGTGTAGCGTGTTGCGCAACACTGGCAACTAAGGTCGTTGATCAAGGGAGGCTCTTGATTCCATGCCGCGGGTCGTAGATGGCGCCCTAAAGCACACTGTACTCCTGCGAGCGAGAGTAGAGGTTTGAAAGTTAATCTGGTGAATTCAAGTAATAACTGCAATGTAATGATAAAACGAGCTAATTCACTCGCTGCGCCTAACAACTATTCTCAGAAATAAACCCAAAAAAAGTTTTGCAAGAAGCCGTATTTATAAATCAATGATCCTGCAATTCTCCTGAACTGGATCTTGCAATGGGTTTGAGCGCTGTTTTTATGGTTCTGTCAAGCGCGCTAATGAGTTGTTTGAACTGTTCCGTTTGTAGAATAAATTTTATTCTTAACTTTTTTGACTGAGCGTTTAAATTTGATCGAGCTTTTATTGTTCTTGGTATATCCGCTAACCAAGCCTCGCCCATGCTGAGGTCTTGGATTTCGCCAAGCCTGTTTTGCCAGTGTTTTAGCTCGCCGGAGAGATTTATGTTGATTAACTGTGCTTCATCTAAAAAATCTACCAAATAACGGACTTTTTTATATTTTATTCTTAGTTGGTGGAATGTTTTTGGCGTATCAGGCTGAAGTGAGGAAATTGAATCTAGAAGCTCTGCCTTTGTTACTGACCAAGCGTCTAAAACTTTATGGGCGAACTGGTTTGGATTTTTTTCGATTGTTTTGTAAAATTTCCCGGTACAGTCGGTTAATTCTTCGCGAAACTTCTTCCCTCCAATTTTTTTAAAAATTTCCTGATTATTCTTTATTTCTTTGTTTATAGCCTGCTCCAGAATAGTGTCCACGCGTTCGGAAAAATCAAACTTATGCTGCAATACTTGCAGGTTGCGAATTTCACCACAGCGCTTTAACCAGCTATTGGCTTTTTTTGCCCAGTAACGGTTGTTTTCTGGTGTATTTAGAACGGGTTCCAGTGCGAGCAATTGTCGCGAGGCAACCCTGAACGCATGTATTGTTTTAGCAGAGTGGTTATTACGAATCGCTTTTGATAACAGTAAATACTGCTTCACTCTTTGCTGAATGATAATTTGAATCTTATTAATATCCATACATGTTTTCCCATGATTGGAAGAAATTAAACATTTCGATTAGCGTAAAGCTGTTTGAGTGGGAGAGTAAATGCCGTTGAGCTGATGTGCTATTTCCTTTGGCGAGAAAAGAGCCAAACTATATCAGCTGAGTGCTCTTCTAAAGAAATTGCACTTATTGTCCGACGCAGCGACCTAGTGAATTCGTACCCGCAAAATCGGGTTCAGGTCTTTGATTTACGTCCTGAAAAATAAACACAAAAACAGTCTTGGGGTAATAGGATAACAAATCAAAGACCTGACACTGCTTATGCAAACAAGCGCGATATGTTCACCAAAAAATTAAGATTCCCCCCGCGACCTTTGTGCAAACACCCTCTGTCCTTGATGATCTAACAACTCAACAAACAGCGGCATTTTTCCCAGCGCATGTGTTGCGCAGGACAAACACGGGTCATAGGCGCGAATCGCAACTTCGATTTGATTTAACGCGCCTTCGGTGACGGTCTGGCCATCGATATATTCTTTGGCCACGGCGAGCACGCTGTTGTTCATGGCCTGATTATTTTGCGTGGTTGATACGATCAGGTTGGCTTTCTCGATGAGGCCCTCTTCATTCACCTGATAATGATGAAACAGCGTGCCACGCGGGGCTTCGATTACGCCGACGCCTTCAGCGCAGGACTGACCCTCTACAAGAAGATCGTTACCGACAATGTCCGGGTCATTCAGCATGTGGGCAATGGCTTCGGTGCAATGCAGTAATTCGATCATACGCGCCCAGTGATAGGCCAAAGGGGCTTGCGCCATGCCGTGATGAAACTGGCTGAATTCCTGGCGCGCCTGTTCGGCCAGCGGAGTGCTGATGTGGTCACAGGTATTGATACGGGCCAGTGGCCCCACGCGGTACCAGCCGTTTTCAATGCCCAGTTCGCTAAGAAAAGGGAATTTCATATACGACCAACTGCGAACTTCTTCCTGTATATAGTCAAAATAACGGGTGGCGTCGAGCTGGTCTTTATAGATGTCCCCGTTTTTATTTTTGATGCGGATCTTGCCGTCATACAGTTCCAGTGCGCCGTTAGCGTCGACGAGACCTAAAAATGAGGTTTCGATAGCGCCAAAGCGTTGGTGAAAATCGTAATGGCTCAGGTAGAGATTTTTGGCAAGTGCAACAGCTTTCTGGCTGAGTTCTAACGCGTGATCTAGCTGGGCGCGCAAATAGTCGCGCTGTTTGGCATCGAGAGTGCGATTGACACCGCCGGGTACGGCCACAACGCCGTGGATGCGTTTGCCTGAAATGAGTTGTATTATTTCCTGGCCAAATTTGCGTAATTGAATGCCTTGGCGGCCAATATCGGGGTGGTCTTTGATCACTTGTATGATGTTGCGTTGATGCAGATCAGAGGTGAAGCCAAATAATAAATCGGGCGAGGCAAGATGAAAGAAATGCAGTGCATGCGATTGCAAGACCTGACCGTAGTGCAATAAACGCCGGGTTTTTTCGGCTGAAGGTGTCAGTTGTTTTACGCCTACGATCTGGTCAATGGCTTTGGCGGCGGCCAGATGATGACTCACCGGGCAAATGCCGCAAAGGCGTTGTACCAGAATGGGTACTTCCCAGTAGGGTCGGCCTTCAATGAATTTTTCAAAACCACGAAATTCGACAATATGCAGCCGTGCTTCTTGCAAACGATTATTTTCATCAAGCAGCAGTGTGACCTTGCCGTGGCCTTCGACCCGGCTGACCGGGTCGATCACAATACGGCGGGGGGTGCCGGGTGTTCGTGGTACGTTGTCGGGGCTGTCCATATCTCGGCACTCTTTAGTCAAAACGGCGTAATATGTAGTCGAGCTGGGGTTCACGTTGCTCGTAAATGGCGGTAAGTAATTCCAGAAAAGCGTCTGCCGGTGGTGGGCAGCCCGGCAGGAAGTAATCAATGTTAACGACTTCATGCAGGGGATAAACCTTGTCGGTCAATAAAGGCAATTCGGGGTCGGAAGGAATCTGTGGATTGACCACACCGCGCCCGCGCAGGTAAACCTCTTCGAGACAGTCTTGTAATTCAAAATGATTACGCAACGCTGGCACGCCACCATTGATGGCGCAGGCGCCTACGGCAACCAGAATTTTACATTGCTGGCGGAATTCCTTGAGCACTTCGATATTTTCTGCATTGCACAAACCGCCTTCAACCAGACCCACGTCGCACTGGCTGGCGTGTTTGATGTCGGTCAATGGGGAACGATTGAATTCCACGATGTCGGCCAGTGTGAGCAGTGCCTCGTCAATATCAAGAAAGGACATATGGCAGCCGAAACAGCCGGCAAGGGAGCAAGTGGCGAGCCGCATTTTTTTTGCCGGTAATTCTGCCGCTGATGTGGTCACGGTGGGTTGTCCTCGTTGAGGGTGTGGCTGTGTTGTTGCGAACCAGATTGTTGAGAGCCAGGTTGTTGAGAACTATGTTGTTGAGAGCTATGTTGTCGAGAACTGTGTTGTTGTGAAATGGGCGTGTGGTCGTAAGATCGCTCACCAATGGGTATTGCAAAGGCTTGCTTGCGTGGCAGCAGCGCGCCGGTGGGACAGACCGCAATGGCCACATCGGTGGCACAGATACCACTGTCAAACAGTTGCCCGCTTGGGGAATTGATAATGAGCTGTGTATGCGGTCCACGGCCACTGAGTGCAAAAATATTTTTGTGATCATCTTGCTGACTGGCGCGCACACATAATTCGCACTGAATACAACGGTCCCTGTCCAGAATAACCTCGGGGTGCGAAGCGTCCATATGACGCCGGGGAAATTGATGGGTAAAGTGGGCGTCATGCATGTCGAGGTCGTAGGCCACCGCTTGCAGTTCACAATTGCCGCTTTTCTCGCAAAAAGGGCAATAGTGATTGCCTTCGACAAATAACAGTTGCACTAAGTGGCGACGCTGGAGCTGGATTTCAGGTGTATTGTTTTGGATGTGTTGATCATGTACGGCTGGTTCGGTGCAGGCCGAGCACCAATGTCCGTTGACTTTAACGCAACACAAACGGCAACTGCCGTGCGCTTTATAGCCGGGTTTGTGGCACAGATGCGGAATGTACACGCCGGCGTCGGTGGCGGCCTCGATAATGCTTTGTCCCGGCGTGAAAGGAATGGTTTGGCCATCAAGCGTAAAACTTTCAGACATTAGTCATTTCCTTCGGTGTGCTGTGCGCGTAGCGTGCGTGAAATCTGCAATGCCTGGTTGATATCGAAGTCGGGTGACCAGGCATTGCTACAGGGTATCAGGCGGGTCTGGGCGTGCTCAAGCCCCTGGCGAATGGCATGGCTGGCTGTTTTGCCCAATCCGCAATGACTAAAACTATCCATTAAGGTGTTCAGTTCGGCCAGTTTTTCCAGATCCCGTGGGGCGGCACCACGTGTGCTTATTTTATGGAAAAGCTGCTGATTGAGTTGTGTGCCTACCCGGCAGGGTGTGCAGAAACCGCAGCTTTCATGGGCAAAAAATTGGGTGAAATTGGCGATGATCTCAAAAGGATGACGGCTTTCGTTAAATATCATAAAAGAACCGCCGGTGCTGACATCTTCGTAGCATAGCGTTCGCTTGAATTGTGAGGCCGCCAAAAACTCGCCGGCAGGGCCGCCTGCTTGTACAAATGCGGTATTTTCTGCACCACACGCGGCTAGAACGTCACGAATAGATACGCCCCAAGGGAATTCATAGATGCCGGGTTTTGCGCAGTCACCGGAAATGCTCAAAATTTTGCTGCCTTTGGAGTGTGCAGTGCCTATTTGCTCAAAGCCAACGTTATTATTGCCACTTAACAAATGAGTAACCATGGCAAAGGTTTCAACGTTGTTGACTACGGTGGGAAAACCCAAATAGCCGGATGTTACCGGAAAAGGCGGGCGCTTACGTGGAATGCCGCGTTTGCCTTCGAGTGATTCAATCAGGGCCGATTCTTCACCGCAAATATAGGCACCGGCACCCAGATGAATATCAATGTCAAAATTAAAATGCGTCTGACCCAGAATACACGGCCCCAGCAGGTTTTTTTTGCGCCGGTCGGCTAACACATTTTCCAGCGTAGGGCGTAAATAAAGGTATTCCCCGCGTAAATAGATAAAACCTTTGTGCGCACCCATCAGGTAAGCGCACAGCGTCATGCCCTCAATAACACGGTGCGCGTAATGGGTGAGCAACATGCGATCTTTAAAGGTGCCGGGTTCACCTTCGTCGGCATTACACACCACAAAACGTTGGTCGGCAGGTGCTTGGGCACACAAACGCCATTTCTTTGCCGTTGGAAAACCCGCGCCACCTCGGCCGCACAGGCCCGATTGTTCTATAGTTGCCAAAACGTCGACAGATTTTGCTGTCATTACGTTTTGCAGGCTCTCGCCTTCGAGGTAAACGCTATTTAAAAACCAATCCTTACGGTGAATGTGATTGGTCACGGTAAAAAGTTCAGCAGGCCAGAATTCGATTGGCTGATCTTTTTCTATCAGGGAGGCAATCTGTTCGAGCGACGACGGATCAAGTCGGGGAATACATAAACCATTTACCAGTAAAGACGGTCCCTGATCACTCATGCCAATGCAGGATGTTTCGTTAATATACACGTGGCCATCCGCACGGGGCTGCCCCAGGCTGACCTGTAACCGCGAGCACAGCCATTGGGTGACTTGGTCGGCGCCTTGCATCTTATCGATGATGTTATTGCTGATAAAGAGTCGAAAGTTTCCGAGAGGCTGTTCGTTGAGAAAGTGGTAAAACTCAATAACACCCTTGATGTGGCTTCGGGGCTGATTGATATCGCATGCAATTTGTTCTTGCAGCGCTTCAGGAATACAGCCCAGGGTCTGCTGGAGAAAAATCAGTATTTGCAAGAGCTGCGTAGGCTCTTGTTGGTATTTGTTGAGTGCGGCGGCTGAAATCAGTGACCAATTTCCATCACGCAAAGCCTGTTGAAGTTCTGTGGTGGAGTGCGTTTTCATATCAGAGCCTTAGGCAAGTAGGGCGTTCGGCAAGCGTGAATGTTTACAGTGTACAGCGTATGAGCCTGTTGCCCTGAAAATCTTAACAAAAGAATGAAAGAACTCAAGAAATTACCTGTTAATTTTAAGGGTTTATGTTTTTATGAGCGGAGGGATCAAGTTGCTTTTAAGTAGATGGCTGTCTAAGATTCGCCTGCTTAAATGGATATGCAAAGCAGGCTCGTTGAAAAATTTGATGTGAAAAAGGCCGTGTAATGTCTGAGAAAAAAGAACGTACGTATTTGATTGATAATCCTAACTTCAGCAATTTATTGATAGACGGATTTTTTGGCAATATTCCCCACTCCCAGCAGCTGGGTGTGGAACTGGTATCGGCCGCCCGTAACAAAGCCGTGTTACGTATTCCCTATAAAGAGATGCTTATTGGCAATACGGCAGCCGGTATTATTCACGGCGGGGTTATTCTTTCGCTGATGGATAGCGTCGGTGGCATGGCAACATTTTGTGCGTTGCCCCGAATGGAAGCCATCGCCACGCTGGATTTGCGTGTTGATTATTTAAAACCTGCGGTGGCGGGTTTGGGTATTGAGGCGGCCGCTGAGTGTTACAAACTCACCAACACGATTGCCTTTATACGCGCCATCGCCTATCAGGAAGACAGCAATGATCCGGTGGCGTCGTGTGTGGCAACCTTTATGCGGGCATCCAGTAATAAAATGCAGGGGGTGGCTTAATGGACGGGGTTAAAGATTTCTTTGCCGATGTGCGCGCAAGTAAAGACTACGATAAAGCAATTGCCATGATTCCTTATGCCCATTTTCTGGGTGCGCATTTTTCGGAAACAGAACAAGGTTCATTGCTTTTTCGTTTACCTTTTAACGAAAAAAATATAGGCAATACCATGTTGCCGGCCTTGCATGGCGGGGTGATTGCCGGCTTTATGGAAAATGCGGCGGTTATCAGTTTGATGTGGACAATGGAGTCCAGCAGCATGCCTAAAATTATCGATTTTAATATTGATTACATTTTATCAGGCCGGGCGCAGGAGACCTATGCGCGTTGTGATATCGTCAAGCTGGGCAAACGTATTGCCAATGTCCAGATTACTGCTTGGCAAGATGATCCGGCCAAAGCGATTGCGGTGGCGCGTTCGCATTTCAAACTGATCCGTGAGTAGCATGTTTTCTTTTACTAAACAAACTGCGGGATTTAAAGCATGGATGCAATTGTCTTAACCACCCATGGGAAAGTCCGTGGCCTTGAGCACGAAGGCCTGCTGCAATTTCGTGGCATTGCCTATGCCCGCCCGCCGGTCGCGGCCTTGCGTTTCAAAGCACCGCTGGCACCTGAAAGCTGGCAGGGTGTGCGTGATGCGCAACACTTTCCGCCAGCGGCAATACAAGAAGTCAGCCCGATGAATCCTGTCGGCAAGACCAGTGAGGATTGTCTGTACCTGAATCTCTGGACACCGGCCGCTGACCGCAAAAAACGCCCGGTAATGGTCTGGATTCATGGCGGCAGTTTTGTGTCCGGTTCAGCAAGTATGCCGCAGTATCAGTGCGCCCAACTGGTCAAGCGTGGTGATGTCGTGGCGCTGACCCTTAATTACCGTCTGGGTATATTGGGTTTTGGTCATCTGAAGGAATACTACGGTGACCGTGTTGATAGCAATCTTGGACTGCGTGATCAAATCGCGGCGCTGGAGTGGGTGCGTGACAATATCGCCGAATTTGGTGGCGACCCTGAGAACATTACGCTGTTCGGCGAATCCGCCGGCGCCATCTGTATTGCTGCTCTGTTGACCTCGCCACGAATAAAAGGGCTGGTCAAAAATGCCATCATTCAAAGTGGTTCTCCCGATTATGTATTGACCTCGGCGGAAGCTGAACGTCTCAGAACGCTTTACTGGCCCTTGCTGGAATTGAGTCATGATCAGGCTTTATGGACCTTGCCAGCGGAGCATTTTCTCAAGGCGCAACATGTTGCGCTCAAACAATGCGTTCAACGGGGTGCGCACGCACATCCCATGCCTTTATACGGCATGACACTGATCCCTGTTGTGGGTGATGACGTATTGCCTCATTCGCCCCTGGACTGTTTTAAATCCAGCAAAATAGACGCGAATATCTTGCTGGGGACCATGTCCCAGGAGTGGAACTTTTTCCTCAAAGTGCCTCAGGGAGTTAAGGGCAGTTTTGTTGACAGATATAAAGATCTTGATCTTGAAGGGTTGCAAAAATTATTTGAGCGTAGCTTGCCGGGAAGCGGTGAAGATGCTCTGCGCACTTATTACCACGATCAACGTCTTTTTACCGACACCGACACCCATTTCAGTCATAAATTGCTGGATCTGTATGGCGATTTTGAATCAGACAAGGCCTTTGGCATGCCTTCCTTGCGTATTGCCGAGCAGCAATCGGCCTTTGGCGGATCGGTGTATCAATACCTGTGTACCTGGAATCAGGGCTCTTTTGGTGCAGCCCATGCGGCGGATATTCCTCTGGTTTTTGGTGAGGTAGATTCCGGGTTTGGTCGCCTGTTTACAGGGGGCGGGCAAGGGGCGCGTGAAATGTCTGAGAAAATACAGGATGCCTGGCTTGCCTTTGCCCATTGCGGCAATCCAAGCACTGAGGCTTTAGGCGAGTGGCCGAGTTACAGTGCGCAGCGACCACTCACTATGGAGTTGGGTGCCCGGTGTCGCGTATTTGAAAAAGCGCAGGACGCTATCAAGCTCTTTTGGGCGCAACGTTTGTAGTAGGGTTTTAATCGCCCTCATAGATACAGCCGGATTCGCAGGTTTCCTTGATCATTATCCGGCTAAGTCCTTTTAGATTGGGCGCCAGGCGTTGCCAGATCCAGCGCGCCAGATTCTCGCTGGTTGGATTTTCCAGGCCAGGAATTTCATTCAGGTAATAATGATCCAGTTGCAGATAAATGGGCCGGAAGGCGGTTTTAATATCGGCAAAGTCCATCACCCAGCCGCTTTTCTCCCCCACGTCCCCTTTGACGTAAAGGGTGACACTGAATGAATGACCGTGCAGCCGACGACACTTGTGTTCATCAGGTACATGAGGTAGGTGATGAGCCGCTTCAAACTGAAATTCTTTGAAAATTTCCAATGGAAACTCCAATGCAATAAGGGGTGGCATGCACGAAACCGGGTGAAGATATGGCGTGCCTTTGGTGTCGCGATATCATACTCGCAGCGTCTGCCCGTATGCAAAAAATTGGCGCATCTTGAGCAGTAACAATCCAGCGTAATAGTTCATTTCAAGATGAAATAAAGGGACGCTGATCAATGTGTTGGGTTTTTGCAGGACTTCGAAATAATTGTTTGACTTTGAAAATAAAATGCGTAAAATTCCGCTTCTCTTCTTGGGTGGTTAGCTCAGCTGGGAGAGCGTCGCCCTTACAAGGCGAATGTCACAGGTTCGATCCCTGTACCACCCACCAAAGAGTCACGTTCTTAGCGGAGCGGTAGTTCAGTTGGTTAGAATACCGGCCTGTCACGCCGGGGGTCGCGGGTTCGAGCCCCGTCCGCTCCGCCAATTCATTTAACGTTAGCGCTTGTTTTTTAGTGCAAGCCTGACGTATCGTGTTGATTATTCATGTTTCCGTCATATTAAACCTGTAAAATTGCATCTGGTTTTATTCGGAACAAGAATAAATCTGATCTATACTCTTAACCTGTACGTTAAAAAAACAGACAAGCTAATAGCACATTCAGTGCTGTGGTAAAGCATAATGGAGCTATGCATGGATGATTATATAGAAGAGTTACTCACAAACCACGAAGAAGATTTTGGCATATATGAGCTGGACGATGCCTCGGACATGGATGATGCCGTAGAAATATAGATCTCTACGCAGATTTGTTGTTTTTGTTTTTTTAATGTTGTCTCCCGCGAATGACGTGTTAAAAATAATGATCGCCCAGGGTGACGATAAATTAATTAAACCCTTTGCCGTTTATTTGTCTTAATGACTGAATAACTTAAAAACACGAATCGTTTACCACACCCCGCGCAGTACATGTATCACATCAGAAGGGTTTATTCACTGAAACGCATAAGCGTCTTTTGATGTGCGCCCGTTTTTTGGTGTTTACGCGGCTACGCGGGCAGTTTTGATGAGGTTGTCATTGATATGCACGGTTTCAACCTTGTAACCAAAAAGATTCATACACAGGTTGTATTCAGGAATAAATTCCAGTTGTTCGATAATCAAACCATTCAGTGTTTTGGGGCCGTCAACAGGTAAAGTCCAGTTGAGCGCCCGGTTGATATCACGAATAGTGGCAGTGCCATTAATCAGGTAAGAGCCATCGTCTTGCGGGTGAATGTCCTTGTTGTTGGAGGCAGCATCGGAGGTGAATTCACCAACAATTTCTTCGAGAATGTCTTCGAGTGTCACCAAACCAAGTACGTCACCGTATTCATCTACCACCACCCCTAAACGGCGTTTTGCGTGCTGAAAATTGATCAGTTGATCATTTAATGCAATGCCTGCGGGGACAAAATAGGCTTCCTGTACATATTGCATCATAACGGCTTTGTTGAATTCTTTTTCCCTGAAAAACCGGGAAATATTACGCATGTGAAAAATGCCAATGATGTCGTTAATGTCTTTTTTGTACACAAGTAAACGGGTGTGCTGGGAAGCGTTAAGCTGAGCAATAATGTCCTCAATGTCATCTTCGATGTCGATACCCATGATGTCATTACGAGGCACCATGATGTCATCCACGGTGATTTTTTCAAGGTCAAGAATGCTGAGCAACATATCCTGGTGTTTGGACGGTATCAGCCCTGTGGCCTCATGTACCACGGTGCGAAGTTCCTCTGTGTTCAAACTGTCGAGATCTCTTTTGCGCGAGTAAACGCCTAACGTTTTCAATAAGCCGATACAGATGCTGTTAATCAACCATACCAAGGGGTAAAAAACAAATAACAGTGGTTTTAGAATGATGGAGCTGGCATACGATATACGCTCAGGGTGACGAGCGGCGAATGTTTTGGGTGTGATTTCGCCGAAAACAAGAACCAGTATTGTTAAAACCCCTGATGCCAGTGCAATCGCCGCATCGCCCCATAAACGCATGGCGATAATGGTGGCGATGGATGAGGCGAAAATGTTAACGAAATTGTTGCCAATCAGGATAACGCTGATCAGACGATCAGGCTTTTTAAGCAGGTCTTCAACACGCTTGGCGGCGGCATTTCCTTTGCGGGCATTGTTTTTCAGCCGGTAGCGGTTGATTGACATCATACCGGTTTCGGCACCAGAGAAAAATGCAGAAAGAGCAATCAGAAAAAAAAGTATACCGAGTAAAAGTGGAATGGGTGTTTCGTTCAAAGCTTAATATCCTGCGGCTGAATAAAGGGTTTTTATACGCGCTGTAAAATGATTTCGAGTACCAGTTTACTGCCGAAATAGGCCAGTAAAAGCAAGGCAAAACCAATCAAGGTGCCCCTGATTGCAGTGACTCCCCGCCACCCTGACTGATGACGGCCCCAGAGTAACACAGCAAAGGTGAGCCATGCGCTGATGCTCAGGACCGACTTGTGTACGAGGTGTTGGGCAAAAATGTTGTCCAGAAAAACCAAGCCGGACACAATTGAAATGCTGAGCAGAATCAGTCCGGCCCAGATCATCTCAAATAACAGCTTTTCCATGGTCTGCAACGGCGGGAGCAGTTGAATGAATCCTGACATGTGTTTATGTTTTAATTGATAGTTTTGTACGTATAAAAGTAATGCCTGGGTAACGGCAATGGCGAGAACGCTATACGCCAACAAAGACAAAATGATGTGAAGCAGAATTCCGGGCAATACATGGGGCAGTGGTGGGGTGTTGGTTTTGATGAAGATAGATGAAAGCACTCCGATCGCTGCACTGGGAAAAGCCATGACAGTCAGGTTGCTGACGGGTCGAACAAGACTGGTAAAAATGGCAACGGCTGCAATGACCCAGCCAAACAGGGAGGCAACTTGAAAGAAACTAAAATACACCCCTTCAGGCGTGTAAATAATGCCGTAGGCGCTGAGGGCATGGAAAATAAAGGCAAGCAGTCCTGTGCCGAGTAAAATCGTTTTATTAACATCAAGATGGTTCTGAATTTGTCTGACCAGGTACCCAGTGGCGCTCATATACAGCACCACTGAAAACAGGCCAAAATAAACAGGGTTCATTGCCTCGTTCCTTTACAGGGAGGAAGCGAGTGTGGCATAAGGAGGGCACTTTTTGAAGGGCTGATTTGCCCGGGTAAACGTTTCATTTGTAGATGTAAATTTTTAGTGTGTGGTTTTTTTAATCAAAGTATTTGCGCTTTTATTGCGTACACACGAATTCGTATCAATATTAAAACAGGAAGTCCGTATGTTTGACAATTTAACCGACCGATTATCTAAAACCCTTCGTGATGTGACGGGCCGAGGGCGTTTAACGGAAGAAAATATACAAGAAGTTTTGCGCGACGTGCGTAATGCCCTGCTTGAGGCGGATGTTGCCTTGTCTGTGGTGAAGGACTTTGTGGACAAGGTCAAAGAGCGGGCCCTGGGGCAGGAAATATTAAAAAGCCTGAGTCCGGCTCAGGCCTTTGTCAAAATCGTTCATGATGAGCTGATGGCGGTCATGGGCAACGAGAATAAAGATCTCGATTTGGCCGTTAAACCCCCGGCGGTGATTTTGCTGGCGGGGCTGCAGGGTGCGGGAAAAACCACCACCGCAGCAAAACTTGCCAAGTGGTTGATGCTGAATAAAAAGAAAAAAGTGATGCTGGTCAGTGCGGACATTTACCGTCCGGCGGCGATTAAACAGCTTGAAACCTTGGCTGGGGAAGTAAACGCCGTATTTTTTCCCAGCAATGAACATCAAAAACCCCTTGATATCGCCAAGGCAGCTATTGCTGAAGCCAAAACAAAATTCATTGATGTAGTGATTCTCGATACAGCAGGTCGATTACATATTGATGAAGACATGATGCAGGAAATTAAAGCCTTGCATCAGTTGATTCAACCGGCCGAGACGCTTTTTGTGGTTGACTCCATGACCGGTCAGGACGCGGCCAATACCGCCAAAGCCTTTAATGATGTGCTGGCACTGAGCGGGGTCATCCTGACCAAGGCCGATGGTGATGCACGTGGCGGGGCGGCGCTTTCAGTGCGCATGCTGACCGGTAAGCCAATCAAGTTTCTGGGCGTGGGTGAAACGGTTGATGGCCTGGAGCCTTTTTATCCCGATCGTATGGCCTCCCGTATTTTGGGTATGGGCGATGTTCTTTCACTGGTCGAAGACGTTGAACGCAAGCTCGACAAAGAAAAAGCCGACCGGCTGGCGAAAAAATTAAAGAAAGGCAAAGGCTTTGATCTGAACGACCTGAAAGATCAATTTCAGCAGATGCGTAATATGGGGGGGATGTCCTCCATGCTGGAAAAACTTCCTGGCATGGGGGCCGGTGTTAATGCCGTACAAAGTGAAGCGGGGGAACGAGATCTCAAGCGCATGGAAGCACTGATCGATTCAATGACCCCCGCTGAGCGTGCTGATCCCGATATTATCAATGGTTCACGTAAGAAGCGTGTTGCCCAAGGTGCTGGTTTGCAAATACAAGATGTTAATCGCCTGTTAAAACAACATAAACAAATGGCCACCATGATGAAAAAATTGTCCCAAAAAGGGGGAATGACCAAAATGATGCGCAGTTTGGGCGGTATGATGCCGCCCGGTGGTGGTATGCCACCTTTTCGTCGTTAAGCGGGTGTTCTGCTGTCAGACAAAAAGCGCGCAGTGACCGAGGAGTTCGCATGATAGATTGGCGGCAGATAGACACCGTGCTACTGGATATGGATGGCACACTGCTGGATTTGCATTTTGATAATTATTTCTGGTTACGTTATTTGCCAGAGCGTTATGCAGACAAACATAAGATCAGTTTTGAGGAAAGTGCGGCTGCGCTGAAAGAGCGCTACCGCCATCAAACAGGTCGGCTTAACTGGTATTGTCTAGCGTTCTGGTCCAAAGAGCTTGATCTCGATATCCTCGGCCTTAAAAAGGATATCAGCCATCTCATTACCTATCGCCCCAAGGCCGAAGCCTTTCTCAAACAATTAAAACAAGGGGGCAAAAGGCGGATTCTGCTGACCAATGCCCATCCTGACAGTTTGCAGTTAAAGTTGAAAAACACCTCGCTGCATCAGCACCTGGATACGCTGTACAGTTCGCATGAATTTTATTTGCCTAAGGAAGACAGTCAATTCTGGCCACGTTTTATGCAAAAAGAACCTTTGAATCTTGAGACGACCCTTTTAATAGATGACAGCAAGGCTGTACTCGATAATGCGCGTGACTACGGCTTTAAACATTTGCTGACTATTCAGCAACCCGATAGTCAGCAAGCACCGAAAGAACTCGGTGCAGAATATCAGTCATTGCTTTGTTTTTCTGACATTATGCCAACCTTGGATCAAAACACCTGACGCGTAATTAATGACACACACAAAAACAGCGGACGAAGCCACTCTTCGTATTGATAAATGGTTATGGACGGCGCGCTTGTATAAAACCAGGTCTTTGGCTCAGGCGGCGGTGAGTGGTGGAAAAGTTCATATGGGCGGTCATAAGGTGAAACCCAGTCGCAGTGTTCGTGTGGGCGATATTCTTGTGGTAAGCCAGGGTCTGTATGAAAAAACCCTTGTTGTCACCGGCGTGTCAACCATGCGGGTTTCCGCCCCGCAGGCGAGTCTGCTTTATACCGAAACTGACGAAAGCATTACCAAGCGTCAGGAGAAACAACAGGCAATACAAACACAGTATTTGCCTGTGATGAGTAAAAAACCGACCAAAAAAGAGCGTCGTCAACGGCTGCGTGTACAGCAAGAAACCTAAGCCTCCCTGTTACAAAAAGACACCGTTTTATTTAAATACAGTTCATTTATAGACACCTGTATTTTTGGTAGCATACCGGCCCGTTGTCTAACAAGATTCTTCGTATGATGCAAAACAAAGATTATTCGCAACGTTTTATTTTTGAAAATTACGCGATAAGAGGTGAATCTGTACATCTGGAACGCAGTTACCAAACCCTCCTGTCCAAAAATGCGTATCCGCTGGTTGTCCAGCGCCTGCTGGGCGAGTTGGTCTGTGCGGCTGTTATGTTAAGCTCCATGCTTAAATTTAAAGGTCATCTGGCCATACATGCGAAAAGTGAAGGGCCCGTGCAGATGCTTGTGGCCGAATGCAGTGATAGCGCCGGTATCAGAGCAGTGGCCCATTTGCATCCAGACGCCTCTTTTACAGAGCACGATTCTTTGCACACCTTGTTACCTGAGGGTATTTTAGTTATTTCAATTCAGCCGGCACAGGGGAGACAATATCAAGGTGTGGTGCCTCTGACGGGTGACGCTCTGTCTCATTGTCTGGAACTTTATTTTCAGCAGTCTGAACAGTTGGCAACGCGTATTTATTTGACGGCTAATGGTGAAACTGCATCTGGACTCCTGTTGCAGCACTTACCCTCAGAGTTATCTGTTGAAGATACGGCCTTGCATTGGCAGCATGCAACGGTTCTTGCCGATACAGTGCGGGACGCAGAGTTGCTCGAACTGTCAACAGAAGCCTTGTTGCGACGACTGTTTGCTGAGGAGGTTCTGCGTCTTTTTGAGCAACGCCCGGTCACTTTTTATTGCCGATGTTCCCGGGAAAAAACCGAGTTTGCCTTGTCAGTCATGGAACGTGCCGAGCTTGAAGAGATCATCGCGCAGAAAACGCGTATCACGGTAGACTGTCAGTTTTGTTGCACGCGTTATGAGTTCTCGCGCAGAGATCTGGATTCTATCCTTGGGCTGGCTTCGCCGGTGACGCAGAATCAATGTGTACTTCATTAATGTCTACTTCATTGATGAACATACAGCTGTGTTCGTTTTTCGGCGCCATGATCAGGCGCGCTTAGCAATTTCATAAATTATTTGGCATAATGACGCCTTATTTTTTACGGGTGTTTTAATTGCAGGGTTTTAGATGGCACAAACGTTCCTCCCTGTGCTGTAGGTATGCTCCTGATTGCCCGCTGACATAGACGCTCTGGTTTTAGAAAGTAGGTTAATAATCACACACACATTCATCCACAGTAATTAAGCCTGAAGGAAGGACTAATTCTCCATGAATCGACAATCAGATACTCCCACCGTCTACCAAGATCTGAGTACCGCCGCACTGCAAGAGCTGGCAATCCTGAGAGAGGAAGGCCGACTTTCTGATACCGGTGCCTTGGTTGTTAATACGGGTGCCCGTACCGGCCGATCACCTAAAGACCGATTCATTGTTGACGAACCCAGCACGACTGAACATATTCATTGGGGGCCTGTGAACAGACCCTTCCCAACGGATAAATTCGATTTACTTTGGGGGCGTGTTGAAGAGTTTGTGTCCAGAGATATTATTTTTGCTGCAAACCTGCATGTGGGGGCCGATCCAGATCACTATCTGGCGGTGAAAGTATCTACCCAGACTGCGTGGCATAATCTTTTTGCCCAAACCTTGTTTATTCGTCCCAGCCATTTCAACCCTAAAAACAAAGAGCCCTGGCAGATCCTGCATGCGGCTAATTTCCGTTGTGAGCCTGCGCGTGATGGCACCAACAGTGAAGGCTGTGTCATCATCAATTTTGCCCAACGCAAGGTCTTGCTGGCCGGTATGGAATATGCCGGTGAAATGAAAAAAGCCATGTTTTCTGTGCAAAACTTTTTATTGCCAGAGAAAAATGTATTGCCCATGCACTGTGCGGCCAACGTAGGTGAAGACGGTAATGTGGCGCTCTTTTTCGGTTTGTCAGGCACAGGTAAAACAACGCTATCCGCTGATCCAGAGCGTTATTTGATCGGTGACGATGAGCACGGTTGGGACAAAGGCAGTGTGTTTAATATAGAAGGCGGTTGTTACGCCAAATGTATTAACCTGAGCCAGAAAAATGAACCGGTAATCTGGGATGCAATCAAGTTTGGTACCGTGCTTGAAAACGTATGTATCGACGAAAAAAGCCGAAAAGCGGATTACAACAATATTTCATTAACACAAAATACCCGCGCCGCTTACCCACTTGAGCACGTAAAAATGCGTCAGGAAGCGAATCGTGCGGGCGAACCCAAACATGTAATTTTCCTTACGTGTGATTTAACCGGCGTATTGCCTCCGGTATCAAAGCTCAGCAAGGAAGCCGCTGCTTATCACTTTTTAAGTGGTTATACCGCCTTGGTGGGCAGTACGGAAATTGGTTCGTCTGCTGAAATTAAATCAACGTTCAGCACCTGTTTTGGCGCACCATTCTTTCCCCGTCCTGCGCGGGAGTATGCCGAATTGCTTATTAAACGTATCACAGAGTTTAATTCCAGCGTTTTCCTGGTCAATACAGGCTGGACGGGCGGGCCTTACGGTGTGGGTCAGCGTTTTGATATACCGACTACGCGGGCAGTGATTCGCGCCATTCTTACCGGTACGCTCGATAATGTTAAAACGACGCATCTTGATATTATCAATCTGGATGTGCCGGTCGCGGTGCATGGTGTGGATACGGAATTGCTGATCCCCCAAAACACATGGGCTGATCCCCAGGCCTATCTCAAACAGGCCGAAGGACTGGCTAAACTGTTTGCTGAAAACTTCGCAAAATACGATGTGTCGGATGATATTCATCGGGCTGGACCTCAGACCACGGCCGTGCTTTAGTCGCGTGTTGCGAGCAGTGCGTTATTTTATCGCGCTGTTCGCTCATCTTGATAAACACCTAAAATCTGCTTGCGACCACAATAAAGCTCTACGTAGAATCCAGGCGTATAACCAAGCCATAAAATTATAAAAAAAAGTTCTTCGCATCACAGAGTGTCATGCGTAGTTGGGTAACATACATTAATTAGTAGCAGTACAAGGAGTAGTCTTATGTCGGAGCGTAAAACGGGCAAAGTAAAGTGGTTTAATAACTCCAAAGGTTACGGCTTTATAGAAGTAGAGCAAGATACCAATATGGATGTGTTTGTTCATTACCGTTCTATTGTGGGAGAAGGTTACCGCAGTCTTAAAGATGGCCAGGTGGTCAAGTTTGATCTTAAAGAAGGTGAAAAGGGTTTACAGGCAGAGAATGTAGAAGCTGTCGCAGACTGATGAAAAACGACTACGCTTGCCAATACGGCGTTAAAAATGGACTCAAAATCCTTATTTACTCTGTGTAAACTGCGGCTTGTCTCCCATTTTCGCCTTGTTTTTGCTTCGCTCGTAACGTTTTTAAACAGCCTGCTAGCTCGCGGCTTTTAGTAAAACAGTTGCTGCTGTATCTGATGGCACCATTACAGGGTAGTGTCATTGTCAGTCGTATCATTCAAAGACACTGCGCTTGATAAGTCATTAAAAAACGTTAAGGCTTGAATTGGTTTGATAGTTTTCGAATATTTCATGGCTACAATGCGTATCCTTGGGAAGTCGATTGCCGTCGAAAGACGACTGATGATGCATCTAACAGAAATCAAAGCCATCGTGCGGATGGTTGCCCGAAAATTCAAAGGTGAAACCTTTCTATGCAATCGTTATTATCGATAGCGGCCATTGTGTATGGATACATCATTACAAGAAGCGACCAGTTTTAGTGTTTGAGTTAAACGCTTCTGTCAAAAGTTCTAAGCACCATAGACATACGGTGATGCATACAAAAAATCTTTAACCACTCATGAACCCAAGTTATGAAAACAATTTCCCAACTGATTGCTGAAGAATTACAGGTTACCGATGCACAGGTGAGTGCCGCCATCAAACTGCTTGATGAAGGTGCAACGGTGCCTTTTATTTCCCGTTACCGTAAAGAAGCCACTAATGGTCTTACGGATACCCACCTTCGTCAGCTTGAAGAGCGTTTATCGTATTTGCGTGAACTGGAAGAAAGACGTCAGGTTGTTTTGAAAAGTATTGAAGAGCAGGGTAAATTGAGTGAAGAACTCAAGATCGAGATCCTGAAAGCAGACACCAAGACTCGTCTGGAAGACTTGTACTTACCCTACAAACCCAAACGTCGCACCAAGGCCCAGATCGCGCGTGAAGCAGGTCTGGCTCCTTTGGCGGAGGCTTTGTATCAGCATCCTGAGCTTGATCCTGAGTTAGAGTCCGCGAAGTATCTCAATAGTGAAAAAGAAATCCACGACACCAAAACGGCACTGGACGGTGCCAAACAGATCCTGATGGAACAGTTCAGTGAAGAGGCCGATCTGCTTGAAAAACTGCGTAACGAGCTTTGGTCCTTTGGTGTGCTCGAAACCAAAGTCACTGCAGGGAAAGAGGAAGAGGGCTCCAAATTCCGGGATTATTTTGATTACCAGGAGGCCATTAAAACCATTCCATCGCATCGGGCTCTGGCGGTATTTCGAGGCCGAAAAGCCGGTTTTTTACAAGTAACGCTTAAACATAAAGAATGTAATGAGGGTTATGACCCTTGTGTTGCCATCATTGCACAATTCACTAACATCAGCGATAAAGGGCGCGCTGCAGATATCTGGTTGCAAGAGGTCGTTCGCTGGACATGGAAAGTGAAATTACACAGTCAGCTCGAAACGGAATTACTCACCCGGATTCGAGAAGCCAGTGATGAAGAAGCTATTAAAGTCTTTGCTAAAAATCTTCACGACTTATTGATGGTTGCCCCAGCAGGCGGGCGGGTTACGCTCGGTCTTGATCCGGGCTTGCGCACGGGTGTTAAAGTAGTGGTGGTCAGTGCCACCGGAGAATTGCTGGCGCATGATGTAATTTTCCCCCATGCACCGAAAAATCAGTGGCAAGCATCATTGGAAACGCTGGCGACATTGTGTAAAAAACATCAGGTTGAATTGATCAGTATTGGCAATGGCACCGCGTCAAGAGAAACTGACAAACTCGCGGCTGAGCTTATTAAAGGTCATCCGGAATTAAATCTGAAAAAAGTGGTTGTCAGTGAAGCCGGTGCTTCGGTTTATTCGGCATCCGAATACGCCGCTGAAGAATTTCCGTCGCTGGATGTGTCCTATCGTGGTGCCGTATCCATTGCCCGGCGCCTGCAAGACCCACTGGCCGAACTGGTAAAAATTGACGCCAAATCCATCGGTGTAGGACAGTACCAGCATGACGTTAATCAATCGCGTTTGGCGCGATCACTTGATGCCGTGGTTGAAGATTGTGTGAATGCAGTCGGTGTTGATGTTAACACCGCATCGGCGCCCTTGATGCGGCGGGTAGCGGGTCTGAATCAAACCATTGCCAACAATATAGTTGCTTATCGCAGTAAAAACGGTGTTTTCAAAAACCGGGAACAACTGAAATTGATTCCCCGTTTTGGTGACAAAACCTTTGAGCAGGCGGCCGGTTTTTTACGCATACATAACAGCGATAACCCTTTGGATGCTTCTGCCGTTCATCCTGAAAGTTATCCGGTTGTTGAAAAAATTGCCAAACATTGTGATCGTCCTGTCGCCAGTCTGATTGCCAACACCGAGGTGCTTAAAGCAATTAAAGCCGAGGAATTTGTCACGCAAGAGGTGGGTTTGCTCACCTTGCGTGACATTCTGCGCGAACTGGAAAAACCGGGTCGTGATCCACGGCCTGAATTCAAAGCGCCCGAATTTAGAGAAGGCATTGATGCGCTCAAAGATTTAAAAGAAGGCATGATTTTGGAAGGTGTTGTAACCAACGTCACTAACTTTGGTGCTTTTGTTGACATTGGTGTGCACCAGGACGGTCTGGTGCACATTTCCGCCTTGGCGCACAAGTTTGTTAAAGACCCCAGGGAAGTGGTTAAAACCGGTGATCTGGTTAAAGTGAAAGTGCTTGAAGTGGATGCGGCACGTACCCGAATCAGTTTAACGATGCGTTTAAGCGATGATGCCGATCTTTCTGTAAATAAAAGCAGTCCCCGTGCGACGGCGCCAAGAAATAATACAAAAAATACTGAACACGCGGCCGTGACTAAATCTGGTGCCAAAGAACCCGCCAGAAATGCAAGCAAAAAAACGGGTGGAGTCGAAAAATTGGGTACTTTTGCTGATTTATTTGCCCAGGCCAAAAACCTGAAGAAAAAATAATACGTGCAAATATGCTGGAAAAGTTGCGCGATAACGGTAATGGATGGCATCAGTGAAAACGATCTTTGAGCAGCGTATAGAGCAACTCGTCAGGGGTTCAAACCCGCAATCTCTAAAAGCGCTACGCCGTGGCATAGAAAAGGAGAGTTTGCGGGTTACTAAAGAAGGGTGTTTGGCCCCAACCCCTCATCCAAAACGTTTGGGTTCGGCGCTGACGCATCCGGCGATTACTACGGATTATTCCGAAGCGCTGCTTGAATTTATTACCCCGGCGTTTACACGTATTGACGATACCCTGGATCACCTGAAAAAAACGCATATTTTCACCTATCAAAACATCGACGATGAATTATTATGGGTCAACAGCATGCCCTGCATTATGGGGGATGACAGCACCATTCCTATTGCGCAGTACGGAACATCGAATTCAGGCAGAATGAAAACCGTGTACCGTAATGGATTGGGTTACCGTTATGGACGACGAATGCAAACCATTTCGGGCATTCACTATAATTTTTCATTTCCGGACGAGTTTTGGCAGGTCTACCAGTCAATTGAACAAAATACGAAAAGCGCACAAGATTTTACCTCACAGTCCTATTTCGATTTAATCCGCAATTTTCAGCGTTTCAGCCCATTACTGATTTATTTTTTTGGCGCCTCACCTGCCGTGTGTGCTTCATTTCTTTCGGGACGCAGTGATCATCGTCTCGACAAGCACAGTTCAAAGAGCACGCTTTATAAACCCTTTGCAACGTCCTTGCGTATGAGCGATCTGGGTTATCAAAACGATGCGCAGTCCGGATTGAATGTTTCCTACAACTCACTGGACGATTATAGCGCTTCATTGCGTCGAGCCATGAGTACGCCTTATCCACCCTATGAGAAAATTGGTCTGGGTGCTGAGCCTGATTTAAATCAGTTGAGCGTTAATATTCTGCAAATAGAAAATGAGTATTACGGACAAATCCGCCCCAAACGTTCAACTGTTGGCAGTGAACGACCGACGACCGCATTGCTTAAGCGCGGCGTTGAATACATTGAAATGCGTTGTCTTGATTTAAATCCCTTTATTGATGTGGGCATTGATGCCAGTGAAATGCGTTTTCTTGATGTATTTGCCTTGTATTGTTTATTGCAGGTGAGCCCACGCTTTTCTGAAAATGACACAAAGGAAATCGCCGCCAACAATCAGACGGTGGTAATGAATGGACGCAACCCAGAGGTCATGCTTTCGTTTTCAGGTAAAAAAACGTCTTTAAAAGCCTGGATTGGACACATAAAGGCCGATTTTCTTGCAGCGGCGGACGTGCTAGATCAAGCGCAGGGTGACGATCTTTATCGCAAAGCAGTCCACACACAGTATCAGAAACTCGACCATGTTGAGCTTACACCGTCAGCAAAAATTCTGGCGATACTTGAAAGCAATCGGGTATGCTTTTTTGATTTTGCAATGGATATTGCCTTGCAGCGTGCACGGGAATTTCGTGCCATGACACTTACTGCGTCAGAGCAGAATGAATATGTGCAAATGGCAAAAAATTCTCTTTTGCGGCAACAATTGTTGGAAGATAAAAATGATGTCTCTTTTGGAGTTTATTTGAAAAACTACCTGCATGGCTAAGGCTATGCAGGTGCGGATGACTCAAATGGTAAGGTACTATTGTTACGATTTTTTAAAGGGTCGTGCTAGATGTGTCATGGTGCCAAACATTTTTAGTCGTTGCGATGTTTCACCAAAAATTTTGACATCGTTATGGGTCATGCCATCTTCCCGGTAAAAGGTATTGCTGATACCAATCAAATTTTCACCTGAACTTGGTTCGCAAAACGTTGATTGAATTGTCAAGGTCACCGCAATACCCATTTCTTCAGCTAGCGACCCACCTGAGCAGCCGGAGACATTATCAAAAAATAACAATAACTGCCCAAGCGCGATATTGCCCTGAAAGTCATATTGATCCGCAAAATTATGCTGAATCATTTCCGCGTGTCCGTCGAGCATGTAATGCACCACGCTGCCGGGATACAACGGTTCCATCATCTGATTGAACATGGTGATTAAACTTTTATTTGGTGCTGCATCGGCGATTTCTTGCGCGGTCAGGCGATTACTCAGCGTCTGCGTTTGTTGATGCACGGTGGGTGGTAGAATGTTTCCTGGTGAGTAAATCCGAATTAACACATTTGAAATGGCCAACACTTCATTGCCAGAATTAAGTACCTCGCAACGGCAAAAAAGAAACTCGCGAGTGCGTTTTGTTACGTGTGCTACGGCCGTCAGAGGCTCGGGACCACCGGCTTTGAGATAATTAATTTGAAAGTCGATTACTCGCCACGAAAGCCCTGCTTTGTCGATGCAGGAGGCATGGGCGAGCAATTTGGCCGAATCGACCAGCAATGAAGCAATAACACCGCCATGCATGCGACCACCTAAATTCATATTGGTTTGTCGAAAGGGCAGAACCAATTGGATGGATTCGTCCTGGATTAATTCACAGATTTCAATGCCTAAACGTTGTCCCCATTTATCCTTGCCATAATCGTGCTGAATTTTTTCTACAATCTGACTCATATATTGCCCTGATTTTGTTGTGAGTATGATTAAAACAAAAGCCATTATGCAGAATTTTTAACGGGATGTAAGCGTTGCGTATTCAGGTTTTACCCACAATTTCCAAGACAAAATTTCTAAGCCAAATTAAAAAAAGAAATCTGGAAATAAAAAATCAGACATCACGCAGACTTTTAAATAAGTCTATGCTGCGAATTAGAATTGCTGGTAAAGTAACGATGAGTTTTGTATCATTTTCCTGTCTGCTGAAAGCAGAATCTTTTTCCTCCGAACACAGATAGACTATTTCACTGAGTGATTCGCGTTCCATTCAGCCCATACTAGTTATCGCGATTGAATTATTTAAAGCATGTAGCCAAACTTTAAAAGGATATCGGGATGAAAATACATATACAGGCTCTGTTTTTACTCGTTTGGCTTGCAAAAGCTCTCCTTGTCTTCACGCTGTTTTCTTTGAGCATTACCCAGCCAGCACGCGCCAGCATTGACTGTCCGGCCACCACTCCCGCCCCTGCTGATTTTCAATGGGGCTTGGTGGCTTACCATGTTAATTTCCCCAGTTATGAATTACATGCTGAAGATTTTGACCAAATGGCGCAGAACGGCGTGCAGTGGATTCGTATTGATTTTGCCTGGGGCCGTATTGAACCCAAGCAGGGTGAAGAATTTGATTTCAGTTATTTTGATAACGTGGTGGCACAAGCCAAGGCGCGTGGTATTCGTATTGCCGGCACCTTGGGCAATGGTTACAACACAAGTGCGCGCCCTGTTGCGCCCCTGTGGACCCAAAAACTGAAAGGGCCTCAGTATGTGTCGGCGTTGAAACGTTACGCTGACGCTGTTGTGGCGCGCTACGCCGATGATGTAGATATGTGGGGGCTGGAAAATGAAATTCACATCGCGCCACTGCATGTTCTGGTGAAATGGCGGCATCGTTTTTTTATGCCACAGATCAACCAGGAAATTTTGCGAACACTATCGCAAGCGGTCGATATGCATGATCACAACGCAAAAGTTGTTTTGACGCTCAGTCCGGGTTTCTTCGGATGGCAACAGTTTATTCGTAAATCGGTTAATCAATTCCGCTTTGATGCCATTGGTTTATATTCCTATCCTTCCTTTAACGCAGGTGCCGACCCGATTGGCTTTGAGTCGCAAGTGGCTAAACAGATTAAAAAAGCGCGTAAAGCCAGCGGTGGCAAACCGGTGTTTATTTTTGAAACGGGTTATCAAACGCCGCCTGATAAACCGAATACCCCGGTAGATGAAGGCAAAAAGCTTCTTGATTACCAGGCGATTTATATCGAAACCATGGTTCGTGCGGCTATTGAAGGCGGCGCACAAGGTATTTACTTCTATCAATATCTCGATAGTCCA
>Ga0209841_1000008_pt1 | contig 48923 bp, 38 predicted proteins | sample GWRWT4_30Apr14_FD_187185 | JGI IMG/M metagenome (GOLD analysis project Ga0209841, IMG submission 187185) | Sand microcosm microbial communities from a hyporheic zone in Columbia River, Washington, USA - GW-RW T4_30-Apr-14 (SPAdes) (version 2) | ecosystem: Engineered > Artificial ecosystem > Sand...
TGTGCCAATACCGGCGCATCGTTAATTCCATCACCCACCATGATTACGTGATGACCTTGTTGCTGTAGTTGTTGTACAAAAGCCATTTTGTCTGTCGGTGAATAATTGTTATAGGCCGCATCAAAACCAAGCGAGTGCGCCAAGGCAAGTGCAGAAGGTGATGGGTCACCGCTTAACATCTGCAGGTTCATGTGTCGGGCATGCAGATTTTCAATTACTGCGATCACCTCAGGGCGTAGGCTGTCTTCAATTTCAAACCAGGCGATTGGGCCGTCTTGTGAGCTGAGTAAAATAGACTGGCTGGTGGTAAGACTCTGTGCAGGTGTATAGACAGGCGGCGAACTGGCGTAGAGGGCCGCGCTAAAATTGGCTTTACCAATACGATAACGTTGGCCCTTGATTTCACCTTCCATGCCCTGGTTGGCAACGTTTTTTATATCGGTGATAAACTGGGCGCTGCTGAGTTCGCCCCGTTGTTTAAAGGCCACTGAAATAGGATGTTCTGAATTTTTTTCTAGCAGGGTGGCCAGTTCAAGACATTCGGTTTCGTTGAGATTGCTCAAAGGGACAATCTTTTGCAGAAAAAAACGACCTTGGGTCAGCGTGCCTGTTTTATCAAAAATAATGCTGTCTGCTTGTGCCAGTTTTTCAATCACATTGCTTCGGGTGATAAGTACGCCTTTTTTCATAAGGGCATTACTGGCCGCCGTTAATGCAATGGGTGTGGCCAGCGACAAGGCGCAGGGACAGCTGATTACCAGCACCGACAGAGTAATCCACAATGCACGGTCGGCATCAATAAAGCACCAGACAATAAAAACACAGGCAGCTACCAGCAATAATACGCCTACGAAATAACTGGCAACTTTGTCGGCAATCACGGCAATGTCGGGCTTTTCGGCCAGGCCGCGTTCCATTAATTGCATAATGTTGGACAGCAGCGAGTTTTGAACGCGATGTGTGACTTCCAATTCCAGGATACCATCAACATTTTGACTGCCACCGAGCACCTGGTCGCCCGACTGTTTTTGTTTTGGATTCATTTCACCGGTGAGTAGTGATTCATCAACACTGCTTTCTCCCGTAACAATGCGTCCATCAACAGGTATCGTTGTACCGGGTTTGATAAGAATTTTCTCACCGGCTTGCAGTGTGTGGATAGAGACCACTTCGCTGTTGCCATTGTCCAATAAACGAATAGCGGTATGGGGCAAACATTTGAGCAAGGCCTGCGCACTTTGATTGGCTTTGTGGCGACCGCTGGCTTCAAGAAAACGTCCCAGCGTGAGAAAAAAAATGAACATGGTAACCGCGTCAAAATACACCTCACCTTGATGAATCAATGTAGCCCAAATGCTGATGAGATAGGTGCTGCCTATGGTCAGTGCTATGGGCACATCCATGTTGAGTGTTTTGGCTTTGAGCCCTTTAAATGCACTAATAAAAAAGGGTGGGGCTGAATACAGCAGCACACAGGTTGATATTAACAGACTCACCCAGCGTAATAATTCTTTGTACAGATCATCAATGCCGCTGAATGCACCGGCATACAGACCGATACTGAACATCATGACCTGCATCATACCCATGCCGGCTACGCCGAGACGTTTGAGGGTTTTTTTATGGTGTTTTTCGGTTTCACTGTTTTGAGTAAGCAACCAAAGCGGTGTTGCCTTATACCCCAATTCAGCCAGATGATTCAGGATGCGACTGAGATAGATTTTTTGCGGCTGCCAGCTCAGTTGTGCCTGGTGGGAACCTGGGTTGACGGTGATTGCCGTCACACCGTCGAGTGGGAGTAGACGGTTTTTGATCAGCCAGCCACATGCGGCACAGTGTATCCCTTCAATCGTTAACAAGGTGCTGCGTTCGTCATGTGTTGTTTGTGATGAAAATTCGTTGAGATTGTCTGGATTATCAAAAAAAGAGCATTCGGCACTGGATAATAAAGTGTCTGGTGAAAAGGGGGCTACAGATTCGGTGCGGGACAGGTAATATTGCGACAGACCGCCATTGATAATGGTTTGTGCAGCGAATAAACAGGCCCGGCAGCAGAAAGATTCAAGCTTGCCAAATACTGTCAGTGTAAGCGTACTGGTTTCACGCACTTTTTCACCACAGTGAAAACAGCCGACTGACGCGTCCATTTTCATGCGAACTACGATCCCAGTGTGATGGTATTTTTCAGCGGAAAGAATTCAACTTGCATAAGACGCCAGACATCTTTATACGTCTGCGTTGTTGTGACTTCAGGTGCATCAGGCATTTTATTGGATAGAAGCAGCTGGTATTTTCCAAGCAAACTACGTTCAAGATTGCCATGATAACGCCCGTTTTGGGTCAACATGAGGGTGAGGCGTTGATCTTTTTGTGCCAACGTCGGGTGAATAAACTCCATGCTCAGCTGCGAGGGATAGGGGTAATCAAGCTGTGTACTGTGCAGATCAAGCAGCAGCTCACCGTTTATATCGTCTACGGTGAGCGTGGCACTTAAACCCAGTGACAGTGCATTTTTATCGAGTTCAATACGCCGATTGATCGTGGTTCCTTCTTTATACCAATCGTCGCGCACCAAGGTATCCTGGGTGTTAAAAGCGATATACAGCGTACTCAAGCCAGCAATAACAGAGCTGGCGGGCAAGGCTATTATTAGCCAGGGCCAGAACTGCTTGTACCAGGGTTTAACAGGGATAAGGGGGGATTCTTTCATTTTTGTTCCACCCATAAGGGACCAATAAAACGACTCTCTGCTTGCACTTGAAGATCGGAATTTTGTGCCGACACAATCCTGAAATTGATTAATTGATTTGCATGTGTCATTAAATCAGGACGGATTTCCAGGCTGACAGGTACATCACGGACTTCGCCGGCCTCAACACGTATTTCACGCGGGCCACGGTAGTGAAGATCATCAATCGCATTGACCTTGATACGAAATGTCTCTGCATTCTGGGTTTTATTGATCAGTTTGAGAATATAGTTGTTTTCGATCAAACCCATGGACGTATCGCGATAAAGGGCGCTGCGATCCTTGATTACATTCAGCTCGGCCGGCATACGGGTGAAAAGCAAAACAAGCAAGGTCAGTCCAACGGCAGCGAGCAATACTGATACCGTAATAATACGGGGACGCATTAATCCTTGAGTGGGTTTGTTTTCCAATGCATTTTGTGTGGTGTAACGAACAAGCCCTTTTTCATAGCCCATTTTGCCCATTATTTCATCACAGGCATCCACACAGGCTGCGCAGGAAATACATTCGTATTGCAGACCATTCCTGATATCAATGCCTGTAGGGCAGACTTGAACACACTGCATGCAGTCAACACAATCACCAAGCCCCTGCTTTTTATAATCACTGTCACGTTTGCGTGCGCCGCGCGTTTCACCACGGGCAGCATCGTAAGAAACAATCAATGTATCGGCATCAAACATAATGCTTTGGAAACGTGCATAAGGACAGCCATGCAGACAGACCTGTTCACGCATCCAGCCCGCATTTACGTATGTGGCCACCGTGAAAAAAATCAACCAGAACCATTGCCACGGGTCTAAAGCCAACGCAGTAAGTTGTTTAATGAAAACAGGAATAGGGGCGAAATAGGCCAGGAAACCAATGGCAGTGAGTGTTGATACGAGCAACCAGAGGGCGTGTTTGAGTAGTATTTTCCTGATTTTATCGGCGCTCCAAGGACTGGAGGCGAGTTTAATACGCTGATTCCGGCTGCCTTCGGCAAAGGTTTCTATCCATACAAATATTTTGGTCCAGACTGTTTGTGGGCAGGTGTATCCGCACCAGACGCGTCCAGCATAGGTTGTAATCAGAAAAAGACCAAAGGCCGCAGCAATGGCGACCAGTGACAACAGAAAAAAATCTTGTGGCCAGAAGGTATAGGCAAAAAAATAAAATTTACGTTCAGGTAAATCAAACAGAATGGCTTGATGACCATTCCATTCTAACCAGGGAATAAAAAAGTAGGTGCCGATAATGATGTATACGGCCGAGGAACGTAGCTTTTCAAACAGGCCTTTAACCGCTTTTGGGTATATTTTGTCAGGAGTGAGGGCAGAGGAACTACGGATTTTCCCCACGTGCCTGTCGTCAGCTTTGTATTCGTGAAGCGGAATTTTGTGAGTCATTCGTCTGGCTGGTCTCACTTGGTGGCAAATAATAAATAGGGTTTTATGAACTTATCATTTGCTATATAAAGTATCGGGTAGCGCATAAAGAGGGAGAAGCCATTGGACCACTCCCCATTACACATTACTACTACTTATTTTCATGTTTAGATAGGCTGTAGATGTAGGCAGCAAGGATATGCACTTTTTCTTCGCCTAATATGTCTTTATGTGCGGGCATTTGACCATTACGACCGTTGTTGATCGTTTGTTCTACGATTTCTTCTGATCCACCATAAAGCCAGATGCCGTCCGTTAAATTGGGGGCTCCCACTAAGTTATTACCCTTGGCATCCGCGCCATGACAAGCGGCACAATACACTTGAAATTTCTTTTCACCCTTGGCCGCAGCCTTCTTGTCGACCGAGTAGCCATTCAAACCTCTAACATAAGACGCCAGCTGGTGTACGCCTTTATTTCCACCTAATGCTTCTCCCATAGGCGGCATTACACCGGAACGACCCAGCAAGATAGTCTGTTTGATTGTTTCAGGTTCTGATCCATATAACCAGTCATTATCCGTCAGATTGGGAAAACCCTGAGCACCCCGGGCATCTGAGCCGTGACAAATTGCACAGTTGTTGGCGAATAAACGCTGACCTATTTTGAGCGCATCCTGATTTTTGGTCAGTTCCTCCAAGGGTGTTGCCGCCATTTTGTCAAAAATAGGTTGATAGGTTTCTTCGGCTTTTGTCATTTCCGACTGCCACTGGCCATCTGAAGACCAGCCAATAAGTCCGGAATAAGAGCCCAGTCCGGGGTAAAGCACTAAATAGCCCAAACTGTACACAATGCTGGCCCAAAACATAAAATGCCACCATTTGGGCAGAGGATTGTTCAGTTCCTCAATACCATCAAAGCTGTGTCCCATTGACTCGCCTTCCTTGATGTCACCCGCTTTCATTTTATGTGTAAAAAAAAGCAGAACAGCTGTACCGAAAATAACGCCCAGCGAAATGAGAACAATATACCAGTTCCAGAAACTGCTCATTTAGGTGTGTCTCCGTTTTTAGTGTCTTGATTAACCGGATTGCTTTGGGAGAAAGACGGTTCATCAGCGAAGGGTAAGAGTGCTGCTTCGTCGAATTGCTTTTTTTTGCGCGGGCTGTAAGCCCACAGACAAATGGCAATAAAAGCGACAAACGCACATACGGTGCCTATTCCGTTTAACATAGTGAGCCTCGTTTTATCGTTTGCCTTTCATTACGGTACCTAGCTGCTGCAGATATGCTACGACAGCATCCATTTCGGTTTTTCCTTGAACGGATTGATCAGCCTGAGCAATGTCATTCTCGGTGTAGGGAACACCCAGTTTCTTGAGTGCAGCCATTTTGGCACTGGGTTTTGCATCCTCAAGCGACGATTGCTCCAGCCATGGATAAGCAGGCATCACCGATTCAGGTACAACATCACGCGGGTTATGTAAATGTGCTCGATGCCAGTCATCACTGTAACGCTGACCTACACGTGCCAGGTCAGGCCCGGTTCTTTTGGAGCCCCAGAGAAAGGGATGTTCCCATACCGACTCACCCGCAACTGAGTAAGCACCATAACGTTCAGTTTCAGCGCGGAAAGGCCGGATCATTTGTGAATGACAGGTGTTACATCCTTCTCTAATGTAGATATCACGGCCTTCAAGCTCAAGGGCTGCCAATGGCTTTAATCCGGCAACAGGCTCCGTGGTTTGTTTAATAAAGAACAGGGGAACGATTTCAGCCAGACCACCAAAACTGATGGCTACAATGGTCAATACCATTAATATACCCAGATTTTTTTCAACTAGTTCATGCCACATGTGAATGAGCTCCTTAAACTGTCGCGACGTGTTGAGTTGATGGGTGGGTGGGCATGCGAATAGTTTTCCAGACGTTATAAGCCATGATGAACATGCCTAATAGAAATAGAGCTCCGCCCACGGCGCGAATAATGTAATAGGGAAATGAGGCAGCAACGGACTCAACGAAACTGTAGGTAAGCGTGCCATCACTGTTCACTGCACGCCACATCAAACCTTGAGTGACACCTGAAATCCACATGGATGCGATATAAAAAACAGTACCAATTGTAGCCATCCAAAAGTGAACGTTGATCAAGTTGCTTGAGTACATCGAGGCTTTATCAAAAGCTCTGGGCACGAGAATATAAATGGAACCAATGGATATCATAGCCACCCACCCTAAGGCACCGGAGTGAACGTGACCGACGGTCCAGTCTGTGTAATGGGAAAGTGCATTCACTGTCTTAATGGCCATCATGGGCCCCTCAAAGGTGGACATGCCGTAAAAAGACAGTGCCACAATCAAGAAACGCAAGATAGGGTCGGTACGCAGTTTATCCCACGCGCCAGAGAGCGTCATAATTCCATTGATCATGCCACCCCAAGAGGGTGCCAGCAGAATAAGAGAAAACACCATACCTAAAGACTGTGTCCAGTCTGGCAACGCAGTGTAGTGCAGGTGATGGGGACCGGCCCAGATGTAAATGGCAATAAGGGACCAGAAATGAACGATAGATAAACGATAGGAATAAACCGGTCGTCCTGCCTGAATAGGAATGAAATAGTACATCATGCCTAGAAAGCCTGCTGTTAGAAAGAATCCAACGGCATTGTGACCATACCACCACTGGATCATTGCATCCATCGCACCTGCGTAAGCAGAGTAGGATTTAAATAAAGTAACGGGCATGGCCGCGCTGTTAACAATATGCAAAACAGCTACGGTTATGATAAACGCGCTGAAAAACCAGTTTGCAACATAGATATGCGAGGTGGTTCGACGCGCAATTGTTGCAAAGAAAACTACGGCATAAGCGATCCACACCACGGCAATAAGAATATCAATCGGCCATTCCAGCTCGGCATATTCTTTGCCGGAAGTAATGCCCAAAGGCAAGGTGATGGCAGCCAGTACAATCACCGTTTGCCAACCCCAAAATACAAAGGAGGCTAATGCAGGAAATGCCAAGGTTGTTCTACACGTTCGTTGAACAATGTAAAAGGATGTCGCCATCAATGCACAGCCACCAAAGGCAAAAATAACCGCATTGGTGTGGAGTGGTCGGAGTCGTCCGAAACTGGTCCATGGGAGGTCAAGGTTGAGCGCGGGCCATGCAAGTTGGGCGGCAATAATGAGGCCCACCAGCATGCCGACAATTCCCCAAACTACAGTCATGACCGTGAATTTACGCACAACACTCATGTTATACGCAGGTGAGGTATGCTCTGCTTGATTCATCGTTGCGATGTTTCCTGAGTTGAATTTAAGGAGGTAAAATATGTGATTTTGCGCCAATATAATTCAGCGCGCTTATCATAATAAGATTGACTGTCTAATGATAGTGAATGAATCAAAAGTTTGAGTTCTTAATGGCAGAGAGACATTGATTGAGGTCAATGAAAAGGGAAATAATAAATCACGGAGACAAAATCCCTGATTTTTTTCGAAGAGTTTAAGCGATTGAATCGATATAAAGAGCTAACCCTTTTGATCACAGAATTTATCTGTATTCAAAAGGGTTAATAATAATGAACAAGGATTTAGGGGTGTTCGTTGGGAATTTTTGCGATTGTTTCTGCTACGCGAATAATATCTTTGTCGGACAATATACCGGCGCTGTAGCTCAGCTTGAGTACTGCCAGAACATATTGGTATTGCGCATTAGCCAGATCCCTGATTGCCTGATAGTAATTTTTTTGCACAGCGAGTACATCCAGTACGGTCCGTTCACCAAGATCGAATCCAACTTTGGTTGATTCCAACGAACTGGTTGATGTTTTTACCGCCTGTTTAAACGCAATTACTTGAGAGCGTGCGAGATTTACTAGCAAATAGGATTGTTGCAGTTCCAGTTCGGTGCTGCGTTTTTTATCGGTAAGAAGCTGCTTTTTCTCTTCAACCGTAGAGGCTGCCTCACGAATAAATGAACTGGTAGCGCCCCCGGAATACAGGGGTAATGTTAGCTCTACCCCACCGGTGTAAAAATCTGTTTCGGAGTTTGTGTCACTGAAAGCACTGCCATTGGCAGTGGACGTACCATAGCTGGCAAAGGCATTAACAACGGGGAGTCGACCGGATTTTTTCTGGGACAACTGTACCCTGGAAAGGGCGTAATCCAAATTGCTCAGCAAAAGCTGGCTATTAGCTTTCATCGCTACATCTAGCAGAGCTTTGTATTCTGGCACTTGCAAGCTAGGGTCATCTATAGGCAATGAACCCCGTATACGCTGCAGATTTACATTGCCCTGTCCTGTAAGCGTTCGTAGTTTGTGACGAGCTATTTCCAAATCATTTGTTTTTGCAATGACCTTTGCATAAATAAGGTCACGCGCTGCCTGTGCTTCATTGGTGTCGGTAATTGTGCTGGTGCCCAGTTCAAAGGCGAGTTTGGCTTTTTGTAATTGCTCTTCAATGGCTTTTTGTTCAGCCAGAGCAACTTGCAGATCTTCTTCAGCGATCAAGGTACTGATGTAGACTTCACCTGTTTGCGCAATAATTGCCTGAGAGGCAATGTTGTAAAAGACGCGCGCTTGATTGATTTTGATTTCTGACTCTGGAATTTTATAGATTGAGTTCACATCAAGCAGAGGTTGTATTAACGAAAGATTATAACCATGGGAGTTGTAGTGACGCGAACCTACACCAATGGAAGAAAAAGGGTTGGCATCTGTCGGTTCATTAGTGGTTGTACTGTCATTAATTTTGGTATCTGCTTTGAGTGATACCTTGGGTAAAAACAAGGCTCTGGTCTGATTTTTAACTTCGAGTTTGGCATCCAGCCTTGCCTTTGCGGCGGCGAGGTTTGCGTCGTGTTTAAGGGCGAAATTATAGATTTCTAATATGGACAGTTCTTTCGCAGTGCTTGTTTGTGCTGCGGCAACAGCGTTCATGGGGAGTGTGGCTGTGGTGAGGCTTGCCAGCAAGACTAAACGTAGTTTCGATGAGGTAGTGAATCGCATAGTTTATATTTCCATCAGCGTACTGAGAATTATTTTGACGATGAGTGTGGATAGAAAAATTAATAACAAATCAGGGAAATCCGTGTGGCACTCTTGATTTCTTGTTAGGAACCAAGAGTGCTGCAAGCAAGCTAAATGGTTTTTGATAGGTTATTTGTTTTGGTTGATTTTCTTTCTTCGCGACGAACAAACCAGTTTTGCCACAGAGAATACACCACAGGCACAACAATCAATGTCAGCAGGGTTGAGCTAACCATGCCACCAATAACGGCAACGGCCAAGGGACCATTGGTGTCAGAACCCGCACCCGCACCCACAGCAGCAGGTAAAAGCGCGAGAATTACTGACAATGATGTCATTAATATCGGACGCAAGCGCACCGGACACGCACTAAGCAATGCATCATCGACGTTAGAACCTTTTGCCCGGTATTGGTTTGTTAAATCAATCAACAAAATGGAATTTTTCGACACCAGACCAATAAGAAGGACCAGTCCAATCATGGAGTACATGTTCAGGGTATGCCCCGTGATCCATAACAGAACAACACCACCAATAATAGCCAGTGGTTGCGCGACCATAACGATGAGCGGTTGTGAAAATGAATTAAACTGGCTGGCGAGCACCATAAATACCAGAGTGATTGATAGGCCAAACACAAGTGTCATACTGCTCGCTGTTTTCTTTAATTCTTCTGCTTGGCCAAAAGGCAGAAGTGAATAACCTAAAGGCATTAAGCTGGCAGTTTCTTTCTCTATCAATGCCATGGCTTCGCCTATAGGGATGGTTGGCGAAGCGAAGAATTGTACGGCGTAACGCATATCACTTTTACTAATCACTGCTGGCGCGATTCTTTCGTCAAACGTGGTTACTGTATCTAGCCTGACCATTTCACCATTTCGTGTGCGCAGAAATATATTGTTCAGATCGCTGATTTCATTAATATCAGATGCGCCGGCTTTTAAACGAATATCATAACGTTCACCATCACCGGGTTCATCGTTAAATTTGGCCACATCCATGCCGCCTGCAAGTACACTGATCGCTGTAGCAACATCGCTTGCAGATAGACCCATGCTCGAAATTTTATTTGCATCTAGCTTAGGGATAAGTTGTGGCAGGTCTAGCTGCAGATTGGTGTCAATATAACCCATGCCCTCTATTTTATTGAGTTTATCTAGCGCTAATTGAGTCAGCTCAGCGACCTTTTCAAGGTTGGGGCCTTTTAATATTAACTGCAAAGGTTCGCCCCGCTGACCACCCATAACGGATACGTTGCTCACAAAGGCTTTAACTCCAGGAACAGCTGCGAGATCTTTTGAAAGAATGGAAATTAGTTGTATTTGCGAAATAGATCTTTGATTTCTGTCTTGCAGACGCACATAAATAGAGCCCGCATTAACCCCCTGTCCTGTAGAGCCTATGGCTGAAAAGTAAGACAACACATCTTTGTTATGCGTACTTAAAACTTTTTCGATTTCTTTAAGACGATTAACGGTGTAGTTTAAACTAGAGCCGAGCGGGGTGCGGAATGAGATAGTTAACTGACCTTCATCTGATGGAGGCATAAATTCCTTGCCTAGAGATTTGAAGAAATAACCGCTTGAGAGCACAACTAGGAGTGCGATCATAACTATGCCCCATCGGTTCTTTAGACTGAGATTAAGCAGGGTAGAGTAGTGTTTTTCCATTCCAGAGAGAAACGATTCAATCGTCTGGTAAATTTTTCCGTGCGATTTTTCAGTCTTAAGAAACCTGGAACACAGCATGGGTGTGAGTGTCAGTGATACAAGTAATGACACCATTACCCCGAGAGTGACTACCAAAGCAAAGGCAAGAAAGAAGCGTCCGGTAATGCCTTCCATAAACATAACAGGAGCAAAGATAGCTACCAGACTGAAGGTAGCAGCCAAAACCGCAAAACCTACTTCTTTGGTACCTTCAATGGCCGCTTGTACCGGATCGCTTTCGCCTTCCTCTTGATGCCGATGGATATTTTCTAACACCACGATTGCATCGTCGACCACGATTCCTATAAGAAGCAATAAGGCCAGCAGGGTCATCATGTTAAAGGTGAAATCAAAGCTGTACATAACCACAACTGCACCCAACAGTGAAACGGGTATAGCAAGCGAAATAATCAGTGTGGCGCGAATACTTTTCAGAAAAAAGAACACAACCAAGGCCGCCAGCAAGGTGCCCAGTGCCAAATGCTCATAAAGTGTATGAATGATTTCCTCTATGATACTGGCGCTGTTTGAGGCTACTTGCAGGTGTAAACCTGCAGGCAGGGAAGGCGCAATTTCTTTTTCAAGTCTTTCTTTGATATTGTTAACAATAGCCACGGTATTACTACCGGCTATTTTAATAATGCCTAAGCCAACAGCTGGTTTGCCATTGTAGGTTGCAAAAGAACGGTAATCAGCCAAATGATCTTTTATTGTCGCAACATCTTTTAGCTTTATTGCCTGATTGCCTTTGTAACTGACAATCATTTCGCCCAGTTTCTCGATGTCGTGATATTCCAGATCAAGTTTTATTAGATATTCTTTTTCTGCCGACGCTAAAAATCCACCCGGCATTTGTACATGCTGTGTTTGAAATGCGCGCATAATATCCTGGGTAGTGAGTGCGAGATTGGCGAGTTGTTTTAAATCCAGCTCAACACGAATGGTTCGTTCTCGTTTGCCGCCAATAGCCACTTCACCCACGCCGTTAATATTTTCAATACGTTTTTTTAGAACTGTTTTAGCGTATTGATTAAGCTGTTGCACTGTACGGTCGCCTTCTAGCGCCAGCCACATAATGGGCGCAGCACTTATATCTGCTTTGGCAATAACGGGGGGTTTGGCTTCTATAGGTAGTTTATTAATGGCCTGGTTGATTTTTGATTGCACTTCACTGTAGGCAACATCAATATCCTTTTCCATATCAAAGCGAATCATGATGGTTGATACGCTTGGTGAGGAATTGGACTGTAATTTGTCAATGCCTGGCACCGTGTTAATGGAGGATTCCAATACACTGGTAATGCTCGCATCAATAATTTCAGGACTTGCCCCGATCATCATGGTGTTGACCGTGATCATCGGAAAATCAATGTTTGGGAAACGATCGACACCTATTCGTGAGGCTGAGATTACGCCAAAAAGCATAATTGCCGCCGATAGCATGTAGGTAAGTACGTGGCGTTTAATGGAAACTTCTGCAAGTATCATTTATAGGGCCTCATGTATGGTGACGGGGGTTTTGTCAGTTAAAAAGCCTGCACCATCTCTGGCTACAACTTCATCGGCCTTGAGGCCATTTAAAATTTCCACTCTACCCGCTTTTAGCATGCCGGTTTCTACGCTACGCTGGAGCGCAATATTATTTTCGATCACATAGACAACTTTACCTACGGGACGCTGTACAACCGCTTGTGCAGGTACCGTTAATGCGTTTTCCTTGCGTTCCAGGACCACCTCTCCGAGTACCGATGAGCCAGGTGACCAACCACCGGGGTTGGCAACTTCAACTACAATTCGGACAGAACGATTATTGGTGTCAATCATCGATACAATATCGGTAATGCTGCCTACCGCTACAACGTCAGGTGTGGCTGGCGTTGATAAACGAACAGGCAGGCCTTTTTTGAAGAACACTGTATTTGTTTCAGGAAATAACAGTACCACCTGAAACTTGTCCGAGGTGCTGATTTCAAAAATAGGCTTTCCCGGTACTACAAAGTCACCAATGGATATAAGGCGTTGTACCACATTGCCAGACAAGGGTGAGCGAATGGTGGTTTTATTCAGATAATCCTGTGCTTTTTCCAGACTCGCTGTGGCTTGAAGGTATTGTTCACGTATTGATTTGAGTTGTGACTCAACTTCTTCGTGGCGTGAGCTTGAAATAAAACCCTTCTTCAGTAATTCGGTGCTACGGATAAAATTCTTTTCCTGATTTTGCAGCAAGGCTTCGAGCCGTTTGGCATTGGCTTCGGCTTCTCTAACGCTGAGTTTTGCTATTTCAGGATCGACAATAGCGATGACCTCGTTTTTATTAATGCTTTGACCAATATCTTTTTTGATTTCGATAACACGCCCGGACGTTTCGGCCGAAATGGTGGGCGAGCTGATGCTGTTAACAACACCGATCGAACTGGCCGTATTTTCAAGCACTTCTGGTTTAACTACGGCGGTGGTAATGCTGCTTGCAACAATAGCCTTGGTTGACTCAGCAGGTTTCTCTTTTTTTCCACAGGCCGTGCCACCAATGATACATACAGCGATGAGCGCGCTGGTTGAAAGATAACGTTGGTATTTGCGGGTTATTAACATGGATGTTTTCCTTAGTTGAAATCGTGAGGGTGTTTAGGGCGTTAAAATTCCATGAAGTGTTATTTCGGACAGTGCTGCGCTGTAGTTGTGTGCTTCTTTAGCGCAAACGAGTTCTGGAAACTGATCCAGTAATTTGTACACCTGGAAATAAAATACGTTACCAGCGACCACTGACATGGCGATGATTGCGGCGGGAATAGTGTTTTTAATCTTGCCATCGGCTTGTGCTTTTTTGATAAGGTCGACAATTCGCGTAAAGTTTTCACCGAGCACATCATGCGCCATTCGGACATTTTGCTGGCCATTGTCGTCTTGCATTTCTCGTAAAATAAGCCGGGTAATATGGCTTTTTTTGAATAAATTGGTGAGATGCTGTAGCGAAAATTGCTGAATTTGTACTTCAGTTGAACAAGCAGGGTTGTTAATTTCATCAATGAGGATTGAAATTTCCTGACTGGCTTGTTTGAGCACGGCGAGATACAGCGCCTCTTTATTTTCAAAATGATGAAAAATATTGGCTTTACTGATGCCTGATTTTTTTGCAATAGCATTCAGCGAGGTGCCGCTGTAACCGTGCTCAGCAAACAGTTCTTCGGCTGCATGGATGATGTTTAACGCACCATCGCTGAAACTGGGGGTGTTTTTAGAAGGAGTCACTGTATGAAATCCGCAGATGGGAGCCGTTTTATATTACCGGCAGAATCGTACTTACCATTCGATTGGTCGGTAACCGACCGGATGGTAAGTTTAATAAGCTATAAGAATGGAAGCAAGCATTTTTTGTTTTTGTGGGCTTTGATCGAGTGGCTATGTCAGATTAAAAGTGATCTTTTGATCAAAATCTCAGTGGCTTGCTAGCGCAAAAACGGATTGGTTCGTTTTTCATGACCGATGGTAGTATTGGGGCCGTGTCCAGAAACAACAACCGTATTGTCACTAAGCGTGAATAATTTGTTGCGAATAGAGGATAGGAGTGTTTGCGTATTTCCCCCGGGCAAATCGGTGCGCCCAATTGAACCATTAAATAATACATCACCCACAAACACGATATTATTTTGCGGGGCAGAGAAGACGATATGACCTGCCGTGTGGCCCGGACAAAATAAAACGTGAAAAATTATGTTTCCCACCGTAAGACTGTCGCCATCATCCAGCCATTGCGTCGGAGTAAAAGCTCGGGCCGGTATGCCGGACATTTGGCTTTGCAGCTCCATCATTTCAATGAGCGTGCGTTCATCTTTATGTGGACCGATAATAGGCACATTAAAAATTTCTGCGGCTTCAGCTGCGCCACCGGCATGATCAATATGGGCATGCGTCAACAGAATTTTTTCGATGATTACCTGCTTTTGTTTAACCGCTTTTATTAGCAAGGGTAAATCACCGCCGGGATCAATAAGTGCGCCTTTTTGGGTTTCAGGGCACCAGACCAAGGAACAATTTTGTTGGTAGGCGGTGACGGGGATAACGACCACTTTCATAGAAGATTGTCCATAATGAATTTCGTGTTTTAAAAAAAGCCCCGCAAGGGCGGGGCTTTTGAGTGGCTATTTCCGTACTTCCATTAGTTGCGTTGGGCTACTGGAATGGCATTTTTTGCCTGTTGAACGTATTCATCCATTTTATGGAAGTTCATATAACGATAGATATCACTTGCCATGGTATTTAGGTTTCTGGCGTATTCCATGTATTCCGCTGGAGTCGGCAGTTTTCCCATAACCGCAGCAACCGCCGCCAGTTCCGCAGAGGCAAGATAGACATTAGCTCCTTTGCCTAATCGATTGGGGAAGTTACGGGTAGAGGTTGATACAGCCGTGGATTGTGGTGCTATCTGTGCCTGGTTGCCCATGCACAAAGAACATCCCGGCATTTCAGTTCGTGCACCGGCGCGACCGAAAATATTGTAATAACCTTCTTCCATTAAAATGTGCTGATCCATTTTGGTTGGGGGTGCCAACCATAGCCGGGTGGTGAGAGGGGTGGTCAGTTTGTCGAGCAGTTTTCCGGCTGCACGAAAATGACCAATATTGGTCATACACGAACCGATGAACACCTCGTCTATTTTGTCACCCTGAACTTGTGAAAGTTTGCGCGCGTCATCAGGGTCGTTAGGGCAACAAAGAATAGGCTCTTTGATGTCGTTAAGATCAATTTCGATAACGGTGTGATATTCAGCATCTTTATCTGCACGCAGCAGATGAGGCTGAGCAAGCCATTTTTTCATTTCATTAATGCGGCGCTCGATGGTGCGCGCATCACCGTAACCGTTAGCCATCATCCAGCTCAGCAGCGTGATATTCGAGTTGAGATATTCGCTCACCGCGTCTTCGCTTAAGGTAATGGTGCAGCCAGCGGCTGAACGTTCAGCGGATGCGTCAGACAGTTCAAAGGCCTGCTCTACGGTCAGGGAGTCAAGGCCTTCAATTTCCAGAATTCGGCCAGAGAAGACGTTTTTCTTGCCTTGTTTTTCAACGGTCAGCAAGCCTTCTTGGATGGCGTAATAAGGGATGGCATGCACCAGGTCACGCAGGGTGATGCCGGGTTGCATGGTGCCTTTGAATCGTACCAGAACTGATTCTGGCATATCCAGTGGCATTACGCCCGTTGCGGCGGCAAAAGCGACCAGTCCAGAACCTGCCGGGAAAGAAATACCCATAGGGAAGCGCGTGTGTGAATCACCACCGGTACCGACGGTGTCGGGCAACAGCATGCGATTTAACCATGAATGGATGATTCCATCGCCGGGACGAAGCGAAACACCACCACGGTTCATAATAAAGTCAGGCAGGGTGTGTTGGGTTTCAATGTCTACCGGCTTCGGGTAAGCGGCGGTATGACAAAAAGACTGCATCACCAGATCAGCCGAAAAACCAAGACAGGCAAGGTCTTTTAATTCATCACGCGTCATGGGGCCAGTGGTATCTTGTGAACCCACTGTGGTCATTTTGGGTTCGCAATATTGACCGGGACGGACACCATCAACGCCACAGGCTTTCCCCACCATTTTTTGTGCCAGGGTATAACCTTTGTTTGATGTTGCAGGTGTAACAGGTAGCCGAAAGAGATTCGTTGCGCCAAGACCTAATGCCGTACGGGCGCGTTGGGTTAAGCCTCGACCAATAATCAGATTAATACGGCCACCCGCCTGTACTTCATCCAGTAAAACATCTGATCGGAATTCAAACTGCGAAATGGTCTCACCGGTTTTATTGTTTTTTATAAGGCCTTGGTAGGGATAAATATCAATAACATCCCCCATTTTCATTTTGGTAACGTCGCATTCAATAGGTAGGGCGCCTGCATCTTCCATAGTGTTGAAAAATATAGGTGCAATTTTTCCACCTAAACAAACACCACCAATACGTTTATTGGGCACAAAAGGAATGTCGTTGCCCATGTGCCACAATACGGAATTGGTCGCCGATTTACGTGAAGAGCCGGTTCCAACGACGTCGCCGACATAGGCCAGGGGATGGCCTGCTTGATTTTGCTCTTTGATCTGGCTGAGTGCATTGTGAATGCCTTCGCGCTCATTTTTCAGCATCGCATTGGCGTGTAATGGAATATCGGGGCGTGACCAGGCATCCTGCGCAGGTGACAAATCATCGGTATTGGTTTCACCGGGTACTTTAAATACAGTAACAGTAATTTTTTCAGGCACTTTACCATGACTGGTAAACCATTCAGCATCGGCCCATGACTGAAGCACTTGTTTGGCGAATAGATTTGTGGCGGCTTTTTCCTGTACGTCGTGAAATGCATCAAAAACCAATAAGGTATGCGATAGCGCTTTTGCCGCTATTGGTGCCAATTCCTTGTCATCAAGCAGCGATACCAGCGGATCAATATTGTAGCCACCCAACATGGTGCCCAGCAGTTCAGTGGCTTTGGTTTTGCTGATAAGTGGAGATTTCACTTCACCTTTGCTGATGGCTGTAAGAAAACCGGCTTTTACGTAGGCCGCTTCATCAACACCGGGGGGGACCCGGTTTGTAATAAGTTCCAGGAGGAAGGCTTCCTCTCCACTGGGTGGTGTTTTTAACAGCTCAACCAGGGCAGTGGTTTGTTCTGCGGTGAGGGGTTTGGGTGGAATACCCTGAGCGGCTCTTTCTTCTGTGTGTTTACGATACGTTGTTAACAATGGTTGTTCCTCTGGCTTTCTGGTTGACTACCCAAGCATCTCATCTTATTTACAGTATATCGTTGGCCCGGTACGGCCAGGATCTGTGTAAGACTACTATAGAAGGGATCACTTGAATTGCTTGATGAAATTTATTAATTCACATCCATCGACGAAATAGGCCATTGAATTCTACCTTAAGCCTCTTCGAATGTTAACAAAACCGGGGCTAAATGGCTCATTATACGCAAGAATGTTTTTGCGCCTTATTGGTGCATTATTACTTCGTATTAACGTGTGTTTTGTCAGACTCTTGTCAGGCAAAAGTAAAGGTTTGCAGATGAAGGCCATGTTCATCGTGCTGAAGAAACCAGCCTTGATGATCCCAGTCTCCAAGCACATAACGTTTTTTGTCTTTACTATTGACGTGATAGTTATGAATGCCGGGACGATGGGTATGACCGTGAATCATTTGGTTTACCTGAAAAGCATCCATCACACGAATAACTTCGTCTTCGCATACATCAAGAATATTTTCTGCGGTGTAAGTGTTTTTATTTTTACTGTCCTGGCGTAACTGTTGTGCAAAAGCCAGTCTTTCGTGAATGGATTTTCTCAGTTGTTGTGTTATCCACTGTTCTGATCGTGCCAGCGTTCTGAATTTTATATAATCAAAGTCTTGTGTACACAAGCTGTCGCCGTGCAGTAGCAAGGTTGGAATTTTATCTAAAAAAATCACGGTGGGATCAGGCAATAGCTGCGCATTGCAAAGCGCCATAAACGCCTGACCGAGCAGAAAATCACGGTTGCCATGCATAAAATAAAGCGTAAGACCTTGCTGGCTTAGGCGGGATAAGTGAGCAATTACCTCTTGGACAAGTTCATCCTTGGGCGCATGGTCGATATAGTCATCACCAATCCAGAAATCAAAAAAATCGCCCAGAATATAAAGTTGTTCAGCCTTGCTTGCGTGCTGGTCAAGGAAGCGCAAAAACGCCCGGGTAATATCCGGGCGACTTTGCGTTAAATGTACGTCAGAAACGAATAATGTGACCATCGTTTGGAAAATCTTCAGGCTTGTGCTTCAGCTTGAACCGCTTTTTGAATAATGATGGGCTCCGCAGGCACATCTTCATGGCCACCATGACGTTTGGTTTTGCAGTCTTTGATTTTATTGACCACATCCATGCCTTCAATGACAGCGCCAAACACGGCGTAACCCCAGCCTTGTGTTGTAGGGGCTGTATGGTTAAGAAATGCGTTATTGCCTACATTGATAAAAAACTGGTTGGATGCAGAATGGGGCGCCGATGTTCTGGCCATGGCGATCGTGCCAATTTCATTTTTTAATCCATTGTCCGCCTCATTTTTAATGGGCGCATTGGAGCTGCGTTGGCTCATGTCCGGATCAAAGCCGCCACCCTGAATCATAAAACCATCAATAACGCGGTGAAAAATGGTGCCATCATACGCACCTTCATTTACGTAACTTAAGAAGTTGGCGCAGCTTACGGGCGCTTTCTCCTGATTCAGTTCAATAGTGATGTCTCCCTGAGACGTATGCAGGATGACTAAAGAATTACTCATGATTTTTCCTTGGTAGTGGAGGTGAAAAGATTTGACAGTGTTCGGCGTGATAGTTTCTTTTGTCGCGAGGGTAACCCGCTTTGATGATAGACAGTATAATAAGCCTCGTTTCTGTTAGAAAGAAATTTTTAGTCGAGGTCTTTCAGCCATTCTATTGTTGATAACACCTGTGGGCCTGAACACGGAGAAATAACTGTGCTTAAAATTTACAACACACTGACTCGCTCAAAGCAAAACTTCCATCCAATCGTTGAAGGCGAGGTCGGACTGTATGTGTGCGGCGTCACGGTGTATGACTACTGCCATATTGGCCACGCCCGCGTTATGGTGGCTTTTGATGTTATTTGTCGGTATTTACGCGAACGCGGGTATAACGTGCGTTATATCCGCAATATCACGGACATTGACGACAAAATTTTTAATCGTGCGCACGAAAATGGTGAAGACTATCGAGCGCTCACTGAGCGTTTTATCATAGCCATGCATGATGATGAACGTGCGTTACACGTCTTGCCTCCTGATGTGGAACCAAAGGCAAGTGAACATATTGGCGAAATTGTAGCGATGATATCCACCCTCATAAGCAAAAATGCTGCCTACGCCGCAACGAATGGAGATGTCTATTTTTCAGTAGAACATTTTGCTACTTACGGCCGACTGACGAACAAAAAACTTGATGAGCTTTTGGTCGGGGCGCGGGTTGAGTTGGATGAAGCAAAAAGAAATCCTCTGGACTTTGTGTTATGGAAAGCGACAAAACCAGGAGAGGCGCACTGGTCATCGCCCTGGGGTGAGGGTCGTCCTGGATGGCACATAGAGTGTTCCGCCATGTCGACAAAATGTTTGGGGGATACCTTCGATATTCATGGCGGCGGTCCCGATCTTCCTTTTCCGCATCATGAAAACGAAATTGCGCAATCGGAAGCAGCGACAGGAAAAACCTATGTTCACACCTGGATGCATGCTGGTGCGGTCCGTGTTGATAACGAGAAAATGTCAAAATCCTTGGGTAATTTTTTTACTATTCGCGATGTGCTAAAGAATTATCACCCGGAAGTGGTGCGTTATTTCTTGATTTCCAGTCACTATCGGAGCCCGATCAGTTATTCAGAAGAAAACCTTAAAATTGCTATGACGGGGTTGAGACGTTTTTATGTGGCTCTGCGCAATGTTCCCGTAGATGACTCTGTTCACTGCAATAAAAATAGTGATGAATTTATGCGTTTTATGGCGGCCATGGATGATGATTTTAATACGCCGGAAGCGTTTGCCGTGATGTTTGATCTTGCCAAGGAACTCAATGTTGCCAAAGAAAACAATCCTGAGCGCGCAATCAAACTGGCGGCGCAATTAAAAGCGATGGGCGCCATCTTGGGTTTGCTGCATGAAGACCCAGCGCAATTTGTGCAATCCGGGTCTTTGGTAATAGATGAAGACTTCAGGACAGAGGTTGAACGCTTGATTGAACTGCGCAAAACAGCTCGTGCCACCAAAAACTGGGCGTTGGCTGATTCGGCAAGAGAACAATTAAAAGCGAAGAATGTGGTGGTGGAAGATCGGCCAGATGGTTCAAGTGTCTGGCGCGTGGAGTAATAAAATATTTAACAGTGCCTGGTATTGTTTACGGGTTTAGATTATCTGCAGCGTACAAGGTGTTTTCCATGAGAGAGGCGACTGTCATTGGGCCAACACCGCCGGGAACCGGGGTAATCCATGCGGCTCTTTCGCAGGCGCGCTCATAGTCAATGTCTCCCACAAGTTTGCCCGTTTCAGTGCGGTTAATTCCAACATCAATAACAATGGCACCTTTTTTAATCCAGTCACCGGGTATAAAACGCTGTTTGCCTACGGCAACGACCAGTATATCGCCCAAGGCGATGTGATCTTGCAAATTTTGCGTGAAGCGATGGCAGGTTGTGACCGTGGCACCGGCCATGAGTAGTTCGAGAAGCATTGGGCGACCCACCATGTTGGACGCGCCAACAATCACGGCTTCCTTTCCTTTTAAGGTGATTCCGGTGCTAGACAGTAAACGCATAATTCCTTTGGGCGTACAGGGTCGCAGAAGCGGGTCGCGTACCGCCAGGCGCCCCATGTTGTAGGGGTGCAAGCCATCTACATCTTTATTTGGTGCGATACAGTTGACCACGAGGCTGGCGTCAAGATGATTTGGCAGCGGGAGCTGTATCAAAATCCCGTCAATGTCGGCGCGCTCGTTTAACGTTTTTATTAAGGTTAGTAGCGACTCTTGATCCACATCTACGGGCAGGTCGTAGGCAACTGATTTGAAGCCAACTTCAGTACACGCTTTTCGTTTGTTTTCTACATAAACCTTGCTTGCAGGGTCTGCTCCAACCAATATCACCGCAAGGCCCGGAGCACGTTTCCCGTTTTCGAGGCGAAGTGATACGCCGTTTTTGACTTCGCTGCAGACGAGTTGAGCTTCTTTCTTGCCATCAATAATTTTTGCGCGCATTGAATATAATACTTTTCGGTGTGATTTTTAATGAAGGTGAGAGTGATAACGTGCTTACAGAACAAGTAGCGTCGCTATTGTATTCCAATATCGTCAAAAGATTTACCCATGCTCATGCGCTTAAAGCAAAAAGCGCGGTAAATATTTTTAAAGTAAAAAGTTTTTAACGCGTAATTGACGCAACATAGATCCAAGAGTATTATTCGCGCTCGCTTTGGTGAGCAGCTTTTTTTTGTTTACATCACCGTTATCAAGTGGTGTATCAAGAACAGATTTAGCGAATCATCACAGTGGCAAAAGTAAGTCGACGGGGTGTAGCGCAGTCTGGTAGCGCGTCTGCTTTGGGAGCAGAATGTCGGGGGTTCGAATCCCTCCACCCCGACCACGTATTATACAAGTACTATAAACGCAAGTACTTAAGCATGGTTGCATGTTGGCTTGTAAGTCGGCGCCTGTAGCTCAACCGGATAGAGCATCGGCCTTCTAAGCCGAGGGTTGCAGGTTCGATTCCTGCCAGGCGCACCATTCGCACATATTATGGTGGATGTAGCTCAGTTGGTAGAGCTCCGGATTGTGATTCCGGCGGTCGTGGGTTCAAAACCCATCATCCACCCCATCTTTACTTATTTCCACCCCCATATTTTAAAAACTTGTTTGTACAGCCCCCTTGAATCTATAGATTCTTCTCAAAAATCTGCCCCTTCACTTTAACGCTCTTGTTTGCATGGCAGGGCAGCCTTGTGGCACAATTCTGCGCTCTTGAAATCAAAACATAAAAAATTCCCCATAAATTAACACATTGATTTTTATTGCCCTATTTTATGTGCTACATAAAAGCATGAGGAATTATTTTACTTACTCACTTTTTCGTTATTTTGGCCTTTTTTATGCAGCCACTTCTTTGAGAGTTCTGTTCTTAAAGCAGGGTAAGTATTCAGTTAAAAGTTTATTTCAAAAAGTTAATCCCATAATTTTATTAATTTGAAGAGGGTGGTATGGAAGTTTCATTAGAAACTCTGGCAGGTTTAGATCGTCGTTTGTTGATTCAACTGCCAGCCGAGTCTGTAGATGCGGATTTTGAGCAGCGAATTGCAGAAATGGCAAAAAAAGCGAAAATTCCGGGTTTTCGTCCAGGTAAAGTGCCTGTTAATGAAATTAAAAGACGGCATGGAAAAGCTTTACGCATGGAGATTATTAACGAAGTGATGCGAAAAAGCTTTTTTGATGCCGTTTCTCAACAAAAACTAACACCTGTTGGGTATCCAAAGTTCAATATTTTGAATGACGCGGCTAAAAAAGGATTGGAATTTTCAGCTGAATTTGAAGTGTATCCAGAGGTCAAGCTCCAGACATTTAACACGCTCAAAATTGAAAAACCAGTGGCTGAAATTACAGAGGCGGATGTTGATCATGTAATCGAAAACGTTCGCGAACAGCATAAAGAATGGGAAGAGTTGGCACGTGCAGCAAGCTCAGGCGATCAGGTGCTTATTGATTATGCAGGCAAGATTGAGGGAGAGGCTTTTGACGGCGGCAGCGCAGAAGATGTTTCCCTGGTGCTGGGTTCAGGGCAAATGATCGACGGGTTTGAGCAAGGAATTGAAGGTGCAACAGTTGGTGAAACACGCATTTTGCAGCTTAAATTCCCAGATCAGTATCACGGGGAAGACGTTGCAGGTAAAAATGTCGAATTCACCATTACCGTTAAAAAAGTGTTGGGCAAAAAATTACCCGAAGTAAATGAATCATTTGTTGAAAAATTAGGTGTTCAGGGTGATTTAAGCAGTTTTCGTGATGAAGTGCGTAAAAACATGACGCACGAGAAAGAGCAAGCCGAAAAAAGAAATATCAAAGAACAGATATTCAAAGGTTTGGTTGAGCAGAACAAGATTGAGCTACCTAAGACATTGGTAAAAAACGAAATACGACGCCTGCAACAAAGAATGTTTCAACAGTTTGGAGGAGGTCAGCAGTTTGATCCAAGTCTGTTACCCGAAGATCTCTTTATTGAAAGAGCCCAGGAATCAGCGGCAGTGGGTTTGATAATCTCTGCCATTATAAAAGAAAACAATTTGAAAGCAGATGGTGATAAAGTCCGCGCGATGGTTGAGGACTTGGCTAGTAGATATGACCGGCCAGAACAAGTTGTGAATTGGTACTACAATAATAATGAGAAATTAGCTGAAATTGAGGCCGTTGTTCTTGAAGATGCGGTAATTGCCCATATACTAGAAACTGCTTCCGTATCGAATAAAGAAGTAAGTTACGAAAGTCTGTTTAAATCTCAGTAAGAACATGCCGCACTGCAGAGTAAATGATATGCAGTTGTGATCCGGGCTCAATGAATCAACAAGTAACGTGTGTGGCGGGTATTTGTGGATTTTCAATAAAAAGGAATGTGGAATATGTACGTTGACTCGAAGAATTACGATTTGCCCATGAATACATTGGTTCCAATGGTAGTCGAGCAAACAGCGCGTGGAGAACGATCCTACGATATCTATTCTCGATTACTTAAGGAGCGTGTCATATTTATTGTGGGTGAAATAGAAGACCACATGGCTAACTTGGTAGTTGCACAGCTTTTATTTTTGGAGTCTGAAAATCCTGACAAAGACATCCATCTGTACATTAATTCTCCAGGTGGTTCAGTGACAGCCGGTTTGGCTATCTATGACACCATGCAGTTTATCAAATCAGAAGTGAGTACTATGTGTATTGGTCAGGCGGCAAGCATGGGCGCTTTTCTTTTAACAGCAGGAGCGCAGGGAAAACGATACTGTTTGCCTAATGCTCGAGTCATGATTCATCAACCCTTGGGTGGTTTTAGAGGGCAGGCGTCCGACATTGAAATCCATGCCAAAGAAATCCTTGGTATTAAACATAAATTGAATCAAATGATGGCAGATCACACCGGACAACCTTTAAAGGTCATTGAGTCGGCAACCGATCGCGATAATTTTTTGAGTGCAGTTGAAGCCAAAAATTTCGGCCTGGTTGATAGTGTTTTGCAAAAAAGAAAAATAGACTGATTATTAATTGGTTTTAGGTAAGTTATTTCTGGTATTAATCCAGATTTCTTTAACGGAATTTGATGAGGTATTTTTATGACTGATGATCACAATGGAAAAGGAGGAGATGGCGGCAAACTTCTCTACTGTTCATTTTGTGGCAAAAGTCAGCACGAAGTAAGGAAGCTAATCGCTGGACCTTCTGTTTTTGTTTGCGATGAATGTGTCGATCTGTGTAATGACATTATACGAGAAGAAATTCAGGAAGAATCAAAAGACGACAGCAATAGCAAATTACCTGTGCCACATGCCATCAAGGAAATTCTTGATGAGTATGTAATTGGACAGGTTGAGTCTAAAAAAGTATTAGCTGTTGCTGTTTATAATCATTACAAGCGCCTGCGCCTTGAACAAAATAATTCAACCAAAAAAGATAATGTGGAGCTTGGCAAAAGTAATATTCTTTTAATAGGACCAACAGGCAGCGGAAAGACTTTGCTGGCAGAAACATTGGCGCGTTTGCTTAATGTCCCATTTACAATTGCTGATGCAACCACGTTGACTGAAGCGGGATATGTGGGTGAAGACGTTGAGAATATCATTCAAAAGTTATTGCAGAAGTGTGATTACGACGTTGAAAAAGCCCAGATGGGTATTGTCTATATAGATGAAATCGACAAGATTTCACGCAAATCAGACAATCCATCTATTACACGAGATGTTTCTGGTGAGGGTGTTCAGCAAGCCTTGCTGAAACTCATTGAGGGTACTGTGGCATCGGTGCCGCCGCAAGGTGGAAGAAAACACCCTCAACAGGAATTTTTACAGGTAAATACTTCAAACATACTCTTTATTTGTGGTGGAGCATTTGCTGGACTGGATAAGGTTATTACTTCTCGTTCGGAAAAGGGAGGAATAGGTTTTTCAGCTTCAGTTAAAGGAAAAGAAAATAAAAAGGACTTAGGCAAAATACTTAAAAATGTAGAGCCTGAGGACTTGATAAAATACGGACTTATCCCTGAGTTTGTTGGTCGTTTGCCTATTATTGCAACGCTGGATGAACTTGATGAAGAAGCATTGGTCCGTATTTTGACCGAACCAAAGAATGCACTGACAAAGCAATATGCAAAATTGTTCGATATGGATGGTGTTGAGTTAGTGTTCAGAGAAGATGCTCTGAAAGCTATTGCCAAAAAGGCAATGGAGAGAAAGACTGGCGCACGTGGTTTGCGTTCTATTGTAGAAAATGTGCTTTTAAATACGATGTATGATGTACCTTCTTCTAGCAACCTTGAAAAAGTAGTGGTTGATGAAGGCGCAATTTCGGGTGAAACACCACCACTTCTGATTTTCACCCGAAATGATGAATTTCCTCAAACGGTGTCTGAAAAGGCGAAATAAAGGGTTGTAAAACCCTTTGTTTTTATCACGGTTGATAAGGATGGCTGTCTTCGTGGTGGACTGAGCTTTGTTGTGTGACACAATTCCAGCTTTTGTCTTTGTTAAAATACACTTATTTTTATGCTATTAATCAGAATAGCTAATTCTGGAGAGTTTTCATGTCTACCGATTTAAGTAGTTCTGGCTCAGAATCGGCAATTCCACTTTTACCATTGCGCGATGTTATTGTTTATCCGCACATGGTCATCCCCTTGTTTGTTGGAAGAGACAAATCAATCAAAGCCCTTGAAGCAGCAATGCTTAATGACAAACAAATATTGCTTGTGGCTCAGAAAAGCGCATCGGATGATGAACCGACGGTCTCTGACTTATATACGGTAGGTTCAGTAGCGAGTATTTTGCAACTTTTAAAACTACCCGATGGCACTGTGAAAGTTTTGGTAGAAGGTAATTATCGCGCAACTATTGATTCATTTGTTTCAGAGGGCGACTTTTTTTCGGCGCAAGTATCTGAACGATTAGATACTGTACTCAGTGAAAGAGAAGCGGGCGTATTAACCAGGTCATTAATGACGCAGTTTGATCAATTTGTTAAGTTGAGCAAAAAGGTACCCCCTGAAATTCTTACTTCTGTAACAAGTATTGAAGAACCTGGGCGTCTTGCTGATACTATTGCAGCTCATATGTCCATGAAAATTGAAGAAAAGCAGCATATTCTTGAGACAAGTGGCATTAGAGAAAGAATTGAATATTTAATGGGCGCGATTGAGGGCGAAATAGATCTGCTTCAGGTCGAAAAAAGGATTCGTGGCAGAGTCAAAAAGCAGATGGAAAAAAGTCAGCGCGAGTATTATTTAAATGAGCAAATGAAAGCCATACAAAAGGAATTAGGTGATCTTGAAGAAGGTGGCGGAAACGAGTTTGAAGAAATAGAACGAAAAATAGCGGCGGCTGGAATGCCTGTTAGCGCCAAAGACAAAACACTTGCTGAACTCAATAAATTAAAGATGATGTCGCCCATGTCAGCGGAAGCGACGGTGGTTCGTAGTTATATTGAGTGGATGGTAAATACGCCCTGGAAAAAACGAAGCAAGGTTAGACACGATATTCCCGAGGCTAAAAAAATTCTCGATAGTGATCACTATGGACTGGAAGAAGTAAAAGAACGCATTCTCGAATATTTAGCAGTCCAGTCACGTGTAAAAAAACTAAAAGGACCTGTGCTTTGTTTGGTGGGGCCGCCCGGCGTGGGTAAAACATCATTGGGTCGTTCAATTGCCAAGGCAACCAATCGGAAATATGTTCGGATGGCGCTGGGTGGTGTTCGTGATGAGGCTGAAATCAGAGGTCATCGTCGCACCTATATTGGATCTATGCCAGGCAAACTAATCCAGAAAATTTCTAAAACTGGCGTTAAAAACCCTCTTTTCCTCTTGGATGAGATTGATAAGATGGGCGCCGATAGCCGTGGCGATCCTGCGTCAGCATTATTAGAAGTTCTCGATCCGGAACAAAACAATACCTTTAATGACCATTATTTAGAGGTAGATTATGATCTTTCTGATGTGATGTTTGTATGTACATCAAACACGATGAATATACCTGCCCCACTTATTGACAGAATGGAAGTTATTCGTATTCCCGGCTACACGGAAGATGAGAAACTGAATATCGCCAAACAATATCTCATCCCAAAACAAATCGAAAATGCCGGGTTAAAAGCGGATGAGTTAGTCATTAAGGATGATGCTTTGCTTGACTTGATTCGTTATTACACCCGGGAAGCAGGGGTGCGAAATTTAGAAAGAGAAATATCAAAAATTTGTCGTAAAGTAGTCAAAGAACATTTGTTAAACGACAAGAATGAAAAGCTGTGTGCAATTGTTAACGCTGAACGACTTGAGCATTACAACGGAGTAAGAAAAGCCAGTTATGGTAAAGCAGAGGAAAATGATCAGATTGGACAAGTAACAGGTTTGGCCTGGACGTCGGTAGGTGGTGAGTTGTTAACAATTGAAGCCGCTGCTGTTAAAGGTAAAGGAAGACAAGTTAAGACGGGCTCTCTGGGCGATGTAATGCAAGAGTCGATTCAGGCTGCTTTGACCGTGGTAAGAAGCAGGGCGCGTAGCTTTGGTATTGCTGAGGATTTTCATGAAAAATACGATCTTCATATCCACATACCGGAAGGCGCTACACCAAAAGATGGGCCAAGTGCGGGTATAGCCATTTGTACAGCGATGGTGTCTGTTTTTACGGGGATTCCAGTCAGATCTTCTGTGGCCATGACAGGAGAGATTACCTTGAGAGGACAGGTTTTGCCTATTGGCGGTTTAAAAGAAAAACTTCTTGCGGCCCATCGTGGTGGAATTAAAACCGTTATTATTCCCGAAGAAAACAAACGAGATCTAAAGGAAATACCTGAGAATATTAAGGCTGATCTTGATATTCATCCCGTAAAATGGATCGACGAGGTATTAGAACTGGCCTTGAAAACCAAACCAATTCCTCTGGTAGATAGTGTTGTTGTTCTGAGTGATATGCCTGAAAAAGAGACAAACGGCTCAGATGATGTGGATGAAAGATTCAGTACACACTAATCTCAATTTACACAAAGAAATCATTCTTTTTTTGAGAATTAATTGTGCGTGGGGTGCTGCAAAGATGAAGGATAGAATGGTATAGTCCTCCTCGCTAACGTGGATAAGATAATTGAATCTTTCCTATAATTTTTCGGGCTAACTGAAGATTTTCTCTCTTGTGCATAAAACCGGCACGTAGTGGTGAATAGCTTTTTGGTTGTAAGATTTAAATTAAATAAAAATAAGGGGAGTAATGTGAATAAATCGGAATTAATTGACGCTATTGCAATCGCTGCTGATTTGCCTAAGGCCTCAGCAGGACGCGCACTTGATGCGGTAACAGAGACAATTACAAATGCTTTAAAAGATGGCGAACAAGTTGTACTTGTAGGTTTTGGAACCTTTAGTGTAAAAGAGCGATCAGCAAGAACTGGACGAAATCCTCAAACAGGTGAAGCCATTAGTATAGCCGCAGCAAAGGCGGCCAACTTTAAGCCAGGCAAAACCTTGAAGGATACGATTAACAATAAATAATCTACATTTATACTGTAATTTTCTGGACGCGGGTGTTTTTTATCAAGTGATCCAGTCGCCAAATTAAAAAGCGCGATTCAAAATTTGAACCGCGCTTTTTAATTTAAACGGATTGAGAAAGGCCATGTTAGATACTTTCAGAAAAATAATTCAAGGTTGGTTTGGGAAAGCGTTGGTAGCTTTAATAATTTTGCCCTTTGCTTTTTTTGGTATTTCAAGCATTTTTGAGGTTAGTAACAACAGAGATACTATAGCTGAGGTTAATGGCGAGGATATTATTGAGCGTGATTTGTTGCGAGCCATTGAAGTCAATAAACAAAATATTATCTCGCAATTGGGAGATCAGGCATCTTCTTTTATCACTAACGAAATGCTCAGACCGACAGCTTTAAGTGGTCTTATAGATCAAGAATTAATGAAACAATCCGCTGAAAAAAATGGTATGCGGGTTTCCATGGATGTGATTCATAAAATGATTGCCGACATGGAAGTTTTTAAAATTGATGGAAAATTCTCACAGCGACATTTTGAAGATCTACTCCGCAGGAATGGCTTAATTCCCGAAACTTTTCCCGATAAAATCAGAGATGATTTTCTGTTACAACAAGTTAAGAATGGATATCTGACGACTGGATTTTCTACTGAGACAGAAGTCAGTTCTATTCTGGCTTTAAAAAATCAGAGAAGAACGTTTCAGTACGCCGAGTTTGATCCTGAAATGTTTTACGACAAAGTTGTAATAAGCAACGAACAAGTGTCTGAGTTCTATGATAAACATAAGGACGAGTATCGTACAAAAGAGTCTGTTGTGCTTGATTACCTTGTGATAAATAAAAGTGATTACATCACTGACAGTGATGTGAGTGATGACGAGATAAAACAAAAATATCAGGACAGAATCACTGAATTAAAAGAATCCCAAGAACGGTCTGCTTCTCATATTCTGATAGAAATTAATGATAAACGAACAAAATCTGAAGCCTTAAAGTTGGCAGAGGAACTCTATAAACGAATTAACAATGGTGAAGATCTGGCTGCTTTAGCCAAAGCTTATTCGGACGACAAGGGGTCCGCAACATCAGGCGGTTCTTTAGGTTTTTCTGTTCGAGGTGCTTATGTTGAAGAGTTTGAGAAAACACTTTTTTCTCTTGGGCCAGGCGAAGTTTCTAAACCTGTATTAACTGAATTTGGATATCACATTATTCGAGCGGATGGAGTTCGACCGGAATTACCTGCTTACGATCAAATAAAAACACAGCTGGTTGAGGAACTTAAACTTGATAAAGCGCAGCAGCCTTATCAGGATGCATTGGAAAACCTGAAAAATATTGCGTATGAGTCGAGTAACCTTGATGAGTCAGCCGATTTCCTGAAAAAGAAGGTTATAACTTCTGCAAGTTTTACACGAAATGACAGTGCAAATCCCGATGAAATTACTTCGTTTCCTGCTGTAAATGAATTAGTCTTTTCGCAAAACTTTCTTGACGCTGGTAATAACAGTGACGTGATAGAGCTTGATAGTAATCGTGCCGTAGTTTTTAGAGTTCATGAACACCTTCCTTCAAAAATAAAAACGCTTGATAGTGTGAAGCAGGATATTGTTCTTCAGCTAACAGAAATTGCCGCTAAAGACAGTGTAAAGAAATTGGGTAAGGATGTAGTGGCTGATTTAAAAGCGGGTAAGTCTCTGCAAGAGATTGAGCAAAAGTATGCAATTAGTTGGAAAAAAGCCGAGAACGTAAGCAGGGACGAAAACAAGTTCGGGGCTGAACTTGTGGAAATAATATTTAAACAGCCGAAACCAAATCAGGAGCATCCTTTATATGCCGATTTCAGTTTAGCAAATAATCATTATGTGGTTGCTATTTTGGAATCCTTGAGTCCTGAAATTAAAGACGTCAATTCGCCAGAAAAAATGGATCGAAATTCTGTGGAGGAGATTAAACAAGTACTGATTAATCAAAAGGGATTAATTGAATTGCATGCTTTTCAGGCATGGTTAAAAGAAAATGCTGAGGTAAAAATTCATTAAAATTACGGTGTAATTTTTCTAATATATTTTCTTATACAGATCGTGTTTTAAACACAAAAAAGGGCTTTGATTTAAGCCCTTTTTTTTCGAGATTCAATTATGAAAGTGCCCATTAAGCTTGTTTTAATTCTAATGTTCTTCCTTCTTGGCGGGTGCGCTGATCGTCCTTCTTTTACATCGATTCAGAAAGTATTAAAACTTTTGCAAAAATCCGAGTCTGTTCAGAACGTGATTGATGTTAAAAATGTGCAGGAGATTGATTCATACAAGAAGGAGGATGAGTTTATTGTGGAGGTTAGTTTTGAGCAGCATTTTTTATTAGATTTAAAAGAGGCGGCCAAGTTAATGAACGATGTAATTACCGCTACACATCCAGAGCTGTCTGATAATTCGAGCTCTGTAAGCGCGTCTCATCAAGCGAATCTTGAACGTGTTTTACGTGACAAATACGGACCTTTCCATAAAGGTGATATTAGACAGCGCTATATTAATTTGGTGTTTAAGAAAAGTGATGACCAGTGGCCCTTTATCGAGCAAAGACACGGTTGGAAAGATTTTAATGTACGGCTTTTTCAGAAAACTGATGCTGACGTAGATCAGAAATAAACGATAGAAGGGTTTGCTTAATCTTGTTTTGTTTTCTGTGATAAAGAGCAATGGATGTTCAAGCTTTTATCTTTATTCTTTTATCTTTATTCTTTTATCTTTATTCTTTTATCTTTATTCTTTTATCTTTATTGTTGCGAACTGAGCTCATTAGAAACTTTATTCTTTTGGTGTATTTCTGAATCATCTTCAGAGGGTGATGCCTCTGTATTTTTGAAATAATAGTTAAGCCAGTTTTTAAGATAGCCTAACCAGGCCAGTTTTGCTTTAAGTTCTATATAGGTCTTTTGCGGCAATGGACGACCTGATTTATAGCTTTTATTTGCCTGTGATTGCAGCTGTTTTTCAAGTTCGTGTACTTTGTTTTCTATTTCCTCCTGATTTAATCCGACAATGGATAGAAAAGGAATTTCGATGATTTCAGGAAAATCAGAACAAAGACTGCCATTCCAACTTAATATTGCTTTCCACGATTGATTTTCAACGTGCCCCTTGTTTTTGCAACTATCATCAAGACACTCCACCCAGTAATCAAAGCGTTTCTTATCAGATTTAGGCGAGTTTTGGGGATTCTTAATTAAACGTGCTTCACAACCGCACGTGCAAAAATTTATTTCAGGATTAAGAAAAAGATCCATATGTTTTAATAGATGCCCGAATGATGTATCAGTGAACTAGGGTACTTGCGTCGAAGGATTTTTCGTATTTATTAACACCTACGCCTTTAATTTCTGCGCAATCGCAAATTACGTAAAAATTAAAGATGTTCAGTCTATGAACTGCGTAGTTGTTATATTGATAACAGCACTTTATAAAAAGTCACCGCCTGACTATATAAACCATAGTATATAAACCAGAATATCAAAAAAGGTATTACTCAGTTTCGTTCAGATGGCGTGAATGTCTCTTAAAAAACTACTCGCACACTGTTGCATCAATTTCAGAAAGATACAGGACGCAGCTCTTGCACGTGTTGCCTGTCGAAATTAGATGCTCAAAGAATTTAATGGTCACTAGAAATACTAGTACACCTAGGTAGTATTTCGCAATGTATTATCACTGACACGCACTGTAAAAGTTGGAAGCAGATTTTTAGTTTTGATCGATGAGCTTTAATAAGCATTTCACACAATGCGCGGCTGCGTCTAAAGGAACTTACTTTGCTGCTAAAATATAATACAAAACATGGCACAAAGCCATTAACAGGAGAGATGTTTTGATATCCAGGGTCATTCAAGAAGCAGGCAAAGTAATTCTAGGTAAGGAACATCAGTTAAAACTATCGATTTCTTGTTTGTTTGCCCAAGGAAATTTACTGATTGAAGATCTTCCTGGAATGGGTAAGACGACATTGTCGCAGGTGCTGGCTCAGGTGATGGGGCTCAGTTACAAGCGTATTCAGTTTACCAGCGATTTACTGCCAGCCGATATTTTAGGCATATCAATTTATGAGAAAGAGACGGGGACATTTCAATTCAGGCCTGGCCCTGTTTTTTCTCAATTAATTTTGGCAGATGAAATTAATCGTGCCACACCTAGAACCCAGAGTGCCTTGCTTGAGGCCATGGAGGAAAAACAAGTCACGCTTGAAGGAATTACACGACCCTTGCCTCGACCCTTTTTTGTCATTGCAACGCAAAATCCTTCGTCACAAATGGGCACATTTCTCTTGCCTGAATCGCAACTGGATCGATTCTTGATGCGTATTTGCTTAGGGTATCCCACAAAACAGGCCGAAAAATCCTTGCTTAGGGGACAAGATAGCCGCAGTTTGATTAAGCGTTTGGATACGGTGTGTACGCCTGAATACCTGATTGAATGTCAATCGGCTATTCACACCTTGTTTCTTTCAGAATCTGTGATTGATTACATTTTAAGACTGGTGCATTTCACCCGGGAGTATTCTGGATTTATCTGCGGCCTTTCACCCCGAGGAAGTATAGCCATCGCTCGCAGCGCTCAGGCGTGGGCGTTTATTCATGGGCGCGACCATGTATTGCCCGAGGATGTACAGGCAATTCTGCCAGCGGTTGTTGATCATCGGGTGATGGCCTTATCAAACACGGGAGAAAAACGCGAAAGCGCCAGTGCTCTTTTGCTTGCGCAAGTGCCGGTGACTGCAAATTGAGAAATCGGTGGAATCTTATTTGAACGTGTTAAAGGGCATAAAACGATTTTCAAAAACGCGTTTGAATCTTTGGCTAAACAAACGTATTCCGCCAGCGGACAAAGTCATCCTTGATCATCGCCGTATTTTTATTTTTCCCAATGCGTACGGATTTTCTTATTTGATCGTGGTGTTTATTCTTTTTCTGGCGGGCGTAAATTATCAAAATAACTTACTTCTGGCGTTTTGTTTTCTTTTAATCAGTCTTTTTCTTAACGGCATTTTGAATACTTATCGTAATCTCTCTGGGCTGACCTTAGAGAATGTGGGCGCCATGCCTGTGTATGCGGGCGAAATAGCGCATTTTCAGGTACGTATTTCTCGTTTGGATGCAGGTGATACTCATTCGTTAAAACTAGCCATTCCTGGGCAGGCGTGCCAGATTTTGACCTTTGATTCTCAGGAATTAAATGATGAATCTACGCAGCTGCAGCGTGTGTTGCTTCCCTATCAGACCTCACAACGCGGTTGGTGTCATGCGGAGCGCATTTATCTTTATAGTGTTTTTCCTTTTGGATTAATGCGCGCCTGGTCGTGGATTGATTTGAATTTAAAGTGTTTGGTTTATCCGCGACCTTTACCGTATCTATTTAACGAGGGAGGCGATGATCTTCCGGGGCAGCACGCGTTTAACAATGTAGCGGGTGAAGAAGATTTTGCCGGACTAAGGCCCTATAGAACAGGGGATTCGCCCAGACAAATCGCGTGGAAGGTATTGGCAAAAGGAGGGGGTTTGCACAGCATTTTGCTTACTGGACAAAGTGGCGAAACACAGTGGATTGACTGGAATAATTGGCCCTCGCTGGATTCTGAAAATCGTTTATCCATTATGTGTTACTGGGCGCAGATTTTTTTTGAACAACATCGAGCCTTTGGTATGCGACTGCCCACAATTGAAATACCACAGGGCAGTGGCCGGATTCATTTGCAAACCTGTCTGCAAACATTGGCACTTTTTGAAACAGCAAAGGATGCGTAGGTGAGCCGCATGGTGAAGGAGGACGTGTCGGGTATAGAGCCAACTACGCTGGTTTTTCTGTTGATTGCTCACGTGTCCGTGTTGTTGCCGCACCTTCAAACCTTACCAGTGTGGATCAGTTTGATGAGCCTGGCCTGTTGCGTGTGGCGTATTCAAATTATGAGAAATCCATGGTTTATGCCGGGAAAGTTCATGCGCATAGCCATCGTCGTATTGGGTTTTACAGCAATTTATTTTGAATATCACACCGTGATCGGGCCCATGGCCGGTGTTGCCTTGCTTATTCTGGCGTACAGCTTCAAATTGTTGGAAGCCAGAACGCAGCGTGATGCGTATCTGGTTATTTTTTTAGCGTATTTTGTGGTAGCAACCGCATTTCTTTTTGATCAGGCATTTACCAAAGCCTTATATCTGTTGTTTTCCAGTGTGTTAATTAGCGGTGCCTTGTTTTCGATCAATCAAACGGATTGGGGATTTTATCGTTCCTATAAAAAGGTAACACAGCTTCTGCTACAAAGCCTGCCATTAATGATTGTGTTATTTATTTTTGTTCCCAGAATTCAGCCCTTATGGAGCATTGCATTAGACTCTAAACAGGGCCGGATGGGTTTAAGTGATGAAATGAACCCGGGCGATATTTCCAAACTAATCGGCAGTGATGAACTGGTTTTTCGAGTCAAATTTTCAGAGGCTATGCCACCCCCTTCTTTGCGTTATTGGCGTGCTTTGGTGCTTGATAGTTATGATGGCAGACGCTGGACACGTCATCGTGAGGCAGACAATTCAGACAGCACTAAAAATTGGTTTGAAAGTTATCGTTCATTTTTTGCCGAACTCGATCAAGATTCCGCAAAAAATAATTTTCTGGCGCGTTATCGTTATGACATTGTAATGGAGGCCAGTCATCAGAAGTGGCTGTTTGCATTGGACTGGGCTTTTCCCTTGAGTGAGGGTGTTACGATTAACCCGGATTACCAGCTCAGTGCATCCAGGCCCGTTGATCAAGCCTTTTTCTACAGCGTTGAAAGTGTCATGCTCAAGGATGAAACCATTCCGGGTGACTGGATGCAGCGCAACATGAACACGGCGCTTAATTTGCGTCTTCCCGAGGCGAGTAATCCGCGTTCAAGCGCGTGGGCCAAACAGCTGCGTCAACAGAGTGATTCCGATGTGGCGTTTGTTCAATCACTCTTAGCACATTTCCATATGCAGCCCTTTTTCTACACACTGCAACCGCCCTTGTTGGGCATCAATGCTATTGATGATTTCTTTTTTTCAACGAGAAAAGGATTTTGTGAACACTATGCCAGTGCGTTTACGTTTATGGCGCGCAGTGCGGGGATTCCGGCGCGTGTTGTGATCGGTTACCAAGGCGGTGAGCCGAGTCGCTTTGATAATTATCTGCGGATTTATCAGTTTGATGCCCATGCCTGGTCGGAAGTATGGCTTCCACCCAGAGGCTGGGTTCGGATCGACCCCACATCGGCGGTTTCACCGTCGCGGGTAGAGAAAGGGATAGAATCAGCATTAGAAGAGGATAGTCAGAGCGCGGTCAGCGATGCAGTATCCTGGTTGCGTTACCGTCATTTACCTTGGTCCGCTTACATCCGCCACGGCACAGATTATTTGCGCATAGTATGGATACAAAAAGTGGTGGGCTATAACACTACTCAACAGAGCCAACTTTTCTCAACATGGTTCCGCTCCAACGAGTTACGAACCACCATGCTGGTCCTTTTGGCGAGCGTCTCTTTGAGTTTGAGCGGCGTATGGTTGTCACTGTTTTACAAGCGGGGGCGTAAAAAACTCAAGCCCGAGCATCAGATGTATGCCGCTTTTTGTAAACGCCTGGCGACACAGGGTTACATCAAAAATCCTGGCGAAGGTGAAAATGATTTCGCCAGACGGGTTGCCTTGCATCGCCCTGATCTGGCAGCGTCTGTGCAACATATTACCCGGATGTATAGCGATCTGGTTTATTCTTCTGCCTGTAACGATTCTCGCACGCGTACTGATGCCTTGGCTGAATTAAAGACGGCAATCAAACAATTTCCGCTGAACAGAACATTCAGCTATTACCTGAAAAACTAGGCCTCTAGCGTGTTTTTTGCGACAGCTTCTGACCCGGTATAAGGGTGGAATATTCCACACCTATTGCGTATGATTACCCACTCAACTGAGCAATCTTTTTTATCTCCCAATAAAAATAAACTGTAGTATTACCGCATTTAATTTCAAGGAAACGTCTTATGTCCTCAGCTAAAGAGCAGATCATCAGTAAAAAATCCCACGTTATTGATAGAATTCAACATGTGCAGGCCGCAAATTCTTCCAGCGATGATGTGAAGGCGAAGCCTCAAGAACCTAAAAAGTCCTCCCCTTGGGCGGTTGTGGTAATGGCCGCTGTGATTGCAGCATTTGCTACTTACATGCTCATGCAGACCCAAGTTGTTGCACCCCTGGAAGAAGCCATCGCCCAGGAACGTGCACAAAAAGTTGCGTATATGACCGCAGACCAGCTTGATTTTAAAACACTGGAGCCACGTATACGCGAACTGGAAGCCTCTAATGCGGCAAAAGCCAAAAAAGAAGCGTTTCTGATTGCCACGGTTGAACAATTGAACTCTGAACTGGAAAAATTCACCACGCCTTTTGAAGATGTGCCTGTAACTACATCGGCAAAATAAGATCAGAAAATAGACGCTATTTTTCTCGACTCATGGCGTGTGAGCGCCAGACAAAAAGCGCCGTATAAGCAAAAGCTATCACGGCTTTTACGGTGCCTCCGCTTCTTGTGAAACACAGTGTGACTCCTTTGAAACAAGATAATTTTTCAGAACCAAGCTGCAGCCCGGCACAGACTACGTTTAAACTTTTACTTGCTTCGCTTGCCGAAGAAATTATTGGTCAGCAGGTTTTGCTGGAGCGTATGCTAATAGCCTTGCTTGCCGAGGGACATTTGCTGGTTGTGGGCGCACCGGGTCTGGCAAAAACAACGGCGGTTAAAGCCTTGGCCAAACGACTGGAAGGACAGTTTCATCGAATTCAATTTACACCTGATCTGCTGCCGGCAGACATCACAGGCACTGATATTTATCGAGCGGAAACCGGTTTGTTTGAATTCCAGAAAGGGCCTCTTTTCCATAATTTTATTCTTGCCGATGAAATCAACCGTGCGCCGGCCAAAGTGCAATCTGCCTTGCTGGAAGCCATGGCCGAATACCAGGTAACCGTGGGTAAAACGACTTATGCCTTGCCGGATTTATTTATGGTTATGGCAACCCAAAATCCGATTGAGCAAGAGGGTACCTACCCACTGCCGGAAGCCCAATTAGACCGCTTTTTAATGGAGGTTAAACTGGGATATCCCCGCCCGGAGGAAGAGGAAAAAATTCTGGCTCTGGTCAGGCAACGACGCAATGCTGATTCAAAAATAAATTCGCCCATGTTTGTTGTTAAACAGGCGCAGGTTTTTGCAGCACGTTCTGAAGTGTTTAATCTTCATCTGTCTGAGGCACTGGCGCGTTATATTGTTGATTTGGTTGCGGCCACCCGTGATGCAAGGCCCTATGATCAACAGATTGCGACCTGGTTACGTTACGGCGCCAGTCCACGAGGCAGTATTGCGCTTGAGGCCTGTGCGCGGGCACATGCCTGGTTGCAGGGTCGAAACCATGTCAGGCCGGAAGACATTCATGCCGTTGCGCATGATGTGCTGCGTCACCGTTTGATTCTTTCGTATGAAGCGATTGCTGAAGGCGTTACGGCCGATGACATTATCACTCGCTTGCTTGAGTTGCTGACAGTCCCCTGAATGAGACCTATGCCCAAGTGAATAGCATAACGCAACGCGGTCTTAAACTCTTTTTAGCACTAAAACACAGTATCGCCGTGCAGGAGTTAGAAGGGCGAATACATTACCATAGTACCGCTTTGCGTAAATGCTTACGTCAAATTACCCGGCGCGTGACAGCGGTTTCCTTTGTGAATCGCGCATCCAAATCAGCTGTTTCTTCCGGGGTTCACTGCACCCTGCAAGAGCTGCTTGCATTGCGCAATGAAGCTAAAGCCTTGGTTTTCTCACGCCCCAAAGCGTCTCCCCATGATCATTCCAGCCAGTTTATGTCTATTTTTCGGGGCCGAGGCCTTGAGTTTGATACGGTGCGTTTTTATCAGTTTGGTGATGAAGCACGGCATATCGACTGGCGGGTCACGGCCCGAACGCGTAAACCGCACGTTAAACTGTTTCATGAAGAACGCGAACGTTCCGTCAGTTTTTTGGTTGATCAAACACAAAGCATGCACTTTGGCACGCGGCAGGAATACAAAGCGGTACGGGCGGCTAAAGTTACTGCATTGTTAGCCTGGATTGCCTTGGAGTGCAACGAAAAAACAGGCGGTCTGGTCTTTGATGAACAGCGTACGCAGGTATTCAAAACCCGATCTGGAGAGTTTGGCGTATTGCCTTTGTTACAAGGGCTATCCAATCTTGAGCCCCGTTCATCAACGTCGTTAATATCAGCCAGAAATTCAGATGATTCGCTGTTATTGAAACAGTTACAACATTTCGCGCATTTTGTGTCACGAGGCAGTTTGAATTTTATTGTCAGTGATTTTTTTTGCCTCTTGAATGAAGACAATGAGCAGACTAAAAAAACCATTGAACGGCTCCTGTATGATCTGGCGAAAAAAAACGATCTGTATTTGATCCTGGTGTACGATCCGTTTGAAACAGTGGCTTTGCCTGAAGGTCGCTACCGACTTTCGAACGGTCAGCGCTTGCTGGATATATTTTTCAGTCCACTTAAACAACGTAGAAGCCACAGTGAGTTATTCAAAAAACGTTTGCATTATCTTGATGCTCTTGCGAAACGCACGGGTTACAGAGCTTTTGCAATGGCAACAAATGCGCCGCTGGCGGAGTCAGTGGGGCAGGCATTAACGCTGGGGGCAGGGCAAACAAATTTTAAAGCACTGATGAAGACTAACAACCGGCTAAGACTCGCATCGACCCAGCACGACTAAAACCAGCACGACTAAAAAGAGTATCAACAGATAATGCGACAGCACACTGACCTTATTCCTAAACTCAGGGATATTCATTTGCCGGCACCCGCGAGTTTTTTCCCTTTGCCCTTGGCATGGTGGGGTGTGATTTTTCTGCTTGTGGGTCTTGTGTTTGCACTGGTGTATTTCTTGTATTATCGGCGCAGCAAACAGATACGTTCGGTGCTGCGCCAACTGACACAAATTGAACAGGCCTATCAACAAGGTGAAGATACCGGTGTTTGTTTGATGAAGCTGGGTTTGCTGCTTAAACACTATGCCATTATCCAGTTCCCTCAAACACCGCTGCGTCATTTATGCGGCGAACAGTGGTTAGTGTTTTTGCAGAAAACCTCCCGAACCCGTCCGTTTTTAGACGAAAATGAGGTCGATATGATTTATTTCCCCTATCAAAATACGGTCACTCCCAGTGTCATGTCCAAACTCCTTGCCGCTGTCCGTCAATGGTTAATGGACAATCCTCACCGAAGCTATCGAAGCATCCGCCTATGATTCATCTGCACTGGCCTTGGGCCTTTTTATTACTGCCCTTGCCTCTGTTTATTCGTTGGGTCGTGCCTGCCGTGTCCGATAGCGCGTCGGCAGGTTTACGTGTGCCTTTTTTTTCCTTGTTGCATAAAGGGCAAGACTTGAGTTTACGCAAGCTTCGTTGGCCGTGGCTCTTGGCCATCGTTATCTGGATTTTATTGCTTTGTGCCTTCAGCCGTCCCCAGTGGCTCAGTGATCCTGTGGCAAAGATTAAAACCGGGCGAGACATGATGTTGGCCATTGATCTGTCAGCCAGTATGGAAATCAAGGATTTTTATATTCAGCAACAGCCGGTTGATAGACTGACGGCGGTTAAGTCTGTGGTGCATGACTTCATTAAAAAACGCCAGGGGGATCGTATCGGTTTGATTGTTTTTGGCACTCATGCCTATGTGCAATCACCATTGAGTTACGATTTGCACAGCGTAAGAACCTTACTCGATGAAACGCGAATTGGCATGATTGGCAAACAAACGGCCATTGGCGATGCCATTGGTCTGGCGGTTAAACGTTTGCATGATCATCCGCGAAACCAACGTATTTTGATTTTATTGAGCGATGGTAACAATACGGCGGGAATAATTTCCGCTGAACATGCAGCCCATTTTGCCGCACTCGAAGGTTTGCGGGTATATGCCGTGGGAATAGGGCAGTACAGGCGCTCTCTGTTTTCTGGGCAACACCTTGAACAGTCGGCAATCCTTAATGAAAGCACGCTCAAAGCCGTGGCCAAGCTGAGTGATGGTCAGTATTTCAGGGCGCAGAACACCGATGAGTTGAAGGACATTTATCGCACCATTGATCAGATGGAAAAAATCCCCATCGGTGCCGACTATTTTCATTATGTGATTGAACTTTATCAATGGCCTCTGGCCTTGGCCTTGTTTTTATCCTTTGGTTTTGCTGCGTTAAAATGCGAATTTTTTGTGTCACGTTCGCAAAACAAAAATCAAACGCTTAACAATCTCGGTGAGGTTTGAAATGAACTGGGCTACGTTTCATTTCTTGCACCCGCAGTGGTTCTGGGCGCTGATTCCGGCAGGTCTTTTTGTTTTGCGCTTTTATCAACTCAAGTCCAAACAGAATTTCTGGGCCGATAAAATCGATGCGCATTTATTGCCACATCTTTTGGTCAGTGAACATGGCAGGCAATCGCGTTCTGTGCTGTATTTAGTGCCACTGGTCTGGTTGTTAGCGATTGCTGCACTGGCTAATCCGGTGTGGGAAAAAAGTCCGGTGCCGAATGTGCGCGGGGAATCAGCCTTGATCATAGCGCTGGATCTTTCCCGTTCGATGGATGCCGATGATGTGTATCCCAGCCGTTTGGCAGCGGTTAAAAAAGAACTTCTGGCGCAATTAAAGCTCAAAAAGGCCGGAAGTGTAGGTTTGATCGTATTCGCTGAACACGCGTTTATGGCAGCGCCTTTGTCACTGGATAAGAGTACCAGCTTTGACATTATTCAGCATGCCGAAACCCGTATCATGCCTACACAGGGCAGTCGACCGGATAGGGCTTTGTTAAAGGCACTGGCATTATTAAAACAAGATAAACAAACACAGGCGCAGGTGCTTTTAATTACCGATGGTGCTTATGATGCCGAGGCGCTTGAGCAGGCGGCGAAAAAAATAACTGACAATAAATACCTGCTAACAATAGTGGGTGTGGGCACGGGTGCAGGTGGCCAAATTCAGTCACAAAAAAACAGAGCTGTGCCGCTTGCGGCTGACGGCCATGCGGTTAAACCTGTCTTCCACAATGATCAACTAAAAACCATTGCCAATAACAGTGGTGCTTATTACTTTCACTTCACTGAGACTCATCAACAGCCTGACACGTGGATGCCCACGTTCAAGGAAAAGTTCGATGACCCGTCGGCACACAAACAAAAATCGACAGATCGCTGGCTGGAGTACGGTCCTTGTCTGCTGTTTGTGTTGCTTCCATTGGCCTCACTTGCCTTCAGACGGGGCTGGGTAGGACTGTGGTATCTGGCCTTTGTTTTCAGTGCAAGTACGCTGACACCTTCAGCACAGCTGTATGCCGCTACAGCCGAACAAGAGCACAGCGTGGCTACACTATGGCGAAATCTATGGGTGCGCCCAGACTACCAAGCCTATTTTCTATTCAAACAAGGCCAATTAGAAAAAGCAGCCGAAAAATTTTCCGATTCCAGCTGGAAGGCAGCTGCGTGGTATCGCCTGGGTCAGTTTGACAAAGCCGCTTATTATTATGGCCAGATGGACACGCCTGAGGCGAATTTTAATCGTGCTAATGCGCTGGTGCAACAAGGCAAACTGGAGGAGGCCTTGGTTGCCTATAACAAAACATTGCAAATGGATATTGAATTTCGCGACGCCTCCTACAATCGACAATTGGTCGAGCAACACTTAAAAGCGAGTAAAAAAAACAAGGAAGATGCCTCTTCCAAACAGCAAAGTCAGGAGACAACAAAGCCCAAACCCAAAGGGCCATTGCAAGAAACCAAGCAGAAGGCATCAAAGAGTAAAGAGGATACAGAGCAACAGAAGCAATCAAAAAAAGAAGAGGAACGAAAAAAAACCGGCAAAAAAGCCAAGGCGGAATCCAAGGAAGCGGGAGGAAATAACGAGAAAACCGTGACTCACTCTGACAGTAAAAAATTACAAACAAACGAACTGACAGAAAAAAAGCTACCCTCGGCAACGTTTGAGTTCAAAGAAAAAAGCAGTATTGGCCATGCGCAGTGGTTAAACATGATTAACGACAATCCCAGCGAACTGTTGCGGCTTAAATTTGCGTTCATACGTCAACATAAAAGCAACAAAATGCGGGATGGCCCTGAACCCTGGTAAGGCGCGTTACTGTATGCCAAGTCCAGCTGCTTGCAACAAATCCAGCATTGGCTGTGGATAAATTCCGATAAAGAGTACGGTGGCTGTAAGCAGGATTAATATAACACCGTTAAAACTGAAGCCTTTGTAACGCATGCTTTGTTTGATGGGTGTATTCATATACAGCGTGACAATCACCCGGAGATAGTAATAGATACCGATGGCACTGCCTATCACCAGTGCGGCCAGTAACCACCAAAGATGCGAAGTTACGCCGGCGGACATAATAAAAAACTTGCCGATAAAGCCGGCTGTTAGCGGAATCCCCGCAAGAGACAGAATCATAATCGTAAATACGATAGCCAGATAAGGACGTTTCCAGAACAAACCCTGAAAATCGCTAACGTGATCGGTATCCTGACCATTAAATGGGCTGGATACCAGAGTAACAACACCAAACGTTCCCAGGGTGCTCAGTGTATAGATGATCAGATACAGGTTAATGGCTTCGTTAGACAATGAATTACTGGCAACCACGGCAACCAATAAATAACCGAAATGTGCAATGGATGAATAGGCCAGCAAACGTTTGAGATTGGCTTGTTGCAGCGCAAGCAGGTTGCCAACGAGAATAGACAAAGCGGCAATTACAGAAAAAATATCGGTAATTCTTTCTTGAGCACCTACGGGTGTTTCTGCAAGGAAACGCATTAATACGGCAAAGACGGCCACTTTACTGACAGTGGCGAGAAAACCGCCCACCGGTGCCGGTGCACCTTGATAGACATCAGGGGTCCATAAATGAAAAGGGGCAAGCGAAAGTTTAAAGCCCAGACCTGCCAGCATCATGGCAGCACCCGCCATTAATATCGGACTTTTACCAAAGGCTTCAGCAGACAGGGCACCTGATATTCCTGAAAAAGATAAAGTGCCCAATTCGGCATACAGCAGCGCCATACCAAAGAGTAAAAAAGCAGACGCCGTGGCGGACAAGAGTAGATATTTAAACGCCCCTTCGAGTGAGTGTGAACTACGAAAGGTATAAGCCACCATGCCGTAAAGCGGTACAGATAATATTTCCAGTCCCAGAAACAGTGTTGCCATATGCTGGCTGGATACCATCACCAGAGCCCCGGTGCTGGCAATAGTCAGGAGAATGTAGATCTCTTCTTTATTGCCCAAAAAACCCTTTATATAGCTATGGGTTAGGCCGACGCTAGTCAGCGCGCACAGCAGAATCAATCCGCTGTAAAACCAGGACAGGTTATCGACGATCAGCAGTGAGGTAATCGAACGTGGTGTTTGATCTGCGACCCAGCACAAAGAAATTAAGGCCAGAAATAAACCCGTTAAGCTTAACGCCACACTGAGTCCATGATGACGCTTGAATGCGATAAGCAGCATGATCAGCACCGGTGTTGCGGCCGTCAATAACAAGGGTAAAAGCGATATAAAATGTGAGCTTGTCAGTGTCATGGTCTAGGTCTTTATAGTTGATTCTATTGAGTGACTGAAAGCAGAAAATTCTGCAGCAGCTTGACTGTGGCAGCAGAGGTATTTAACAAGGGTTGCGGATACACGCCTATTACCAGCAGGATCAGCATCAGACTTAGCAGTATGATCAACTCTCGTGGGTTCAGCGGTGTCAAGCCTTCTTCACTTTTGGCTGGACCGTAGAAAGCTTTCTGCATCATCCATAAGGAATAGACCGACGCCAGAATCAGACCACCGGTGGCGAAGGCCGTTAACCACGGTGCAACTCGAAATGCACCGAGCAAAATCAGGAATTCACCAACAAAATTACCCAGTCCTGGCAAACCCAATGAGGCCGCCGCAAAAAACAAACTGATTGATGGCAAGTAAGCTATGCGCCCCCACAAGCCGCCCATTTCACGTAAATCGCGGGTATGCAGTCGTTCGTACACGATGCCGCAGATAATGAAAAGCGCGGCTGCAGAAATGCCATGCGCTACCATCTGCACGATGACGCCTTGCAGGGCAAAGGTCGTAAAGGAGAATACGCCAATCAGTACAAACCCCATATGTGACACACTGGTGTAAGCCACCAGTCGTTTGATATCGGTTTGAACAAAGGCCATCATGGCGCCGTAAATAATACCTACCAGGCCCAAACTCATGGCGATGGGCGCAAATGCCGCCGAGGCATGAGGAAAAAAGGGCAGGGAAAAACGTAATAATCCGTAGGCGGCGGTTTTTAACAGTAGACCAGCAAGATCCACACTGCCGCCTGTAGGTGCTTGTGCATGGGCATCGGGTAACCAGGAGTGCAGAGGGAAAACAGGTAATTTGATCGCAAACGCAATAAAGAATCCCAGCATCAGCAGATATTCTGTGGTAAATGTTAAAGGTGTTGCGCGCAGGGTATCGTAAGCAAAGCTGAGCTGACCGGTGTGCTGGTAGTTAATAAATACCAGCGCCAGAATTGAAATCAGTAAGATCAGCCCACCTATTTGAGTAAAAATAAAAAATTTATTTGCGGCATAAAATCGATCACGTTTTCCATCGGCGGAGCGGTGGCCCCACAGGGCGATCAGAAAGTAGGTGGGCACAAGCATGATTTCCCAGAAAACAAAAAACAGGAACAAATCAATGGCAAGGAAAACACCCAGCACACCACTCATGCTCCACAAAAGATTCAGATAAAAGAAACCGGCGTGATTTTTAATTTCTTTCCATGAACAGGCGACGGCAACAACACCAATCAAGCCCGTCAGAATCACCATAATCAAGGATAAGCCGTCCAGAGCCAGGTGAAAGCTCACCCCTAAGCGGCTGATCCACGGAAAATTGTATTCAAGCTGCCATTGCCCTTGTTGTGCGGCAGCCGTTTGTAATGTATAGGCACCTTCAAACCACAGAGACATGGCCAGTACAAAAACCAGCGCCATGGACGCTAATGCAATCCAGCGAGACAGCTCGGCGCTAAAACGCTCACCCTGCCAGCTCAACAGGCCACCAATAAAAGGGATCAGGATTATCCAGATTAAAATCATTTTCAGGTCGATTCTCTTGTTTGTTGCACTTACATCAGAACTGCGGCGGCGATCACACAGAGCGCACCGGCAGCAATCGTTAACGCATACCAGCGTATACGCCCATTTTGCGTGACACTTAGCATACGATGGGCAATATTTGCTGAAGCAGGTATTAAACCCACAACCACATCGACACCATCGAGACGATTATATCGGGAGACAGAAACATAGGGCTTAACGAAAAGTACGTTGTAAAGCCAATCAAAACCCCAGGCATTACGCCACCAGGACGATAACAGTCTGGCTAAGGGGTTTGCCGCAATGCGGGTTACCAAGGTGCGTTTTCCTAAATATAAAAACGCTGCCAGTACCACACCGGTCAGAGCAATTCCAGCAGAAACCAGCTCCAGCGTATGTTTCATCTCGCCGCCATGCTCACCCACACTGGCTGGCAAAACCGTTTGCAGCGGGGGAGTAATTAAAGCGCCCAGACCTGTTGATAAAATCAGCAAAACCATTAAAGGCAGCGCATAAGCCAGACCGTGGCCCTTGTGCGCATCGGTTTTGATTTCACCGTGAAAGACAATAAAAATAAGCCGGAAGGTATACAATGACGTCATAAACGCACCGATTAATCCGGCCGTTAAAAAGCCCGAGTGGCCCGAAGCCAATGTTTCCCACAGAATTTCATCTTTGCTGTAAAAACCTGAAGTCACGATGGGCAAGGCTGCGAGCGCTGCGCCACCGACAAGGAAACACAGATATTCCAGCGGTAATTTTTTACGTAATCCCCCCATTTTGAAAATGTCCTGTTCATGGTGGGTAGCGACTATCACAGCGCCTGCCGTCAGGAACAACAAGGCCTTGAAAAAAGCATGAATCATCAGGTGGAAGATAGCCGCACTCCAGGCACCTACCCCTAAAGCCAGAAACATATAACCGATCTGGCTCATGGTGGAATAAGCCAGAATGCGTTTGATATCACTTTGCACCAGCGCGGCGAAACCGGCCAATAACAAGGTTGCTGCACCAATGAATCCAACCAGTTGATGTACATTGGGTGCCAGTTCGAACAGGGTATGCGTACGGGCAATCAAATACACCCCCGCTGTAACCATGGTTGCAGCGTGAATCAAGGCCGATACGGGTGTAGGTCCGGCCATGGCATCAGGCAACCAGGTTTGCAAAGGCAGCTGCGCTGACTTGCCTACGGCACCACCTAAAAGCATCAGCGCTGCCAAGGGCAATAACACGCCAACGTGTGCACTGGCTTCAGGTGCTGCTTGCAATATCGCCTGGATATTGAGTGTACCGAAAATGTAATACAGCAGGAATAAACCAATCGCCATAAAAACATCACCCACACGGGTGATAATAAAGGCTTTCATTGCGGCTTCACCGTTGGCGGCATTCTTGAAGTAAAAACCAATCAGCAAATAACTGCAAATACCTACGCCTTCCCAACCAAAATAGACGAAGAGCAGGTTGTCACCTAACACCAGAAATAACATGCTGGCAATGAAAAGATTCATATAGGAGAAAAAACGGGCATAGCCTTCTTCGCCGCGCATGTACCAGGACGCAAAAAGGTGAATGAAAAAGCCCACTCCCGTTACCACGCCAAGCATGGTTAACGACAGACCATCAAGATAGAGGGTAAAGCTGGGTTTGAAGTCACCCACGACCATCCATGTCCACATCTGTTGTGTGTACGCTATGGCCGTGTCTTGTTGCAGGAAATCAATCCCCGCATACAAGGCAACGAGTGCGGAAACAAGCATTGAGCCCACACCGATGATAGCGGCTTTGTTTTCGCTCAACTTCTCGTTGAAAACAGACAGAATCAAAAAGCCAATGATAGGGGCTAAAAAAGTCAGGAATAACAGGTTCATCCACGCATCTCGCTCGCCGAATCAATATCAAGGGAACCGTAGCGGTGATAAAACTGAATCACCATCGCCAGGCCAATGCTGGCCTCTGCTGCTGCCAGAGATAAAATCAAAATAAACATGATTTGGCCATCGGCCTGTCCCCAACGACTGCCAGCAACAACAAAGGCCAGCGCCGCTGCGTTCATCATAATTTCCACGCACATCAGTGAGTAAAGAATTGTGCGACGAACAGTAAGACCGGCCAGACCCAGGACAAACAGAATTGCCGCCAGTGCCAGACCATGTTCCATTGGAATTTCAGCCATGTGAAAAGCTCCTCTTTTTATTCGGTTTCATCATGACGACCAATATGAAAGGCCGCGACCAAAGCTGCCAGCAAAAGCAGCGATGCCAGCTCTACCACCAGAATGTAAGGCCCAAACAAAGCGATGCCGACCTGTTTGGCGTCTACAGGCGTCATGCCCATCACGGCATCAGACTGCTGATTGAGCGCATAAATCAATAACAGTAATAAACCTGTTGTCAGCAAAGCCGGTACCAACCAGGCATCTGCTTGTAACCACTTTTTTTCTTGATGAACCACGCTGTCACCCAAATTCAGCATCATCACCACAAACACAAACAGCACCATGATGGCGCCGGCGTAAACAATCATTTCTAAAGCAGCGGCAAAGGGTGC
>Ga0209841_1000009_pt1 | contig 47271 bp, 41 predicted proteins | sample GWRWT4_30Apr14_FD_187185 | JGI IMG/M metagenome (GOLD analysis project Ga0209841, IMG submission 187185) | Sand microcosm microbial communities from a hyporheic zone in Columbia River, Washington, USA - GW-RW T4_30-Apr-14 (SPAdes) (version 2) | ecosystem: Engineered > Artificial ecosystem > Sand...
GGCTCAGGTCATATTGAAATATCAGGCTCGTTACCAGTAACAGACTCAAAATAGCAATCAAAACGTAAGCAATAATAAGTGCTTTTGGCGAGTTGGGCGGTGTCGCCCGTGGCGAAATGGGCAACAGTGTTTTAAAGGGCTGCTCCTGTTTTCTCTGGTTTTCAGATTTTCGGAGCGCGTCCAGAATAACAGACATCTTAACTGGCCTCCCTGATGTTAGTTAGCAAAGGCGAATTACTGTTTTTAAGTAAATTTGTGAGCACAATAATGGTTTCTGGGCCAATCAAACCATCGGGATCAAGACCGGATTCACGTTGAAACTGTTTGATTTGTTTTTCCACGGGTGCGATGTACACCGCCTGAGTTGTCATGGTATTGCGTTGAACAAGGGCGAGTTGTGTTCTGAACCACTCCATTGTCTGTATGGAGTTGTAGTCGGGATTTGCGGAAATTTCTTGATAGTGTTGCGGGGGACGCCAGAGAAGTTCGAATTTGCCTGTCCATTGTTGTTGCAGTTCGGCAAGCGTCATGGAATGTATTTCAGTGCCCACAATAATTTCGGCATGGCCTTGTTTAATCTCATTTAGAGCAGCATGGTAAGACTTGCTGTTTTGTCCCATAAGCTCTACCACTGCCGGATGATTGAGTTTTATGAGCGCATCAAGCGTTTTTTCGCCCTGTAGGCATTCAAGCCAATTTTCTTTTGCGATCGCACAAAAGTCGGTATTTTTAGTCACCGTGGCGGTGATGCCCCAGCGCTGAAGCACAGCTTTTTGGGCATCAAGCAAGTGTTGATTGTTTGAGATTTCAACAGGTGTAGAGTCCGTTTTTTCAGAGGGATGATCGAGCCTTGCTTGGTGCACGCTGAGTGCGGAATTCTGGGTATCTGTGGCTAATTGTGTGTCATTCGGAATGAGGTGGGCGGATGGATCTTGCTGAACCAAGGGATGACTGAGAAAGCTTAATGGCTTCAGCTTGAGGTGATCATTGAGAACCAAGGCCAGTACAAGCAAACAGCTGATTAACACCGCAGTGTGAAATAGCGTCTGAATATTTAAAAACGATATTTTTCTGGGTGAGCGGGTCAGATTAAGCAACTCACGAGCTGATTTGCGGATGTCTTTTTTTGCAACCTCATGCTGCATGCCGACATAAGCGGCCAGTAATGCGCGATCGGCTACGGTATTAATCAGTCGCGGTATGCCTCGGGTTACTTTATGCAGCTCCTTGATGGCTCCTTTGTTAAACAAGGGGCGATGTGAACCGCCGGCAATAAAAATTCTATGGTTCAGATAGTTCTCAAGTTCTTTGCATGACAGCGGACCAATATGATAACGAGCGGTAATACGTTGGGCGAGCTGTTCCATTTCCGGTTTGCAAAACAGTGTTCGCAGTTCGGGCTGACCGATCAGAATAATTTGTAAAAGTTTTTTTGAGTTTGTTTCAAGGTTGGTTAATAAGCGGATTTGCTCAAGTACATCAATATCAAGATTCTGTGCTTCGTCAATAATCAGAACACACTGTTTCCCTTGGGCATGTTGTTTAAGCAAGTACAGATTGATTTTATCAATGACCTGTTTGATTGAAGGGGGAGTGTCTTTATTCGGCAAAGGAATTTTGAATTCATCGCAAATGCTTAAAAGCAGATCCAGTGCTGAAAGTTTTGGATTAAAAATATAAGCAATTTTGACATGATCAGGAATTTGTTCGAGTAGGCTGCGGCATAAAGTTGTTTTTCCTGTGCCGATATCGCCGGTTAAGAGAACAAAGCCGTCGCCTTCTTGCAGGCCATAGAGCAAGTGGGCCAGCGCGTCTTGATGCTGTTCGCTCATATAAAGGTAACGGGGATTGGGTGCGATGGAAAAAGGTTTTTCCTTCAGGCCAAAGTAGCTTGTATACATAGCGTGAACTTGGTCCATTCATCAAGGATGAGCTAAGACAGGTTCATGATTGTACAGTATGCGGCAGGGGTGGCAAACCCTGTGGGGTGCACAGGGATTTATGAATAATTTCGTGTTGAGCCGGATGCTGAATGTGTTATTGTTCGCACCTATCCACTCTGCGAACAATCAGTCTAAGCAATGATAACCCAAGTGCGCAAAACCCAGTCGACTCCAAAAATATTCCAGTTAAAAGGTAGCATGATTACCGTTATGGTCATGGAGCTGCTTCATGCTGATTTCACGGATTTAATCGCGCAATTGGAAGAGAAATCCAGATTGGCACCGGATTTCTTTCAGGATACCCCTGTGGTCATTGCTTTGGAAAAGTTGGCCGGTGATGCAGTGATTGATTTCAAATGTTTGCTTGATCAATGCCGCAATGCCGGATTGTTTCCGTTTGCCGTCAAGGGTGGTCAAGCCAGACAAATAGAAGCAGCGCGAACAGCGGGTTTAATTGCCATTACAAATAACAAGGGCGATCGCCCTGATAGACGAGTCAATAAAGATGAATCGCTGGTCATGGATAAAGGCGCTCATGAAGCGGAGTCTTCAAAAGTGCCAGTATCACAAATGAAAACAGCTGCTATAGAGCAAGCCGCGCCTGTCTACAGGCGAACTCGGGTTATTACGGATCCTATTCGCTCAGGTCAGCAAATTTATGCGCGCGATGGTGATTTGATTATTTTGTCCTCGGTCAGTGAGGGCGCTGAAGTGCTTGCTGATGGAAATATACATGTGTATGGTATTTTGCGCGGTCGTGCGCTGGCCGGTGTTCAAGGTGATGAGTGTGCGAAAATTTTTTGTAGTAAGTTCAACGCTTCGCTGGTGTCTATTGCGGGTGTTTATTTGTTAAATGAAAATTTTGAAAAAAATCTGATAGGTAAAAGCGTTCAGATATCTCTGCGGGGTGAGCAACTGGAGATTAATGAGCTTTAGACACTAAAGTTGATTAACAAAAAGTGGGAAAGTTAGGAATGGCAAAAATAGTTGTGGTGACTTCAGGAAAAGGTGGCGTTGGAAAAACGACCACCAGCGCCGCGCTGGCAACAGGATTGGCTCAGCGCGGTTTTAAAACAGTGGTAATTGATTTTGATGTGGGCTTGCGTAATCTGGATCTTATTCTGGGTTGTGAGCGCCGTGTTGTTTATGATTTTGTTAATGTCATTCATGGCGAGGCCACTTTGAATCAGGCTTTAATAAAAGATAAAAGAGTGGAGACGCTCTATATTCTTCCTGCGTCTCAAACCAGAGATAAAGACGCTCTGACGCGTGAAGGTGTAGGCCTGGTGTTGGAGGAATTATCTAAAACATTCGATTACATTGTCTGTGATTCCCCCGCAGGTATTGAGAAAGGCGCTTTATTGGCGCTTTATTTTGCCGATTCAGCTATTGTGGTCACAAATCCCGAAGTCTCTTCCGTGCGTGACTCTGATCGCATTCTGGGAATACTGCAGAGCAAATCCAAACGCGCAGAGGAAGGGAAAGCACGCATTGAAGAGCACCTGCTTTTAACGCGTTATAATCCTGATCGTGTGGAAAAAGGTGAAATGCTGAGCGTTGAGGATGTAATGGATATTCTGGCCATTCCGCTTATTGGTGTTATTCCTGAATCGCAAGCAGTGCTGTCATCATCGAATCAGGGTATACCTGTAATTTTGGATGAAAAAAGCAAGGCAGGTCAGGCTTACACGGATGTTGTTAGCCGCTTTTTAGGCGAGGAGGTCGCTCATCGCTTTTTAGAGCCAACCAAAAAAGGTTTACTGCAAAGAGTATTTGGGAGGTAGAGCAGACATGGGAATTCTTAATTTTTTTAGAAAACAGGAAAAAGCCAGTGCTGCTACCGCAAAAGAGCGTTTGCAAATTGTAGTGGCTCACGAAAGATCTCGTCGTGATGAAGAGGATTTTTTACCAAAACTGAGAAAAGAAATTCTGGATGTTATTGCCAAGTACGTAAAAGTCGATTTGGACGCCGTGTCAGTTTCGCTGGATCAGTCCGATGCAAATTGTTCCATTCTGGAACTTAACGTGACACTGCCGAGCAGAGAAGATCAGAAAGTGTTATGAGGGCCGTATTTCTTTATTCTTCTTAATGCTGCTTTTATAAGGCTTGCTAGGATAACAAAATCATAGCGACTAAAACTAGAACGGGGAGGCCTAATACCCCCCCGTTTTTGATTTTTATTCTGATACTACATAACTGCCAGCTTCAAAGCCAATGCCAACATCCAAGCTTAGTACGCCGAGTTGGCATCCTGTCAGTGCTAAAGAAAGGGCAGCAAGTAATAAAGTCGTTTTGATTAGTTTCATGTTATTCCCCTTGGGTTATTGATGGCTTTTCGATGTAAATTATTTTTTATTATTCTGATACGACATAACTGCCAGCATCAAAGCCAATGCCAACATCCAAACTTAGTACGCCGAGTTGGCATCCCGTCAGGGTAAAAGAAAGGGCGGCGATAGCAAAAATGGTTTTAAGTAATTTCATAGGTTTCTCCGAGCGTTAATAATAAAACAGATTTTTATATTTTTAGTACGCGTAGCTGATAAAACGCAGTTGTCAAGAAATCTGCAGAAGTGCCCGCACTATATCACCATCAATTTTTCAGTATCAAGCGGTTTTGGTTACAGGAGAGTTAAAGTTGTGTGGTGGTATTGTAACCAAGGCCTCAAGCGGCTTTGGTGAAAATTAACGGGTATTTTCTCTGGAAATAATGAGATATTGAATCATTCCAACCTTTTTTATGCCGGCGATGAGTTGCTGGACGATGCGCATCGAAGACAATCGTTTGTGAATAAAGGAGTTTATATTGAAATTAATTTTGTTAATTACACTAATTTAGTGCGGGATATTTCCAGAGACGTCCAGAAGGTGGCAATATTTGTGTTGGTCTTTTATTATCTGGCCTTTACAAGGCGCTCAGAGCGTTTAATTTAATAACCGAACACTTAAGGTAAGACGATTTGATGATTATAAAACCTAAAATTAAAGGATTTGTTTGTACCACGGCCCATCCGTTGGGCTGCGAGGCGCATGTTCAAGAGCAGATTAACTATGTGAAGCAGCATCGCTCTGCAATGCCGGGTCCAAAAAAAGTGCTGGTCATAGGTGCTTCGACCGGTTACGGCTTGGCATCACGCATCAGCGCGGCATTTGGGAGTGATGCTGCAACCTTGGGCGTGTTTTTTGAAAAAGAAGCGTCAGGTAAACGTACTGCCAGTGCGGGTTGGTATAACACGGCTGCGTTTACCCGATATGCCGAGGCGGCAGGTCTTTATGCGAAAAACATTAATGGTGATGCTTTTGCGCAAGATATCAAGGAAAAAACTATTGCTACCATTCTTGCCGACTTGGGGCAAGTTGATCTGGTCGTGTACAGTTTGGCGGCTCCACGACGAACCGATCCAGTGACAGGTGAAGTCTATAAATCGACATTAAAAGCCGTCGGTCAGGCTTATGTGGGTACGACACTCGATACCGACAAAGGCGTCATCAAAGAGGTGGAAATTGAATCCGCTTCCGAACAAGAAATTCATGACACCATTAAAGTGATGGGGGGTGAAGATTGGATATTATGGATTAAAGCACTAAAAAGTGCGGGTGTTTTGGCTTCGGGTTGTAAAACAGTTGCGTACACCTATATCGGCGAAAAACTGACGTGGCCCATTTATAAAAATGCCACCATTGGTCGTGCAAAAGAACATCTGGATCAAACGGCTGCCCAATTAAATCAAGAGTTGGCTGCAATCAAAGGATCGGCCAATGTCTGTGTTCTTAAAGCAGTGGTGACTCAAGCGAGCTCTGCGATCCCGCTGATGCCTCTTTACCTTTCATTGCTGTTTAAAGTGATGAAAGAAAAAGGTGGGCATGAGGGATGTATCGAACAAGTCCATGGTTTATTTTGTGACAAATTATATGGAGTCGAAAGTAATAAGCTCGACGAAAAAAATCGTTATCGTATGGATGAACTTGAATTACGCCATGAAGTTCAGTTCGAAGTTGAGAAACTTTGGAAACAATGCACTACGGAAAACTTTAATCAATTGACTGATTTTGCCGCGTATCAAGAAGAATTCTTGAAATTGTTTGGTTTTGGCGTACCCGGCGTAGATTATGACTCCGAAGTTGAACCGGAGATGGCGATTAGCCAGCTTGTTTATAACAATAGCTAGATCTGCGTATTGTTAATAAAGTTAAGTGCTTAAGTCTAAATAAAGGGGGTTATCCCCCCTTTTTGCGTATTAATATACCTTGTCATCGGACTGTTAATGTCTGATATTTTTTGGCGCAACAGACTCTTCGAGCATGTTTTGTGCGACTTTGCTGCTGTGTTTCTCGGCGTCAATTAAATGAATATTCACCTTTTCTTTAAGTCTGACTAATGTATCGCACATGACTTCAATGGTTTGTTCTACTTGGTCCAGGGCAATCAGAATATCTTCAGATCCACGATTATGAATTATTTTATTGCTCATGACAGTTCCCTCTTTTTATAAATCCTGATATTACGTTTGCGGCTTATTTTGAACACAGCGTGAGACGTAAAACATGGGAAACCAAGATATATCGGGTTGTTTTATTTCGCAAATCAGTGCTTGTGGATAAGATGGGGATAAGATGTTCAAGGCTTGTCAGCTTTGTGTTTATTTTGATTTTTTTGAATATAAAAATAGAACGTATCTTTATGGTTTGTAATATTTTGTGCTTGCATAACAAAATTATTTTGTAAAAAACAAGCGAAATTTTATCTGGCCAAAATGATGGCGTGTACTAAAATCGTATCGTTGTGAAATGAATGTAAGGTAGAGCGGCTGACGTGGACGATATTGATCCTATATAGAATTAGGCGTGCTAGAAGTCATTAACAATGTCGGAACTGAACTAGTTGTCAGTTTTGTGATCAAAATACAGGGTTAAAACGTATTTTTCGCTGTAAACATATGGATGGTAGTATGAAAAAAAACAAGATTGATGTAATTATGGATAAAATTTCTGGCGCACTTGAAGAGCGTAAAGTTAAAGAGCGGCGCAAGGCAGATAATGACGAAAACTATGAGCAATCTTTGGAGAGAAGAGAGCGCCGGGAGCGAAGAAATCGAGAAAAAACCCCTGAAAAGAATCATTCCTAAGAATCTGTTCTTAGGCTTGTGCACTGGGTTGCCCACGAAAGTGGGTGCTCAGTTGCTGCATTTTTATTCTTGCATGAGTAAATCAACACCCTGATTTTTTATGCACTTCTTTGCCCTTATTTGCGTAGAAAGCCTTTCTTAAACACCGCCGGGTCTTTAACTAGACAAGTCAGACAGATAAGCCCAAAATCGCTGGTTTTACAATGGCGCTGATAACACAGTGTTTGATCTTGCGACTTTAGTGGTTTTTTATGAGTCAGGAAAATATTGGGAAGGGGCGGGACGAGGAGGTGTTAAGTGGTGGTGAAATCTACCTGCGTCTTCTTGGCTATAGCAAAAAGTACTGGCATCTTTTCTTATTAGGCATTTTCGGTTTCGCTCTTTATGCCGCAACACAAACGGCTTTTGCCAAGCTAATGGATTACATTATTACGGCTGTGGGCAAGCATGATGAGAGTGCCCGACTCATGATTCCTGCGGCCATAATGGTGATTTTCTTGGTGCGGGGTGTCGGTGCATTCCTGGGTAATTACTGTTTTTCTGATGCGGCTCGCAATGTGATCCATAGTCTGCGGGTAGAAATGTTCAGCAAATTGCTGCGCCTCCCCAAAACGACCTATGACGGCATCAGCTCCGGGCATCTGATCTCAAAATTCACGTATGATGTGGAGCAAGTCTCCGGTGCGGCAGTGGATTCACTCAAGGTTGTTGTCCGTGAAGGCTTCACCGTGGTGGGCTTGTTGATTTTTCTGATTTATACCGACTGGAAGCTGTCATTGATCTTTTTTGCGATCACGCCTTTTATAGCGTTTGTTATTAGTTACGCCAGCCAACGTTTCCGGATTGTTAACAAGCGAATCCAGGATAGCATGGGCGATGTGACGCACGTGGCCTCGGAAGTAATTTCCGGACAGACGGAAGTAAAAATCTATGGCGGAGATAATTACGAGAACAAACGTTTCTCGGACGTGAGTCGCTACAACCTCCGACAGTCGATGAAACTGGTTTTGGCTTCGTCCATTAGTGTGCCGGTCATACAGCTTTTGATTGCTTTTTCCCTTTCGGTTTTGATATGGGTGGCATTGGGAGTGATGGGGGAGAATACAACAGCGGGTGAGTTCGCGGCTTACATTACAGCCGCAAGTATGTTGGCAAAACCGATTCGGCAAATAACGCAAGTAGACACCGCTATTCAGCGTGGCATATCAGCATGTGAATCCATATTCGGTTTACTTGATGCAGAGGAAGAGAATGATAATGGCGTTTTTGCTGTCGAACGAGTCAAGGGTGCTGTTGTTTTTGACAAGGTAAGTTTCGCCTATTCGGAAGGTAAATCCGTACTTAGAAATATTTCCTTTGCTATTGAGCCGGGGCAAACAGTTGCTATCGTCGGTCGTTCGGGCAGTGGTAAGTCCACATTAATAAATTTGTTGTTGCGTTTTTATCAGCCACAGTCAGGCAAAATTAGTATTGATACAGTGCCTATTGAGCAGTTTAAGCTGGAAAATCTTCGTCAGCAGTTTGCAATGGTTAATCAGCGCATTATGCTTTTCAATGATACCTTGGCGCATAATATTGCCTATGGAAAACTGGGCGAGAATGATGAGCAAAAAATTGTAAGCGCCGCTAAAGCAGCTAATGCCTGGGAGTTTATTGAAACGCTGCCAATGGGTTTATCCTCGCAGCTTGGCGAAAATGGAGTAAATTTATCGGGTGGTCAGCGACAACGTATTGCGATTGCCCGGGCCTTTCTGAAAGACGCGCCAATATTAATACTTGATGAGGCGACGTCGGCGCTCGACAATGAATCAGAACGAAAAATACAAGCGGCGCTTGATGTGATTATGCAGGGAAGAACCACGATTGTTATTGCGCATCGTTTATCGACAATTGAGGCGGCAGATAAAATATTGGTGTTAGATGAGGGGCAGATTGTTGAGGAGGGTAATCATGTCACCTTGCTCGAAAAGAACGGCCACTATGCCCAACTCTATAAAATCCAGTTTGCAAATGATGAATGCGAGCAAAACTAAGTAAGGCTATACAAGACGCATGGTATCAGGGACATCCACTGTTGTGGTTACTGCTGCCCCTATCGCTTCTGTTTGCCTTTTTGAGCGACTATCGTCGCAGATTTTATGCCAGTGGTAAAAAAGCCGTGCTGGATTTGCCGGGGCCGGTTATCGTCGTGGGTAATATTACGGTAGGTGGCACTGGCAAATCGCCTCTGGTTATATGGCTGGTGGAAAAGTTGAAAATGGCTGGTTATCATCCTGGTGTTGTCAGTCGCGGGTACGGTGGACGCGCACCTTGTTATCCGTTTTTTGTTGACCATCAGAGCACGGCGCTGGAGTCAGGCGATGAGCCGTGGATGATACAGCGTCGAACAGGGGTGCCCTGTATGGTTGATCCCGATCGTGCTCGTGCAGCCGAAGCGCTTTTCAGATATCACGGTTGTGATGTTATTGTCAGCGATGATGGGCTACAACATTATCGTTTGCCTCGTGCCATTGAGATTGTTGTGATTGATGGTCAGCGTGGCTTGGGGAATGGTTTATGTCTGCCCGCGGGCCCTCTAAGAGAGCCAGCCAAACGATTGCATTCAGTTGATTATGTTGTTGTGAATGGTGGTGCAACTCAAGAGGGCGCGTATTCCATGCAATTACAATCCAGAGCCTTGTACAGGCTTGATGATTTAAACAACACTGAAAAACAAGCTGAACCCATGGTGCATGGAGAATCTGTTCATGCCGTTGCAGGAATAGGCAATCCACAACGGTTTTTTGACACCCTGCGTGCTTTAGGTTATCAAATTCAGCCACATCCTTTTGCCGATCATCATGCATTTTCTGCGTCTGATTTGTGTTTTAACGATGAGAAAAAAATAATCATGACGGAAAAGGATGCAGTAAAGTGTTTTACGTTGAATAAAACCAAGGCCTATTATTTAAGCGTAGAGGCGCAGGTTGACGAAGCACTTTGGCTGGGTATTGAACATCAACTGGCCGGAATTTCTCATTCACATACAGAAAAGGAACGTCAATCATGATTGATCAGAAACTGCTAGCCATTCTTGCTTGCCCTGTGTGTAAAGGCGAACTGTATTACCAGAAAGAGCGTGATGAGTTATGGTGTCGTGCGGACGCTTTGGCATTTCCGGTGAGGGATGATATCCCCGTCATGCTGGAAAACCAGGCGCGTCATCTCACCATTGATGAAAAGTTATCAAAAAACCAGGCCACTACAGGTACAAACTAGAAATAAATAACACGATACAGGGTTGAAAATGAGCTTTAAGGTTGTTATTCCTGCGCGTTATGCGTCGACCCGTTTGCCGGGTAAACCTCTGCTGACTATTGCCGGAAAGCCCATGGTGCAGCATGTGTTCGAACAGGCCAGGAAAAGCGACGCTGAGCAAATCATTGTGGCGACTGATGATGCAAGAATTCAGGAAGCGGTGCTTGCCTTTGGTGGTGAGGTCATAATGACCTCCGCCAATCATGAATCGGGAACGGATCGTTTGCAGGAAGTAGCCGAGCTGTTGCAATGGTCTGACGATCAAATCGTAGTGGGGGTGCAAGGTGATGAGCCTTTAATTCCTCCTGTTGTTATTAATCAAGTGGCCAGGAATCTGGCGCGGCGACCTGAGTTTTCTATCGCCACCTTGCATGAAAAAATTGATTCACTGAACGATATAATGAACCCGAATGTGGTTAAAACAGTTTCGGACCAGCACGGCAGGGCGCTTTATTTCAGTCGGGCGCCCATCCCTTATGGGCGAGATTGTTTTCCGGAAACGATACCTGCTGATATTGAATATTATCGCCATATTGGAATTTACGGTTATCGAGTTGGTTTTTTGCATCAGTTTGCACAATGGAACATGAGTCCAATAGAACGCGCAGAAAAACTGGAACAACTCCGGGCACTTTGGTACGGTGCCGCGATTCATCTTGATAGAGCCACAGAGTCGCCACCCAAGGGCGTTGATACGCCCGAGGATTTGGCGTATGTGCGTCAATTGCTAGTAAAAAACAAATAAATGGATAATTACAATCCTTGCGCCAATGAAGCGCCTTCTTCAGGCACCTCTTCATTGTTTTTTATAGAAGAACAAGTCCCGCTTAAAAAATACCATACTTTTGCATTGCCCGCGTTTGCGCGTTATTTTTGCGTCATCCCTAGTGAGCCTGCCTTGTCTGCCTTGCTCGAAAATCCATTATTTAAATCGCTTCCTCAAGTATTTATTGGAGAGGGTAGTAATACCTTGTTCCTTAAAGATTTCCCTGGAATCGTTGTAAAGCTTGAAATGAAGGGATTGCAGGTGGTTTCCGAAGACAGTCGATACGTTCAGCTTAAGGTGTGTGCCGGGGAAAATTGGCATCACGTGGTTGAATACACCCTGTCCCGGAATTGGTTTGGTTTGGAGAATCTGTCTTTGATTCCCGGCACCGCAGGTGCGGCGCCGATACAAAACATTGGCGCATACGGTGTTGAATTAAAAGATGTGTTAACCGAGCTCTATGCTATTGATGTAAAAACAGGCCAAGCCGTACTATTTTCCAAGCAAGAATGTCATTTTGCCTACCGTGACAGCCGTTTTAAACAAGAACCGGGTCATTATGTGATTACCTCTATTATTTTGAAATTATCGAAAACACCTGAAATGTATCTGGATTACAGCGGTATTAAAGAAGAATTACAACGTCGTGATCTGTCTGATCCAACACCTCAGCAATTAAGCCATGTCATTTGTGATATTCGACGAAATAAATTACCCGATCCTGCTGTGTTGGCCAATGCAGGTAGTTTTTTTAAGAACCCTGTTGTGTCTGCCTTCGAATATCAATCCTTGCGAGAAAAATTCCCCGACATCAAGTCGCACAAGATGAACGATAATGCATATAAAATTCATGCCGCGTGGTTGATTGAGTCGTGTGGATTTAAGGGTGCCGAAATCAACAATATCAGCATTTATGAAAAACAGGCTTTGGTATTGACCAATAACGGACAGGCCAGTGGCGCTCAGCTAAAAAAAGTAGTGGAAGAAATAGTCGACGCGGTGAAAAACAAATTCTTGATATCGTTAGAGATTGAGCCGGTGATGTACTGACCAAACAATAAATAATGCTCGTATCGGATGTGCATTTTTATCCGCGCGAACCTCAGCGATCTAAATTGCCAGAAGAATTGCATTTATGTGACTGAACGGTTAGCCTTGGGCTCGTAAGCACATATCGCAAGGTGGCTGATATCTGCTTAAAAAACTATTCAAGCTATTGAATTACAAGATAATAAAAAATGAGGTTGTTTTTCGATGCCGGATCATCGAAGGCCCCGTCAGATATAAACTTTTAATAATAAAATAAAAAATCTCAGGAGTAGCAGTATGTCCACAAATGTTTCCTTGCGACACTATTTGGTTAAAGGCGTCTCATTAGTGCCATTAGTATTCGTGTCATCCGTGCTCAGCGCAAATGATCTATCACCCGCTCGTCAGATTGAAGTAAGCCTAGTCCGTGGTGAGCAATTGCCAGCACTCATAGGCAAAAATTTTACGAATTATTCAGTAATGGCCGTAAATGGTGCTGCCTTGTCGCCCATTCCTTTTCAGTTTGATGAGCGCAATGAAGGCGGTTTTATTTATGCCCCAGGAGGCAAATTAAAACTGGTGGGTACAGAAAATGTACTTGATGCAGAAGATGAGCTGGCTTTTATGCTACGCGATGCCGGTGAAAAGGCGAGTCCGGCGCAGTTGCAGCAATTGGCCGGTAAAATCATCGGTGAGGTACAGCTTGATGTCGGTGATCATCAGCGATACGCCTATATCATAGAAGGAAACGCTGAGCGCAGTAATAAACATTATACCCATTTCGATAAAAACACCGGTTTGATAAAAACCAGCGCTTATTCGTTGCAGGTAGAGCCGGATAATTTACTGCTGTGGTCTGATTTTATTTATGAAGGCTATGCAGCGGAAAAATCCATTCTCGATACCATGAAAATTCGTGCCCATGGTCGACTTGGTTTTGTAAAAGCGACGATTCATAACAAATTAATACCCAATAAAATCGTGGCTGTGAAAAATGGTCCTGTAAGAAGCGTTATAGAAATGGACGCGTCCATTGGTTTACTGGGTATCAATATTATCCAGGCGGGTGCAAGCGTGACCATTACCGAAAACAGCACACAATTTCCTGTGTTCATCACCATCCCCAAGGCCGCAGCGGCTTTAAGTTATCTTGATATTGAAGTTTCTCTTGATATGAATGACATGAAAAAAGCGCGATACCGAACTCAGCTGGGTCCAAAAGAGCCAGTTATCCAGGGTGGGGGAGGCGCTGATCCAAAAAATCTGAAAATTGATCTGGAACATAACTGGTTATCGGCAAGCAGTAATAAAAACTGGGATATTATTGCGTTTTTTAATCGAAATAAGGACGTGAGCTTTACGTTGGAGGCGCTGTATAAAGATGCAGCACTGGGTGATGAGGCTGATAGCCCCGAGCGTTATGAAGGTAGCTATCCTCAGGCGGGTTATATCATTAAAGATATTCCAACAGGTGTTTCTTCAACCATAGGCATAGATCTCTACTACAACAAGGATTTCTGGCAGGGTAATAACGTTGAGATTGCCGCCAAGGAAATAAGAAATCCTGCGAAAGTTAGCGTAAATCCCCTGTAAAACACCCTTTGGTGCTGGTCCTGGATAATGAACCCGGCAAGACCGGGTTCATTTATTTTACGTGTTTCCTTGTTTGTTCAAACGCGATATTCAAACATCCGTTTAATTTTATAATTCTCTTTAAAACAGATGCTTGGCTCAATTTTTCATGAAAATGACAGGAGATGGAACTAGATAGTACTTGCCTTAGTCTTGTTGCTTGGTTAGAGTCGTTCGAATCGGGCTTTAAGGCCGATGTCTAAAATTTCGATGGACATTTGTCCCGCGATCTAACATAACGATCCAAAAATAATAAATGCACGGAGGATAAAATCAATGAACTTCCAATTCGATGAAGATCAAAATCTGTTACGTGATGCCGCAAAAAAATTGCTTGGAAATAAAGCAACCTTGGAAGCCGCTCATAAACATATGGGCGCAGCTACTGACTACGACAAGGAACTCTGGACTGTGATGGCTGAAAATGGTTGGCAAGGTATTGCTATTCCAGAAGAGTTTGGCGGTGCGGGCATGACTTATCTTGATTTGGCTGTTTTAGCGGAAGAGCTTGGATATCACTACGCTCATACACCTTTTAGTGCGTCTATTTTTGGCGCGGCTGAGGCACTTATTGTAGCAGGCAGCGAAGCTCAAAAAGCGGCTTGGTTACCAAAACTTGCCAGCGGTGAAAAGATCGGAACCTTGGCCTTGTTTGAACAATCCGGACGTTATGACGCTGCCGGTATTGCGGCAAAAGCCGTTAAAGGAAAAATTTCCGGTGTAAAAGTTCCAGTGAGTGATGGTTTGTGTGCAGACATTGCTATCGTTCCCGCACGATCAGAGAAGGGACTTTCTCTTTATATCGTTGACTTGAAACAAGCCGGTGTTGAGCGAACTGAGCTTCGCACGATGGAGCTTACACGTAAACAGGCAACGTTAAAATTAAAAGACGCAAGTGGAGAATTACTTGGCAAGGAAGGCGATGGTGAGGCCTTGCTGGATGCCATTTTAAATCGTACAGCGGCATTAACAGCGTTTGAACAGTTAGGTGGAGCACAGCGCTCGCTTGATATGGCAAGAGACTATTCTCTGCAACGTTTCTGCTTCGGTCGTCAAATTGGTTCTTATCAGGCGATTAAACATCGTTTGGCTGATATGTATGTAAAAGTCGAAATGGCACGCTCCAATTGTTATTACGCTGCGTGGGCCTTGAGCAGCAGTCCAAAAGATATTGCTGAATCTGCAGCGGTGGCGCGTATTGCTGTCTGTGAAGCGTTTTCTTTTGCAGCACAAGAAAATGTGCAAATTCATGGTGGCATCGGCTTTACCTGGCAGGCAGATCCTCATCTTTTCCTGAAGCGCATGAAGCAACAAGAGTACTCCTTGGGTAGTGCGAATCTGTGGAAGGAAAAACTTTATAAAGTGTTAGCCAACAAAGCAGCTTAAAAGGCAATTCTTCAGGAATAACTGCTGATAATAAACCAGATAAGAAAGGAGTTTGACAATGGACTTTAATGATAGCCCCGAAGAAGCAAAATTTCGTCAAGAAGTCATCAAGTGGTTGGATGCAAATGCTATAAAACGTGATCCTGATGATACCTCAGCGCTAAGCATGTTTTCCGAGCGCGAAAACCCCGAAATGATCGAAGAGTGTAAAGTGTGGCAGCGTAAAAAAGCTGATGCCGGTTGGGCCTGTATTACTTGGCCTAAAACCTACGGTGGTCGTGGCGGCACATTGATGGAAAATATTATTTTTTCTCAGGAAGAAGCCAAATACCACACCCCACCCAATATTTTTATGATTGGCTTGGGTATGGCGGGTCCAACCATAGCCATGCATGGTACTGAAGAGCAAAAGCAACAATGGTTGCCTTCAATGCTTCGCGGTGATGTGGTGTGGTGTCAGTTATTTTCTGAACCTGCTGCAGGTTCAGATTTGGCAGGCCTGCGTACGAAGGCTGTTAAAGACGGTGATGAGTGGGTTGTTAATGGCCAGAAAGTGTGGACATCGGGTGCTCACTATTCTAAATGGGGCATATTGGTAACGCGTTCTGATTTTGATGCGCCGAAACACAAAGGATTGACCTATTTTGTCGTGGACATGGAGTCAAAAGGCGTTGAAGTACGACCTATCAAACAAATTACCGGTGGTGCTAATTTTAACGAAGTGTTCCTGACCGATGTGCGTATTCCTGATGCGAATCGTCTGGATCGCGTGGGCAACGGTTGGGCGGTTGCTTTAACGACGTTGATGAACGAGCGCATGTCAATTGGCGGCGGCATGGGTATGGGCGCTGATTTGCTGATTGGTGAGTTGAACCGACTTGCAGATACTTGCTATGTTGACGGTGTATTAGGTCGTGATAGCGCGGTCGTTAGGCAAAAGATTTCAGAATATTATACGCGTATGAAATCAATGGAACTGACCGTAAACCGTACACTCTCAGCTTTATCTAAGGGGGGTATGCCAGGTTCTGAAAGCTCCATCATTAAGGTTGCGATGGGTATTTTGCTTCAGGAAATCGCGGCATTTGCGATGGAGCTGCAGGGCGCTGCTGGTTTCCAGTTTGGCGAACAGTCCACGTATGCCGGTGGTATGTGGCAAGAGCTGTATCTGGGCATTCCAGCCATCCGTATTGCAGGCGGCACTGATGAGGTGCAGCGTAATATTATCGGTGAGCGTGTGCTTGGATTGCCCACAGAAGCGCGCGTAGATAAAGGCGTATCATTTAAAGATATTCCGAACGGTTAAGAAGAATAAATTTAGATTTTTTCTTTGGTTAAACGAACTGCCTCGGTTATTCCGGGGCAGTTTGCGTTATGCAGCATGGAATAAGTTGTGGCAGTAAAATTTTGTTAAATAGTATGATTTTCATTGTAAACAATAAGGCATTTAATGCGATCAGAAAAATAAACCATGAAACATAAACTTGAACGTAAAGAATTAAAGTTGAGTGATGGCTGCATTTCCTATCTATGTGGGGAAATAAAACCAGGTCGGCCGAGTTTTCATCTTTTGCACGCAACAGGCTTTAATGCCAATACCTACAGGCAAATTCTGGAGCCTTTGTCCGAACACCTAAATGTATATGCCTCTGATTTGCGCGGTCATGGATGGAGCACATTAAAAGCAGATCCGGACATGTTGTGTTCATGGGATATCTACAGGAAAGACTTTTTTCAATTGCTGGATTTTATTGATGAGCCTTTGTATTTAATGGGACATTCAGTTGGATCTGTCGTTTCAATTGCGGGCGCGTTATACCGCCCTGATTTGGTGAAAGGATTGATTCTAACGGAGCCTCTGATTTATCCCGAAAACATGATGCAACTGTTCGATCAAAGTAATCCGGCGACTAATCCTATGGTTATGGGAGCCCGGAAGCGTAGAGCTGTATTTTCTTCACAGCAGGAGATGATTCAAAATTATCTTGGCAGGGGCGCATTCAAAACGTGGGAACCCTCATGGATTGAAGACTATGTGGTGGGAGGTTCACGTACTCTTGATGACGGCCGTGTAGAATTACGTTGTCATCCTGAATGGGAGGCAAAGTCTTTTCAGGTGGCAGAGGATACCCCTTGGGATGATATCAGCAAATTACCTTGCCCCAGTTCTATTGTCTACGCTGACGGTGGGGGCTTTTCTACCTGCCATAAAGAAGGTGTGAATAAGTATTTAACGCTGCAGCCGACTACACAGGTGATCAGCAGCGCGCAGGCTACGCATTTTTTACCCATGGAACAAGCGGCGCTGGTGATAGAGGCCGTATTGCAGATGTTGCATTCCACCGCGTAAAACGATGCTTATTGCTTGATATAGATTTCTGATGACTGAAAGTGTGATTTAGCACAAACTTATCGTACTAATTCTTGTGCGTGCGTGTTTTTTAAACGCAATCGTATGAAGCCATCTAAACTGGTATATAGATACGGGTATCTAATCTAGGCACTTCCTTGAATCAATAATAGGGCGTGCTATCCGGGGATAAGACCAGTGTGGAATAGGGCTGACAAGATTACATGTTTATAAGTCAATCTGAATACTCAGAAATTATTTGTTTGTTTGGTAATAAAAATATTTCCAAGCAGATGCCGTTTTCCGAATTTGAGGCGATTCTGGACGGTTATGCAACAACTCCAGAAGTGGCCGGACAACAAATTCGCGCCGCCTACATCATTGTGGACTACCGCCTCCATATTACAGCCTGTGTCTTATTTCTGGTTGATTTTGCTCCTGATGGCAGCATCAATAAATCCTGGAATATTCCGCTACGGCACATGGCTGAAATTGCGGGACCGGGGCCAGACCTCGGTAGTGGTCCCATTCGTTTGGTTTGTCGTAGTCAATGCCCTATTTCCTGGCACCAGAGTAATTTATGGGATCCGTCGATGGGGGCCACCAAAGATGATTTTCGTGCCTTGGCCGCTCTTGTAAAGGAAAACCGTTTATGTTTACCCGTCCACGATCGAAATAAAATGAACACAGAGGGGGCTGCGCAAACCCAGACGTGGGCGATGCATCATCAAGCCTATCAAACACCGATGCATCCTTGGGTTACTACTCCACCGCCTTATCAATGGGGTGGGTCTTCTATGAATCAGGGGGCGTGGTCGTCTGTTCCAGCTCATTGGGCCAATGTACAACACGGTGTTGCACCGTGGCAAACGCCCCCCTTACAAGCTGTCTATTCACCACAAACCGTCGAAACAGGACATCGGACTCATCATGCACAGGAAGACCGACAGCGAACAGCACGACTCTTGAGGAAACTACGTCTTCAAATTCATACGCTTGAAAACAGCAAAAATATCGAGCTGGCTGAGCTTAAATATGCCCAGCAAAAAGAGGCGGAGCATTTTAAAGTTCAAAAACGCCGCTTGCAGAGTTTTGTTGATAATCTAACTGAGCAAAATGAAGCACTAAAAGAGCAAATTCATGCGCAAAAGGCACAATTGGACACATTAATCCAAAGCGCAGAAATAAGGCTTGAACAGGCAGCCGAGCATGAAAAAAGAGAAATTAGGGTGTTGAAACAACACTTTCAAAAACGTCTTGAAGAAAACGAAGTTGAGGAAATTGCCCGTTTAAGAGAGCTGTATCAAGTCAAGGAAATGGAGCTGATTTATAAAGAGGAAATAACCAATCAGTTGCGAGAAGAAGTTGTTAATTTGCGACGTGAAAAAATTCGTTTAGTGGGTGCAGGTGCCGATAAATTTCTCGCAAAGCTTGAAAAACTCGGTATTAGTTTTATCAATTACCATCCGGGCGTGGGGCATCTTTCTATCCCTTTGCAAGATATGGCTAACTATATTGAAGATACGGATGCCTATGTGGCTGAGAAATGCCTTATCCCCAAACAGCACTATCTTAAATGGCGGGCGCACTATGACAACCCTATGTGCAATTGTGAGCCGTCCTCCGGAACACTCTGTGGTGTTCGTATCCCGCGCCTGGAATCGCCCGCCAAATTCGTCGAGGGTGAAAGTGACCGCTGTGCCAAACATCGGCGCCATGCTGGCAACGATGATTTTTATTCTGAATTAAAGCTAAGCGTTTAGCTTATTCATCGTTTGATCGATACTCATTAATTCCTGGTTTTATATCACGCTTAAATGGCAGTTATGCCAGCATATGGTGCGCTGTTTCGCAATGAGCACCAATTCTGTGCCTCAGCCTTGTCTTGGAGCTGATTGCAGGCAGATGAAATTGCTATAGAGGGTCTTTTGCCCCTGTAACGCCGGCGTTTTGACATAAACAGGTAAAGTGGCATATGTGTTGCTATAACCAGCCTTGGCTAACACGGAGCATTGCTATGTCTATCTCAATTAATTTACTTGATATTAAGTCCGAAAAAATACGCATATTGCACTTTACCTGGGTGGCGTTTTTTATTTCGTTTCTTGTGTGGTTCAGTCAGGCACCTTTGATGCCGATGATTCAGCAGGCACTTCAGCTGACCGATGCACAAGTCAAATCCTTATTGATTCTGAATGTCGCCATGACCATTCCGGCTCGAATATTGGTGGGCATTTTTGTCGACAAATTTGGTCCACGCGCATCCTATTCCTTGTTATTGGCCATTTCATCGCTGTTCTGTTTTGCGTTTGCCATGGCGGATGATTATCAATCGTTAGCCATTTCACGTTTTCTAGTTGGTTTTGTTGGTGCCGGTTTTGTGATTGGTATTCGCTTGGTGAGTGAGTGGTTTCCTGCCAAAGAAGTGGGTTTTGCTGAAGGCATCTACGGTGGATGGGGTAATTTTGGTATGGCCGTCGCTTCTGGATTGTTGCCGGCTTTGGCACTTTGGTACGGTGGTGATAATGGTTGGCGTTATGCAGTAGCAACTACAGGGTTTATTGCCTTGGTGTACAGTGTTATTTTTTTTATCTACGCACGTAATACACCCAAAGGTTCGACCTATTTCAAAGCCAAAAAACTTGGTGGTCTTGAAATTACCAGCGTCTATGATTTCTGGTTTTATATCTTGATGAATGTGCCGATGTTTGCTGCCTTGGCTGTGATTGTCTGGCGTTTGTCGCCTGGTGGTTTAGGCGTGCTCAGTCACTCGGGTGCCCTAATCGCCTATACAGTCGTGTTAGCACTGTTGGTTTATCAACTTTACAATGTTGTGCGGGTCAACAAGGATATCTTTACCAAGGACGTACCTGAGTTCCAACGGTATAAATTCAAACAGGTGGCGATATTGAATATGTCGTATATGGCGACCTTTGGTTCTGAAATTGCGGTTGAATCAATGCTGCCTATATTTTTTGTCGCTACGTTTAAAGTATCACCCGTTTTTGCGGGTTTGATGGCGGCGGCTTTTGCGGTGATGAATTTATTTGCCCGACCTTTCGGCGGCTGGTTGAGTGACAGAATCGGTCGCCGACGAACGCTGATGATGTCGGTCATTGGTACGGCCTTTGGTTATATGATCATGAGCCAAATGAATGCGAGCTGGTGGATTGCTGCCGCTGTGATTGTCACCTTGCTGTGCTCTATTTGCGTGCAGGCTGCCTGTGGCGCTGTGTACGGTGTTGTGCCTTTAATCCAGCGACGCATGACCGGGCAGGTGGCGGGCATGGTCGGTGCCTATGGCAATGTTGGCAGTGTGATCTTTCTCACGGTGTTCAGTTTTGTTGCGCCGGATGTGTTTTTTATAATTCTGGCCGTGACTGCAGGTCTGGTGGTATTTGCTATTAACTTTCTTGATGAGCCGCAAGGACACATGGCCGAAGTGGACGAACATGGAAATGTGCATTTAATCGAAGTGGGCTAAGAGACGGGAGCTTGCTAACAGACTGTTGATATTAATCAAAGAAGTGTAACTCTTAGACGTATTGTTAGAGAAAGGGCTGTTGCTGTTAAAGGCATTATGTTTGAATTAACGGGGTGTTAACCCTGTCTGACATAAAATTCAAGAAATGAATTGAGTGAAATTTGACCTTAATGTTTTAAAAAGGAGCGTAACAATGGCCAAGTTATACGTTTTAGTTGCTGATCAAGCGCATGCGCGTTTATATGAAAGTCCCTCTTTACTGGAGCCATTGAACGAAATTGAAGATTTCTCGAATGAAGTTGCCCGTCATCATGAGCAGGATTTAGTGAGTGATGCCCAGGGACGTTCTTCCTCGCCGGGAAATTCTTATTCTCACCACCCTTTAGGAAAAGAGAATGAGGCGCGTGAGCAGCATTTGGATCATTTCGCCAGGGTTGTGATGGCAGAACTGGAAAAACTACTTTATAACGTCAACGATGCAAAGCTTTACCTGATTGCGCCACCCAAGTTTTTGGGTGTACTGAGGAAACATTTAGGCCATAGTGTGCAGAAGGCGCTTGTTGGTGAGCTCGATAAGGACATCACCGATTGCTCTCCCGCTAAAATAGTGGCTTACATCCGTGAGCTAGAAAGTGTTTCTTAAGTAAGACAGTTTTATATCATTCCTGGTCCGGTCGAGTGTGGGTAGGGGCTGGGAGTGGTATTCGTTTAGTGATTTCATTTCGCTGTTTTTTGTAGGCCCCGCCGACCATCATTACATTCTCGTGCTTGCTGTCTCATCCTGGTGCATGTAAAAAACCGGACACATGGAATGAGCCAGAGTCCAATGACAAACACAACTACGATGATTCCCAAGACACTTCAATTAAACGGCAATCCCTTGCAGCTAGGGGTAGAGCACCTGCCGGTTTACCAGGGCGTTAATTTACAACTACTGAGACTTGACGCGCTGGATCCTGAAATATCGGGTAATAAGTGGTTCAAGTTAAAGCATAACTTGATTCAGGCACGTGAGCAGAAACATAAGCGTGTTTTAAGTTTTGGAGGCTGTTATTCCAATCATCTGCATGCGTTAGCGGCAGCAGGACAACGTTTTGGTTTCGACACGGTGGGTATTATTCGTGGCGAAGAGCCGAAGCAATACAGTCCCACCTTGTATGATTTGCGGCGTTTTGGCATGCACATGAAATTTGTGTCGAGAACGCAGTATCGTCAGAAAACGTCAGCTGAATTTCTGGTGCAACTAAACGAAGAGTTCGGTGATTTTTATTTGATTCCCGAAGGGGGCAGTAATGCGCTGGGTGTTTTAGGTTGCGAAGATATTGTGGCCTCGGTGTGGGCGAATCAAACGGTTACACCCGATTATATCGTATTAGCGTGTGGCACAGGCGCAACCATGGCGGGCGTGATTAGCGGCACAGCAGGGCGTGCTCATGTGATTGGTGTGGCAGCATTAAAGGGCGCACAGTTTCTGGAAAAGAATGTACTAGACTTACTAAGTGAGCGATTGTTAGCAAATAAGGCGCAGGTCCAGAGCGGGATTCCCCTGGCGCAAGAAAGCCTTGCTCCCCAACCTTGGCATATTGAGTATACGTATTCGTTTGGGGGCTTCGCAAAAATCAGCCCTGTTCTTACGCAGTTTATGCTGCGTTTTAGGCAGGAAACAGGGGTGCTTCTGGACCCTGTATATACCGGCAAGATGATGTTTGCCGTGTACGACATGATTGAACGCAAGGTGATCCCTTCTGGGGCAAACGTTTTAGCAATACATACGGGTGGATTGCAAGGTCTGCGAGGCATGCGCAATCCTTGATGACAAAATACTCGATACTTAAGTGAAAGGTTGTTTATGACTCCTATAAATTCCGGAGGTGACTTTAAAGTCGCTTCGTCAGGTCCAATACCGGTGAGTTCGATTCATACCGATCAGTTTGAAAAATTTCTGAGTCATCAGAAAGTAGAGTATTTATGCCGAGGACAAACACTTTTTCAGATGGGCGAAGAAGATAACGCTACGATCTATCTGTTAAGCGGTGAGCTTGAATTGAGTGATATTCACGGTAAAACACAGATTATCAGCGCAGGAACGCGAGACAGCTGGCATCCCATTGCGCATCAACAACCCCGATCGGTGACGGCAAAAGCACTCACAGATTGCAGTTATATCAGTTTTGATCGTTATCGTTATGACACCCTGCTGGCCTGGGATCAGGCTGCGGGTTATATGGTCCTGGATATTTCGACCAATCGTGAGCTCGATGACGATGCCAACTGGATGATCAAGTTATTACACAGTGATTTGTTCTACCGGGTGCCGCCCGCCAACATCATGACTATTTTTAAACGCTTTGAACCCGTTGCCGTGTCAGCCGGTGAAATCGTGTTTCACCAAGGTGATCAGGGTGATAGCTGTTACTACATTAAATCGGGTGAATTTGCGGTGTTATTCAAGGTGGACGAGAAGCAAACCCAGGTTGCTACCTTGTGTGAAGGTGGCAGTTTTGGGGAGGATGCGCTGTTATCTGGCGCACCACGCAATGCCACAATCACTGCCATGACCGATGGTCTATTAATGCGCCTGGAAAAACAGCATTTTGATGCGTTATTAAAAAACCCGGTTCTTGCTGAAGTGAGTTATGAGGAAGCGCAAGCGCGTGTTGCCCAAGGCGCACAATGGATTGATGTGCGTCTGGATGCGGAATACCACTTGGATCATATCACTGGAAGTATCCATATGCCGCTTCATTTGCTACGTCTGAAATCACGCTTACTCGATAAACACACACCGTATATTGTGTATTGTGATACGGGACAACGCAGTGCCGCCGCGACCTTTTTGTTGTCACAGGCCGGTTTTGATGTCTATCTCCTGTCCGGTGCTTACGCGATAAAATCACTCTCCTGAGCACCATCCTCATTGTAATCTTCGTGGTTTTTGGCCTGATTTGGGTGCTTAATTGTGCTGCTTGAGTCGGACATGTTTTAATAGCCAATTAAGACAGTGAGCCACTGTCGTTTCCCCACTCGAGCGTCTTAACGTATTCATGAAACAATTCAGAAATATAGGAATTATTGGCCGCCGTCAGAGTGAGAAAGCACTCGAAACGGTGCGTGCGCTGAAAACATTCCTGCTTGATCGCCAGCTTAATATCATTATCTCCTCCGATATGGCCGAATTGATAGATGAGCCGGATTTGCAAATTTGTTCGCCTGCACAAATGGGTGAGAGCTGTGATCTGGTGATTGTAGTCGGTGGTGATGGCTGTCTGCTCAGTGCAGCCAGAGCCCTGGTGCGCTACAAGGTGCCCTTGCTGGGCATTAACAGGGGGCATTTGGGCTTTCTGGCCGATATCTCACCGGACGAAATTGAGGTAAAAATCGCCGAAGTGCTTGCCGGTCAATTTATACGGGAAAAACGTTTTTTACTCGATATGAGCGTTCGCCGCAATGGTGTGGTGATTAGTGAAGGCCATGCGCTGAATGACATTGTAATTAATCGTGGCAAATCGGTGCGTATGGTCGAATTTGACTTGTATATTGACGGCGACTTTGTCTATACCCAGCGTTCGGATGGTTTAATTGTTTCAACCCCTACGGGTTCAACGGCCTACGCTTTATCGGGTGGTGGGCCGATTATGCATCCCAAACTCGATGCCTTGGTTTTAGTGCCCATGTTTCCTCATACCTTGAGTGGTCGCCCCATTGTGATAAGCGGCAGCAGTGAAATAAAAATTGTGGTGAGCTCATCCAGTGCGGTGAACCCCCAGGTGAATTGTGATGGACAACCCGGTATTGAAGTGGCACCGCACGACGTGATTTCTATCAGCAAGAAACCGCATAAACTTGAGTTGATTCACCCGCTAAGCTACAGCTTTTATGATGCGTGTCGATCAAAACTGGGCTGGAGTTCACCCTTATAACGCTATTCTTTTTTCGTTAACCCCGTGGTATCACCTTTCATGAATTACAACGATCTTATCGCACGTCTAACACCAGACCTGTACGAAAATATCAAAAAAGCCGTGGAGCTGGGCAAGTGGCCTAATGGTGTGTGTTTGACGAACGAACAAAGAGAACACTGTTTGCAAGCTATTATTGCCTACGATCACCAGCATAAAACGCTGAATGAGCGCGTGGGTTATATCTATAACCCTAAAAAAGATAGTAGCAATTATGATCAACTGGATGCGCCCGACGAGATTCACGAATTAAAAATCAAATAAAACGAAGGTGTTATCAATTCAGGCGGTATTGAATGCTTGGTCTTGTTAACGCGGTCTTTATCACGGCACCTTCTTAATGCCGCTCGATTTGGTGTTGCGTTGGGCCGCAGTGAAGCCTTTATCTTTTTTATCGAGGATATTTACAATGAAAGACAATGCCGTCCCTAAACCTGTTTATTTAAAAGATTATCAGCCACCGCGTTATTTTATTGATAAAACCGAGTTGACCTTTAAATTGTTCGAAGGTTACACACAGGTGTTTTCGCGTTTGCATTTGCGACGCAATCCAGCGCTGGCCACGCCACCCACCACCTTGCGCCTCGACGGTGGTGATCAATTGGTATTAAAAAGTCTGCGTTTAAATGAGCGCGAACTGACATCCGATGAATTTGAATCAGGTGACAGTTATCTTGAATTTGACGCGCCCTTTGATCAGTTTGTGCTTGATATCGAGACAGAAATCAAACCGCAATTAAATACCCGTCTTGAAGGTTTGTATCTGTCTAACGGCATGTTTTGCACGCAATGCGAAGCTGAAGGCTTCAGGCATATTAGCTATTACCTTGATCGTCCAGACGTGATGTCAAAATTCACCACACGCATTGAGGCCGATCAGAAAACCTATCCCTTGTTGCTTTCCAATGGCAATAAAATTGCGTCTGGCGAACTGCCCGCTGGCCGTCATTGGGTACTTTGGGAAGACCCTTTCAAAAAACCGTGTTATTTGTTTGCGTTGGTGGCGGGTGATCTGGCCGTTAAAGAAGACCGTTTTACGACCATGAGTGGCCGATCAATTTTATTGCAGCTTTACGTTGAGCCCGCTGACCTGAATAAATGTGACTATGCCTTGCACGCGCTAAAACAATCAATGGCCTGGGACGAGAAGGTTTATGGGCGTGAATACGATCTGGATAGTTACATGATCGTTGCGGTCAGTCATTTCAATATGGGCGCCATGGAAAACAAAGGACTGAATATTTTTAATACCTCCTGTGTTCTGGCACATCCTGATACGACCACCGATGCAGCCTTTCAGCGTGTTGAAGGCGTGGTGGCGCACGAATATTTTCATAACTGGAGCGGTAACCGTGTCACGTGTCGCGACTGGTTTCAACTGAGTTTAAAAGAAGGCTTTACGGTTTTTAGAGACGAAGAGTTTTCCGCCGATATGGGTTCGCGAACCGTAAAACGCATTGAGGATGTCACGTTTCTGAGAACCCTGCAGTTTTCTGAAGATGCAGGGCCACTGGCGCACCCGGTGCGCCCTGAAAGCTACATAGAAATGAACAACTTTTACACCACCACCGTTTATAACAAAGGGGCCGAAGTGGTCAGGATGATTCATACCCTGGTCGGCAAGCAGGGTTTCAGAAAAGGTTGTGATCTTTATTTTGAACGTTTTGATGGTCAGGCGGTGACCACCGATGATTTTGTGGCGTGCATGGAAGAGGCTAACGCTATCGATCTGATGCAATTTAAACGCTGGTATACGCAAGCCGGTACGCCACGCCTGCAGGTGAGCGATGCCTATGATCAGGCTGCTCGCACCTATACCCTGGAGCTTACTCAGAGTTGCCCCCCCACACCGCAGCAATCCGTAAAAGAACCCTTTTATATACCCTTTACGCTGGCTTTATTGGGCGAGAATGGCAAGGAATTGCCCTTGATTCTTGAGCAGGGCGCTCATTCAAATCAGAACGAAAATGCGTGCAAAGAAAAAATATTAATAGTGAATCAAACCAAACACCGCTTTGTGTTTTCACACATTGATACGCGACCCACGCCCTCAATGTTGCGAGGTTTTTCGGCACCCGTTAATTTAGATTATCCTTATACCAAACAGCAGTTAAGTTTTTTAATGCGTCACGATAACGATGGTTTTAATCGTTGGGAAGCCGCACAGAAATTAGCGCAACAATGTATTTTTGAACAAGTTAAAAACTACCGGAATGCGCTGCCTGTCGAACTTGATCCGGTTTTACTGCAAGGCTTTAAATCGGTGCTTGAAAGCACTGAGCTCGATAAGGCCATGGTGGCTAAAATGCTGAGTTTGCCGAGCGAAAATTATTTACTGGAGCAAATGGCTGTGGCCGATGTCACCGCAGTGCATGTGGTCAGAGATCAACTGATTGCACAGTTGGCGAAAAAGTTAAAAAATCTGTTTTTGGCGGTGTATGAGCAGAACCAAACGCAGGAAAACTATTTACCAACGGCGGCACAGATTGCACAGCGTAGTTTAAAAAACGCGTGCCTGACGTATTTAATGGCGCTGAATGATTCAACGATAAACGACACGTGTTATTTGCAGTTTGAACACGCGACCAATATGACCGATGTGTCGGCCGCTTTGCGCGCCTTGGTTAACGTGGCCGCACCTCAAAGCAGCATTGCGCTGGCCAAATTTTTGGAGCAATGGAAACATGAAGATTTGGTCGTTAATCAGTGGTTCGCCATTCAGGCGGCCTCACCTCAGGCCGATACCCTGGATCGAATAAAAGCATTGATGACACATCCGCTTTTTGAAATCACCAATCCCAATAAGGTTCGCTCGCTTATCGCAACATTTTGCACAGCCAACCTGATCAATTTTCATCGTGAAGACGGGGAGGGTTATACGTTTTTGAGTGAGACAGTCATCAAGCTGGATACTATCAATCCGCAAATTGCTGCACGTTTGGTAAATCCCTTATCGAAATGGCGACATCAGGATCAAAAACGTCAGACACTTATGATTGCGGCATTAAACAAAATTAAAGCGGCGCCGGTCTTATCAAATGATCTTTTTGAAGTGGTCAGTAAAAGCCTGTAGATAATGCGCCTGTCCAAATAATCCACGTGTCAGGCTCTGATGCGTGGCATTTACAAGGATGATAGTAATCCGTTCTGCACTGTTATAACGCAATCATTCGCACCAATATCATCCTTGCTCATGAAATACGCACCATTAAGGTGCTATTTACGGTTTGTTCTAATGTAAAAAAATATGTTTATGTTTTTTGGTGCATATCAAGATGTATTAGTGCACTTGCCAAACAACAAAAAATAAGACGGATTTTTTATCCTGTTCCAGCACGTTATCTAAGGCTTATTCCTGTTAGGACGCTTAAAAAACAGCCTGTCCGCGCCGTCCGCCTTATTGCGGACAAAAAACTCCCCCCGCCTTTTGTTAAATGCGCATTAAAAATGTTTACCTTGTGTATTACAAATGTATTGTGCTGATGCTTTGTTGGCATGGCTTCTGCATTTTTGACCGGTGAGTTCGTTATTTCATAGGAGAAACAAAAAATGAAGCTCGTAACGGCGGTTGTTAAACCCTTTAAGCTGGACGATGTGCGTGAAGCACTGTCAGAAATTGGTGTTCAAGGTATTACAGTAACCGAGGTGAAAGGTTTTGGTCGCCAGAAAGGGCATACCGAGCTCTATCGTGGTGCGGAATATGTTGTAGATTTTTTGCCTAAGGTGAAAGTAGAAGTGGCTATTACAGACGCACTTCTTGACCAGGTGATAGAAGCAATTACCAAGGCAGCAAATACCGGGAAAATTGGTGACGGCAAAATCTTTGTTACCAGTCTGGAACAAGTCATTCGTATACGTACGGGTGAATCCGGTGCTGATGCTATCTGATCCCGTTTTTCTAATTATCTGGAGTCTAATCGTGAACAAAAAAATAGCGCTTAAATTTTTGTTATTGAGTGTTTTGCTCGTGAATGCACCTGCCTGGGCAGAGGAATCGGCTGTTGAGTCCGCAAGCTCTGATACAAACCCTGCGGTTGTTGAAACCATGGCAGCAGACACGGCGGCTGTTGAGTCAATTGAAATGCCGGTAACTGCGGTAGAAACCAAAGCGGAAGAAGCCGAGCCGGCAGCACCTGCAATTACCCTGGATCATGGTGATACAGCGTGGATGATGATGGCAACCGCATTGGTGTTGCTGATGACCATTCCAGGTCTGGCATTATTTTACGGCGGCATGGTGCGTAAGAAAAACGTCCTGTCAACGGTGATGCAAAGTTTTGCCATCACCTGTTTGATTTCAGTTGTGTGGATGGTGGCAGGATATTCGATTGCTTTTACGCCGGGCAATGGTTTTGCCGGTGGCTTAAGTAAAGCATTTTTATCGGGTGTAGGGGTAAACCAGTTATGGCCTGGTTATACCATTCCAGAGATTGTGTTCTGTATTTTTCAAATGACCTTTGCCATCATAACGCCGGCGTTAATTGCGGGTGCTTTTGCTGAACGTATGAAATTCTCCGCCTTGTTGATATTCGTTACGCTGTGGTCGCTCTTGGTATATGCCCCCATTGCGCACTGGGTGTGGGAAGGAACCGGCTGGTTATTCGCAAAAGGTATGCTTGATTTTGCCGGCGGAACAGTGGTGCATATTAATGCCGGCGTGGCAGGTCTGGTCTGTGCTTATGTGTTGGGTAAGCGTGTGGGTTTTGGCAAAGAAGCCATGATGCCTCATAACCTGGTGCTCACTATTATCGGTGCCTCGTTGTTGTGGGTGGGTTGGTTTGGTTTTAATGCCGGCTCCTGGCTCGCTGCCGATGGCCGTGCAGGTATGGCGATGGCTGTCACTCAAATTGCAGCCGCCTCTGCCGCCTTATCATGGATGTTTGTGGAATGGTTTAAAAAAGGTGAAGCCTCGGTACTGGGTATTGCATCGGGCGCTGTAGCCGGACTTGTCGCCATTACACCTGCCTCCGGTTTTGTAGATCCGATGGGTGCCTTGGTAATTGGTTTAATCGCTGGTGTGACCTGTTACTTGGGCGCTACGGTGATTAAAAACTGGTTGGGTGCGGATGATTCGCTGGATGCCTTCGGTGTACATGGTGTCGGCGGTATACTGGGTGCTTTGTTAACGGGTGTGTTTGCGACAGAAACCATTACCGGCGGTGTACCTGCTGTGTTGCCAGTCGCTGAACAACTTATGGTGCAGATAACCGGCACAGCGGCGACCATTGTTTATTGTGCCGTGGTTACGTTTGTGTTGTTAAAGCTGATTGATGTTGTTATAGGTTTACGTGTCACCGTTGAAGAAGAGAGACAAGGACTTGATCTAAGCTTGCATCGTGAGCGCGTAGAATAAACTCTTCGGTTTAAAAAAAGGCGCCTTTAAGGCGCCTTTTTTATGGGTGTTATTCAAGGCTCAAGGTAGTAACACCTTGTGTGATAAATAAATGATGCGTTCTGTTTAGGTGTTTGATCTCCAAACTGCAGACTGCTTAAGGTGGCACAATCTATATACCTGTTGTTACAAATATGAATGGTTACGTGCGCTGTTTCACGCTCTAATGCTGGACATGAAGCTTTCGAGGAATATGGGTTTGTAAACAAAGTTAATACCTCGATTCCCTCACACTGTTAAATCAAGATCACGATTAGAATGAAAAATAAGAATTTTTGATGATCGGATTTAAATATGAAATATATGATTTCTTATTTATCAATAGTCAGCATTTTATGCCTTAGTTCTCTTTGTCATGCACAAGAGGGTTACGCACCCATTGGCTACGCCCTGGAGACAAACAGCCAGTTATGCCGGAATAAAATGCAAATAAATTTGTCGGAGGCTGACTGTGAAACGGATCAATACGGTCGATCTGGTTATCAGAAATTTCGGGGTTTGGTATGGGGACAAATGATTAAGCAGGTCTGGAAAAATACCAAAAGTCGAATAGCAAAAAATCAGATCAGTGAAAAAAGAGATAACACAGACCATAAAGGCGACAAGATTCAAACACAGGGTGTTGTACAAAATATGTTGAGCAATGCGCACTACGATTTGGATGTATCGTCACGCCGCTTTATCCTGTCCGTTAAAGTGCCTTTTTGAACAAGCCGTTTTATAATCAAACGGCTGTGGTCATGGGCACGAATCGTCATATTAAAGTCTATCAGGCTGTTGAAAAACCACTGCGCTTGCAAATACTGCGTTAAACAAGGGTTCAAAATTCTCATTTACTCTGAACTGCGGTTTTTCTCCTGTTTCTTCCTTGTCTTTGTTTCGCTCGTAACGTTTTTCAATAGTCTGCTAAGCCATGTGGCTTTCTCAGTGCTTGTAGGCAAGCAAGTGTTTACGAAAACCGTGTTTAATTGCGCTATAGGTACTACGATCTTTGGACGCAAGAAACAGCGCTTTTTCCATTGTCTGGATTTGCAAGGATTCAACTGGATAAATCCCATCTACAATACCTCTGGCAAAACATTCTTCGCCCCCGAGCCGTATACCCGTTAAAGCCATTTCATACAGTGCATGAGGATTGGGTAAAAGTTTTATAATGTCCGTCATCACCGGCGTAAAGGGCAGCTTGACATCAATTTCAGAAAAACAAAAACGACCTTTATCCGCACGCATATAACGAAAATCCAAAGCACAAGCCATAATGGCACCACCGGCATAGGTGTTGCCTGTGAGACATCCGATTGTTGGCAAATTAAGCAGGCTTAAACGAAGATAGAGTTTTTCCATTGCACGTACGAGTGCATCGCGCTCGGATTGAGTCTGCGCGATAAACCAGTTCAGATTAATACCATTACACCATGTTTTTTCATCACTGCTTGTGATCAGCAGGCTGGCGTTTTCCTTGCTGCCCTCTATCTCATCAAGGCAGGCATGGTAGTCATTCAGCACCTGCGTGGTGAAGGTATTGTCAGTGCCTGGGTCGTTAAGTGTTAATACGTATACTGGACCGTTTTTGCTCAGTGCTACTTTTGCCATAACTTAATTTCCTTGTTGCATTCGTTTTATTTTTATATGTCGGCATTTGCATTGAGAAATGCCGTATGCCTTGTGTGCTATTCTAGCCACATTTGCACCTGTGCAGGCTAACAAGCGCTCTGTGATTAAAAAATAAGTAATCGTTTTATAAACCCGCTTCATCTAATAAATTGACCTACATTATGCGTTTTTTAGCTCATGTTAAGCACTGAAATAAAAAAAGATATTCAGACAGCGTATAGCCGTTTTCTTAAGAGCAAAGGTTATGCCCCGCGCCGTGACCAACGCACCATGATCGCTGAAATTGCCAAGGTGCTCGCGAATGCCGACACCATGCCCGACAGAGGGTCGTCCACACGCGCCCCCGTGGCTGTTATAGAGGCTGCCACAGGTATTGGCAAGACGATCGCGTACTTGATTGCAGCACTACCTGTCGCGCAGGCGAGGGATAAAAAAATAGTGCTATCAACGGCGACCATTGCCCTGCAGGAGCAGATTCTGCTTAAGGATCTGCCTGATCTTCGCAAACACAGTGGTTTGGTCTTTGAATTTGCATTGGCCAAAGGACGAGGGCGTTATGTATGCACGTCAAAGCTGGTTAATTTACTGGAAAATGAAACGCATCCCCAGCAAAGCCTGGTTTTTGGGGGAGGACCTTCTGTCACACGTGATCATGCAGCGATGCAGCGGTATCGAGCGCTGAAAGAGGCGTATTTTGCAGACGAATGGACCGGTGATCGTGACAGTTGGCCTGAGGCAATTTCAGATCATGAATGGTATCCATTAACAGCAACGCACTTTGAATGTGCGGGACGACGATGTCAATTTGTCGACCATTGTCCCTTTTTTAGCGCACGCAAAGCGATACAGGATGCGGACTGCATTATTGCAAATCATGATCTGGTGTTGTCCGATCTGGCCTTGGGGGGTGGGGTTGTACTGCCGCCGCCCGAAGAGACCATCTATATTTTTGACGAAGGTCATCATCTGGCAGAAAAAGCACTGGATCATTTTTCCTACAAATTACGATTGCGGCAGTCGGAGCAATGGCTGCAACAATTTATTCTTGAAGTGCCGCACTGCGTCCAACAATTGAAATTAGCGGCAGACGCGCAGTCATTACTGGAAAAAATCGTAGAATCAGCGCAGTCGATCCGTGAATTGTTTGTCTATGCCAACCCGCTGTGCCAGCAAATTCTGGAACAAAAAGAGCAGTTCCGATTTGCACACGGTGAGATAGCACCGGCCCTGAAGCATCTGGCACATGAATTTATTCCGCCCTTGCAGCGTTTGATTCAAGCGCTTGAAACGTTGATAGCATTGCTTAAAAAACACAGTGAAGAAAAAGAAAGCGCAGGTTTATTGGCAAAATATGAGCATTGGCAGTTTGTGTTGGGCTTTAGCCTTCGTCGTTCTCAGCTCTTCTTGCAGCTATGGACGGGTTACATGCAGGATGATGCGGCGACGCGGGTGCCTCACGCTCGCTGGCTGGATCAACTTATGGTAGCAGGCTCGCATGATATTGAGCTTCATTACAGCCCCGTGCTTGCGGCCGACGTGCTGGTGGCTTATTTGTGGCGCAAATGTTTTGCTGCGGTAATGACCTCTGCCACCCTGTCGTTAGCGGGGGACTTTGGTCGTTTTAAAATGCAAACAGGTTTGGGTGCTGAAAGTCACTATGCCTGTTTCGAAAGCCCCTTCGATTACTTGCATGCCGCCCAGTTGGTGATTCCTCTGCAAGCCGCAGACCCCACGGATGAAAGCAAACACCTCAGAGGCATTGTTGATTATATTCATCAGTGCGTTAAATTAGACGAAGGTGTATTGGTGCTTTTTAATTCGCAACGCCAGATGGATGAGGTCTATGCGCATTTGTCATCGGTGTTCCAGGACATTACCTTGGTGCAGGGCATGCAGTCGAAACAAAGCATTATCAAAGCGCACAAAAACAGAATTGAATGCGGCGAAGGGAGCATCATCTTCGGATTGGCAAGTTTCTCTGAAGGCGTCGATCTGCCAGGAAAATACCTGGAACATGTGATTATTGCGCGCATTCCATTTGCCGTACCGTCTGATCCTGTCTCAGCCACATTGTATGAATGGCTCGAAAAACAAGGAAAAAATCCCTTTGATCAGGTGTCCATACCTGATGCGATTATGCGTCTGGTACAGGCATGCGGACGTTTGTTACGAAATGAGGATGACAGGGGAAAAGTTGTAATGCTTGATAGACGCATCATTACGAAACCCTATGGCAAAAAAATACTCAGGGCGCTGCCACCCTTTCAACTGGTAGTACAGCCCCCTGAGTGATAGAACGTAGAGTTGATTTTAATCGGCCAGGTCTCGCCAGTCGTTGGTTTTCTTGGCTTCGCTGGATTTTTTATCCTCTGTTGCCGGTGTTGTTGCTGTGCCGGTATTTTCAAGGATAGCTGACCAGTCTTTTGCTTTTTGTTGCTCTTTTAGCTTGCTACGTGCCTCTTCTTCTTTTTGTTTTTGAGCTTGTTCTGCGCGTAGACGCTCCTCCGCTTCTTTTTGTTTTAAGGCATTGAGCTTATTAATTTCCTCTTGTTTGGCTTTTTCTCTGGCTTCTGTTTCTTTTAGTTCGCGTGCGGATTTTTCTTGTGCTTCACGTGCAAGACGTGCCTTTTCTGCAAGCATTTTTTCTTGTTCATTTTTTTCTTTTATGGAAATAAGACGCGATTCCTCCGCCTTTTTTAAGGCAGAACTGGCAGTGGAAATTGTAGCAGACAGACCGTTTTGGCATTTTTTAGTGGAAGAGATGGCGTTTGTTACTTGTTGATAGCTACGAAGTGAGGACAGGTTTGAATTGGCGCTGGTTTCGCGTTTTTTAATAATGGGGGCTATTTCATTTTCGGATTGACGCAAAAGCTCCGTTGTTTTAGCAATATTGGGCTGTGAAGGCTGTTTAACATTGATGAGTTTTTCTGCCGAGTTACACGTTTCCAGTGCTTTTGCGGCCTGTTTGTAGTCATTTTGAATTGTTGCTTCAATTTTTATTAAATTATCGGCAGCAACATCAATCTTTTTCTTGAGATTTTCACAACGTCCAATCTTGATTGAAACGGAACTGACTTTAGTGATTGAGGGGGTAACTTCAATGGCTTTTTTATAGAGATCCTCATAGCGTTTATAGGCATTGGTAGCCTCAGCCATGTTTGATTTCGCAAGCAAATTTTTGCTTTCCTCGCAGGCGTTCAAGGCGTTTTCCATAATGGGGAAGGCTTTTGTTCGCAAAATGTCTTGACGGGCATTTTCACAAAATTCAATATCCCTTGAAATATTCTGTTCAGTTGTTGTCAGAATACTTGGGTCAATCTTGGCGGCTTTGTCTTTTAACTGGAGATATTTATCAAACAGCTCCATGGCCTGGTTGATGTCTTGCGCTCTGATACGCTGCGCCTGCGTGCACTCGTTATAACCTTGTTTAAAGGTATCAACTGCGAGTTTGAAATTCGCATTTTCGGCGTACACGCCAGGGGTGAAAAAAGATAACAAGGGGGCTGCGAGCCACGCCATGAGAGCAATTGAATTCTTGTTTGTCATTTGATGATTCCTTGAGCCTTGATCGTGCCTGTTATAAAAATACAGAGCCATAAGAATAACTCCTTATGAAAGCTTAGCAGGTTGTTGAAAAACTACTACGCTAGCAAATACTGCGTTAAAAATGGGCTCAAAATCCTCATTTACGCCGTGTAAACTGCGGTTTATCTCCCGTTTTTGCCGTGTCTTTGCTTCGCTCCTAACGTTTTTCAACAGCGGGCTAGCCGGGCCTGCGTATTTTGATGACACCTCAGTTAAAAATAGCACAGCTAAATCAAGTGTGACTAAACTTAAGCGTCTAAACAAAGTAACTGAAATAAAGATGCTCACACGTTAAACTGATTCAGGTATTTTCCTGATGCCATCGCGATGTATTCTTTACCGCAACAATTGATCAAGCCGAATAAAATTATGACTCACTATTCCCATGCTCGTTGGACCTTTTTTCTCATTTATATAGCGCTATTATTCTCTATTTCTGCACATGGAGTTACGGTGGTTGAACGGGATTTTGATGAAATGTTTGACCGTAGCGACGAGGTGTTTTACGGGCTGGTCACTGATATGCATGCCCAGTACGAAAATAATGAATTCGGGCAGTCTATTTTTACTTACATACAGTTTTCAGACGTTAAACGGGTCAAAGATGTCGATGCACAAAATGCACACAGCTATCTTTTGCGTGTAGCAGGTGGCAGGGTTGCAAACACGGTGCAGATGTTTCCTGGTATGCCGCAATTTGAACTTGGAAAACGTTATGTCATTTTTGTTCGTGACAATAATGAAGTCGCTTTCCCTCTTGTTGGTATACAGCAGGGATTTATTGCGGTAGTAGACGACTCAAAAAATGGCCGTATATTAGCGTTCAGTAAAACAACAGAAAAAATTAAAACACGATTCTCACACATAAAACGTGAGCTTAATCTGGTCGACAATGATAAAAACATTGATCCAGAGGATTTTATTCTGGTACTGCGTGAATACTGGAATCTACGTAAGTTTAAGCTGAAAGTGGTAGAAGGGCGGTAAATGTTCTTAAACATCAATAGGCTTGATTTTTTGGACACATTATCCGAGTAAAACATTCAGGCTTATTTAAAGCAGTTAGGTGTCTTGTGAAATTATTTTTAAATCTGACGGTGATTGTATTCGCGCTTGTTTATTCAGGCAGTGTAATGGCGTATTCCTATTTTTATGCACTTGCTCAGCAAAATGGAACACTAACGTTAGCTGAAACCAGCTCAACACGTGCCTCAAGTGAGGCACCTGTTGTATGGACTAGCAATACGCTTAATATAACCCTGGATTTTGATACCAATGACGCACCATTTATTGAAGGCGTTAGTTGGAACGAAGTGGCCTATCAGGCTACGGTTCAATGGAACAATATCGCTGATAGTCTTTCATGGACTGCATCGTATTCCAATAACCTATTAGATGCATGCAGCGATCAATATCAGAGCAACAATAGCATTGCTGCGTGGGGATATACGTATTGTGGCAACCCTTGGGGTGATGACGTGTTGGCGCTCACGCAAATTACCTATCAAATCAGCCAAACAAACGACGAAGTGAGTGCTGCAATTGTGGGTGCCAGTATTGTTGTCAACAATACAAAAAACTGGAGGGTTTACCGTGGGCCGGTGCAATATCTGCCAGATGGCACGCCGATAAATGATTTTCAACGTGTTATTTTGCATGAATTAGGTCATGTTGCAGGTTTGACGCATCCTGATGAGAATGGCCAACAGGTGCATGCGCTCATGAACTCAAGAGAAAGTAGTCTTGATTCTATCAGTGCCGATGATATCAGTGGCATTAATGCCTTGTACCCAATGTTAATTCAAGACGCTGTCGTTCAACGACCAGCCAAAGGCGGTGGCGCTATCGACGGGATAGCATTGATAGCATTGTTATTAAGCTACCGCTTTCGTTTAAGCCGCATTACGTGATTTTAATAAGTGCGTATACATACTCGTTTTTCAAATCCCACTTCTTGCTGTAATTGATTGAATGAGCAGCATATCTGTTACTTTGTATTGTCATCCATGATGGATGTACGCATTAATTAAATACCCTCCCTTCGTTTCAAGTTCATTCACTTCTCTCGAATTAAATCTGACTGGCGCAATTGCAATGTCAATTACTGCGCTATGCTGAATTAAATGTGATTTACCAATAATAGAGTAAGGGTTTAAACAAGGATGTGCGCTATGGATTCGAGAGTCCAAATGGCTAGCCAGGAAATCGTTTTGGAGCAGCATCAAACGCTGGTTTCAAAAACCGATCTTACGGAAAAAATAATTTTTGTTAACAAGGATTTTGTCGAGCTCAGTGGTTTTTCAGAAAAATAACTTATCGGTAGTCAGCATAATATAGTTCGTCATCCAGACATGCCGTCGGCGGCATTCAAGGATCTATGGGCCACGGTCGGACAAGGAAAACCCTTGGTGGGTCTGGTTAAAAACAAAACCAGACACTGTGATTTTTATTGGGTCGAGGCGCGAGTTATTCCGGTATGGAGTGATGGTCGTATTGTGGTGTATATGTCTGTTCGAAAAAACCATCGCGTGAACAAATTTCAGTTGCAGAATCTCTGTACTCATACGACCAGTGATATTTCCACTGCGGCGGCTGAGCAGACCGATGGCATTGAGCAAATTAACAAGGCTGTGGGGCAAATGGATGAAATGACACAGCAAAATGCGGCCTTGGTTGAACAAGCGTCTGCGGCGAGTGAAAACATGGCTGAGCAGGCTCGCAAGATGAAAGAACTTATGAGTTTTTTCACCATGATGGGCGGTGCGGACAGTTATTCAGAGGTATCGACGAATAAATCAAGTCATCAACAAGTGCTACATTCCAACCTTGCCAGCGGGCATGGGGATGAGTGGCAGGAATTTTAATTGTAAATAGTGAGCATTGCTCCATAAAAAAACCGACTTGAATGTCGGTTTTTTTATGGCTGAAAGCAAGAAGGATTAACTTAAATCAGGCATGTGTGGTGATTAAAACAACAAAGCGCAGGTGAGTGCTGATTTTCCCAATGCTTCACACATTGATTGGAGATCACAACCCGAGAGTGATGCACTAAGAACCATAAGTAAGCACAGTGTTTTAATTGATTTCATGACGAGCTCCTTGGACGTTTTTTGTAAATTTTGTGTTGTTAGTGCACCGAAATTTTTCTTGTCGATGAATAATAGGTTTTTTCTTGCGAATAGCCAAGATTTTTCTGTTTGATGTTGTGTCACTGCAAAGGACTTAATGTCAGCCAATGTTTGCCCTATCTATGCAGTAATAGTGAACTCCTTTCGAGCGACCATGTATAATTCCCGTTTTTATGTATCTGACCGGTCTGCCGGTCTGGATCAACCCTGAGAACCTAGCAGTATGAGCAGCGCTAATCTAGCGAAAGAAACTTCCAAACGTCGTACTTTTGCGATCATTTCCCACCCCGATGCAGGTAAAACAACCATCACGGAAAAGCTGTTGCTCTATGGTAACGTGATTCAGCAGGCGGGCACGGTCAAGGGCCGCAAGTCTGATCGTCATGTGACCTCAGATTGGATGGAAATGGAGAAAGAGCGGGGTATTTCCGTAACAACATCGGTGATGCAGTTTCCTTATAAGGGGTGTGTGGTGAATTTGCTCGATACCCCGGGCCATGAGGATTTTTCGGAGGATACCTATCGCACGTTAACAGCGGTAGATTCGGCGCTCATGGTTATTGATGGCGCCAAAGGTGTAGAGCCACGCACCATTAAGCTCATGGACGTGTGTCGTTTGCGTGATACACCCATACTTACTTTTATCAATAAAATGGATAGGGAAATTCGTAATACCATTGAAGTTCTCGATGAAATTGAGCGTATTCTCAAAATAAAATGCGCCCCTGTGACATGGCCTATCGGTATGGGTAAGCAATTCAGAGGCGTCTATAACCTGATGGAAGACGCTGTCTACCTCTATAGCCCTGGGCACGGCCATACGGTTGTTGAAGATAAAATCATTGCCGGATTGAACAACCCTGAATTAGACGTTGTGTTGGGTGATCAGGCACAAGAACTGCGTGATGAACTTGAGCTGGTCCAGGGCGCCAGTCATGTTTTTGATCAGGATGAATTTATTCAGGGGCGGCTGACACCTGTCTATTTTGGTACGGCGCTGGGTAATTTCGGGGTGAATCATCTGCTTGATGGCTTGGCACAATGGGCACCGCCACCGCAATCGCGTCCGGCTGAAGAACGTAATGTGAAATCGGATGAAGAAACCTTCACGGCCTTTGCCTTTAAGATTCAGGCCAACATGGATCCAAAACATCGGGATCGTATCGCCTTCTTGCGAATTTGTTCCGGGCATTACGAAAAGAACATGAAAATGTACCATGTGCGTCTTAATAAAGAAGTGAAAATCAGTGACGCTCTGACCTTTATTGCTGGTGAGCGCGCGCATCTTGAGGAGGCGTGGCCGGGTGATATTATTGGTTTACATAATCATGGCACGATTCAAATAGGTGATACCTTTACCAGTGGTGAGATACTGCATTTTACGGGCATACCGCATTTTGCACCTGAGCTATTCAAGTTGGTGAGGCTCAAAGATCCACTGAAAATAAAACAATTACAGAAAGGCCTCAAACAATTATCCGAAGAGGGCGCGACTCAGGTTTTTATGCCCATGCGTAACAATGATCTAATCGTGGGTGCGGTCGGTGTCTTGCAGTTTGATGTGGTCGCCTATCGGCTGAAGGATGAATATAAAGTGGAGTGTCATTACGAATCCGTGAGTGTTACCACCGCGCGCTGGATTTATTGTGATGACGAACTCAAGTTAGAGGAATTCAAAAAGAAAGCGGCCGATCAGCTGTCCCTTGATGGAGGCGGGCATCTTACCTATCTGGCGCCTAGCCGGGTGAATTTGGCGGTGATGGAAGAGCGCTGGCCCGATATTGAGTTCAGGGCAACGCGCGAACACTAAACCGGATCATGAAATGGGGGATGAATTCGTGTACAATTCAGACCCCTTTCAGCCTAAGGCGTTTCGGGTAAAGTTGCAGTTAAAGCTACAGCTTTCCGTGCTATTTCAGACTACTTTTTCGAGGCAAAAAACTATGACAGTACGTGTTCAAAAAGGCGGATTACAGATTGCAAAAGTGCTTTACGACCTGGTGGCATCAGACATTGCGCCGGGAACAGGCATAGAGCCCGACGCTTTCTGGGCTTCATTTGAACGCGTGGTTAATGTCTTTTCGCCCAGAAACAAAGCATTGCTGGCAAAACGAGAGTGTATTCAGGCACAAATGGATGACTGGTATAGAGCGCATGCCGGCAAAGCCATTGATAGGGTCGAATACAAAACCTTTTTGACCGAGATTGGTTATTTGGTGCCTGAAGGGGCTGATTTTAAAGTGAGCACATCGAATGTTGACCCTGAAATTGCCACTATTGCTGGACCCCAGTTAGTGGTGCCAGTGATGAATGCGCGTTATGCATTAAATGCATCAAATGCGCGCTGGGGCAGTTTGTACGACGCACTCTACGGCAGCGATGTGATCAGTGTTGATGGCGGTGCTGATAAAGGCAAGGGCTACAATCCCGTACGTGGTGCCAAAGTGATTGCTTACGCGCATGCGTTTCTCGATCAGGTTGCGCCGCTTGCAACGGGCACGTATGCAGAGATTACGCATTACACGGTTGAAGAAAACCAGTTGCTTCTATCGCTAAAAGACGGTAGTCGCACCACCTTGAAAAATTCCGAAAAATTTAAAGGCTACACCGGGACGGCACAGGTACCGACGGCGGTGTTGCTGCTTAATAATAATTTGCATATTGAAATCCAGATTAATCGTGACGGCGTGATTGGCAAGACGGATCTGGCTGGCGTGAACGATGTTATTCTTGAAAGCGCAATCACCACCATTCAGGACTGTGAAGATTCTGTGGCGGCTGTTGATGCCGAAGACAAGGTCGTGGTCTACCGCAACTGGCTTGGTTTGATCAAAGGCGATTTGTCCGAGCAGGTTAAAAAGGGTGACAAGACCATCACGCGCGCATTGAATCCTGATCGTAGTTATATTGGCGCGCAAGGGGGCGAGTTAAGGCTTCCCGGGCGCAGTCTGTTGTTGGTGCGTAACGTCGGCCATCTTATGACCAACGATGCCGTGCTTGATAGTGCAGGCAATGAGGTCCCTGAAGGCATCATGGACGGATTGATTACGACGCTGATTTCCATTCATGATTTAAAAGCCCAGGGCCGTTACCGTAACAGTCGTACCGGCAGCATGTATATCGTGAAACCTAAAATGCATGGCCCTGAAGAAGTGCAGCTGACGGTTGATTTATTCGCGGCCATAGAAAAAGAACTCGCTCTTGCGCCCAACACCTTAAAAGTGGGCATTATGGACGAAGAGCGTCGCACCACGGTTAATCTTAAAGAGTGTATCCGGGTGGCTCGTGAGCGCGTTATTTTTATCAATACTGGGTTTCTTGATCGCACCGGTGATGAAATTCATACCAGCATGGAAGCAGGAGCGATGGTTTCCAAAGGCAAAATGAAGGAACAAGCCTGGATTAAAGCCTATGAAGACTGGAACGTTGATATCGGTCTGGCCTTGGGTTTGAGCGGCAAAGCCCAGATTGGCAAAGGCATGTGGCCGATTCCAGATGAAATGGCCGCTATGATGAAAGCCAAAATTGCCCATCCTCTCGCAGGTGCCAATTGTGCCTGGGTGCCTTCACCGACGGCGGCTACCTTGCATGCAATTCATTACCATCAGGTTAATGTGAGCGAACGGCAACGTGAACTCAGCACGCGCGTAAAAGCGCAACTTGATGACATTCTAACTCTTCCGCTGATGGGTGAATGCACACTATCAGCAACAGAAATTCAGCGTGAGCTCGATAACAATGCCCAAGGCGTTCTGGGTTATGTGGTGCGATGGGTAGAGCAGGGCGTGGGTTGCTCCAAAGTGCCAGACATTCATGATGTAGGTCTGATGGAAGACCGGGCGACCTTGCGTATTTCGAGTCAGCATATTGCCAACTGGCTGCGTCATGGCATTTGTAGCCAGGCACAGGTGAAGGAAACACTTGAGCGCATGGCGGCGGTGGTTGATCGTCAGAATGCCGATGATCCGGAGTATTGTCCTATGGCACCAGATTTTGGTAACAGTATTGCATTTCAGGCCGCCTGTGACTTGGTATTTAAAGGTGTTGATCAGCCCAGTGGATATACCGAACCGGTTCTGCATGCGCGCCGACGTGAAGCCAAAGCAAAATATGCGTGCAAGAAGTAGTGCAGGCTCAAAAAACCATCGCTGGAATGGAAGCATTTTATCCATGAACTATCCTTCGCCTTTCGCAACGAAGGATAGTTTCTCAATTAGCGTATTCGTATTTCGTTTAATGGCGTGATACGACGTACATTTTAAGCTCAATTGTTTGAATTTTTGATTTACATTCCCGCCAACAAAGCTAGAATCGCTCTCTTTGTTTTCACTAAAACTATCGGCTTGTTTTGGCTTGTGTCCGCGTACAAGCGCTGATCCGGTACAGAAAAATGTCATTTCTAAAATGACGCGATAATAAATACTAGGCAAGGATACGTTATGAGGGGCTACGATGAAGCCAAAGTGAGTTCCGTTGCAACGCTTAAAAACGGTTTTCAGTCATTGGATTATATTGCGAATGACACGATTGCAACGGCTGTGTATGTGGCCTGCAAGCTGGATAAACCTATTCTGGTGGAAGGGCCGCCGGGCGTAGGTAAAACCGAGCTGGCCAAAGCCACCGCTGAACTGCTTGGCTTGCCACTGATTCGTATGCAATGTTATGAGGGTCTGGATGAGAGCAAGGCGCTGTATGAATGGAAATACGGCAAACAATTGTTATACACCCAGGTGCTGAAAGAAAAACTGCACGATATTCTCGATGGTGCACAGAATCTGGTCGATTCCATCAAGCGTTTGCATGAGTTCAGTGACGTATTCTATTCCGAAGAATTTCTGGAGCCACGTCCGCTGCTTAAAGCATTACAGGCACCTCAAGGTGCGGTGATGCTGATAGATGAAATCGACAAATCAGATCATGAATTTGAATCGTTCCTGTTGGAAATGCTGTCTGACTACGCGATTTCAATTCCTGAAATAGGTACAGTTAAAGCGGTCGTGAAACCGATCGTATTTTTAACCAGTAACAATACGCGCGAACTGAGTGATGCACTGAAACGTCGCTGCCTGCACTTATACATTCCTTTCCCCGATGAAAAACTGGAACTGGCTATTATCAAGGCACGTGTTCCCGGTGTTTCGGATGCCTTGAATAAAGAACTGGTGGCGTTTATTCAAAGTCTGCGAGAAATGGATCTGAAAAAGAAACCCGCCGTCAGTGAAACCATTGACTGGGCCCGCACCTTGTTGTTGTTGCATGCAGATCGACTCGATGCACCGATGATTAGAAATACCCTGAACGTCATTCTCAAACACGAAGAAGATATCCGTAATGTGGATGATCAGTTGGGAATGTTGCTGGGTAAAGCTGAAAAAGCCGTGCGATAGCGTAAATTTATGGAAAAAACTCTGGGAGAGTTCGTTCAAGCCTTGCGTAATTCCGATGTGCGTGTTTCGACATCGGAAGCCATCGATGCCATCCATGTGATTCGCATGGTGGGGCTTGAAAATAAAGCACTGCTTAAAAATTCATTACGCACGGTGCTGTCAAAAAGCGAAACGGAGAAAACAAATTTCGATCATTGTTTTGATAATTTCTTTTCTTTTGCCCGTTTGAATGAATTCAAGGTTAAAACCAATGTCGAGGAATTGGCCGAAATTTCCGAGCCTGATATAGACACTAACGCAGGCGATGATTTTGATTCCAGTCTTGGCTCAGGAGCCGGCGGCGGAAATGGTGGCAGCGGCGGACGTGGTGCAGGCGGAGGCTCAGGTGCTACGCCTTTGCCTGAAAATCTCGACGAACTTGAACGCATTTTGGGTGAACGAGGCATCAGCATTCAGTCTTCACTGGCCAAAATGTTGTTACGTGGTGATCGCACCAATTTAACCATTGCGCTTGCTGAAGCCGCGCGTGCGGTAAAACTCAATGAAATACAGTTTTTTACCCAGAAAGGTTTGTATACCCGCAGAATGATGGTGTATATGGGGCTGGAAGAGCTGGAACGGGAAATGTTTCAGCTCGAAAAATCCGACGATCCCTATGCCAAGGTTTTGGGTCGTAAAGTGCGCGAAGTCAGAGAGTATTTGCGTTCTGAAGTGCGCGATTATGTCGAAAAACAATTTCTGGTGGTTGCCGATGCCGAGGGCAAGCAACTCAAGGATGAAATCACCAAAAATATTAAATTAACCAATATTGAATTGCGTGGTTTTTCCAATATCAAACAAGTGGTCCGCAAAATGGCCAAACGTCTGATCTCCATGCATTCGCGTCGTAAACGGGTGAAAAACCGGGGTTTGCTTGATGTGCGCAAAACGCTGCGCCGTAATGTGGCAAATGATGGCGTGTTGTTTAATTTGTATTGGAAAAGTACCAAGGTCGATCGTCCAAAAATTATGGTGATTTGTGATGTCAGTGGATCGGTGCGTGAAGTGTCGCGCTTTTTGCTGATGTTTTTATACAGTTTGACCGAAATCCTGCCCAATGTGCGTGCCTTTGCATTTTCATCGCGTTTGTTTGAAGTGACGTCTCTTTTTAAACAGAAAACACTCGAAAAAGCTGTGGAACAAACCCTGGAAGATTATGGTTTTGGTTCTACCGATTACGGGCAATCGTTAAAGGATTTCAAAAACCTGTGTTTTAACGAAATAGATAATCGCACCACCGTGATGATTCTCGGTGATGCAAGAAATAACAATAATAAAAATCAGGAAGAAATTCTCGAAGAAATTTATAAACGCGCCCGGCAGGTGATTTGGTTAAACCCTGAAGACAAAAGCCATTGGCGCTCGGGCGATTCTGAAATGCGCAACTACGCGGTTTACTGTCATATGGTCGAGGTATGCAATAGCCTTAACCATCTGGAACGTATTGTGAATCGTTTATTGCTGCGGGCAGGTTAAATTCGCGTAGTCTTGAAACCAGAGCGCTATTATCAGGAGTAAAATTCAGTGAGTTCGTCACTATCCATTAAAACGGCCATTATTGGGGGAACAGGATTAAGCCAGCTTGAAGGTTTTGTTCTGAAAGAAGAGTTGCAGGTGGATACACCGTACGGAAAACCTTCTGCGTCCCTGTTGTCGGGTATTTTGGGTGGTCAAACGCTTTGTTTTCTGGCGCGTCATGGGCGTCCACATTTTATACCGCCACATCGAATTAACTATCGCGCCAATCTCTGGGCCTTAAAATCCTTGGGTGTGCAGCAGATTCTTGCCGTGAATGCCGTGGGGGGCATTGCCGCCCATATGGGAGCGGCCCATATTAATCTGCCTGATCAGATTATTGATTATACCTACCGTCGTAACAGTAGCTTTTGTGATGATGACAGTACCCCCCCATTGCATGTTGATTTCAGTTATCCCTTTGATGAACGATTACGCCAAACATTGGCGAAGCAGGCTAAAAATTTGAGCCTCGATTTCTCATCGGCTGGGATTTATGGTTGTACTGAGGGACCTCGCCTGGAAACAGCAGCAGAAATAAAACGTTTAGCCCAAGATGGCTGTGATGTTGTGGGGATGACCGTTATGCCGGAAGCAGTGTTGGCCAGAGAGCTGGATATTGCCTATGCCTCGATCTGTGCGGTGGCAAACAAGGCCGCCGGATGCAGTGAAGGTATTATCACCATGGCAGAAATAGAGAAAGCGCTGGTGCTGGGAATGACGCGTGTTCAACAATTATTGATCGCTGTGTTGCCTGATTTATAAGGTGATAAATTAAAATGCCCTATCCGGCGTTTGCGCGGATAGGGCATGGAAGAAATTTCTTATCAGTGCACGCTGACTTGAGCAGGATGCATGATTTGCTCAGCCGCCGCTTCAGGATTATTTCCCTGCCACAGATCAGGGCCAAAATAGAGGTTAAACTGTAAAGTTGCCTCTGTTCCTACGGGGATGTTGCTTAAAGTGTGTCCTAACTCGGAATTGCTGCCCGGAAAACGTTCAGGCTCGTTCGCATCATCACCCGCCGCTGCATCGGTATACATTGCACTGAGTGTGGGTTTGAAATTTTTGTCGGTCATAAAGAAGAAGAACATATCCCAGTTTTTGCCTGTACTGATAGCGTTCCATGGATGCGCCAGATCGGTGGTGTATTTTTCTCTCAATTTGCCCGCTTCTTTGCTGCCCGTTATTAAAGGTTCTTTGGGGCCTAAAGCCGTTCGGTATCGGCTGCCCTGCAAGTCAACGTAGTCCAGAGTGACATCAATGTTTAATGCACTCAATGCGCCCGCCGCTTTGGGGAATAGTACGAACAAGGGGTATTGAATGGTTTGGGCGGTAAAGGTGGTGCTTAAACCGCCTTTAGCTAAATCTATGCCCAGTATGCTGATGGACACATCTGCTTCTACGATAGCACGAACCGGTCCATTTTTAACCGCAAGCGTTTTAACCGGAATCATGGAGTTATGCAGCGTGGCTTTTAAGAAACCAAGTTTGGCTTTAATGCGTACTTTCATGGTGTCAAGCACGTTGGGTGCTGAAGGCGTGCCGGTGAAACCTTTTATTTTCCAGTCTTCCCAAACCAGAATATTTTTAGGTGAAACTTGAAGCGAGTAAGTTTCTGCGCTTACCAAGCCGGTT
>Ga0209841_1000011_pt1 | contig 45328 bp, 35 predicted proteins | sample GWRWT4_30Apr14_FD_187185 | JGI IMG/M metagenome (GOLD analysis project Ga0209841, IMG submission 187185) | Sand microcosm microbial communities from a hyporheic zone in Columbia River, Washington, USA - GW-RW T4_30-Apr-14 (SPAdes) (version 2) | ecosystem: Engineered > Artificial ecosystem > Sand...
AAGATCTCGCTGATGCCTTTGCCGCACGGCGGTACCGGCAACAGGAGCAGCGCCAAAGCCGGCTTGTCACCCGCACTGGAATCGCAGTACCTCGACGCCCTCTGCGCCGACCTTGAATCTGCGCTGCCCCAGATCTGGGGACGCCGCATCCACAGCATCTTCATCGGTGGCGGCACGCCCAGCCTGTTCTCGCCCGAAGGCATCGACCGCCTGCTAGCCGACATCCGCGCGCGCCTGGCCTACGACCCGGACTGCGAAGTCACGCTGGAGGCCAACCCAGGCACGTTTGAAAAGGACCGCTTCAAGGCCTTCCGCCAGGCTGGCGTGAACCGCCTGTCCATCGGCGTGCAAAGCTTCGACGATGCCAAGCTCAAGGCCCTGGGCCGCGTGCACAACCGCGCGCAAGCCATCGCCGCCGTCGAAGAAGCCCAAAGCTGCTTCGACACCTTCAACCTCGACCTGATGTACGCCCTGCCCGGCCAGAGCCAGGCCGACCTCGACGCTGACCTGCAACAAGCCCTGGCCTTCACGCCACCGCACCTGTCGCTGTACCACCTGACGATGGAGCCCAATACACGCTTCGCCACTCAGCCGCCCAAGGACCTGCCGGATGACGACACCGCCTTCGACATGCTGGACCGCCTCATCGAAGGCACTGGCCTGGCGGGACTGGAGCGTTACGAGATCTCGGCCTATGCGCGCAAAGGCCACCGCGCCGTGCACAACCTGAACTATTGGCAGTTTGGCGATTACCTCGGCATCGGCGCTGGCGCACACTCCAAGATCAGCTTCCCCGACCGCATCGTGCGGCAGGTTCGCTGGCGCGAACCACAGGCCTACATGACGCAGGCGCAGCAAGGTCAGGCCTGCTCCAACGAAACCGACATCAGCCTGAAGGCGCGCCCCTTTGAGTACATGCTCAACGCTTTGCGCTTGAAGGAAGGCTTCGAGCTGGCGCGCTTCACCGAGCGCACCGGTCTGCCGATCACCTCGATCCAGCAGGCGATGCAGGAGGCCGAGGCCAAGGGCTTGCTGGCGCGCGATCTTCAGCGGGCTTGGCCCACCGAAAAAGGCTTCGACTTCCTGAGCGATCTGCAGGCCCTCTTCCTCCAGGAAGAGTGACCCGCTTCATCGCATCACTCAAGACAAGGCTCAGGCGGCCTTCTTCTCGTCGCGCAGTTCGCGGCGCAGGATCTTGCCCACATTGGTCTTGGGCAGGTCGTTGCGGAACTCGATGTACTTGGGCCGCTTGTAGCCCGTGAGCTGCTCCTTGCAGAACTCGGCCACCGAAGCCTCGGTCAAGGTCGGGTCCTTGCGCACGATGAACACCTTCACCGCCTCGCCAGCCTTCTCATCGGGCACACCCACGGCCGCGCATTCCAGCACGCCAGGATGCAGGCTCACCACCTGCTCGACCTCGGTCGGGTACACGTTGAAGCCCGACACCAAAATCATGTCCTTTTTGCGGTCCACGATCTTGGTCTGGCCGGTGGCGTCCATCACGCCGATGTCGCCAGTGCGGAAGAAGCCATCGGCCGTCATGACCTTGTCGGTTTCATCCTGGCGCTGCCAGTAGCCCGCCATCACCTGAGGACCGCGTATGCAGATCTCGCCTGGCTCGCCAACGCCCACATGGTTGCCGTCGTCATCCAGGATCGCCACCTCGGTGGATGGCAGCGGATAGCCAATGGAGCCATTGAACTCCGTGTTGTCCAGGCGATTGGCCGTGGCCACGGGCGAGGTCTCGGACAAGCCGTAGCCTTCAACGATGGCACAACCCGTCACCTTGCGCCACTTCTCGGCCGTGGCCTGCTGCACAGCCATGCCACCGCCCATCGACACCTTCAGGCCAGAGAAATCAAGCTTGGCGAAGTCGGGGTGGTTGGCCAGCGCGTTGAACAGCGTGTTGACGGCGGGGAACTGGTTGACGCGGTAGTTGCCCAGCGTCTTGATGACACCGGGAAGATCGCGCGGATTGGGGATCAGGATGTTCATGCTGCCCATCCGTGCCCCCATGAAATAGCACACCGTCAGCGAGAAGATGTGATACAGCGGCAAAGCGCAGACGGCCACCAGCGGCTGATTGCCCAGCTTGGCCAGCTCGGGTTTGAACCAGGCTTCGTTCTGAAGAATGTTGGCCACCACATTGCTGTGCAACAGCGTCGCGCCCTTGGACACACCGGTGGTGCCACCGGTGTACTGCAAGAAGGCCACGTCGTTCGGCGTCAAGGTGGGGCGGGTGTACTTGTTTGAAGCGCCTTGCGACAGAGCCTTCTTGAATGGCGTGACCTTGATGGGGCCGCCATTGGGCAGGCTGAAGGCCGGCACCATTTTCTTGACGTGGCGCACCACGAAGTTGACCAGCGGGCCTTTCAGACCAGGCAGCATGTCGCCCATTGCGGCCAGCACCACGTGCTTGACCGGCGTGCGCGCGATCACGTCCTGCAAGGTCACCGCGAAGTTCTCCAGGATGACGATGGCCTCGGCGCCCGAGTCCTTCAACTGGTGCTCCAGCTCACGCGGCGTGTACAGCGGGTTGACGTTGACCACCACATAACCGGCACGCAACACCGCAGCGATCGCCACCACGTACTGCGGCACGTTGGGCATCATCAAGGCCACGCGTGCGCCCTTGGACAGGCCCTGTGCCTGCAACCAAGCGGCCAAGGCACGCGACATCTCGTCGACCTGCGCGAAAGTCCATCGCACCTCCATGAAAGCAGCGATGTCGCGGCGAGCATGTTCTCGGAATGCCTGATCCAGCAAATCAACCAGTGAGTTGTACTCACCTGGGTTGATCTCAGCAGGGACACCAGCTTCGTACTGCGCCAACCACGGTTTGGACATTGCCATTTGCGAGCCTCTCACTTGATAAACAGAACATTTCATCGGCTGGGCATCACCCAAGACGCCAGCTTGAAACACTGCATTCATTTTGCAACATAGTCAGTTCAGGGTATTCCCTTGAAGCGCGGTAACTTTGCACACACCGTGATTCAGATTCGGCGCAATGCAGGGGAAACGCCGGTGATCCACGGGGTGGAGCAGGCTGGACCGCAAGGCACAATATTCGCATGACCTTGAAAGACACCACCCCACCCAGCTCGCCCAAGCGCCGTTGGCTGCTCAAGTCAGCCCTCGCCCTGGGTGCCGTTGGCGCAGCCCTCGGCGGCGCTGTTTTCTGGAACCGCGGCTTCACCAATGGCGCCCTCACCGACGCCGGCAAAGAAGTGCTCAAAGGTGTGGCCAGAGCGGTCCTGGCCGACATGCTGCCCACCGATCCCACCGCCCGCGAAGCCAAGCTCGAAGGCCAGATGGTCCGACTGAACCAAGTCATCCAGACCATGCCCTCGAGCGCCCAAGGCGAGCTGGCTGCATTGCTGGGCCTGCTGGTCAATGCCCCAACCAGGTTGATGGTGACCGGCTTGAGCAGCTCCTGGGCCAAGGCCAGCACCGAGGAAATCTCGGAGGCTTTGGAAAGCATGCGCATCCACACGCTGCCCACCACGATGCTGAGTTACCACGCCGTGCGTGACCTCACCTGCATCGCTTTTTTCACGAACCCCGACAACTGGGCACTGACCGGCTACCCCGGCCCTCTCGACATATGAGCAAATTGCCTGACCCGTTCCGCGCCGGCATCGAGCGCGGCTGGAAGACCACCGATGGCGCTTTGGGCCTGCCTGAAAAAATCACCTGCGATGTCGTCATCGTGGGCACCGGCGCTGGCGCCGGCATCACGGCCGAACTGCTGACCAAGGCCGGCCTGGACGTCGTGCTGATCGAAGAAGGTCCGCTCAAGACCAGCTCCGACTTCAATCAGAAAGAGTCCGAAGCCTATGCCCAGCTCTACCAGGAAGGCGGCACCCGCGCCACGCTGGACAAGGGCCTGACCTTGCTGCAAGGCCGCTGCGTTGGGGGCACCACCGTGGTCAACTGGACCAGCTCTTTCCGCACCCCGCCCACCACCCTCAAATACTGGCAAGAGCACTTCGGCCTGAAGGACTTCAACGTCGAAGCCCTGGCACCCTGGTTCACGCAAGCCGAGCAACGGCTGAACATGACCGCCTGGGAAGCCGCGCCCAACGCCAACAACGAAATCCTGCGCACCGGCGCCACCAAGCTGGGCATCGCCGCCCACGTCATTCCCCGCAACGTCAAGGGCTGCTGGAACCTGGGCTCCTGCGGCATGGGCTGCCCCACCAACGCCAAGCAGTCCATGCTGGTGACCACCATCCCGGCCGCGCTTGAAGCGGGCGCTCGCCTGTTCCACCAAACCCGCGCCGAAAAATTCGAGATCGACAACGGCGAGGTCAAGTCCCTGCAGTGCGTCGGCGTGACCATCAATGGCGATCGTGTGAATGACAAGATCATGCACATCACGGCCAAGCACTACGTGGTGTCAGGCGGTGCCATCAACTCGCCCGCCCTGCTCAAGCGCTCCAAGGCCCCCGATCCCCACGACCTGCTGGGCAAGCGCACCTTCGTGCACCCGGTGGCGTTTTCATCGGCCGTGTTCGAGCAGAAGATCGAAGGCTGGGCCGGCGCGCCTCAGTCGATCTACTCCGATCATTTCCTGTACACACAGGCCATTGACGGCCCCATCGGCTACAAGCTGGAAGCCACACCCATCCATCCCGGGCTGACCTCCAAGCTGCTGGGCGGCATGGGCGCCACCCTGGCCGAGCGCTTCAAACACTATCCCAACACCCAGATGATGCTGGCCTTGGTCCGCGATGGCTTCCACGCCGACGCCTCCGGTGGCGAAGTGTTCCTGAAGCTGGACGGCTCACCCGTCCTGCACTACCCCCTGACCGACTACGTGCTGGACGGCTTCCGCCGCGCCTTCTTGTCCATGGCCGAGATCCAGTTCGCGGCTGGCGCCAAATCCGTCCTGCCTCTGCACGAACAGGCCACGCACTACACCAGTTGGGCCGAAGCCAAGGCCGGCATCGAGAAGCTCGACATGAAGTCGCAACTGACCGGCGCTGGCAGCGCGCACATCATGGGCGGATGCCGCATGGGTGGCACCGAGCAGCAAGGTGTCGTCAAGCCGGACGGGGTGCATTGGCAGATCAAGAACCTGTCGGTACACGATGGGTCGGTGTTCCCGACCAGCATCGGCGCCAACCCGCAGCTGTCGATCTATGGCATCGTCAACCGCATGGCCACGCAACTGGCCAAGCGCCTCAGTGGCAAGGACGTCACGCTGGTGTGATCAGTGGTCCAGGCCAGTGATCAGGACACCGCTTCCAGCGTGCTGGATTCCACGACCGCCTCAGAGGCGGTCTTTTTCTGCGGCCTGATAGTTTCTTGCCCCAGGCGATAGGCTACCCAGCCCACACAGGCGGCCAGCGCCAGGTGACGCACGGAATGGCCGCCAATGGACTGGTGCGTCAGGTCGAACACGGCGCCATCGGTCCAGTCCACCGTTTGAGCCACGACAAAGCTGATCTGCGAGCGCATCCAATCCTGCCTTGAAAGCAGATGCCCGCTGAGCGTCCAGGCACCAGTGGCCACCAGCAACACCGGCAGCATCTCCAGCCAGATCAAAGGGCGCAGATCGCCCACGCCTTCGTGGTGAAGGCTGTACAGCCACCAGATGCCGCCAAGCAAGGAAGCGATCAGGGCGGTGGCAATGGCCGCAGACTCGCCACAGCGGCGGTCAATCCGCTCGGCCAGGAAAGCAAAAGCAAACAGGGAGCAGGCCGCCGACTTGGGCACCTGATCCCAGATGAAGGCCGAATCGCTGGGCGCCAGGTGGTAGAACATGCCGCCCAGGGTGGCCAGCATCTGGCACAAGAAGAACCAGCCCCAGATCCAGCGCAGCGGTTCATTCGAAGGCAAACGGCTGACACGCCAGATGCCCCACAGGCCAATCGGGATCAGCGGCACATGGCTAAGGACATTGATGCCATTGGGCACGCCCATCCACCGGCCTTCATCCACAAAGTGGTGCATGTGAGGCACCAAACCTACCGGACCCCACGCCACCAAACCGACCATGGCCGCCAAGGCCATGGCCACCATCAAAGCAACGGTGGCACGCCGGGACAAGGTGGAAGAGACGGGGTCAACGTGAACGTGATCCATTGGAACCACTCCATTCAATGACACTCCCTGTGCCAGGCAGTTTGCGGTGTTTTACCCCGCGAGGCAATCACACTGATGGGCTCCCCTGATGGGGTGTATTGTGCCGTGCCCACCCATGAAAAAACCCCGCCGGAGCGGGGTTTTCAGCATGACAAACAAGTTGTCGAGGCAGAACCAATTACTTGGTGCGGGTGCCCACGACTTCGATTTCAACGCGGCGGTTCTTGGCACGGCCGGCGTCGGACTTGTTGTCGGCCACAGGCTGGGCTTCGCCCTTGCCTTCGGTGTAGACGCGGCTGGCTTCGAAGCCCTTGGTCGTCAGATAGGCCTTGACGGCATCAGCGCGGCGAACCGACAGCTTCTGGTTGTAGGCATCGGCGCCCTTGGAGTCGGTGTGACCCACGGCGATGATGACTTCCAGGTTCAGACCCTTGACCTTGTCGGTCAGGTCGTCCAGCTTGGCCTTGCCTTCGGGCTTGAGCACAGCCTTGTCGAAGTCGAAGAAGGCATCAGCAGCGAAGCTGACCTTTTCAGTCTGGGGAACGGGCACTGGCACGACAGCAGGAGCTGGGGCTGCTGCAGGTGCAGGAGCGGGTGCAGCCACGGGAGCGGCAGGAGGAGGAGGCACGCCGTCGCAACCCTGGATGCCGGTCTCAGGAGTCCAGAAGTTGTCGCGCCAGCACAGTTCGTTGGTGCCGTTCTTCACGGGCTTGCCATCGGACGAAACCCAGTTGTTGACATTTTGAGCTGAAGCGCCCATCGAGGCCGTCATGGCGACCAAGGCGAACAGAGCCGCAACGTTATTGAGTTTGTTCATGCAGATCCTCAAAAAATAGACGCAGCGCAACGCCGCGGAAGCCCATTCGGGCAGAAATGACTGAACTCTTACCAGGGCCTTGGTGGTCAATCGCTTGACAAAAAACCAAGGGATGCCCCTAGGGTGAGAAAACGGTTTCGATTGTGCCATAGCCAATATTTCACTCAAGCCATCCCTTCAAAGAGAGCGAAACACGTTGCGAGATGTTGCGCTGGGACTACAAGAGCGGCCAATTACAATCCCGAAGTTACCTTCCGCCTGGATATACGCCTCGCATGACCCAATTCGCCAAGGAAACCCTGCCCATCAGCCTCGAAGAGGAGATGCGGCGTTCGTACCTCGACTACGCCATGAGCGTGATCGTGGGCCGCGCCCTGCCCGACGCGCGCGATGGATTGAAACCCGTGCACCGTCGCGTTCTGTTCGCGATGCACGAGCTCAACAACGACTGGAACCGGCCGTATAAAAAGTCCGCCCGCATCGTGGGCGACGTGATCGGCAAGTACCACCCGCACGGCGACAGTGCGGTGTACGACACCATCGTGCGCATGGCGCAAGATTTCTCGCTGCGCCACATGCTGGTCGACGGCCAGGGCAACTTCGGTTCGGTCGACGGCGACAACGCCGCCGCCATGCGGTACACCGAAATCCGCCTGTCCAAGATCGCGCACGAGTTGCTGGCCGACCTGGACAAGGAAACGGTCGACTTCGGGCCCAACTACGACGGCTCTGAAAAAGAACCGCTGGTGATGCCCACCCGCGTGCCCAACCTGCTGGTCAACGGCTCGTCGGGCATTGCCGTGGGCATGGCCACCAACATCCCGCCACACAACCTCAACGAGGTCGTGGACGCCTGCCTTCATTTGCTGAAAAACCCGGCCGCCACCATCGACGAGCTGATGGAGATCATCCCGGCGCCCGACTTCCCCACCGCCGGCATCATCTATGGCCTGAGCGGCGTGCGCGATGGCTACCGCACCGGCCGCGGCCGCGTGGTGATGCGCGCCAAGGTCCACTTCGAAGACATCGACAAGGGCAACCGCCAGTCGATCATCGTTGATGAGATCCCATACCAAGTCAACAAGAAGAGCCTGCTGGAGCGCATTGCCGAGCTGGTCAACGAGAAGAAAATCGAAGGCATCAGCCACATCCAGGACGAGTCCGACAAGTCGGGCATGCGGGTGGTGATTGACCTCAAGCGTGGCGAAGTGCCCGAGGTCGTGCTGAACAACCTGTACAAACAGACGCAGTTGCAGGACACCTTCGGCATCAACATGGTGGCCCTGATCGACGGGCAGCCCAAGTTGTGCAACCTGAAGGACCTGCTGGCGATTTTCCTGGAGCATCGCCGCGAAGTGGTCACGCGCCGCACGGTGTTCGAGTTGCGCAAGGCGCGCGAACGCGGCCATGTGCTCGAAGGCCTGGCCGTGGCGCTGGCCAACATCGACGAGTTCATCGAGACCATCAAGACCTCGCCGACGCCGCCTGTGGCCAAGGCCGCGCTGATGAGCAAGAGCTGGGATTCGTCGATGGTGCGCGACATGCTGTCACGCGCTGAAGGCAACACGCCGGGCGGCCGCGAGGCCTTCCGGCCCGAAGGTTTGTTGCCGCTTTATGGCATGCAAACCGACGGCCTGTACCGCCTGTCTGATGACCAGGCTGGCGAAATTTTGCAGATGCGCCTGCAACGCCTGACGGGTCTGGAACAAGACAAGATCATCGGCGAGTACAAAGAGGTCATGGCGCAAATTGCCGACCTGCTGGACATCCTGGCCAAGCCCGAGCGTGTGACCTTCATCATCTCGGAAGAGCTGACCCTGGTGCGCCAGGAATTTGGCCAGACCAAGGTGGGTGCGCGCCGCAGCGTGATCGAACACAACGCGCAAGAGTTGGGCACCGAAGACCTGATCACCCCGACCGACATGGTGGTGACGCTCAGCCACACCGGCTACATCAAGAGCCAGCCGCTGGCCGAGTACCGCGCGCAAAAGCGTGGCGGCCGCGGCAAGCAGGCCACGGCCACCAAGGACGACGACTGGATCGACCAGCTCTTCATCGCCAACACGCACGATTACATGCTGTGCTTCAGCAACCGTGGCCGCGTGTACTGGTTGAAGGTCTGGGAAGTGCCGAGTGGTTCGCGCAACTCGCGCGGCCGCCCCATCGTCAACATGTTCCCGCTGCAGCCTGAAGAGAAGATCAACGTGGTGCTGCCGCTGACCGGCGAGTTCCGCAGCTTCCCTGAGGATCACTTCGTGTTCATGTCCACGCGCCTGGGCACCGTCAAGAAGACGGCGCTGACCGAGTTCAGCAACCCGCGCAAGGCCGGCATCATTTCTGTCGACCTGGACGAAGGCGACATCCTGGTGGGCGCCGCCCTGACCGACGGCAAGCACGACGTGATGTTGTTCAGCGATGGCGGCAAGGCTGTGCGCTTCGACGAGGACGATGTGCGCCCGATGGGCCGCAATGCCCGAGGCGTGCGCGGCATGATGCTCGAAGAAGGCCAGAGCGTGATCGCCATGCTGGTGGCCGAAGACGAAACGCAAAGCGTATTGACCGCCTCCGAGAACGGTTATGGCAAACGCACTAGCATCGTCGAGTACACACGCCATGGCCGGGGCACGAAGGGCATGATCGCCATCCAGCAAACCGAGCGCAATGGCAAGGTGGTCGCGGCCACCCTGGTGCGCCCGGAGGACGAGATCATGCTGATCACGGACAAGGGTGTTCTGGTGCGCACCCGCGTGTCGGAAATCCGCGAACTGGGCCGCGCCACGCAAGGCGTGACCCTGATCGCGCTGGACGAAGGCGCCAAGCTGATCGGCTTGCAACGCATTGTCGAAAATGACGCCCAGGCCGATTTGGTCGAAGGCGGTGAAGATGAAACTCCGGACACCGCCGCCCCAGAAGGCGATGGGTCTGCCCAATGATCCCGCAGCTTGACTGCCCCGAAATCAAAGGTACAACGATGAAATTCACCAAACTGGCTCTGGCAACCGCACTGACGGGCTCTCTGCTGGCCATGCCGCTGTCGGCATCCGCCCAAAGCAAGAAGGAATTGGTTCAAAAGCTGATGGTCACGCAACAGCCTTTGATCGACAACGCCGCACAAAACCTGGCCGAACAACCGGCGCGTCAGCTGGTCGGTAGCGCCAAGCAAGTGCTGTCGCAAGCCGTGGCGCCTGAAAAGCGCGAAGCCACGGCCAAGCAAGTCGATGCCGAAATCAAGAAGTACCTGGACGGTGCAGTCCCCCTGTTCAAGGCCAGCGCCAACAAGCTGAGCGCCTCTTCCGTGGCGCCTGCCCTGGAAGAAAAGTTCAGCGAAGACGAGCTGAAGCAACTGATCACCATCCTCGACTCGGCCGTGCTGAAGAAGTACCAAGCCACCCTGCCCGACCTGATCGGCAGCAGCTTCCTGGAAAAAGTCGTGTTGGACGTTCGCCCACAGCTGGATCCCAAGCTGCAAACCGTGCAGAACAACCTGCGCAACATCCTGGACACGGCTTCTGGCGGCAAGCTGAGCGGTCAGGCGCCAGCCCCCGCAGCCGCGCCGGCCAAGGCCACCAAGCCTGCTCCCAAGCCCGCCGCCAGCAAGTAAGTAAGTGAGAAGGACGCCATCCAGGCGTTGACCGAGATGACCCGACCTTTCAATTTTTCCGCCGGTCCGGCGGCGCTGCCTGAAGAAGTCTTGCAACAGGCCGCGAGCGAAATGCTGGACTGGCATGGGTCGGGCATGAGCGTGATGGAGATGAGCCACCGGGGCAAAGAGTTCATCTCCATTGCGCAGCAAGCCGAAGCCGACTTGCGCGAGATCCTGGCCATCCCCGCGAACTACAAAGTGCTGTTCATGCAGGGCGGTGCCATCGCCGAAAACGCCATCGTGCCGATGAACCTGTCATCGCGGGGTGGGCACATGGACTATGTGGTGACCGGCTCCTGGTCACTCAAGTCGCAAAAGGAAGCCCGCAAGTATGGCCAGGTGAACGTGATCGCCAGCAACGAGGCAGATGGCCACACCACCGTGCCCGATCCTGCTTCCTGGAAGCTCAGCCGCAACGCCGCTTACGTGCACGTGTGCAGCAACGAGACCATCAACGGCATCGAGCTGCACGAGTTGCCTGATTTGAAAGCGCTGGGCTGCGATGCACCGCTGGTGATCGACTGCTCATCGCACATCGCCTCGCGCCCGATCGACTGGTCGCGCGTGGGCCTGGCTTACGCCGGCGCGCAAAAGAACATCGGGCCGGCCGGCCTGACCCTGGTCATCGTTCGCGAAGACCTGCTGGGCCACGCCCTGCCGATCACGCCTTCGGCCTTTGACTACAAGATCGTGGCCGACCACGATTCGATGTACAACACACCACCCACCTACGCCATCTACCTGGCTGGCCTGGTGTTCCAGTGGATCAAACGCCAGCGCGAAGCGACCGCCCAGGGCGAGCTGCAAGGCCTGGCCGCCATTGAGGCCCGCAACATCGCCAAGGCCGATCGCCTGTATGGCTACCTGGATGCCTCGGGCTTTTACAGCACGCACGTGGCGGCCAATGCGCGCTCGCGCATGAACGCGCCGTTCTTCTTGCCCGCCGATGCGCTGTACGAGCCCTTCCTGGCCGGTGCCAAGGCACAGGGCTTGCTGCAACTCAAGGGTCACAAGAGCGTCGGCGGCCTGCGTGCCTCGATCTACAACGCCTTGCCTTTGGCCGGTGTCGATGCCCTGGTCGCCTACCTGAAAGAGTTTGCCCAGCGCCATGGCTGATCACTCAAACCCCGATCAACGGCCGGTTGAAGAACAACTGGGCGAGTTGCGCACGCGCATTGACGCGGTCGATCAGCAGTTGCTGCAGTTGCTCAATCAGCGCGCGCAACTGGCCCAGGCCGTGGGCGAGGTCAAGAAGATCGACAGCTCGCCGGTGTTCCGCCCCGACCGCGAAGCGCAGGTGATCGACAAACTCAAGAACCTGAACCCCGGCCCGATCCAGGCAGACAGCATCGCCCCCATCTGGCGCGAAATCATGTCGGCTTGCCGCTCGCTGGAAGCCAAGTTGAAAGTGGCTTTCCTGGGCCCGATTGGCACTTTCAGCGAACAGGCCGCGCTGGACTACTTTGGCTCCTCCATCGATGCGCTGCCCTGCCCTTCCATCGACGAGGTGTTTCGCGCCACGGTGGCCGGATCGGCCGATTTTGGCGTGGTGCCGGTGGAGAACTCCACCGAAGGCGTGGTGGCCCGCTCGCTGGACTTGCTGCTGCAATCACCGGTGACCATCATTGGCGAGACCAGCTTGCTGGTCAGCCACAACCTGCTGCGCAAGGAGCCCTCGCGCACGGGCATCACCGCCGTGTGCGCCCACCCTCAGGCGCTGGCGCAGTGCCAAGGTTGGCTCAGCCAGAACCTGCCCGATGCCGAGCGCCGACCAGTGTCCAGCAATGCCGAAGGGGCGCGCCTGGCGGGCGAAGACGCCAGCATCGCCGCCCTGGCGAGCCTGCGTGCCGCGTCGAGCTATGGCCTGCACGTGCTGCAGGCGGGCGTGCAGGACGAGGCCCACAACCGCACCCGCTTCGTCATCGTTTCCCTGCCCGAGTTGCTGCCCACCAGCGCGCCCACGGGTCATGACTGCACCAGCCTGATCGTGTCGGTGGACAACCGCCCCGGCGCCGTGCATGACATGCTGGTGCCTTTGAAGCGCCACGGCGTGTCGATGACCCGTTTCGAATCCCGCCCGGCCCGCTCGGGCCAGTGGGAGTATGTTTTCTACATGGACTTGGCTGGCCACCCGGCCCAAGACAACGTCGCTGCGGCGATGAACGAGTTGCGCGCGCAATGTTCGTTCTTCAAGGTGCTGGGCACCTACCCGCTCGACGTGCACTGAGACCATTGCAATGTTCAATCAACTGGGACTGATCGGATGCGGCCTGATGGGCGGTTCGTTCGCGCTCGCCTTGAAAAAGGCGGGCCTGGTCAAGCGCGTGGTGGGCTACAGCAAGTCGCCCTCCACGGTGGAGAAAGCACGCCGCCTGGGCGTGATCGACGTCGCGGCTGAATCAGCGCTGCTGGCCGTGGCCGGCTCCGACATCGTGCTGATCGCCGTGCCCGTGGCGGCCAGCGAAAGCACCTTCAAGGCCATCCGCCACCTGGTCGATCCCGGCGTGCTGTTCATGGACGTGGGCAGCACCAAGCGCGATGTGGTCGACGCGGCCCGCCGCGTGCTGAAGGAGCGCTTGCCCTCGTTCGTGCCGGCGCACCCGATCGCCGGCCGTGAAGTGGCCGGCATCGAGCACTCTGACGCCGCGCTGTACCAGGGCCGCAAGGTCATCCTGACACCGCTGGCCCAGACCGATCCCGTCTTGGTGCAAAAGGCCACGGACGTGTGGTCGGCCATTGGCTGCCAGGTGCTCAAGATGTCGCCCGAGAACCATGACGCCGCGTTTGCCGCCGTCAGCCACCTGCCGCACCTGCTGGCCTTTGCTTACCTGAACGCCATGGCCGAGCAGCCATCGGGCCGCGAGTTTTTATCGCTGGCTGGGCCGGGCTTTAGAGACTTCACCCGCATCGCCGCCAGCGACCCGACCATCTGGCGCGACATCCTGCTGTCCAACCGCGAAGAGATCCTGCGCCAATCGATGGCTTTCCGCGCGGCGCTGGACGCCATGGAGCACGAGATGCGCAACTGGAACGGCTCTGCGCTGGAAGGCCAGATCCAATCGGCCTCCGACGCCCGCAGCCAGTGGACGCTGCAAAGCTCGCCCGGCCGAAGCGGCCCGCAGACGCAGCGTTGATTGATTGAGCGCTCGCTGATTTTTCTCCCTCCATGTACACGACTGAATTCCTCGACCTCCCCCCCTTGCTGGGCATCAGTGGCGCCGTGCGCCTGCCAGGCTCCAAAAGCATTTCCAACCGCGTCCTCCTGCTGGCGGGCCTGAGCGAAGGCACCACGGTCGTCCACGACCTGCTGGCCTCCGACGACACCCGCGTCATGCTGGACGCCTTGCGCTTGCTGGGTTGCGAGCTGGTCCAATCCGGTGACACCGTGCGCATCACCGGACTGGCCGGACGCCTGTCGGTGCTGAACGCCGACCTGTTCATGGGCAACGCCGGCACCGCGATCCGCCCGCTCACCGCGGTCCTGGCCTTGCTGTCGGCCAGCCATGGCGGCATCTACACGCTCAGCGGCGTGCCGCGCATGCACGAGCGCCCCATTGGCGATCTGGTCAACGCACTGCGTCCACTGGGTTGCCACATTGAATGCCTGGGCCAAGAGGGCTACCCGCCCTTGCGCGTGGCGGGCGGGCGGTTGAACCTGAGCCAGGCCATCCGCGTGCGAGGCGACGTGTCCAGCCAGTTCCTCACCGCCCTGCTGCTGGCCCTGCCGCTGGTGTCGCAACAACAGGCGCTGACCATCGAGGTCGAGGGCGAGCTCATCTCCAAGCCCTACATCGAGATCACGCTGAACCTGCTGGCGCGCTTTGGCATCCAGGTGCAACGGCAAGGCTGGGAGCGTTTCGTCATCCCGCAGGGCAGCCGCTACCAATCGCCTGGAGAGATCCACGTTGAAGCCGATGCCTCGTCGGCGTCCTATTTCATCGCGGCAGGGGCCTTGGCGGCCACCGACCAGCCGCTGCGCATCGAAGGCGTGGGCGCAGACTCCATCCAGGGTGACATCCGCTTCGTCGAGGCCGCGCAGGCCATGGGCGCCCAAATCACCAGCGGCCCCAACTGGCTGGAAGTGAGCCGGGGCGCCTGGCCCCTCAAGGCGATCGACCTGGATTGCAACCACATCCCCGACGCGGCCATGACCCTGGCCGTGATGGCCCTGTATGCCCACGGCACGACCCGCCTGCGCAACATCGCCAGCTGGCGCGTGAAAGAAACCGACCGCATCTCGGCGATGGCGATCGAATTGCGCAAACTGGGCGCCACCGTGGTCGAAGGGGAAGACTTCATCGAAGTGACGCCCCCGACCACCTGGCAGCACGCCAGCATCCACACCTACGACGATCACCGCATGGCGATGTGCTTTTCGCTGGCGGCGCTCAACCCGCTGGCACCCACCGCCACGCCTGGCCGGCCCATTTCCGTGCGGATCGAAGACCCCCGCTGCGTGGGCAAGACTTTCCCGGATTATTTCGAAGCGCTGTTCCAGGTGGCCGACACCCACCCCGCCCTGATCCCGGTCATCACCGTCGATGGCCCCTCCGCCTCGGGCAAGGGCACGCTGGCCAGCAACCTGGCCACCCGCCTGGGCTACCAGTTCCTGGATTCCGGCTCGCTCTACCGCGTGACCGGGCTGATGGTGGTTGAAAAGGGCGTCGACCCTGACGACCAAGAGGCTGTGACCAAGATCGCACGCCAGATCGGCACCCACATTCCCCTGCACTTCGAACAGCACAACGTGTGGCTGAATGGCAAGGAAGTGAGTGAAGACTTGCGCCAGGAAGCCGCTGGGCAAATGGCCTCGCGCATTTCTGCCATCCCGGGTGTGCGCCAGGCCCTGGTCGATCTGCAGCACAGTTTCAGGGGCCTGCCTGGCCTGGTGGCCGATGGCCGCGACATGGGCACCGTGATCTTCCCGGATGCCGCGCTCAAGGTGTTTTTGACGGCCAGCGTCATGGAACGGGCTGAGCGCCGGCATAAGCAATTGATTTCAAAGGGGTTTTCTGCTAACCTTGATGAGATATGCGCGGACCTGGAGTCGCGCGACCTGCGGGATCGCACCCGCGCCGTGTCGCCCCTCGTCCCTGCACCAGATGCCCGAAAACTCGACAACTCCGCACTGACCAGCGACCAATCGGCCGAAACAGTGTTGGGATGGTGGGTCGACGGGTGGCCTCACATCAAAGCCCATGTTGTCAATGAAGTGAAGCCGATTTAAGGCTGTGACACTCAGCCTTCGCCGCCCGGTGAAGGTTTGGTTTTCGCCAGGGTTTGCCTTTGTACAGAGCAAGCCCGGGTGTCATGTTCTCAACCCAACCGTGCTTCGTCGTTCCTGTCGATGAAGCCGCACCGCTGGCCCCAAGCCGGCACAGGAAATCCTCAATGTCTCAAGCACAAACCGCCGCCTATTCGGGCGCAGATTCTTTCGCCGCCATGTTCGAGGAGTCCCTGAAGGGCTCCAACATGCGCACGGGCGAAGTCATCACTGCTGAAGTGGTGCGCATCGAACACAGCTTCGTCGTGGTCAACGCAGGCCTGAAGTCAGAAGCCTACGTGCCAATCGAAGAGTTCAAGAACGACCAAGGCGAGCTCGAAGTCCAAGTGGGCGATTTCGTCTCGGTGGCCGTGGACGCCGTCGAAAACGGCTATGGCGACACCATCCTGTCGCGCGACAAGGCCAAGCGCCTGGCCTCGTGGATGTCGCTGGAAACTGCACTGGACTCCGGCGAATTCGTCATCGGCACCGTCAATGGCAAGGTCAAGGGCGGCCTGACCGTTCTGGTCAATGGCATCCGCGCCTTCCTGCCCGGCTCGCTGCTGGACACCCGCCCCGTCAAGGACATGAGTCCTTACGAAGGCAAGACCATGGAATTCAAGGTCATCAAGCTGGACCGCAAGCGCAACAACGTCGTGCTGTCACGCCGCGCTGTGGTTGAAGCTTCGATGGGCGAAGAGCGCGCCAAGCTGATGGAAACGCTGCGCGAAGGCGCCATCATCAATGGCGTGGTCAAGAACATCACCGAATACGGTGCGTTCGTGGACCTGGGCGGCATCGATGGCCTGCTGCACATCACCGACATGGCCTGGCGCCGTGTCCGTCACCCTTCCGAGGTCGTGACGGTTGGTCAGGAACTGACCGCCAAGGTTTTGAAGTTCGACGCCGAAAAGAACCGCGTCTCGCTGGGCCTCAAGCAAATGGGCGACGATCCTTGGGTCGGCGTTTCGCGTCGCTACCCCGCATCGACCCGCCTGTTCGGCAAGGTCACCAACATCGCTGACTACGGCGCTTTCGTCGAGATCGAACCCGGCATCGAAGGCCTGGTGCACGTCTCTGAAATGGACTGGACCAACAAGAACGTGGCGCCCAACAAGATCGTCAACATGGGCGACGAAGTGGAAGTCATGGTCCTGGAAATCGACGAAGACAAGCGTCGCATCTCCTTGGGCATGAAGCAGTGCAAGCCGAACCCATGGGACGACTTCGCTGTCAACTTCAAGCGCGGCGACAAGGTCAAGGGCCCCGTCAAGTCGATCACCGACTTCGGCGTGTTCGTTGGTCTGGCCGCTGGCATCGATGGCTTGGTTCACCTGTCCGACCTGTCTTGGGACGAGCCCGGCGAAGCCGCCGTGCGCAACTACAAGAAGGGCCAGGAAGTCGAAGCCATCGTGTTGGCCATCGACGTCGAGCGCGAGCGCATCTCCCTGGGCATCAAGCAGATGGATTCCGATCCGTTCACGAACTACACCTCGGTCAATGACCGTGGCATGACCGTGTCCGGCAAGGTCAAGACCGTTGACGCCAAGGGTGCCGAGATCGAGTTGACCGAAGGCGTCACCGGCTACCTGCGTGCTTCCGAAATCGCCCGCGAGCGTGTGGAAGATGCCCGCAACGTGCTGAAGGAAGGCGACGAAGTCACCGCCGTCATCATCAACGTCGACCGCAAGACCCGTTCGCTGCAACTGTCGATCAAGGCCAAGGACAGCGCAGAGCAGCAAGAAGCCCTGCAACGTCTGAACGTCGCCGATGCCAAGGAAGGTTCCGGCACCACCAGCCTGGGCGCTTTGCTCAAGGCCAAGTTGGACCAGAACAACGGTTGATCCCGTTTCTCTGAGACCATCCATCCCCGCCGAGTCTTTTCTCAAAAAAGCCCCGGCGGGGGTTGTGATGAGCACACCCCGTTTGTTCTTTGCCCGACCGAACCGCGTGTTTTCATCACAGCCCCCGATCTCCTGACGCGACACCCTCATGACCCGTTCCGATCTAGTGGCCCGCTTGGCCGAGCGCTTTGGCCAGTTGACTCAGCGCGACGCCGAGTTCGCCGTCAAGACCATCCTTGACGCGATGTCCGAGGCGCTGGCCCATGGTCACCGCATCGAGATCCGGGGCTTTGGCAGCTTCTCGATCAACCGACGCCCACCCCGCATGGGCCGCAATCCGCGATCGGGCGAGCAGGTCCTGATCCCTGAAAAACTGGTGCCTCACTTCAAGCCCGGCAAGGCCCTGCGAGAAGCGGTGGACGCCCGAGGCGAAGCACCCGCCGCAGACATCACCCCATCGGCCGCCGAGGCCGAGGCCCTCATCCGGAAAGCCTGAGGCAAACCCATGCGCTTATTGACCTGGTTGTTGCGTGGCCTGGTGTTCTTCGTCCTGTTTGCCTTTGCCTTGAACAACATGCACCTCGTGGAGTTGCAGTGGTTCTGGGGCTACCGCTCGCAGGCCCCCATGGTGTTCATCGTCCTGGCGGTGTTTGGCCTAGGGTGTGCCGTGGGCGTGCTGGCCATGGTGCCCAGTTGGTGGCGGCATCGCCGCGATGCCCGCCAACGCCTGCGTCTGTTGCCAGAAAAACCCATGGTTCAGGCCCCGGTCGCCACGCACGCCAACAGCCGCTCTGGCGGCCAATCCACGCTGCCCGCCGAGTTACCGCACCCGCCGGACATGCCCGCCCCGCGCAAGCCCGGCAAGTGATCACCAAGAGCTGCACGCATCTTCATGGAATTTGACCTGCAATGGCTGCTGCTGGCCCTGCCTGGCGTTTTTTTGCTGGGCTGGGTGGCCTCTCGGCTGGACTTGCGCCAAATCAAACGCGAGGACAGCGCCTCGCCCCAAGCCTATTTCAAAGGCCTGAACCTCTTGCTCAACGAGCAGCAGGACAAGGCCATCGACGCGTTCATCGAAGCCGTTCAGCAAGACCCGAACACGTCTGACCTGCACTTTGCACTGGGCAACCTGTTCCGCCGCCGTGGTGAGTACGAGCGCGCCATCCGGGTTCACGAGCACTTGCTGGCACGGGGTGACTTGCGACGTGATGACCGTGAACGCGCCCAACACGCCCTGGCCCAGGATTTTTTGAAGGCAGGCTTGTTTGACCGCGCGGAGACCGCCTTCAAAGCCCTGGAAGGCACGGCCTTCAGCACCGACTCACGGCTGGCACTGCTCACACTGCACGAGCGCTCTCGCAACTGGCACCCGGCCATCGAGGTGGCCCGTCAGCTGGAGGCCGCGGGCACGGGCTCGTTCGCCCAGCGCATGGCCCACCACTGGTGCGAAGTGGCGCATGAAGCCGATGCCAGAGGCCGTCACGATGAAGCCGAACAGGCCCTGGTCCGCGCCCGTGAAGCCGCCCCCCAGGCCTCGCGTCCACTGGTCATGCAAGGGCACCGCCTGGTGCGCCAGGGGCAGCATGCCGCCGCCTTGAAGGTGTGGGACGAGTTGATGGCGCTGCAGCCGCAGGCGTTCTCATTGGTGGCCCAAGACTACGCGACCAGCGCGCAGGCCAGCGGTGGCGTGGCCGAAGCCTTGGCCCGGCTGGAAGCCTTGTACAAGCAGGCACCCTCGGTGGATTTGCTCTCGGCACTCAATCGCTTGCAAGACGAGCCGACACTGCGCCGCCAACGCCTGATCAACCACCTGAGCGATCAGCCTTCGCTGTCGGCCGCGCAAGGCGTGATCCGCGAAAGCCTGAGCACGGGCGTGCCCTTGACGGTGACTGAAATTGAACGCCTGCAGGATGCCTTGGCCACAGCCGCCAAGCCCTTGCAACGTTATCGCTGCGCGGCTTGCGGCTTTGAAAGCCAGCACTACTTCTGGCAGTGCCCCGGTTGCCATGGCTGGGACACCTACCCACCTCGTCGCCTGGAAGATCAGTGAGGCTGGCTGGCCGTCACGGCTGGCGCGGTGGCCAGCACCGGCACCCGGATCCTCTGCTGGACCAGCCTGCCTTTGGCATCGCGCAGCTTCAAGGTCAGCAGCAAGTGATCCCCCACCAATAAAGGCCGCTTGAGCCCCATCAGCATCAAGTGATGCCCCCCGGGCTGCAAAGCCACCGCCTGCCCGGCAGGCAAGGGCAAGGCGTCGATGGCACGCATGCGCATCACATTGCCTTGCATGCTCATTTCGTGCAGTTCAGCTGACGCCGATACCGGCGAGCGAAAGCCCACCAGCGTGAGCGGCACGCTGCTGGTCAGCGTCATGAAGCCACCCGTGCCACTTTGGCCTTTGACCGCCTGACGGACCCAGGCATCGTTGACCTGGACGAGCGGCTCTTGCGCCACACTGACCGAACACACCGCCGCCAACAACAGCGCGGCCCAGGATTGTTTGTTTGTCATCATGCTCAACCGGCTTTCATTTGAGGGCTCACCTTGGCCGCTTGGCCAAAATCGGTGATCCCGAACACCTGTTCACTGTACTGCCAAAGCTGGCGGCTCAAGGCCGGATCACGGTTCGCTGGACTGCCCCGGCGCACCCGGCAAGCCGACCAGTATTCGCCCGTGGCGCTCAGGCCCTCGTGCGAGGCCAGGTAGATCTGGGTCTTGGCACCTTTGGCTTCCGACACCAGGAAAGGATCGACCAGCGCCGTGACCCAGCCCGGCGTGTCACGCCAGAAATCGCTCTTGATGCCGCCGGGATGAAAGCCATTGACCTTGATCGGCGTGCCTTGCAGGCGCTTGGCCAGTTCACGCACAAACAGCATGTTGGCCAGCTTGGAACGGCCATAGGCCTTGAACGGCGCCAGCTGCAGGAACTGACTGCGGGAAGGTCGGGGCATGGTGTTCAGGTCCATTCGTCCGCCCATCCAATGCGCCACCGAGCTGCTCACCACAATGCGCCCATCGCTGGAAGCCCGCACATTGGGCAACAGGTGATGCGTCAGCAAAAAGTGTCCCAGGTGCGTGGTGGCGAACATCAGTTCGATGCCGGCGTGGTTGGTGGTCAGTTGCCGCGTGTACAGGCCGGCGTTCAACACCAACGCGTCGATCACCGGCAGGCGGTGCGACACCTCGGCGGCGAAGGCCTCGATGCCATTGAAGTCTGACAAGTCCACCGACAACCAGTCGATCTGAGCACGCGGATTGGCGGCGCGGATCGACTCCACCAGCGCTCGGCTTTTGGCGGCATCTCGCGCTGCGATCAAAACCCGCCAACCCAGGCCCACCAGCGCACGCGCCGTTTCCTTGCCAATGCCGCTGTTACCGCCTGTGATCAACGCAGTTTTCATGTGGGTGTCCTCGGAGCCAAGCCATCAAGCGCCACATGATCCTCCAAAACCAGGGTTTTGGATCACGGCGCCTGCACCACACGTCGGTATTGGATGGCTTCGGCCACGTGCGCCAGCCCGATGGTGTCGGATTCGGCCAGGTCAGCGATGGTGCGGGCCAGCCGCAAGACGCGGTGAAAGCCCCGCCCCGACCAACCCAGACGCGCACTGGCGTTTTGCAGGAAAGCCATGGCCGCGGGTTCGGGCATGGCCAGGTTGTCCAGCCCCGCGCCGTCCAGCACAGCGTTGACGCAGCCTTGCCTGTCCAGTTGACGTTGACGCGCTCGGGCCACGCGCTCGGCCACCTGCTCTGAGGCCTCGCCATCCGGAGCCTGCGCCAGGATGGCGGGCGACACCGCCGGCACCTCCACCTGCACATCGACCCGGTCCAGCAAGGGGCCGCTGAGCTTGCCCTGGTAGCGCGTGACCTGATCGGGCGTGCAGCGGCAAGCCTTGAGCGGGCTGCCTAAATGCCCACAGGGGCAGGGGTTCATCGCAGCGACCAATTGAAAACGTGCCGGGAAATCATGGCGCCGGGCCGCGCGCGAGATGGTGATGTGGCCGGTTTCCAGCGGTTCTCGCAGCGCTTCCAGCGCGGCGCGGGGAAACTCGGGCAACTCGTCCAGAAACAGCACCCCGTGATGAGACAAGGAGATCTCACCCGGCTTGGGCGGTGACCCGCCGCCCACCAAGGCCACCGGTGAGGCCGTGTGGTGCGGACTTCTGAAAACGCGCCTGCGCCATCCACTGGCCTCAAAACGCCCCGCCAGGCTCAGCACGGCGGCCGACTCCAGGGCTTCATCTTGCGTCAAAGGCGGCAACAACCCTGCAAAACGCTGCGCCAGCATGGACTTGCCCGTGCCAGGCGGCCCCACCATCAACAAGCTGTGATTGCCCGCTGCGGCCACTTCCAGCGCCCGCTTGGCGGCGGACTGGCCCTTCACATCGCGCAAGTCGGGTCCGCCCGCAGGCGCCGTCGCCATGACCTCGGCCTGAGCCTGCCTCAAAGGCACCCGGGCTGCCTCATCGGCCACCAGGGACTGCACCACCTCCATCAGGTGCCGGGCTTCAAACAAGGGCACGCCCGACACCAGGGCCGCTTCGCGGGCGCTGGCCTGCGGCAACACCAGGCCGCGCTTGAGCAAACCGCCCTGCACCCGCCGCCGCAATGCCAAAGCCATGGGCAGCGCGCCGCGCACGGGACGCAACTCACCACCCAAGGACAGCTCGCCCGCGAACTCCAGGTCGGCCAGGTGCCGGGCGTCGATGTGACCCATCGCGGCCAGGATGCCGACCGCGATCGGCAGGTCGAATCGGCCCGACTCCTTGGGCAAATCGGCCGGGGCCAGGTTCACGGTGATCCGCTTGTTGAAGGGAAACTCCAGGCCGCTGTTGCTGAGCGCCGCCCTGACCCGCTCCCGGGCTTCCTTGACTTCGGTGTCGGCCAGGCCCACCAGGGTGAAGCAGGGCAGGCCATTGGCCAGGTGGACTTCCACGGTGACCTCGGGGGCATTGAGCCCATCCAGGGCGCGGCTGTGAACGATGGCTAGGGACATGGCACTCGCAAGGGACCGGCGGGCGGCGCACCGGCTCGGGGACCGGTGGACCCACGGGAATCGCCTTGTGCGCGCCGATTGTGCCGAGCATCCCCCTGGATGCCCCTCCCCCAATGGGGGCGCTGTTCAACCAACGCCACGGCCTGCGCACAATAGTTGTGCACAGCAATTCACGATGTGATGCGACCGCCACACGAGCACTGATTAGGTGCAAAAAAGCCTGGAAGAACTCACACTGGTGCGTCTTTCCCCCAAGTGCAGTCCCGGCTCCCTGTTTTGGCGCGTTGGCACAGATCATGCAGACAATGTTGCCGAATCCTTTCACCAGACAACCTTTACCGGAGAACCACCCATGAAAATGGTGACAGCCATCGTCAAGCCCTTCAAGCTTGATGAAGTGCGGGAGGCCTTGTCCGCCATCGGCGTGCAAGGTATCACCGTGACCGAAGTCAAAGGCTTCGGACGCCAGAAGGGTCACACCGAGCTGTATCGCGGCGCGGAGTATGTGGTCGATTTTTTACCCAAGGTCAAGATCGAAGCCGCGGTGGATGAATCCATCCTCGACCGCGTGATCGAAGCCATCGAGGCTTCGGCCCGCACCGGCAAGATTGGTGACGGCAAGATCTTCGTGACCTCGCTTGAGCAGGTCATCCGCATCCGCACCGGCGAGACCGGTACCGACGCCCTGTGAGGCCAGGGGCATCCGTCCCTTCTTTCTGACGACACCACCCCTGAGGGGCGCCTTGAGGCGCGTCTCCGTGGCCTATTTTTGATTTTCCAAGAGGCATTTCATGAGAAAACTCCTTGCGTCGCTCGCACTGGGGCTCGCGGCTTTAGGTGTATTTGGCGTCTCCCACGCCCAAGACACCGCAGCCTCCGAACCCGTCGCCGCCACCGCCGTGGCGGAAGCCCCCTCGGCCGCAGCCCCTGCGGCATCTGATGCAGCCCCAGCGGCTGCTGAAGCTGCTCCGGCAGCGGCCGCACCCACGCCTGTGCCCAACAAGGGCGACACGGCCTGGATGATGGTCTGTACCATTTTGGTCATCCTGATGACCATCCCCGGCCTGGCCCTGTTCTATGGTGGCTTGGTGCGCAGCAAGAACATGCTGTCCGTGCTGATGCAGGTCATGGTGACGTTCTCCGTCATCGTCGTCCTGTGGTTCGTCTACGGCTACAGCCTGGCGTTCACCGAGGGCAATGCCTTCATCGGCGGGCTTGATCGCTTGATGATGAAGGGTGTCTGGGACAACACGGCAGGCACCTTCGCCAATGCCGCCACGTTCAGCAAGGGCGTCTACATCCCTGAAATCGTGTTCGCCGCCTTCCAGGCCACGTTCGCGGGCATCACCTGCGCCCTGATCGTCGGTGCATTCGCAGAGCGCGCCAAGTTCTCGGCCGTGCTGCTGTTCATGGTGTTGTGGTTCACCTTCAGCTACGCCCCCATGGCCCACATGGTCTGGTTCTGGATGGGCCCTGACGCCTACGCCAGCGCCGATGTCGCCGCTGAGATGACCGGCAAGGCCGGCCTGCTCTGGCAGTGGGGCGCCCTGGACTTCGCGGGCGGTACCGTGGTGCACATCAACGCCGCTGTCGCTGGCCTGGTCGGTGCCTACATGATCGGCAAGCGCATTGGTTACGGCAAGGAAGCCTTCACGCCTCACTCGCTGACGCTGACCATGGTGGGCTCGGCCCTGCTGTGGGTGGGCTGGTTCGGCTTCAACGCCGGCTCTGCCCTGGAAGCCAACGGCTTCGCCGCCCTGGCCTTCATCAACACCCTGGCCGCCACGGCTGCTGCGGTGATCGGCTGGATCCTGGGTGAGTCGCTGCTCAAGGGCAAGGCTTCGATGCTGGGTGCCGCTTCGGGTGCCGTTGCTGGCCTGGTCGCCATCACCCCCGCTGCCGGCAACGTCGGCATCGGCGGCGCGCTGATCATCGGCGTGCTGGCTGGCCTGATCTGCCTGTGGGGCGTGACCGGCTTGAAGAAGCTGCTGGGCGCGGACGACTCGCTCGACGTGTTCGGCGTCCACGGCGTGGGCGGCATCCTGGGTGCCTTGCTGACCGGCGTGTTCAACTCGCCCAACCTGGGTGGCCCCAGCGCCGTCGCTGACTGGGTGACCGTGGGCATGGTGGCCCCGGCCGACTACTCCATCGTCAACCAGGTCATCATCCAGGCCAAGGCTGTGGGTTTGACCGTGGTGTGGTCTGCCGTCGTGTCGATCATCGCCTTCAAGATCGTTGACCTGGTGATCGGTCTGCGCGTCTCGGAAGAAGAAGAGCGCGAAGGCCTGGACATCTCGGCCCACGGCGAAACGGCGTATCACAAGTGATTGACTGACCGGTGATTTGATTCAATCACCGTGATAGTCAAAGGGGCGGCCCTCAAGCCGCCCCTTTTTGCATTTGGGCGCGCAGAACGTGTCCGCATGTTTCTAGAATGGGGTCTTCCCCAATCGCCAAAACAACACACGCCCCATGGTTCCACACCTGATCACCGCGCTCACCGGTCCCATCAATGAGCTGGAGCAGCGCATGCTCGAATCCATGCCGGCGATCGAACGCTGGTTCCGGCTGGAGTGGATGGAGCACACGCCGCCCTTCTACACCTCGGTGGATTTGCGCAATGCGGGTTTCAAGCTGGCCCCGGTGGACACCAACCTGTACCCAGGCGGCTTCAACAACCTGACCCAGGAAATGATGCCCCTGGCCGTGCAGGCCGCCATGGCCGCCATCGAGAAGATCTGCCCTGAGGCCAAGAACCTGCTGCTGATCCCCGAGGGACACACGCGCAACCAGCACTACCTGGCCAATGTCGAGCGCCTGGTGCAGATCTTCAGCCACGCCGGCCTGAACGTGCGCTTGGGCAGCCTGGACGAGACCATGACCGAGCCGGTCGAGTTGCCCCTGCCAGACGGCGGTCACCTGACGCTTGAACCGCTGATCCGCACCAAGCGCCGACTGGGCCTGAAGCACTTCGACCCCTGCACCATCCTGCTCAACAACGATCTGTCAGCCGGCATCCCGGACATCCTGACCGACCTGCATGAGCAATACCTGCTGCCGCCCCTGCACGCGGGCTGGGCCGTGCGCCGCAAGAGCCAGCATTTCGAATCCTACGAAGAAGTGGCCAAGAAATTCTCCAAGCTGCTGGGCATGGACCCGTGGCTGATCAACCCGATGTACTCGGTGTGCGACGAGGTCGATTTCCAGGATGGCACCGGTGGCGAGTGTCTGCAAACCCAGGTCGACGCACTGCTGAACAAGGTCCGCCGCAAATACAAGGAATATGGCATCAACGAGAAGCCCTTCGTCGTCGTCAAGGCCGACAACGGCACCTATGGCATGGGCATCATGACCGTGCGCGATGCGAAAGAGTTGACCGACCTGAACCGCCGCACGCGCAACAAGATGTCCGTGGTGAAGGACGGCCAGGAAGTCAACCGCGTGATCATCCAGGAGGGTGTGCCCACCTATGAGCAGATGAACAACTCGGCGGCCGAACCGGTGGTCTACATGATCGACCGCTATGTGGTTGGCGGTTTCTACCGCGTGCACTCGGAGCGCGGCATCGACGAGAACCTGAACGCCCCCGGCTCCAGCTTCGTGCCCCTGGCCTTCGCCGAACCCACCCAGATGCCCAAACTGGGCGCCAAGCCGGGGGCCAGCGCGCCCAACCGGTTCTACATGTACGGCGTGATTGGCCGTTTGGCCATGCTGGCGGCCAGTTATGAGCTGGAAGCAACAGACCCCAACGCGGAAGTCTACGAATAAGCAGTCAATAAGCGGGCAGAATGGGCCCCTCGTCGATTCGCGCCCACCACTCGTGCAAACCAGCTCCAACGCCCCCCTCAGCCGCTCGCAACTGGCAGCGCTGACTTTGGGGGCCATCGGTATCGTCTATGGCGACATCGGTACCAGCCCCCTGTACGCGCTCAAGGAGGTGTTCGCCCATGGACACCTTCCTCTGAACGAAACCAGCATCTACGGCATTTTGTCGATCATGTTCTGGACGCTGACGGTCATCGTCTCGCTCAAGTACGTGACCCTGATCCTGCGGGCGGACAACAATGGCGAAGGCGGGTTGATCGCCATGTTGGCGCTGGCCTCCACGGCGGTCAAACAGCACCCCAAGCTTCGGCACTTTTTGCTGGGATTGGGCATTTTCGGCACGGCGATTTTCTTTGGGGACGGGGTGATCACGCCCGCCATCTCGGTGCTGTCCGCGGTGGAGGGCATGGAAGTGGCCGCGCCCGGGCTGGAGCGCTTTGTGGTGCCGGTCACCCTGGTAGTCTTGACGCTGCTGTTCATGGTGCAAAAACACGGCACGGGCGGCATTGGCAAGTTCTTCGGGCCGATCACCGCGCTCTGGTTCCTGGTGCTGGCGGTACTGGGCCTGATTCACATCATCGACAACCCCTCGATCCTGTGGGCCATGAGCCCGCACCACGCCTTGATCTTCATCTACGAACATCCCAAGATGGCGTTCGTGGCGCTGGGCGCCGTGGTCTTGTGCGCGACCGGGGCCGAGGCGCTGTATGCCGACATGGGCCACTTTGGCAAAAAACCCATCCGATTGGCGTGGTTCCTGTTGGCCATGCCGGCCTTGGTGCTGAACTATTTTGGCCAGGGCGCCATGCTGTTGAAGCACCCCGAGAACGCCAGCAACCCCTTCTTTGAAATGGCCCCGCATTGGGCGCTGTATCCGCTGGTGATCCTGGCGACCTTCGCGACGGTGATCGCTTCGCAGGCGTTGATTTCGGCGGCGTTTTCGGTCACCAAACAGGTCATCCAGCTGGGCTACCTGCCGCGCCTGCGCATCATGCACACCTCGGTCGAATCAACCGGGCAGATCTACATCCCTTTCGTCAACTGGACGCTGTACGGTTGCATCGTCATGGCCGTGGTCTTCTTTGGCTCCAGCGGCAAACTCGCGGCCGCCTACGGCATCACCGTGACCATCGACATGCTCATCACCACGGTGATGACCTTCTTCGTGATCCGTTTTGCCTGGAGGCTGGCCCTGCCCTTGTGCATCGCCGCGACCACGTTCTTCTTTGTGATCGACGTGCTGTTCTTCAGCGCCAACGTCATCAAGGTGATCGATGGCGGCTGGTTCCCGCTGCTGATCGGCGGCATCATGTTCATGTTGATGATGACGTGGAAGCAAGGCCGCGCGCTGCTCAGCGAACGCTTGCGCAGCGACTCCATCGACCTGGAGCCTTTCCTGGACGCGGTGTTCTCAAGCCCACCCACCCGCGTGCAGGGCACGGCCGTGTTCCTCAATGCCGACGCGGGCACCACGCCCAACGCGCTGTTGCACAACCTCAAGCACAACAAGGTGCTGCATGAGCAGAATCTGTTCGTCACCGTGAAGGCGCACGAAGTGCCCTGGATCGGCCTGGACAAACGCGTCCAGATCGAGACCCTGGGCCACGATTGCTGGCAGGTGATGCTGCATTTCGGTTTCAAGAACGAGCCCGACGTGCCCAAGGCGCTCAGCCTGCTCAAGCGCTACGGCGTCAACCTGGATGAGATGGAAACCAGCTACTTCCTGTCTCGCGACATCGTCATCCCGACCATTGGCAGCGGCATGGCACCCTGGCGCGAAAAGCTGTTCGCCAGCATGCACCGCAACGCCTCGGGTGCGGCGGACTTCCTGAGCCTGCCCACCAATCGCGTGATCGAGATGGGCTCCAAGGTCGAGATCTGAGCACCCTGCTGTCATCACTGACACGCCTCCGCCAGGACACCTCGCTGGCAGCGGTCTCGGCAGGGTTTGTCGCCACGCTGGTGGGCTTCACCAGCACCATCGCGCTGATCTTCCACGCCGCCCAGTCACTGGGGGCCACGCCGGCACAGATCAGTTCCTGGGTATGGGCCCTGGGGATGGGCATGGGCCTGAGCACGCTGGGCCTGTCCTTGTGGGCGCGGACACCGATCCTGATCACCTGGTCCACCCCTGGCGCTGCCGTGATCGCAGCGGCAGCCAGTGGCATCAGCCTGCCTGAAGCCGTGGGCGCCTTCCTGGTCTGCGGTGTGCTGATGTGGCTGTCGGGCGTGACCCGGGTGTTTGAACGCATGATGGGGCGCATCCCTGTCTCGCTGGCGTCGGCCTTGCTGGCGGGCATCCTGGCCAAGTTCGCGCTGCTGGCGTTCTCGCACACCACGCTGCAACCCACGCTGGTGCTGACCATGTTCGGCGCTTATGTGGTGGGCCGCCGCTGGTGGACGCGCTATGCCGTGCTGGGCGTGCTGGTGGCCGGCACGGTGGTGGCCGGTCTGCAAGGCCAACTCAACACCCATGTGCTGCGCTGGCAACTGGCCACGCCCGTGCTGGTGGTGCCGCAATGGTCCTGGAACGCCATCATGAGCATGGGCCTGCCCTTGTTCATCGTGACCATGGCCTCGCAGGCGGTGCCGGGTGTATCCGCCATCCGGGCGGCGGGCTACCAACCCAGGGTGTCGCCACTCATGACCTGGTCGGGCGTGACCACCGTGCTGCTGGCACCCTTTGGCGGCTATGCCTTCAACCTGGCCGCGATCACGGCCGCCATCGTGCTCAGCCCGCACGCGCACAGCGATGCGCGCAAGCGCTACACCGCCGCCATCATGTCCGGGCTGTTCTACATCACCATGGGGCTGCTGGGCGGGGCCGTGGCCGGTGTGCTGGCCGCATTTCCACCAGCGCTGGTCATGGGCGTGGCGGGGCTGGCGCTGCTGGGCACCATTGGCGGCGGCCTGGCCACCGCCTTGCGCGGCGACCGCGACCGCGAACCCGCCCTGATCACCTTCCTCGTGACCTTGTCCGGCATGAGCCTGCTGGGCGTCAGCTCGGCCTTCTGGGGCCTGGTCGCCGGCATCATCGCCTTATTGGTGCAACACTGGCGGGCTCCCGCCCCCGACATCGCAGATTCGCCATGAACATCCTCTTCCTCGCCGACCCGCTGGACAGCTTCAAAACCTACAAGGACAGCACCTTCGCCATGATGCGCGAGGCCGCGCGCCGAGGCCACCAAATCTGGGCGTGTGAGCAGGACGACCTGGTCTGGCAACACGGTGGCAAAGTGCAAGCGTCGTCCCGCCAGATCGAGTTGACCGGCCACGCCGACCGGTGGTTCAAAGTGTTGGAGCAGAACACCGTGCTGCTGGCCGACATGGACGCCGTGGTGATGCGCAAAGACCCACCCTTCGACGCCGAATACCTGTACACCACGCACCTGCTGACCCAGGCCGAGCGCGAAGGCGCGCGCGTGTTCAACAGCCCCCATGCCCTGCGCGAGCACCCTGAAAAGCTGGCGATCCTGGAGTTTCCTCAGTTCACCGCGGCCACGCTGGTCACGCGCAACATCGACGCCGTGCGGGCCTTCCACGCCACGCACAAGGACATCATCCTCAAGCCCCTGGATGGCATGGGTGGCGCGGGCATCTTCCGCGTGCCCGCCGATGGCTTGAACCTGGGCAGCATCGCCGAAACGCTCACCCGTGATGGGACGCAAACCATCATGGTGCAAGCCTTCTTGCCCGCCATCGCCCAAGGCGACAAGCGCGTGCTGGTGATCGACGGCGAGCCCGTGCCCTTCGCATTGGCCCGCATCCCGCAAGGCGGCGAGGTGCGCGGCAACCTGGCGGCCGGGGGCAAGGGCGTGGCCCAGCCCTTGAGCGAGAGCGACTGGCACATCGCACGCACACTGGGCCCGATCCTGGCGGCGCGCGGCCTGCTGCTGGTGGGCCTGGACATCATCGGCGACAAGCTCACCGAGATCAACGTGACCAGCCCGACCTGCTTTCAGGAGATCACGCAGCAGGCGGGCTTTGACGTGGCCGCGCGCTTCATCGACGCGCTGGAGGCCAAGCTGCTCAGCGCTTGAGCGTCTCGTTGAGCAGGCCCAGTCGATTGGCCTGGAACACGGCTTCGCTGCGCGAGTGCACGGCCAGCTTGCCGTAGAGTTTCTTGATGTGGGTCTGCACGGTGTGCACGGTCACGCCCTGCAGGCGCGCGATTTCGGCATAGGCCAGCCCGCGCGCGATGTGCTGCAGCACTTCCTGCTCGCGCGGCGACAGGCTCACAGCGGCGGGCTCCGGCTCGGGCGTGGCGGGCCGCATGCGCAGCAGCAAGTGCCGCGCGATCATGGGCGAGATGGGCGAGGCCCCGCGCTTGACGGCCAGCAGGGTCTCGGCGATGTCGGCGGCCTCGTCGTCCTTGTGCACATAGCCCACGGCACCAGCCTCGATGCTGGCCACCACGTTGACCTCGTCACCGAACATGGACACCACCAGCATGTCGCACTGCGGCCAACGCGCATGCACTTCGCGCATCAGGGTCAGGCCACTGCCATCGGGCAAGCCCAGGTCCACCAGCAACAGGTCGGATTGATGCTTTGAAAACCACTGGCGGGCCGAGGCCAGCGTGACAAAAGAGGCCGCCACCGTCAGTTGCGGGTGCGCGTTGATGCACGACACCAGGAACTCGCAGGTCAGCGGATTGTCTTCAACCACCACCACCGTCAATCCGTTTTCACTGTCCTGGCTCATCAGGCCTCCTCATGGGCAAACTCAAACGCACCTCATAGCCGCCCTGAGGCGGACTCACGAACTCGATGCCCGCGCCAATCGTGCCAGCCCGGCTGCGCATGGTCTGCGAGCCATGGCCTTCGGATGGGCCAACCGCCCCTGACACACCCCGGCCATCATCATGCAGCACCAGCAACAAGTGATCGCCATGGTGCCGGGCCCGCAGCGTGATCTCTTGCGCGCCCGCGTGCTGCAGCACATTGGACATGGCCTCGAACAGGATGTACTGCAACTGGCGCAAGGCCGCTTGCGTGCCCGCAGGCCATTCGGGCAACTCATCCACATCCCAGCGCAAGGACAAGCCCGCCGCCTTGAAGCGGGGCGTCATGCGAAAGCGCAGGCTGGCCAGCAGGCCCACCACATCCCCGGGCGGCATGGACATCGCGTCGATGGACAGCTTCAACTGGTCCAGTGCCTCGCGCAAGATGCGCGTCACCATGCGCAGGTCCACCGCCTGTGGCGTGACGGGGTTGAGCTGGCGCAAGGCCGTGGTCAGGTGGGCGCCCACGCCATCGTGCATGTCACGCAGGATGCGGGCACGCTCGGCCGACACGGCCTGGGCTTGCTCCAGTGAGGACACGCGCTGAAAGCTGTCGCGCAGCTCGGCTTCGCGGCGCTGGATGCTGGCCACCAGGTCGTTGTTCAAGTGGGCCAGCGCGTGCCTGGAACGCGCGTGGTCGCCGGCCACGATGAAGGCCATGCAACCCACCATCACCGGGCCACCATAAGGCAGCATGTACACCGAATCCAGGGACAGCTGGTTCAACTGCAGCGCCACATCATGGGCCGCTGCCGGGATGGACACCAGGGAACCAAAGGCGAACAGGTTTCGGTCTGGGCGCCGGGTGCGGTAGGCATGCCACAAAGCCAGGGCAAAGCCCACCAGGGCCACCAGGTAGATGGCGAGGTAAGTCAGGCCCACCAACATTTGCGAGGGGATCAGCAACACCGCGATGGGATCCAGCACAGCGATGCCGGCGATGAGCCGTTCGGCCCAAACCCAGTTGCGCTCGGAAAAGCGCAGAAAGAACAGGCACATCGACAACTGCGCCCACACGATGCACAGAAAGCTGAGCGAATCCCAAACCGGCATGGGCAGAAATGGATCGGGCACGATGTTGGCCGACGAGCCCACGCCCCACAAGATCGCCGCCTGGCCGATGAAGCCAAACGCGCTCTGGCTGCGGTCTCGCATCCACAGCACCACCAGGAACAGGCCCATCATCACCAGCCCGACGTTCGCCGCATGCACGCCCATCACCTGCACCCACCAGCGCTGGTTGTACATGCGGGAGATGGTGCGCGCCGAACCGACCCACACGGGGGCCAGACCTGAGCGGCTGACGCTGTCGCCAGCGACCCGCACTTCGACCGCGTTGTCCCCGACCTTCCACAAGCTGGGCGGCACGGTGAACATCAAGGGGGTGTACCAGTTGGCCGTGAGCGGCGGCTCCATCGAGCCCACGACGCCCAACGACACCCCATTAACCCAGACCTCGGCGTTCATGCTCACTTTGGGCACATAAACAGCCCAGGTCTGCGGGGGCAATGCCGACAAGGGGGCATTCAGCCGGTACCACAGGCTGCCCGTCAGTTCGCGGTGCGTTTGCGACCAGCGGTGCGGCAACCTCACGCTCACCCAATTGTCCCGGTCGTCGGGGGGCGTGGCGCGTGGCGAGGCCAGCACCTCGGCATCCGTCAATTCCATCACATGGGATTCATGCGCCCAACGGTCCGCCGGAAAGTGCCACAACCACCAACCTGCGGCCAGCACCAGGGCACCCGCCAGCCCCCAGATGGTGGAAAACAGGCGGGCACGGTAACGAGGATCCAGGAGAAAAGGCGGCATGGCCGCACATTGTGCGGGCGCAGGCCTGACAATGCCGACTTCACGAACCTCAAGCACCCAAACGAATGGCCCTCCTGACCTTGAACAACGCCTGCCTGGCTTTTGGCCACGTGGCCCTGCTGGACCACACGGCGTTTGCCCTCGAACCCGGCGAACGGGTGGGCCTGATCGGGCGCAATGGCACGGGCAAGTCGTCCCTGTTGAAGATCATCGCCGGGATGGAAAAGCTCGACGACGGCGTGGTGCAATTTCAAAACGGCGTGCGCCTGGCCTACGTGGCCCAGGAACCCCAATTCGCCGACGGCATCAATGTGTTCGACGCCGTGAGCCTCGGCCTGGGCGACATCCGCGAACTGCGCGACCGCTTCGAAGCCCACCAAGACGGCGACGACCTCGATGCCCTGATGACGCAGATCGAAGCGCGCGACGGCTGGAACTGGGAGCAGCGCGTCGAGCAAACCTTGCAGCACCTGGCGCTGCCCGCCGACCTGGCCCTCAGCGCCCTGTCGGGCGGCATGAAGAAGCGCGTGGCCTTGGCGCAAGCACTGGTCGCATCCCCCGACGTGCTGCTGCTGGACGAGCCCACCAACCATTTGGACCTGAACGCCATCACCTGGCTGGAAGAGTTGCTGGTGGCCTTCAAGGGCAGCGTCCTGCTGATCAGCCACGACCGCGCTTTCCTGGACAACGTCTGCACCCGCATCATCGAGCTGGACCGGGGCATCCTGCGCTCCTACCTCGGCAACTTCGCGGCCTATGAAGGCCTGAAGGCTGGCCAGTTGGCCGACGAGGCCCTGGCCAACGCTCGCTTCGACAAGCTGTTGGCCCAAGAAGAAGTCTGGATCCGCAAAGGCGTTGAAGCCCGCCGCACCCGCAGCACCGCCCGCATCAAGCGCCTGGACGACCTGCGTGGCGCGCGCGCTTCACGCCGTGACACCATCGGCCGCGTCAAGCTGGAAGTCTCGCAAGGCGACCGGGGCGGCAAGATCGTGGCCGAGCTCGAAGAGGTCAACAAGCGCTACGGCGACCGCGACATCGTCAAGAACTTCACCGGCACCTTCTTGCGCGGTGACAAAGTCGGCCTGGTCGGCTCCAATGGCGCGGGCAAGACCACGCTGCTCAAGATCATCCTGGGCGAGCTGGCCGCTGACAGCGGCAAGGTCAAGATCGGCGCCAACATCAACGTCGCCTACTTCGACCAGATGCGCGACAACCTCGACCTGAACGCCACGCTGGCCGACTTCATCAGCCCCGGCAGCGAGTGGATCGAGATCAACGGCTCGCGCAAGCACGTGATGGGCTATTTGCAGGACTTTTTGTTCTCGCCCGCGCGGGCCAATTCGCCCGTGCGCACCCTCAGCGGCGGCGAGCGCAACCGCCTGCTGCTGGCGCGCCTGTTCGCCAAGCCATCGAATGTGCTGGTGCTGGACGAACCCACCAACGACCTGGACATCGACACGCTCGACCTGCTGGAAGACCTGCTGGCCGACTACCCCGGCACCGTCTTCTTGGTCAGCCATGATCGGCGCTTCCTGGACAACGTGGTCACCAGCACCGTGGTGTCCGAAGGCGGCGGCAGCTGGCGTGAATACGAAGGTGGCGTGCAGGATTGGTTGATCCAGTCACGCCGCGCAGAGGCACTGGCCAACGCCAATGCCAAGTCATCGGGCAACACGCCTCCTGCCGCTGCGCCAGCGCCCGCCGCCCCTGTGGTCGCGGCAGCACCAGCCGCCAAAGCCCGCAAGCTCAGCTACAAAGAGCAACGCGAGCTCGACGAGCTGCCCAAGCGCATCGCCGATCTCGAGACCGAGCAGGCGTCCTTGAACGCCCAACTCGCCGACCCGGACATCTACAAGAAGAACCCGCAAGGCCTGCCCGCCCTGCAGGAACGCGTCCAAGCCATCGACGAAGCACTGTTGACCCTGCTGGACCGCTGGGAGACCCTGGGCCCCAAGTAAGCAAGGCAAGGTGGGCCACCAGGTGCAGCAACACACCGTTCTGGCCAGTTGGGCCCGCGTGATCCGGCGAACACTGGACGCCAGCGGCTGTGACAGCGCGCGCCTGCTGCACGAGGCGGGCTTGAGCACCGAGATGCTCAACGACCCCAATGGCCGCTGTCCGGCCCAGGCCATGGCCAAGCTTTGGCGCCTGTCCGCGCAGGCCACGGGCGATGACGCGTTTGGCCTGAAGGTGGCGCGCCACGTCATGCCCACGTCCTTCCACGCCTTGTGGCAGGCGCAGTCGGCCAGCCAGACTTTGAAGGATGCCTTTGAGCGCGTGGCGCGGCACTTTCACGTCGTCACCGATGCCTGGAGCCTGGCTTTCACGCAGCACGGCGATGAGCACATGGTGCGCCTGCTGGCACCGGCCTCGGGCATCGCACCGGAGCCCGAGTCCATCGACGCGGCCGCAGCCCTGGTGGTCTACACCGCGCGCTCGCTGCTGGGCAACCGCAGCATCGCCCCGCTCAGGGTCGAATTGCAACGCGCTGCACCCGCTGCCGTGGCGACCTTCGACCGAACCTTCAGATGCCCTGTCAGCTTTGGGGCCACCCAGAACCTGATCGTGTGGCCGCAGGCTTTGATCGAAGCCAAGCTGGAAGGCGCCAACCCCGAACTGGCCCGCCACAGCGAGGCCTTACTGACCACCTACCTGGCCGGCATCCACAAGGACAACACCGTGGCGCAAGTGCGCGCCTGCCTGGCCGACCTGCTGCCACGCGGTGAGCCCTCGCAGGCGCAGGTGGCGCAGCAACTGAACTGCAGCGTGCGCACCTTGCAGCGCCGCCTCTCAAGCCAGGACACCAGCTTCACCGACCTGCTGGACCGCACCCGTCACGAGCTCGCCTTGTCGCACCTGGCCGACCCGGCCTGCTCGATCAGCGAAGTGGCCTACCTGCTGGGCTTTGCCGACACCAGCAATTTCACGCGGGCTTTCCGGCGCTGGACGGGACAGTCGCCGACCGAGCATCGGCGCGCCAGCGGTTCGCCCGGCTGAAGGTGCCCAGGTCATTGAAGCGCACGCCCACCTCGCGCATCACGCGGTGGGCCACCGGCGCGGTCATCTGCCGCACATAGAAAGGTTCTTTGACCACGAAATGATGGATGCCGTGGGTCGAGCCGAAGTTGCAGCAGAACAGCTGGAAGGGCCACATCCACACCGGCGTCAGCACCTGGCATTGCTGCAGCACATTGCCGTCTTCGATGTCACCGTAGTAATGCATGTTGCTGCTGACGAAGTGCAGGCAGAAGGTGCGCCACACATTGGGCGCGATCCACACCACCACCAGCGTGTCGAGCGCCGTGGCCCACGATGCGGTCACAGGGTGCCCCGCCAAGGCCAGCGCATGCACCGCCAGGAACACATACCAAAGCGCCCAGTGCAGCAGCCCCAGCGGAAAGTAAGCGGCCATGGTGCGCGTCAGCATGCGCACGCGCAGTTGGCGTGTTGGCGCGCGGTGCAGCCGCAACAGCACCGACAGCATGTTGTCGCCGGTCATCAAGAAGCGGCGCAAGCCCCAGCGCTCGCCATTGGTGATGGCGCGCTCTTCGATGTCACGCTCGGTGCCCGAATGCTTGTGGTGGTTGAAGTGGATCTCGCGGCGTATCCACGGGTTGATCGTGCTGGGCCGGGCCAGCCACACCAGCGCCATCATCAGGTGATGCGCCCAGGGCTTCTGCCGAAAATACATCCAGTGGATCAGGTCGTGCTCCAGCTCGTGCGTGAACGACGCGAAGAAGGCCACCATCAAGATCGTGACCCAGGCCGGCAAGGCATCTTGCACATACGCCGCCGCCGAGGCCAGCATGCCCGCCCACGACAGCACCAGGATGGCCACGCCGATGGCGTTCTGCTGCTTCAGGATGGGAAAGCGCTGGCGCAGTTGAGCGCCTTCTTGCGTCACGATGCGCTTGACGTATTCGGCCCGCTCGTGAGGCGATTGGCGGCTGATATCTGGGTTCGAAGACATGATCGGTTCACGGGCCAGCAGCCCAACTGTGACAAACCGCACGACTTTAGAAGCCAGCCGCTTTCACCGCCTGTCTTTGAACGCCAGACTGTTGGCCCAGGGCGCCACCCTGATGAGCTCTTAAGCCGCCACGGACAACAAAGTCTTGCCGGCCAAGCCCGGCGTGGCCACGGCCGGGAACAAATGCGTGCACGTCGCTTCTGGATCGTCACTGTTCAGCACTGGTTCCAGCAAGGCCGCCAGGCGGCGAGTGTCCGCGCGCAGCACCCGCTGCTTGACCGAGGCGATCTGAGAAGGGTGCATCGAAAAACTGCGCAAGCCCATGGCCAGCAGCAACTCGGTGAAGATGGGGTCGCCCGCCATTTCGCCGCACACGCTCACGCCGCGTCCTGCCGCGCGCGCTTGCCGGATGGTGGTCGACACCAGTTGCAGCACCGCCGGGTGCCACGGGTCGTACAAGTGCGCCACGGCCTCGTCGGCCCGGTCAATCGCCAGGGTGTACTGGATCAAATCGTTGGTGCCGATCGACACGAAATCAAAGTGCCGCAGGAACACAGGCAAGGTCAGCGCGGCCGCCGGCACCTCGATCATGGCGCCCAGCTCGACCGTGCCAAAAGGCTTGCCCGATTCGGTCAGCTGGCGCTGCACGTGCGCGATGTTTTCCAGCGTCTGGCGGATCTCGTGCAGGCTGGCCAGCATCGGGATCAAGACCTTGACCGGCCCGTGGTACGCCGCCCGCAACAAGGCGCGCAATTGGCGCCTGAACATGCTGGGCTCGGACAGGCTCCAGCGGATGGCCCGCAGGCCCAGCGCCGGGTTCAACACCGACTCGTGGCGCAACTCGTTGGGCGAGAGGCCGTCCAAAGGCTTGTCGGCGCCGATGTCCACCGTGCGGATCGTCACCGGCAGGCCCTTCATGGCATCGACCGCCGCGCGGTAGGCCATGTACTGCTCTTCTTCGTCGGGCAGGTTGTCGATGCCGCGGTTCATGAATAAAAATTCACTGCGGAACAGGCCCACGCCCACGGCGCCAGCCTCCAGCGCGGCCGCGCCGTCTTCGGGCATCTCGATGTTGGCCAGCAGCTCAACGCGCTCACCATCCAGCGTGACCGCCGGGGTGTGGCGCAGGCGGGCCAGGCGGCCACGTTCCAGCTCGCTCTGGCGCTGCCTGAAGCGGTACTCTTCCAGCACGATCGGCGAAGGGTCCACGATCACCAGGCCGGCATCGCCGTCGATGATGATGCAATCGTCTTGCCGGATCAGGTGGCTGGCCTGGCGGGCGCCCACCACGGCCGGGATGTCCATGCTGCGCGCCACGATGGCCGTGTGCGAGGTCTTGCCGCCCACATCGGTCACGAAGCCCTTGAACACGCTGCGCTTGAAGCTGAGCATGTCGGCCGGGGCAATGTCGCTGGCCACCAGCACCAGGGGCTCGTCACCGCCAAAATCTTTGGCGCTGGTCACCACCGACGGTGCGCCGCGCCCCAGGGTGCGCAAAATGCGTTCAACCACCTGCTCCAGGTCGGCCTTGCGCTCGCGCAGGTAGGCGTCTTCCATTTCGTCGAACTGGCGCGCCAGCACTTCCAGCTGGGCTGACAGGGCCCATTCGGCGTTGTAGTGGCGCGAAGTGATCCAGTCGGCCGTGGCCCCGATCAGGGCCTCGTCCTGCAGCAGCATCTGGTGCACGTCCAGCAGCGCGGCGAGCTCGGACGGTGCATCAGGCGGCAAATCGCGCTTGAGCACCTCGAATTCGTGCGCGACCACATCGCGGGCATCCAGCAGGCGCGAGATTTCCTCGTTGACCAGGTCAGGGTCGACGAAATGGTGGGGCACGTCCACGCGGCTGGAGGCGACCAGCACCGCCCGGCCAATGGCCACGCCTCTTGAGACAGGCAAACCGAATATCTGGATGCTCATGGTCTTCGATGCTAACAGCGCTGAACCGGCCGCAGCGTGAGGATTTACAAGGATGCGGCCCCTCGTCACCGTTCTGTCATGCGAGATTCACGCCAGCGTCACGCCCTCCGCCAACACTCGGCCCCGTCACACGTTCATTGAACCCACTGAAGGAGCCGACCATGAGGGATTTGCCGCTGCCCACGCTGCCCATTGCCGACTTGCGTCCCAACTTTTCGGCCGAATCGCGCGCCGCCCGGAGGTCACTTCACCCAAGCTCACACGCACTTGAAGTCGTTTGGGCACGCACTGAAGAAGATGTTCTCGCGGCGCAGCGCCTGAGGTATCAAGTCTTTGCCGAGGAAATGGGCGCCAAATTGCGCGTGCCCGCCGGCAGCCCCGCCGGCCACGACATCGACCTGTTCGACCCCTACTGCGAGCACCTGCTGGTGCGCCTGGCCGGGCCGGGGCCAGACACCGGCATGGTCATCGGCACCTACCGAGTCTTGACGCCGGACTCGGCCAAACGCGTGGGCGGCTTGTACAGCGAGACCGAGTTCGACCTGATCCGCCTGCGCCCCCTGCGCGCCAAGATGGTGGAGTTGGGCCGCTCCTGCGTGCACCCGGACCACCGCCACGGCGGCGCCATCCTGGCGCTGTGGGGCGCCCTGGCCGAATTCATGGTGCGCAATGACCTGGACACCATGATCGGCTGCGCCAGCATCAGCATGCGCGACGGTGGCCACATGGCGGCCAGCTTGTGGAACAAGCTGCGCCACACGCACCTGGCCCCGATCGAGCTGCAAGTGCGCCCGCGCCTGCCCCTGCCGGTCGATGAGCTGGACCACCACCTGAACGTCGAGGCCCCCGCGCTGATCAAAGGCTACCTGCGTTGCGGCGCCAAAGTGCTGGGCGCCCCGGCCTGGGATCCGGATTTCAACACCGCCGACCTGCCCATGCTGATGCGCATTGGCGACCTGCCCAGCCGCTACCGCCGCCACTTCCTGGGAGACTGAGCCCAGGATCCGGGGGCAAACGCGCATAGACTGCGCGCCATGACTTCGCCTTCCCCCTCTCAAGCCACCCCGCTCAGCCTGCCTTTGTGGCAATTGCTGGCGGGCTGCGCCGACGCCGTCACCGCCGTGAGCGACGGCCAATCCCTCACCGAAGCCCTCACCGCCTGCCGCCCGGCCGAACGTCCCGGTGTCCAGGCCTTGTCCTTCACGGTCTTGCGCCGCATTGGCCGCGCCCAGGCCTTGCGCCAGGCCCTGGTCCCCAAGAAGCCCGCCCCCTGGGTCGACAGCCTGATCATCTCCGCCCTGGCCCTGGCCTGCGGCACCGAGTACGACGAGCACACCCTGGTTGACCAGGCCGTGACCGCCGCCAAGCGCAAGGCCGAGCGCGCCTCCGGCCTGGTCAACGCCGTGCTGCGCCGTTTTCTGCGCGAACGCGATGCCCTGATGGCCGCCACCGACCGCGACCTCATGGCCCGCTACAACCATCCCGAGTGGTGGATAGCCCGCCTGCGCAAGGACTGGCCTGACCACTGGGAAGCGCTGCTCAACGTCAACCAGGTCCAGCCCCCCATGACCTTGCGCGTCAACGCTCGCAAGACCACCGCCAGCGCCTACCTGCAACGCCTGCAAGAGGTGGGCATCCAGGGCCATCTGCTGCCCGACGAGGCCCACGCGCCCGACGCCATCGTGCTGGAAGCCGCCGTGCCGGTGAGCCGCCTGCCCGGCTTCGAGCAAGGCGAGGTGTCGGTGCAAGACGCCAGCGCCCAACTGGCCGCCACCTTGCTGCTGGCCCCCATCGACGGCCAGACCTTGGCCCAAGGCGCCCGCGTGCTCGACGCCTGCGCCGCCCCCGGTGGCAAGACCGCCCACCTGTTGGAACTGGCCGACCTGAACGTCACCGCCGTCGATGCCGACCCAGAGCGCCTCAAGCGCGTCACCGACACCTTGAACCGCCTGGGACTGCAAGCCCACACCGTGGCCGCCGACGCCAGCCAGCCCGACACCTGGTGGGACGGCCACTTCTTCGACGCCATCCTGCTGGACGCGCCCTGCAGCGCCTCCGGCATCGTGCGCCGCCACCCCGACGTGCGCTGGCTGCGCCGCGACAGCGACATCGCCAACCTGGCCCGCACCCAGGACGCCATGCTCACCGCCCTGTGGCCCAAGCTCAAGCCCGGCGGCCGTCTGCTGTACTGCACCTGCTCCGTCTTCAAACAAGAAGGCCAGGCCCGGATCGACGCATTTTTGCAACGAACCCCGAGCGCCCAGGCCCTGCCGTCCCCCGGCCACCTGCTCCCTGTGGTCGAATATCCCGACGACCCTGCCCTGGCCGACCCGGCCCTGCTGCAGGACATGGGCGACGGTTTCTTCTACGCCCTGCTGATCAAAACCCCCTAGGTGCTCGATGCCCCTGTTGCGCCGCCGAGACCTGCTGCAACGCAGTGCCTCTGCACTGCTGACCGCCGCTCTGACACTGACAGGGCTGCCTTCGCTCGCCCAAGCCCAAACCAGCAGTGGCGGCCACCCCGGCATTGAACTGACGCAACTGTCCACCGAGCGCGGCGACGATGGCCTGCTGCTGAGCTACACCGTCCGCCTTGAACTCTCCAAAGACGTTGAAGACGCGCTCTACAAAGGCGTGGCCGTGGTCTTCGTGGCCGAAGCCGAGTTGTTCAAAAGCCGCTGGTACTGGTACGACAAGCCCAAGGTTCGAATCGTGCGCCGCTGGCGCCTGGCCTACCAACCACTCACGCGCCATTGGCGCCTGAGCTTTGACGGCCTCAGCCGCTCCTACAACAGCCTGAACGAAGCCCTGGGCGTCATGCGCCGATCGTCGCAATGGCGCATCTCCGACAACGTCTCGGGCGAAGACGACCACTACGTCGTCTTCAGCTTCCGCCTGGACACCGACGAGTTGCCACGCCCCATGCAGATCGGACTGGGTGGCCAGAACGACTGGAACCTGGCCGTGCAGCGCCGCATCGCCGTCACGCAGGGCCGCTGACGCCACCATGAGCTCGATCAAAGCCAACCGCTGGGCCTGGCTCGTCTCTGCCCTGGCCATGATCGGGGCCGGTCTCGTGCTGGCCTTCATGCTTGTGTTCGCCACGCAAAACGGCGAACGCTACGAACGGCACTTCGAATGGCTGTTCGTCGCCAACATCGCCATCGCCTCCTTGCTGGTGCTGGTGATCCTGCTGGCCCTGGTCCGGCTGGCCGTGCGGCTGCGGCGCCGCAAGTTCGGCAGCCGCCTGCTGCTCAAGCTGGCCGGCATCTTCGCCGTGGTCGGCGTGATCCCCGGCCTGCTGATCTACACCGTGTCCTACCAGTTCGTCTCGCGCAGCATCGAGACCTGGTTCGACGTGCGCGTCGAAAGCGCGCTGGAAGCCGGCCTCAACCTGGGCCGCAGCACCATCGACACCCTGGGGCAAGACCTGGGCAACAAGACGCGCCTGGCGGCCGAACGCTTGAGCGGCTCGCCCAACGCCGGCGTCGAAACCTCGTTCACACCTGGCGTGCTCGACCTGGAACGCGTGCGCGAACAACTCGGCGCGCAATCCGTGGCCCTGATCAGCGAGACCGGGCAATTGCAGATCGGCGCAGGCAGCGAGAGCCTGCCCCTCATGTCGGCCGAACGCGTGCCTTTGAGCATGCGGCAGGATGCCCGCAACAAAGGCGTCGTCAGCCTCATCGAAGGCCTGGAAGAAAAAGGCGACCCCGCGGCATCCCCACCGATCAACAGCGTGAACAACGACGCCCGCATCGTCGCGCTGGCCTGGATGCCTGACCGCAGCTTCAGCCTGCAAAGCAAAGGCCACTACCTGATGGTCACGCAAAAGCTGCGCGCCGACCTGGTCAAAAACGCGCTGGATGTGCAGAACGCCTACCGCGAATACCAGCAACGCTCGCTGGGCCGCGAAGGCCTGCGGCGCATGTACATCGGCACCTTGACCCTGGCCCTGATCCTGGCTGTGTTCGGCGCCTTCTTGCTGGCCGCGATCCTGGGCCAACAACTGGCCCACCCCTTGCTGCTGCTGGCCGAAGGCGTGGACAAGGTGGCCAAGGGCGACCTCAGCCCCAAAGCCATTTTCGCCAGCCACGATGAGCTCGGCGGCCTGACGCGCTCCTTCGCCGCGATGACGCAGCAGTTGTCCGACGCCCGCATCCTGGCCCAACGCAGCGTGGCCGAGCTCGACAGCGCCCGTGGCCACTTGCAAACCATCCTGGACAACCTCACCGCCGGCGTCATCGTGTTCGACGAACACGGCAACATCGACACCGTCAACCCTGGCGCCACGCGCATCCTGCGCTTGCCCTTGTCGGCCTACCGAGGCCGCCCCCTGTCCGACGTGCCCGGCCTGGAGACCTTCGCCGCAGCCCTGAACGAACGCTTCGAGCTCTACGCCAGCGACCCCACGCCCGGAGAGCGTCAGCAATGGCAAGAATCGTATGAGTTGCAACTGAACCCACAGCACGAAGCGCAGACCCTGTTGGTGCGCGGCGCCGACCTGCCGCCCGATGCCAACCTCATCGTGTTCGACGACATCACCGAGGTCGTCTCGGCCCAGCGCGCCGAAGCCTGGGCCGAGGTGGCGCGGCGCGTGGCCCACGAAATCAAGAACCCGCTCACGCCCATCCAGCTGTCGGCCGAACGCCTTCAGCTCAAGCTGGAAGACAAGCTCGACGAACCCGGACGCTCGCTGCTGAACCGCTCCGTCAACACCATCGTCACGCAGGTGCAAGCCCTCAAAACATTGATCAACGAGTTCCGCGACTACGCCCGCCTGCCCACCGCCAAGCTCGTGCCGCTGGACCTGAACGCCCTGATCACCGACGTGCTGGCCCTGTACGGCCACGCCATCGACCAGGGCTTGCTCGTCACTGAACTGGCGCCGGAGTTGCCCGCCATACTTGGTGATGCGACCTTGCTGAGGCAGGTGGTGCACAACCTGGTGCAGAACGCTTTGGACGTCGTCAACGACCATCCACCCACCGATCAACCCGCCCAAGTCATGGTGCGCACCGACATGCCGCGCCACCCCGATGGCAGCGTTCGCGCGGTCAGGCTCGCCGTGCGCGACAATGGGCCTGGCTTTTCAGACAAAATACTCAAGCGGGCTTTCGAGCCCTACGTCACCACCAAAGCAAAAGGAACAGGCCTCGGCTTGGCCGTCGTCAAGAAAATCGCCGATGAACACCATGCCCTGGTGCGCATCCGAAACCTTGAAAACCCCGTCACAATGACCGCACCCCCAGGCAAGTCCCCGGAAGAAGTCGTTTGGAGAGGCGCTCAAGTTTCGTTATCATTTTCAAAGCTGTCATCCACATTACCTCTGGCTGGTACACACTAGTCGTGTTCCGACTACCGAGGACATTAAATTCATGGCCACCATTCTTGTAGTTGACGACGAACTGGGCATCCGTGCCCTGCTCTCAGAAATCCTCACCGACGAAGGTCATTCCGTCGAAGTCGCTGAAAACGCAGCGCAAGCTCGCACCATGCGAGAGTCCTGCAAGCCAGACCTGGTCTTGCTCGACATCTGGATGCCCGATGTAGACGGCGTCACGCTGCTCAAGGAATGGTCCGCCAACGGGCAGCTCACGATGCCCGTGATCATGATGTCCGGCCACGGCACCATCGATACCGCGGTTGAGGCCACCAAGTTCGGCGCACAAGCCTTCCTTGAAAAACCGGTGACCATGCAAAAGCTGCTGCGCGCCGTTGAGCAAGGCCTCACCAAGCCCGCGCCACGAGCCACCCACTCGTCGGCCCCGGTGCACCTGGCCACGGTCACGCCCATCACGGCGGCGCCCTCGTACAGCAGCATGATGCAACCCAGCCTGGCGGCGGTGCGCATCGAAACGCACCACCCTGTCGAGAACAACCACCACCATGCGCCGGCCAACCACTGCTTTGCAGCACATCAAGCGCTGTCGCACGAGCAAAGCTTCGAGCTGGACCGCCCACTGCGCGAAGCGCGTGATGACTTCGAGCGCGCCTACTTCGAGTTCCACCTGGCCCGCGAAGGCGGCAGCATGACCCGCGTGGCCGAGAAGACTGGCCTGGAGCGCACCCACCTGTACCGCAAGCTCAAACAATTGGGCGTGGACCTGAGTCGCAACAAGAAAGCGGCTGCAAACTGATGTATACTTTTGGTCTTCGCTGATGAAGCGAATGAAGTCAAAAAGGCCAAGTAGCTCAGTCGGTAGAGCAGCGGATTGAAAATCCGCGTGTCGGTGGTTCGATTCCGCCCTTGGCCACCAGTATTCATGCGGCCCCGCAAGGTTTTTGACCTCGCGGGGCCGTTCTACATTTCGGGCCTCTGTTCTACAAAACAGCCGGTCTTGATGGCGCGGCCACCTCCCCAATCC
>Ga0209841_1000012_pt1 | contig 41418 bp, 64 predicted proteins | sample GWRWT4_30Apr14_FD_187185 | JGI IMG/M metagenome (GOLD analysis project Ga0209841, IMG submission 187185) | Sand microcosm microbial communities from a hyporheic zone in Columbia River, Washington, USA - GW-RW T4_30-Apr-14 (SPAdes) (version 2) | ecosystem: Engineered > Artificial ecosystem > Sand...
CCATATATACATGCAATACTCTTTCCTATTTATTATTATTATTATTATTAAAGAAATAGATAAAGAGATAAAGATCAGTAACTTAGCTTACCGAATGTTTACCCTTTAAGCACTTCTAAGGCACTTCTACTGTGTCTAATGTGGCGAGTCGGTAAATTTTAGAGCGATTGAAACGATATTGTACGAAACGCGCTCAAAAAAAGACGTTTTTCGCCACGTTATGTTAAATAGTATTTTCCTCGAGCGATTGGAAAACGCTCCAGCGCTCTACGAAACGCTCCGAGCGTCATTCCTCCTGTGTTGGACGTTCGGCGAGAAGGGCGCGCACCCGCTCCTCACCCTCGATCCGTAGGCGTCCGATCGTCGAGTCAATCACCGCTTTTCGCGTAAGGCACCCACGCCACGACAGGCGCGCGTGGGTGCGGCGCTCCGTTACGCTCCATTCGCCGCGCTTCCCGCCATGCGTGCGGTGTACCAATACTTCGAGTGGTGCGAGCCATCCAGGGATGGCGAGCATCATTACAGTAGCGGGCACAGTGGCACGCGTGTCGTCCCTCAGTACGACGGTCGCGAGTATCTTCATGTTTATTTACTCCTCATATGGCTCGGCGGTATTGCCTTGCTCTATGTCAATCAAGATACACGCATTGCGTGAGTCTGTCAACATATATCGTACATATCACACTATATAAGAGCGTCACACGGTGCGTTCGGTGCGTTCGGTGCGTTCGGTGCGTACGCTTCGACGGGGGGGGGGAAGGTATGGAGCGATCGGCGGTTATTTGGGGGTACACCCCTCCATACGAAAAAAGTGAAAAATCGTGGAGCGTGGAGCGCTGTGGAAAAAAAGTGAAAAAAAAACCCCCTCTTGCCATACCCCTACCAAACGTGTATTGTTGTGTCATGCTCCCCACCACCTCCGTTCACGGTACGGCACTCAGCCGAAAAGTTCTAACCACCCTCATCGACCTGAGCGGGGAAGACACTGTGCTTGACTTGGTGCTTGAGATGAGCGCCAACCGTGGCGGGCTGCGGAAGATCGCCGAAACGCTCGGTGTGAGCTACGTGGTGCTGTTCGAGTGGCTGGACGCTGAACCCTCCCGGATGTCGGCGTACCGTAGCGGCCTACGCGCTCGCGCCGATACCCTTGTGCATGACAGCCTGGACGAAGCGGAGAAGCCAGAGGGATCGAAGTTCAAGGCGGAGCACTTGTTGAAGGTGGCGGGAAAGTGGGACGCGGGGACTTACGGCGACGTGAAGCAGAAGGGATTTGAGGGCGGGGTAAGTTTCACCATAGTGATCGGCTCGACACACCCCGAACTAGAACGTCCTGTGCTGGGACATACGTGAACACGGGGGTCACATACGACCTGACGCCGTGGCAGCGGGAGGTGTACCAGGCAGACGTACGGTTTAAGGTCATCGTGGCGGGGAGACGTTGCGGTAAAACGCGGTTATCCGCCATTAAGCTGATAACGAAAGGGATGGAGTGCCCCTCGACCGACGCGAGGGTAATATACATCGCACCCACCCAGGGAATGGCGTATGACCTGATGTGGGATTTGGTCACTGACCTGGCGAGGCCCTTGATGGCGTCCGCGCACGTCAACGACGGCGACATCACGTTGAAGAACGGAGTTAAGCTGCAAATTCGGGGGGCGGACAAACCCGACCGGCTGCGCGGCAAGAAATTATTCTACGCTGTGCTTGACGAGATGAAGGACATCAAGCGGGGGACGTGGGAGAGCATCGTCAGCCCCTCGCTGGCCGACATGAAGGGGGGCGCGCTGTTCATAGGGACGCCGCATCCTGAAGCGGAAGAGTTCCGGGCGCTCGATGACCTCGGGCGGCCAGACAGTGACACCCACCTGCCGGGGTGGCGGTCGTGGCACCTGACGACATACGATAACCCGTACATCGACCGTGACGAGATCGAGACGGCGAAGAGAACGCTGAGTTACGCCCAGTTCCAGCGCGAGTTCATGGCGTCGTGGGATACCGCCGGGTCGAATCTGCTGCGGCTGGAGTGGTTCAAGACCCGCCCCGCTCCTCCAGGACGGGAGTACTCGACGTACATCGCGATTGACCCGGCGGGGTACACGGCGGTCGAGGCGGGGACGAAGAAGAGTCACCTTGATTACTTTGCAATCTGCGTCGTGCGGGTCTATGATGACGGTACGTGGTGGGTTCAGAAGATAGATTACGGTCGATGGGACGTGCGAGAGGCCGCAGTCCGCGTACTGATGGCGATACGGTCACACAAACCCGTGTCCATCGGGATCGAACGGGGGCCGTTGATGCGGGCACTCCTCCCGTATCTTGAAGACCTCATGCGGAAGAATGGAGTGTACGCGCACATAAACGCCATCCCCATCGGCAATTCCTCGAAAGAGGATCGGATCGTATATGCGTTGCAAGGACTACTGGAACACGGTAGGATAGCGTTTAACCCGGATGAAAACTGGGATGAGCTGCGGCGCGAAATGATCGCGTTCCCCTCAAAGCGCGTCCACGACGATTTGTTGGACGCGATGAGTATGATCTCGCACCTACAGAAGACGAGTTACCATCGGTTCTCCGATACCCCTCAAGGGGCGTGGGAACCGATGGATGAGATGAGCGGCATTTAGAGGAGCAGGCGATGATTGTTCATGACGAAACAGACGCGGAGATCATCGACATTCTGGCGCCCGATGCGAAGAAATACTACGAGCCGACCGAAAACGACCGCGACCTGCTTAAGTTCGTTGTCGACCACACTGACCGATGGCGCGACTACCGTGACCAGAACTATGCCGACGACTGGCGTAAGTACGAACGTAACTTCCGGGGGAAATGGGATGGTTCAGATAAGACCAGGGGGTCGGAACGCTCGAAAATCGTCTCCCCCGCGACCCAGCAGGCCATAGAGACGCGCCATGCGGAGATCATGGAGGCGATCTTCGGCCAGGGCGAGTATTTTGACATAGCGGATGATCTCCAAGACGCCACCGGGACGAAACTCGACGTTGAAAAGCTAAAAAATCAACTGAAAGAAGACTTCGCCCAAGATAAAATCCGTAAGTCCATCGAGAGCATTTCACTACTGGCCGAGATATACGGGACGGGCATTGGCGAGATCACCGTCTCGACACAGAAGCAGTACACCCCGATGCAGTTCCCCGTGGCGGGCCAGATGGCGGCATACGGCGTGGGGGAAAAAGAACGTGTGTCTATCAAGATCACCCCCGTTAATCCGAACAACTTCCTTTTTGACCCGAACGGCACCTCAATAGACGACTGCATGGGTGTCGCCATCGAGAAGTACCTCTCGATCCACAAAATCCGGGAAGGCATAAGCGGAGAGATGTACCGAGACATCGAAATCTCGACGCTCTACAAAGACGACTCCCTCGAAGCGACGCAGGAGACATCGAACTACCGCGACGACAAGGTGATGCTGTTGACGTACTACGGCCTCGTCCCAGGACATCTGCTGCGTGAGTCCCCCCGCGCGGACGACACCGAAGACTACGAAGGGATGGTCGAAGCGATTATCATCGTGGCGAACGGAGCTGCGATCCTCAAGGCCGAAAAATCACCCTACATGATGGCCGACCGGCCAGTGGTATGCTACCAGGCAGATACCGTCCCGAACCGCCTGCTGGGACGTGGGACGGCGGAGAAGTCGCTCAACATGCAGGCCGCTATCGACGGGTCTATCCGCTCCCACCTCGACTGTCTGGCGCTCATGGTGCCCATGATGGGGATTGACGCCGCGCGCGTGCCGAGGGGGTTCAACTTCGAGATACAGCCCGGCAAGAACATCATGGTTAACGGCCCGGCGGCGGAAATCCTGACGCCGATGAAGTTTGGTGTGCATGACGGCGCGCAGATGGAGACCAGCAAGGAATTTGAACGGATGCTGCTGATGGCGACCGGGACGATGGATTCGGGCGGGCAGGTGTCGGCGGTGTCACGGGACGGGAACATGGACATGGCGACCGCCACCATGATAAAGAAGTACAAGCGCACCCTCGTGAACTTTCAGGAAGAGTTCCTGATCCCGTTCATCTACAAGGCGGCGTGGCGGTACATGCAGTTCGACCCCGAACGATACCCGGCGCTGGATGTGAAGTTCATACCGACCGCGACCCTGGGTATCGTCGCGCGGGAGTATGAGCAGAAGCAACTGGCGTTCCTGATTCAGACATTGGGCGCGAACTCCCCCTTGACCCCCGTGTTGATGCAGGGCGTTATCGAGAACTCCTCGCTGCACAATAAGGAACAGATGTTGGAACAGATGAAACAGCAGTCGCAACCTAACCCGCAAGCCGACCAGATGCAGCAACAGGCCGTGATGCTGGATATGGCCCAGAAGCAGGCTGACGTGCAGAAAACCCAAGCCGAAGCGCAGAAAATAGTGGTCGACACGCAGATGGCGCCCGATTTGGCGAAAGCGAAACTGGTTGCCGCACTGAGTACGAATCTCGACGATGACCAGGAAGGCCGAGACTTTGAGCGCCGGGCGAGAATAGCCGATCTGATGCTCAAGGAAAAAGACATCGACAGCAACGAGGCGATTGCCCGGTTGCAGATGGAGAAGAACGGAGCCAGCGCGGCGCCAGAGGCCAGCGTATCGCCCGTGGCGGCGCCAGAGGCCAGCGAGCCACCCGTGAAGCCTCCGAAGCCGCCCATGCGGATCGTAACGCCGTCAGGCGAGGAATATGTTGTTGAACGTGACGGTAACGTCGTAAGATTATCAAAAGCAGGAGTAAACTAAAATGGCAAACGCGATATATGACTTATTTAAACAGGAACTGATGAAGGGCACGGCTAACAACCTGCTCAATTCAGCGGAAGGCGCGACGGGCGTATTCTGTGCGCTCGTTGACACCGGGGCGTACACTTTCAGCCAGGCGCACCAGTTCTACTCTTCCCTATCGGGGATCGTGGGCACCGATCAGGAAATTCTGACGAAGACGCAAGCGACAGGCGTGTTCGACGGAACCGATCTGACTTATACCGCCGTGACGGGCAACAGCGTTGAAGCGTTGGTGCTGTACCGGAAGAACGCCGGGGCGAATACCACCTGGCCGTTAATCGCGTTCATTGATACCGGTGTGACGAACCTACCAGTAACACCGAACGGCGGGAACATCACGATTACGTGGAATGCGTCTGGAATACTTAAACTGTAAGGAGTGCATCATGTCACTAACACTCGCCCAGAGTCTTTTAATTAAAAACGCGATTAACGCCGATCCAGTGCTTAACGCTTTCCCGAACACTGGAGATGGGGTTTACGCAATTGCGAGGCTCCTAGAAAAGGATGCCGTCCCGGTTTTCACCGTCTGGAAGTCTGGGGTACCAATTGGCTCCATCAGGAAAGCGTTTAATTCCTCCGAGATGGGGGGCCTCACCACCGCCAACACAAACCGCTTGATGGCCTTGGCGCACTACTTATTGGATGGCGTCAATCCTTCGCAGGCATCTAATCGCGCTTTCTTCGATGACATTTTCAGCGGCGCGGGTGGCACTCTAACGCGCGCCTCATTGGCAGTTTTGTGGAAGCGTCCAGCCACATACATCGAAAAGATATTAGCATCCAGCGCGATAGGTACTGACGCCGCGCCAGCTACTCTACTTTATGAGGGCGGAATCACGCACGACGAAGTATACATTGCGAGGAATTTGCCATGATCACCTACGGCGCGGTACAATCCCTGACTTTTGACGTGTCCAGCCTTGCCACGTCGAGTACATTTCTCGTTGGCGTCGAGAGTAACGAAATCGACAACACAACCACGCGATGGGATGACATCGAAATCTCATGTGACGGCATCTTATGTAATGCGACCACCGGCTCAGTAATAGGCCAGCAGATCCAGTTGTATTTGTGGGGTTCGGACGTATCTCTTGCGACCACTCCAATAGACACGCTTGATGGCGTGGCAAGCGCTGAGACGTTGACGCATGACGCCGTGAGGCAGGCGCTGAGATGGGTAGCTTCGCCTGCCGCTACCGCTGTCACTGCCGGTCTTAAATACCCCATTTTGCCATTTTGTGTCGCCAGCCAGTTTTACGGAAATGTACCGGCGTTCTGCGGCCTGTACCTTGCGCACAACCACGCAGCGGCTTTAGCAGCGGCACAGTCGGCCATTTGGAGTTGGCGTGGGATAAAGTACACCGCGACCTAAAATGTCATTTAAGCGCCGCATCCAGTGGAATAGACAACCGCAATACCCTGTTGCGATTGATCGGAGTAATCCGTTTGGCGTTGTTTCTGCGTTTACGCCGATCAATCAAGCAGGCCTGACTGCCATTGCATCGCCTACAGATATTGTTTCACCCATTGGCCGCGAAAAGAGATTCGCAAGTAATAACTCGTCGCTGTACAGGGCAGCGACCGCGCAGGAAAAAACGCCTGCCGCATCAATTTTGTGGCTTGGTGAACTCTTAGGAACGGCTACCATTGCGGCGTCCATTGGCGGGACAACTTACGACGCCGCAAATACCGCTCCATATGTTGGCATGGCACTAAAGAGAAATACAGCCGGTAATGACAACATATTTTTAACGCATAACAACACCACAACATTTAATAATTTAGCTACCGCGGGCATATCCTATACATCAGGGCTGTACTTAATAATCGGCACTGCGGAAAGCGGCAGCCAAAAGCTCTATGTAAAAAACTTATCCACGGGAGTTGTTGAAAAAGTAACTGCCTCGGTGGCGGGGGTCATATCGTACACGGCAACATCTAGGGTTGAGGTTGGAGATAGCCTTAATGCGCGCAACCCAGCCGCAGCGTGCGCATTACAGGCGTTAGCCGGGAGGGCGTGGACAGAGACTGAAGTATATGAATTACTAAAAAACCCCTGGCAAATCTTCCCGCCACTCGAGCGCAATATATATGTGGAGGCTAGTGGGGCGAGTGACGTAACACTCTCTCCCAACCTGTTCACCGACGCTGACACATTCTACGCGGCGACCGTCACCCCTGGCGCGTTAACGCTCTCTCCATCACTATTTACAGACGCCGACACGTTCTATGCGGCGACGCTTGCGGCGAGCATCGCGCTCGCGCCTGCGCTATTCACCGACGCAGATGCGTTTTACGCCCACACCGTTGCCGCAGGGGGAGTCACGCTTGCACCGGCGCTGTTTACAGACGCCGACACGTTCTACGCCGCCGTGGTGTCCGCTGACGGCGCGTTCCAGACGCTTACCGCCGATCTATTTACCGATCCAGATACGTTCTACGCCGCATCGTTACAGTCGAGCATCACGCTCACCCCGGCGTTATTTACCGACGCAGACACGTTCTACGCAGCGACCCTCGCGGCGAGCATCACGCTCGCGCCGTCCCTATTCGTGGACGCGGACACGTTCTACGCGCACACGGTCACGGTAGGGGCAGTCACGCTTACCCCCGCACTGTTTACCGATCCTGACACGTTTTACGCCCACGCGGTATCTGCGGCATCCCTACAGACGCTCACAGCTAGCCTATTCACCGACCCAGATGTATTCTATGGTGCGTCCATTTCTTCGGGTCGGCAGGGCGGCGGGTGGGAGACATATGTCGCTCCGAGAACCCGCAAAGCCCAGAAGGCGCTCGGACGGTACAAAAAAGAGTATTTTGAACTCCCCTACACTGAGATCGTCGGTAGAAGAGAGGAGGTCGAGTCCAAGGTCACGCTGATCCAGGATGAGATGTACGCCACCCCCGACCCAGGGCTAATCGCGAGGCTCAAGGTCGCGATCGAAACGCAGAAGATAAAACTGCAAGCGCTCCGGTGGGTGGAAGAGAAGAAAGAAGCACAGAGAATTGAACAGGTCGTACACGACGACCTGGTGTGGATTGTGGCGTACTTATTGGGGGATGAAGATGACGATGACTGAGGACTTGAAGAAGTACTATGAGGCCCGTTTCGATATGATGGCGTCTGATGGGTGGCGTGATCTGATCGAAGACGTTAAAGCGATGCACGCGGCAACAAACAACATTGTGTCCATCAACGACGAAAAGACGCTCCACTTCAGGCGCGGCGAGTTGTCAATCATGAACTGGCTACTCACGCTGGAAGACATGAGCCGCGCCGTCGTAGCGCAGGAGGAGGATGAGTGATGCGCATTTTACGGGACTTTAAGTGTGGGTGCGGGTGCATCACCGAGCGGTTTGTGGACGCAGACACGGCGTATTTCCCCTGTTACAAATGCGGCGCAAACGCTGAGAAAATGATCAGCGTGGCGACAATCCGGCTTGACGGCACCGACCCCGACTTCCCTACCGCGTATGGCCGATGGGCGACAATTCGGGAAAAGAGGCACCGGCAGAGAAAAAGTTGATTATTATCTTTTAATGTGTTATTTATTGCGCTAGTCCCTAACTTAGGGGATGCAGACCCGACTGGGCACAGGAGAATTAAAATGCAAGACGACTTTGCCGAATTAGGCGAGCTAGACACAGTTGCACCGGAGGTCGGAACAGCCGCACCGGAGATCGAAGCTAAGAGTGCCATCGAAGATATTCTGCCTGACGAGTTCAAGGGCAAGACAATCTCGGAGATTGCAAAGTCCGCACTCTTTTACCGCAGTCAAATGGGTAAACAAGCGAACGAGCTTGGGGAAGTCCGAAAACTGGCCGACGAGCTTATCAAGTCGCAGTTGCACCGAGAACAAGAACACGTTGTCAGTGAAGAGATTGACATTTTTGAGAACCCGAAAGAAGCTATTCGCCGGGCGATTGAGGCTAATCCAACAGTCCAGTCGGTAGCGGCGCAGGCAGAAACTGCACGGAAGACGTTGGCGCAGCAACAAATGGCGAGTCTGCACCCGGATTACTCTCAACTCCTCCAGGAGCAAGGTTTCATGGACTGGGTGGGCAAGAGCAACATACGGAAGCAGCTTTTCCAGAACGCCAATGCCTATGACGTAGAAGCGGCAGATGAGCTGTTTTCGACGTATAAGGAGGTGCGCTCGGTGCGTCAGGCGGCGGTTTCGGATGTCGAGAAATCGGCTCGAAGCACGGCGATGAACGCAGCAAGTGTGCCTTCCGGGGGCAGCGGGGAAAGCTCAAAGAAAGTCTACCGACGCACTGACATTATGAAACTGATGACGACCGACCGCAAACGGTATGAGTCCATGCAAGACGAGATCATGGCCGCATACGCAGAGGGTCGTGTCCGCTAAACCTCCGGCATCAAACTTGGTGTCGGATAACCTCATTTTAGGAGAATTATCATGCCACTAGGTACAGATCATATTACAGTCACTAATGCGGATAAATGGATTCCGCAGATGTGGCAGGACGAGGCAATCGCGACTTACGAAGCGAAAACCGTAATGCGCGGCCTCGTCGAAGTCATGCGCCACGCCAAAAACAAGGGCGATACCATCATCCGCCCCAACCCTGGACGCGGCAACGCCTCCAAGAAAGCGGCGAACGCTCAGGTCACGCTGGTCGCAGATACTGCTGGCGAAATCCTGATCGCTATCAATCAGCACTACGAACTGTCCCGCATGTATGAAGACGTCCCGAGCATGCTCGCCCTTAACGGCATGCGCGGCTTCTACACCAAGGACGCGGGGTACGCGCTTGCCCGACGCGTCGATGCAGAACTGCACAAACTGGGCGCTCAGGCGCAAGGCGGCGTCATCACGGGTGCGACATCCTTGTACGAAAAAGGCGTCATCGGCGGCGACGGCTTGACCAACTTCTCAGGTGCGTCCAACGGTAACGGTTCCGCGTTGAGTGATGCGGGGCTGCGACAAGCCATGCAGTTGCTGGAAGACGCCGACGTTAATACGTCTGAGGCGGGTCTAGTCGTGCCTCCATCGGTCATCAAGACGCTGCGCGGTATCGCTCGATTCACCGAACAGGCGTTTGTCGGCAACGGCGCGGCGATCCGCACCGGGCGTATTGGCAACCTGTACGGCATCGAGGTGTATACCTCAAGTCTGTGCCCTTGGATTCACGTCAACAGCGTGACCGGCACCCAATCTGTCACATTCACCTCCGCAGCACCGACCGGCGCTTCCTTCGTGGACGACTTCGGCCTGACGGTTGACTGGAACACAACCTCCCCAACCGATACCAAGTACCGGGCTTGCCTGTTGGTTCATCCCGACGCAATGGTACTGGCGGAGGCACAGAGTGTCCGTGTCCAACAGCAGTACAAGCAAGAGTACCTCGGCTATCTTGTGACCGCCGATTGCCTGTTCGGCACTGCTGAATTGCGTGACTATGGCTCTGTTGCGATTATTGTGCCTGCGTAACCCCGCCCCCCCCCCCGGTGATAAATTCGCCGGGGGATTTTTAGGATAGGATGATATGAAAAACAACTACGCGAAACCACCGAAGCCGAATCCGGCATACGCCGGGAAGTCGGCCAAGGCTGCGACATACCCCGACATGACCGACCCCAAGCAGCGTGCGGTCGTCAAGAAATCCAAGAAATAAAGGAGAACCATCATGGCTTTAAGAATTGAACGAGGCAGCAAACAGTTCCAGGGTGCGTTCTCCGAACTCTGGCTATGCACCGAGACGACACTGGACTTCGCCGCCGCAGCGACCGGCTCGGGCACTTTCGCCAGTGTTGACTTAACCGTCCCCGGCGTGGCGCTTGGCGACATCGTGTTCGGCGTCTCCGTCAGGGTCGACACAGTAGACGCGGTTATCGGCGGCGCGGTGACGGCGGCGAACGTCGTGACTTTGACGTTACTGAACAACTCCGCAGGCGCGATTGACCTGGCGTCTACTACCGGCAAGTTCATGGTTGGCCGCCCATCGTGGTAACTTTCCGGTGCAAGCAATCGGGTAACACGGTGTCATTCGAGAACTCCGACGACATCGTGTCGATGCGCAGGGAGGCGCACTATGAAGAGGTCGCGCCTGTCGTAGCCGCGCCTGTCGTAGCCGCGCCTGTCCGGCCTGCACCGCCCAAGACCGCCCCCAGAGCGGGGCTTCGCCGATGATGGACGGGATGATGAATGGTATGTTCCAAGAACCCTCTCCCGCGCCTCAAGGCGGGATGATGGCTCAAGGCGGGTCGGCTGGTAAAAAGCCGTACAACGGGGAGTTGACGTATCACGGCATTACTCGCCCAGTAGTCAACGGTGTTGCAGAGTACGAAGGGAAGAAATTCTTTGTTTCGGGTGATGGCTCTGTTGTCTGGGACGAGCAGGGTCAGATTCGTGGCAGTGTTGACCGAGGCGGTAATCTTGTGCCTGTTTCGCCTGAGACACTACAAAAATTAGAACAATCTGGAGCGTTGCAAAAATGAGTAACGCACCTCGGACAGGCAATGAGTCGATGACCGCCAAGGTGCAGATCATTGAGAACGAGCTTCTGAAGCACGCGCAGGTAGACATCCCAACGCATCACCATTTTGCACAAGACGTATACGCCAGAGAGATATTCATTCCAAAAGACACACTGTTGACTGGAAAAGTTCACAAGTATTCTCAGGTCAACATAATCGCCAAGGGTGAGATTTCAGTTCTTACGGAGAGTGGTGTTAGGCGATTGGCCGCACCTTCGGTTCTGGTTTCTCCTCCCGGTACGAAACGAGTTGGCTACGCCCACGAAGACACCGTATGGATTACGGTTCACGGGACCAACGAGACCGACGTTGAATTGATAGAACGGACGTTTATCGCGAAAGACGAGCAGGAATACCTGACTCATTGCAATGAACTACTTTTAGGGGGCGCGTGATATGGCTTGGGTTGCTGTTGCTGTTGCTGGAGGGGCTTTGGTCGGGGGGTACCTGCAAGGGGAAGCCGCGCAAGGGGCTGCGGAAACCAGCGCCGACGCGCAGTTACAGGCGGCAAGAATCGCCGCCGATGCCGCGAAATTCCGTCCCATGGGTGTGACCACCAACTTTGGCGCGTCGCGTTTCGGGTATGACGATAAAGGTAATCTGAACTCTGCGAGGTACGACCTGTCCCCCGATCTTCGTTCCCAGCAAGAGGGGTTGATGATGGCTGCGGGCGGTGGCGCAGCACCCAATTACGCAGATTACTTTGAAACTCCCGGAACTCCCGCCGTAGCCGCGAGGCGGGGAAAGGCGTCCTCGGGGCTCTTGGCAGCCGTGGGGGCATCTGGGTTCTACGGAACTCCCGGAACTCCTGCCGTAGCAGCGAGACTACCGGGCGGGCAGGCCGCTTATGACGCTGCGGTTGCTGAAAGAAAAAAACGACAGGAGAGCAGCTTCTTATCACAATTCACCAATTCCCAGGCCGCCACCGCTCCGATGGGGCAGGCCGCAGGAACGATGATGACTCTCGGCCAGGGGTACTTGGGCACCACGCCACAGCAGCAGGCCGCCAAGTACATGCAGGAGCAGCAGGCGTTGCTGGCGGCTCCGAGAGCCAACCAATTAGCCGATCTCCGTGCCCAGCTACAGGCACAAGGTCGAGGCGGCCTGGCTATCGGCGGGAACGCCGGGCAGATGGCTGCGAACCCCGAAATGGCAGCGTACTACAACTCGTTGCAACAGCAGGATTTAGGTATGGCGGCGGACGCCACGCGGGGCGGGATGGACTACGCTCGGTTCGGCAGCGGTATGGTCGGGGCAGGCGGTGACATGTTGAGCAGCATGTACGGGGTTCAGCGGGACGCATATACCCCGTATTCCACGGCTCTCGGTGGGGCTTCATATATCGAAGGTCTCGGGCAGAACGCGCTGGATCAAGGCATCAACATCGGCGCGAAAGGCACGGCGGCGTCCGCCCAGTCCGGGATGTTGCTCGGTCGAGGCATGGAGGGCGCCGCGAGGACGATGCAGGATGTGAACCAGATCAGCCCGTGGGGAACGGTATTGACCGCCGGAAGTCAGATGTTGGGGAATTACTATCAACAGCAGCAGCCGCAGCAGCCGCAGCAGCCGCAGCAGTGGTGGGTGTAGTGGTGGGTGTAGTGGTGGGTGTAGTGGTGGGTGTAGTGGTGGGTGTAGTGGTGGGTGTAGCACCTACGGCAGAGGGATAACCAATGGCAGAGATAGTTTCCAGCTTGTTCGGGCCTAGCCCGCAAGATGAGTACCGGAGAATACAGGATCAGCAGAACGCCATTGCGTCACAGGCGTTCAGCTCGGCTGCGGGGTCGCCAGGCCAGCTCAAGGCTCAGGCATACGCCAATATGGGCGGCGCCGCCGTCAGAGGCGGCATGGGCATGATGGGCATCGAACCGACCGCCGTTGTGCAGGCGAAGCAACAGCAAGCCATCATGCAGGGCGCAGACACTCAGACACCAGAAGGCTTGATGGAGATAGCCAAACGGTTCAATGACGCCGGGATGCCGCAGCAAGCGCACATCGCTGCGCAGGCCGCGCAACAGATGGTGCGGGAGCGTGCCGAAGCGGAGCGGGCGCAGGCCGGGGTAGACCTGGCCTCGCGGAAGCAGGACTTTGCCGAACAAGAAGCGATGGAGTTCAAGCTGAAACAGTTGGAGCAGATTAAAGCAAGAGATGAAGCGGCTTCGGAGGATCGTAGGCTGTCTATCCAACAACGTGACGACGCGTCAAAACGTGCGGAGGCGACTGACCTGAAGATCGCCCAGTTGATGAAGGAAGTTCATGCCGCAGGTTCCAACGGTGGCCGCCGCGAGAGCATGCAACCCCTCGCGTATATTGACCCAGTAACGGGGCAACCCAAGTATGGGACGATTGCTGAAGCGAGAGGAAATAAACCCGCGAGTCTCGACGCCATCACTATGGCCGGGGTCGCGTCTGGAAGAGCGAGCGGCGCGGGGGCCGGTAAAGATATTGCACTAATACCAAAAATGCAGGAAGGACTCGACAGCATTAACGGCGCGTTAGCGACCATCGACAAAGGCATTTATACCGGGGCTTACGCGAACATAGTAAAAGGGGCCGTTAAGTGGACGCCTGGGATGGACACAACGAAAGCGGCGAACACGGAGGAATACCTCGCCGCGATCGGTAACGTCGTTGTCCCGAGATTACAAGAGTTCGGGGGCAGTGACTCTAATGAAGAACTGAAGTACCTGCAAAAAATAAGTGCTGGCGACGTAACCGTAGAGAAAGGTGCGCTTGTAAAAATACTGAACTCGGCCAAAGTAAAGATGGAGAAAGAGATAGCGCGAAGAAACGCGGGCTACGCCGCCACGTACGTCAGGGGGTACGCGCCAAAACGAGAAAACTCCGTGTCCACAGGTCGAACAGTCACCCGTGAAGTCAAACTCAAAGACGGAAGGATCGGAGTCGAGTATTCCGATGGAACCAGGGGTTTCAAATGAGTTGGTCTGATGCTGACGTTGCGGAGCAGGGGTGGTCTGATGCGGACGTTGTTGCGTCGCGTAAACCCGCGCCGACAAAAGACTGGCAGAGAAAAGCGGCGGTAAGCGCATGGCGTGCGGAGAACCCCGGAAAGGCTAAAGTTGTGGACTTCACTGTCGGCGCGACCGGACTGATGCGCGGCGGCGCAAACCTGTTGGGCGGGATGTTCGGTCAAGACAAGTTGGGCGAGAAAATATGGCCCAGCGAGATGTCGGGGGACACGGGGTATAAGTTGGCCGGTACGTTGGTTGACCCCGTTGGACTGGCTGTTGCTGGCGGCGCTTCCAAGATACTGCCCGTTGCGAAAGTTATGGGGCAAGGGTTCGCCCGTGGCGCGGGGGCGGTGGCGAAAAACGTCGCCGGTGGCGCGGTTACAGGTGGCGTCATAGGGGGGCTATCCGAAGACGGCACCGCGTTAGAAGGGGCTGCGCTGGGCGGCGCTTTAGGCGTTGCGCTCCCAGCCGCGATCGCAACTGGGAAGTACGTCGGCAGACGGGTTGGTGATGTCGCAAACCTGGTCACTCCGGGCGGCGCAAAACGTATCGCCGACAGGTATGTTAACACCATAATTAGTGAAGCCAACAAGGGCGAGCTTAGTCTCGCTCTGAAAAACGCAGATGAACTCCTCAAAGGGAGCAAGCCAACGGCGGCGCAGGCGGTAGCGCACCTCCCTTCTGGATCACCGATTCAAGCACACCAAAAACTTGTGAGCCAAGAGGCGGGGGGTATTTCCGCTAAGTTCGGGCAGCGTGTCGCCGATCAGAGGGCGGCTGGCCAAAAAGCACTTTCGTTCGCTGGTACGGACGATGAGATTAAGGCACTGGTCGCCGCAAGGACGGCGGCAGTCACACCGATGTACGATGCCGTGAAAGCGTCAACCGCGTCGGTTAAGTCGGCACCTGTTGTCCGCGTCATTAACGACATCATTAAAGACAATGTGAATCGTGACGCCATCTCCGGCCCTCTTAGAAAGATACGGAACGCGCTTGTGGTGCAGACCGACAAAGGGTGGCGGTTAGAAAACAACCCACAGAACTTAAAGTCACTTTCTGACAACATCGGCGACATGATGGGTAAAAAAACCGTCGATGGAAAGAACGAGTTCGATGTCAAAGTGCTGCGTCAGATCAAAGAAAAACTGGATGAGCAGATAGGCGCAGCGGAGCCTTCTTACGCACAAGCACAGCGTGTTTTTGCGGATATGAGCAAACCCATCAACACTATGCAGATAGGTAGCACGCTCAAAGACAAGTTACTCAACGCGTCGGGCACCGAAACACCCGGCACCTTCCTTCGGGCGTGGGATAACGAGAAGAAACTGATGAAGGAGGCGACTGGTTTCGGAAGAAAGGGCACCAGTAGCTATCTCACGCCGCAACAGATGGACGATGTTAGCTCGCTCGTAAAAGACCTTGAGCGGAACGTGTCCTCCAAAAACCCGCTACAAAAGACTGACCTTAGGGGCGGCGTAAATGTGGCTGGCGAAACAACCGTCTCTATCCCTAATCTGCTTTCCAGACCGGCGATGATGGCTAACTATGTGCTGAAAATGGCCGGGCGTAACATCGAGCCGGAGATAGACGAGTATTTGGCAAGACTGTATTTGAACCCAAAAGAGCTAGGTAAAGTGCTTTCCAAAGTAGCCCCCGCTCAGAGAACGCGGTTCAACGCAATCGTGCAATCATACTCAACCGTGGGCGCCGCAAAGCTACAGTCTCAACAGGAAGAAACCGAGTAATGGCTACCTATCTACAAATCGTCAATGCGGTACTGGCCCGCCTGCGTGAATCGTCCGTCCCGACGGTCAGCGCGACTCCTTATTCCAAGCTGATCGGCAAGTTCGTCAACGACGCCAAGATGAAAGTCGAGAACGCGTGGAACTGGGACTCGATGTCGCAGACACTCCCCCTGACCACATCGGCGGGTGTTTCGACGTACACGCTGGTGGGGTCGGGCTTGAGGCCGAAGGGAATATCAGTAAACGATACGACGAATAAATACACGCTGGGTAACGCGCCGATCAAGTGGATACTCGACCAACAGCAGTTGACCACCGTACAGAACGGCCTGTCCTCCCATTACGCCTGGAAGGGGAACACAGGTGGGGATAGCCGTGTCGAACTGTTCCCGACACCCAACGGGGCGTATGTGCTCAAATTCAATCTGTACATACCGCAAGCGACCCTAAGCGCGGACGCGACCGAAGTGACCGTCAGCGGCGATCTTGTCGAACTGGCCGCATACGCGCGGGCGCTGTCGGAGCGTGGCGAAGACGGCGGAACGATGTCCAGCGACGCCTACGCTGTGTTCACCAATCTCATGGCTGACGAGATCGCACTGGAGTCCTCGCGCTTCATCGAAACATCCGTCTGGGTGGCGGTGTGAGCCAGTCGCTTCAGACGTTCTCCATAAATAATCCGGGGTATTTGGGGGTTAATCTCCAGGACGCGCCCGGTGAACTGCCGCCGGGGTTCGCCCTAAAGGCGTACAACTGCGTGATTGACAGGTCGGGGCGTATCGCATCACGGAACGGCTGGGTGAAGTCCCATACCGCCAACGCGGATATTGGCACGTCTAACATTACCTGCCTGGGCGAACTCATCGAGAACAACGGGACGGTCACTCTGTTGGCTGCCGGGGGGGCGTTCCTGTTCAAACTGGTTGGCTCAACGCTGACAACGCTGACTTATGGCGGGGGCGGCGTCGCACCCACGATCTCGGCGGCGAACTGGCAGTTCACGCAACTGAACGGCATCGGGATATTCTTCCAGCGCGGGTACGACCCACTAATTTATGACCCCAGCGTGTCCACCACGACGTTCCGGCGGCTTTCGGAAAAAACGGGCTATACAGGCACCGTCCTACTGGCGAACACCGCCATAAGCGCCTACGGGCGCATCTGGTGCGCGGATACCACGACGGACAAGAACACCCTCAAATGGTCGGACATCATAACGCCGCAGGTATGGACGGCGGGGACTTCCGGTTCACTAAACCTGCTCGGCGTATGGCCGTCCGGGGGTGATGAGATCGTCGCGCTCGCAGCGCACAACAACGCACTTATCATCTTCGGCAAAAAACAAATGCTGGTTTATTCCGGCGCCAACGTCCCCTCAACGATGTCGCTGTCAGACGCGGTTACTAACATCGGGTGCATCGCGCGCGATTCTGTCCAGAACATCGGCACGGACGTTCTATTCCTGTCTGCTTCAGGTGTCCGGTCGTTGTCCCGGACGATACAGGAGAAGTCCGCGCCCGTAGGCAACATTAGCAAAAACGTGCATAACGGACTCCAGACGCTCTTGAACACGCAGAACCTCGATAACGTCAAGTCGATCTACTTTCCTGTGGACGCCTTCTACCTGTTGACGCTGCCTTCGTTTAACGAAACGTATTGCTTCGACACGAGGGTGCCTCTTGAAGACGGCGCGCTCCGGGTTACGACCTGGCAGGGTATTACCCCAAGAGCGTTTCTGGCAACATCCGGGCGAAAGCTCTATCTCGGGCGACCGGGGTACGTCGGCCAGTACACGGGGTTCGTCGATGACACGACCGCGTTCCGTATGGTGTACGCAACACCGTGGCTGGACTTCGATAGCCCGATACAAACGTCGATCCTGAAACGGATCGCGATGTCGGTAATTGGGGCGGTTAACCAGGCTTTGGTGTTAAAGTGGGGGTACGACTTCATCCCCGACCTGTTCTCACAGACAGTCACCGCGATCGGCACTGCGCAACCGGCAGAATGGGGCGCGTTCGAGTGGGGCGCGTTCGAGTGGGGCAGCGCTATCGACGTTTCCACGGTCATAGCCAATGGGGCGGGGGCCGGGAGACGGTTCCAGGTCAGCGTGGAAGCGCAGATCAGCACGGGAAAAGTAGCCGTACAGGCTCTTGACATTTTCACCAAAAGCGGAAGGGTTTAATCATGCCAAATTATGCAAAAATCGTCGATTACGCCGCCAAAGACTTGCTGTTGCTGGGCGACCCCGCGAAAGCCGGTAAAGGGACGGAAATTGACGCGGAGTTCAACGCCATCGCCGCGATGAGCGCGACGAAAGCCGAACTCGCGGGGTCAGCCTCTCAGGCGTTCTCCGTTGCTGCTGGAACTGGGACTCAGGCAATACAGGCCACTCAACTCGCCGCGTCCTCTGGCGCATCGCTGGTGGGCTTTGTTCACTCTGGCGCAGGGGCGGTACCGCGCACACTGCAAGCGAGGGGCCGCGACACCGTAGCTGTAGAGGACTTCATTGTCGTCGCCGAAGCAAATCAGACTCAAGCATTCATCAGGGCCGCTACTTACCTGTTGTCGCAGAGTTACCCCGGTGGCACGATTACGGTAAACAGCCGTGTGACAGTGACTGCCGGGCTGATCGACTTTTGGAACATTCTGGCAGCCGCGCAGGGCATCACACCGGCATCTGGCTACCTCCCGAACGGGCAGCTCGTGCGCGGCACTCAGATTAATTTGATAGGCCAGGGCGTAGACCGTAGCTCGGTGATCGTGACAGGTGCAGGCGTTGGGTTTACTTGGGGTAACTTTACTACTATATCAGATAAAAGAGCGATGACAGGCGTAGTCGAGGGGATTGACTTCGTTGGCCCCGGCGCTATTGGGCACACGGCACAAGTGGTCATTGCTGGTGCGCAGGGGTTTACCACTACTACCAACGGCAGCGCCGGAACCACGAACACCACTACGACGTGTTTGTCCTTCCGCGAATCAGTTCCTGGAACCGTAGTTGCAAAGTGCCGTTTCAGGTATTTTCAAGGTGCAGTCACCCAACGCTACGGCTTTGGTTTTGTCGCTCGGGACAATGTTGTGCAATACTGCAATATCGGTTTTGAGTTCGGTGCAGGTGTAACTACTTGGCTTATTGATGGTGGGAATGAAATTGAAGTATGTGCTGTCGGTGTCTACAGCACCCAAACATCCAATGGCAGAATTGGCCCGTGTGTAATAGAGGCGAATCTAGCTGGCTGTGATGTGTTGATTCACGTCAGCAAGTACCTGACAATGGAGGGCACTTGGAACGGGGAAGGCTCACCAAAGAATGTGATTATCAGGGGCGATCAAGCCGCCCCATCCCTTCCCAACCTGGGTCTTTCTTTCAATCGACTGGTGGGGTTGAAGATCGACAACAACGGCGGCTTGTATGGGATGCGCGTGCGCCATTGCGCTATTGACCAAACTCAGGCTTTCTCCGTGAACACGGGCGAACGTTGGGGAGATAATGCGTTTGAATACTGCACGTATAACGAAGGGCCTGTTGATCTATCCGGGTTTACTTATTCTGGAATTGCCACGCCCGCAGGAGTGAAGATACTCGGCCCCACGACTGGGGGCCTTGTGGCAAGTTACGCATCACGATTGCCGCTCGAACAGCGTAAGGTAGTTTCAACTGCCTCTGTTGCTGCTGTCGATTCAGTTTCTTTAACAGTTCCAAACGTAACGACAACCGCAAGGCTTGTAATCCTGATCACTAAAATTGACAGGAGCGGGGGAGGCTACCAGACCCAAACAGTTCGCTATGTTGGTATTGTGGTCAGAACACTCAATGCGGTATCGGATTTTTATATGTCTAGCAATGAGACCGTGGGGAACAACTACGCGGCCTCCGGGGCAACTGCTAACACACTGGTTTCACCGCCAGGTATTACTGTTACTGGCGCAAACACTGCTACGCAAACTTTAACTCTCAGAATTGCCACGGGGACACCCGCCTCCGGAACCTGCGAAACTTTCATAGATTCAACGCTCTTTTTAGAAAAGGACGGGATAACGTTCTCCTAATACTTCGGCCATAACCAAGGATAGCCCAATGAGTGAACACGAGCGACGCCAGGCGATAACGCCGGATGACATAGACCGCATTGCCGAAGTGCTGATAGAGAAAATCCATGCTCGCAAGCACGATTTTTGGATCGACCCAGAGCAGCATTATCAAGATCACCAGAAATATAAGGATAAGACGCTTAATAATGAGGACCACTCCGACCTTAAGCAATTAATCAATCTCTATCGAACGACTCGCGGGTGGCTGTTTAAGTCGTTTATCGGCATGGCCGTTATCGGTGCCGTGGCGCTGGCTGGGTATAGCGCGCTCCGGGAAATTTTTAAATGACCGAGCTTGACCGCCTGGAACTTGAAATACAGTGCGCTTGTATAGCGCGCCTTGCCAACATCATCAAAAGGGCAAAGAGCCTCGATATATCAGACGACACAAGGGTTCAGGTGGGGTATATAATAGATAAGGCGGAAGAACTCATAAGTGAGTTAAGCGGGTTCGGCGGGGATTGCTAATTGTGTCCAAAATTCTGCACCACGTTAAATTTATTGGGCCAGATGACCGGGCGGAGGATGACGCGCTATCCATTAGCCTCACAAAATTAGGCAACACGCTCATCTGTGTATCCAGGGGAAGCGATGTTATTTTCCACGCTACGATACCAAAAATAGACTGGATTGAAATGCTAACGCGGTTCAACGAGGCCGAAAATGGGGAAGCAGAAGCCGTCAAAAATTGAAGATTTTAGCGCTGCGGTGTCGGACATTATTGACATGCTGACTGGCGCAAACCATGAGACTCGCATACAGATGCAGGTCATCATAGGGGACCTATATAAGCTTTCTTGCCAGTGTGTTGACGAGGTGCAGCATGAGAAAATCGGACGGGTTTGACGCGGCGGAAGTGGATTATGCTCAAACCGTCATAGAGGATCGGGTTAGCTCATGCAGCCACCAGGATTTAAAATTTATGCTAGACTGGCAGCATGATTTGCTCAGGCTTACGGTGCAGCGCATGGGCGATACCGAACAAGGGGGAATTTAGTAAATGCCAACACCATTTGTTCTAACCGGAGTCCTCAAGGGAACGTCGTTTATTGTCGAAAATGTGAATCTGCACTTCTCATTCCCAATTTCGATAACGCTTAATAGCGCGGCGGCGGGGAGATCAATACGGGTCGCCACAGATACTGAGCTTTTCGCGTGGCCTTATGATGTTGTATCCCCAACTATGCTGGTGCTATTCTCCAACGTCACAATCGGTAGGGTGGAATTTGTCGGCCAGGTTGGTGACACGTGGGGGATTAAGTAAGTGGCGGTCGGCGACAAGCATGTCGACTCTATAGTTGTTAATGGCGGTGGCATTGATGGTGCCCCAGCCATTAGCGCTGCCGTTCTCTCCGCGATTGCCCTGCGCAAAAATAGAATCATTGTACCTAAAATTCCAGGCACTTATAACATCGGCTCGACAATTACTGCGGGCACCCAAGATTGGCGCGGCGAGATTGATTTTTGCGGGAACGAGGTTAAGGCTCTTGCAGGATTCGCTGGGACTATGATCCAGATTGACGGCGGAGAAGTCAAGAACGCAACCCTAACGGGGTCAAGCCTTAATACGGTCGGCCACAGGGGAATTAACATCGGCTCAGTAACGCAAGTTAACGCCCGCGTAAAGCTGAGCGACATCACCTATGGTGGCGGCCTGTATGATGTAGTCCACTCGCGGTTTGAAACGGACTCCTCAGAAATAAACGGGCTATACGCATTTAACGAGGTGGGCAGGTCGCTGGCTTGGCTGGCGCCTAACAGCGCTTACCCACCTACCGCAGGGGCCAAGTTTTCTCACATCCACGCGAACAATCCCATTAACTCACCACCTTCTGGCGCATCAAAGAAGTACGGACTTTACCTGGAGGGGATGGAAATTTCGGGCTTCGAGGATGTCATACTTAATAACTATGATTTCTGTGTGTCCATCGGAGATGCCCGAGGAGTTTGGGGGACACGGTTTAACGGTCTGCACACAGAGGATCGTAGGACGTGTATTAATGTCCCTTGGGCTGCTTCGTCAACTGTGACCGTGGGCATGTACCGTACTCCACAAAGGGCGCAAGTTAATGGCAGGTTTTATATTTGCTTACAGGGCGGCGTAACGGGCGCGACGCAACCCACGTGGCCTACTGGGGACAATGCCACAGTTAACGACGGCACTGCTATTTGGCAAGAAGTCGGCGCATCTGTTGGTGTCCGCGCGGGGCTTGCGAGTAACGTAAAATTATCCGGGGTGTGGCTTAACAACCATCTCGCCTCTGTGCTGCAAAATCAGCAAGGCCGTATCGTTTTCGATGGCGGCGATATTATGGGTAAGCACGCTGCGTACATTTCGCAGGCGGGTAACTCAGTTGTCGGTTTCCGGGATAGCGATTTGAACGGGGAAGTCATACTGGCAGGGGGGTCTGCTATGTCCGCCGTCAGGACTAGCGTTATTAACAACGCCTCATCGACACTACCGAGTTTACCGTCCAGTGAGTGGAGTAATGTCGGCGACCCTTCGCCACCTAAAGCGGCGCGTGGCGTAACGTCAAACACTACCATGACCTTGGATGACAACATCATCTACGTGGACGCGACCGCCGGGCCCGTAACGATCACGGGTATAGATTTTGGCTTTACTAAAGAGGTTACAATATACCGCACAGATACAGTCACGGCGAACGCCGTAACCGTGACAGCGGTGTATAATTTCCTAGAGGGCGGATCAAGTCACACCTTGGCTGGGCGCGGGAGTTCACTTACCATGATCCAGCGGCCAGGAGCAACGGCGTTAAAACTCAACATTACCGCGTGAGGATGGAGTGTATGAACGAAACACTGAGACAGAAACAATCAAGATTTTTACGGATGGTAGCGCGCCTCATCGGCCAAATGGCACTGCTCGGACTGGAGGGTACGATAGGTGACGCGTACCGTGACCCTCGCCTGCACGGCGCGGTGGGCGTTAAACTCGGCTACGGACATCCGAAGTCCGCGCACAAGAACCGTCTCGCCATCGACATTAACCTGTTCAAGGACGGCATGTTCTTGACGGATGTAAGTACTGAGTACACGAAACTCGGCGAGTTCTGGGAGTCACTGGCGCCAGACGCGCGATGGGGTGGAAGGTTTAAGGACGCGAATCACTATTCGCTTGAACACGATGGGATTAAATAACATAACCAAAGGAGTAGAGTAATATGGGAAATCAAACAAGCGTTACCGTCGGCGCGTTAGCCGGATCACTCGCCGCATTGATGTGGTGGGTTATCGGCGAGACCACTTCCATCCGCGCACCAGAGGCCATTGTGGCCGCAAGCGTCGTGTTGTTTAGCGCCGCGCTACAATACCTATTGCCGTTTGACGGCACCAAGAAAACCTTCAAGGAGACCGTCGAATGAGACAAATTAAATTGAATTGGTTTATGGCCGCGCTCGTGGCGCTCGTGCTCTCCGCGTGCGCGTCCATGCCTGCGGTAGACACGCTTAACAAACGAGCCGCCGTTTTTGAGATTGGCTACCAGGAGGTCTTGAGTACCGCGATCCTATACGACACCGAAAAGCGGTTGACTGTTACGGACAAGGCCAAGCTCAACACTGTGTTCGACCGCGTTGACGCTGCCCGCAGTGTGTTCAGGACGGCCTTGATCGTCGGCGACAAAGCACGATTCGATTCCGGTATCGCCACGGCGCTAACGGCGCTGGAAGCGGCCAGACTGATACTTACTGAAAAGGAGCGCAAGTGATGGGTAACGGGGCATTAGTGGCGATTGATCTTTTAACGACCTTGCTTAAAGCGGCCATGCGCGCAAGCGAGTTACTTCAAAAAGCGCAGGCGGAGAACCGTGACGTGACCGACGATGAGGTTCGGACGTTGATGGCGGACACAGATGCCCTACGGGATCGGTTTGGCCGTTAAGATCGCGGCGATTGCTTCCGTGTTACACCCCAAGTGGTGCCTAACATGTATTAGGCACCATCAAGTGCGTACTTTTTCAACTGCTCTGCCAGCCACAAAGCGTCCTTACGATCCATCCGTGAGGATCGAACATACAAATCCCCGTCAGCGTCGTACCCGGCTATCAGCACGTCCGTAAGCAGCTCGCGCATCCCGTTTGCGCTATCGAGCGCCTGCCCAACCGTGAGTGTTGTACTCGCCGGGAAAGCCAGAATCTTATTCATTCATTACCCTCGTTGCATAACCCAATATCCGAGCCGACGACTACGTCGCGGCTCAATTCTGCGTTAGAAGACACCAGCCGCCGCACGTCGCTGTCCGCTTCGCATTCCGTCCGCCACTCTGCTACCCCGGTCAGCCATTTGCTGTCGTCGCTGCCGCAGCATGGCGCGTGCGCACCGGCTTTCAGGCGGCGCACCTCTTTTCCTCCAGCCAAGAGCATCGGCGGGCAAAGCATCCCGCAACGGCTTTCCTTTGCCATCGCGTCAGCGGAAGCCAGCACCTCATCAATGGTGGCTCCGGTCAATCTGGAAAAGGTGTGGTTATCGTGCATGTAGTAAAACTTCACCTCGTCCGCGTGCATCGGATCGGTGACGTACCGCACCCCGTCAATCACAACTGCATTCATATCTATCTCCAAGTCTTATAACACGGCGTAGTACGCCTCACGTTCCTCGCGGCGTCCCGCCGAATGCCCCTTCTGGTATTCCTCACGTTCCTCGCGGCGTCTCGGCGACCGTATGACGTTCAGTTGGTGCGCGGCGAACCCGTTGGAACCGTGAAAGTACCCCGCGAGGAACATCTTGTGTTTACCGGGGAATAACGCCGTTATTTGAACCATTGTGTTTTTAATCATTTACGATACCTCTTACCGCGCCATCCACCCTGTGCCCGAATCGGCCAATCCGCCGCCCACTCGGGCATCCGGCCCATGATCGCCTCGAGCTCTTCGATACTGCCAAACCCCTCCGGTACCTCGCACACGTTCTCGTCGTAGACGTGGAGAACCGTAGGATACCCTGCCGCACGTAACGCCAGGAGGCCGTGCCACTGAATATCCCGTGCGATGGCCTGTACGACGTTCTCCACCAGACGACCACCCCACGTCCGCAGGACTATCCAGCCGACGGGGCCGTTCTTGGGATTACTGTTCCACCCCTCGAAACTGATGGCGTACGTGCCAGGTCGTCGGTCACTCGGCCCTAGACGTGGCCGATGGTACGTCAGCTCCCGTCCCGAGGGCAGTCGGATATATACCGCGTCTCCCCACATCCGAAACCGCAGGCCCCGCACGAAGAAGACGCGACCGGGGTACTGCATGGCGGTGATGAACGCGCCCTCCACGCCGAACAGCTCCGGTTGCCAGTTACGCTCCTGCCCGCCCCATAGCTCCACGATCGCCGGACTCGCCGCACGCCAAGCGAGGATCGCCGTTTTTATTTCTTCCTCGGGCAAGAACTCGTCCGCACCGAACTGCACCCACGACCCGATCCACCCCTGGTAGCCGCTGGCGAGTTCTGCCACCTTGCCCAGCTTGCGGAGGGGGTGGTGTTGCCCGGTTGTTTTCTTGTGTTCAAGCATGGCCTCGAACGAAACGCCTGCGATCTTCGCGGCGGACATTTCGTAAATCTTCCCGTGCGTCCTGAACACGTCGATGCGCCACGGTTCCCCGGACAGCATGGCGAGTACGACCGCCTCGATGCTGGAGTAGTCCGAACAGATCAGGTCGTGGCCGGGCGCGGCGACGAACAGACTGCGTAGACAGCCGGAGACGGCCTGCATGGCGTCGCCGTAGAAATGCTCCACTGCGTTAAGGTTCTGTGTGCCGATCACCTCCAGTGCGTCCTGCGCGGCGGGCACACCCCATTCTACCTGGTGGGACAGGTCGCCGGAGCAGCCGCACCACGGGCAGTCCTTGATCCCCGCCCCGTAGTGGCGTTCGCACGCCTCGCACCGTGTGGCGTAGACCCCCGCACTGTTGGGCATGTTGGTCGGCTGTGCGCCCGCGCCCGTTACCCGCCCAGTGCGCGCGCCGTGGTACAGGTAGAGATCGCGAAGGTGTCCGTCCTTCGACACCGCGTTCCGCATGGCGAATACCTTCTTCACGGCGGCGCTACCGATGGCCTCCCGTATCTCAAGGGCGCGTCGGGCTTGCGGGGGCAGCAACTCAGGCGCCCGCAGCAACTCGGACAGATGTTCCTCATCGAGACTCTCAGTGTGTACGCCCTGCGCTCCCAGCCAGCCGATGAGTTTCTGGAGTTCGCTGGCACGAGACACCGTACCGCCCGTCAGTGCGCGCAGTTCCTCGTTGTACTGAGCGTGCGCCTGTTCGATCACGGCGATGCAGCTCTGCACGCCGTCCATGTCGAGCATCACGCCCCGTTCGTTGATCTCTTGGTCGAGCAGCCACACCTCCGTCTCAGCGGCGGACAGGTCGGGGATCGCCACGTCTGCTGCGGCTTCCGCCCGCACGTCCTGGTCACAGTACGCGAGCATGAGGGGGCCATCGACGGGTTCGCTCATGAGCCGTATTCGCGTGCGCGGGTCTTTCTTTGTCGGGTTGCGCGGCATACTGAATTTTTTAATCAGTCGGTCGCCGTCTGGGTCTTTCTGTTCGGTAAGACCGAGGACTTCTGCGGCCTTGCCCAGCTTGCCGGGTAACGCGTGCGCCCGAGACTTCGCCATCGTGTCCCTTAATTGACTCAAGGGTAACGGCGGCCAGCCGTACTTCGGCACGCACACGTTATTCCAAATTAGGTATTCGAAGCGGGTGTTCCACGCTTTAACGATGCCACCCCCTCGAATGTGTGCAAAAAGAGCGACCGGAGGGAGTGCCCCCGGTTGCCAGTTACGCGAACCGTCTCCAATGTCGTAGGACATGGTGAGAACTTCAGTACTGGGGTGTTCCGAGTAAACGGAGGTTCCCACCACCCCGAGTCCTTTCTTGCCCTGCGACGCACCAGGAAGCGCTCCCCATTTCCCGGCCCAGACGTACCCCGCCTCGGAGTACGTCTCGAAGTCGATGGAGGCGGTTCGGTTTGTCACGTTATGCCACCATTCCGTGCTGTACCAACAACTCCTCAGTCCACCCAGCTTCGATCATCTGAGCGTAAGTCGCACCTTGCGCGGCGGGGGTCATAACCCGTGCGGCAGGTACGGCGGGAGGGCGTGGGGCGGGCGGTGGCACCTGGAGGAACGCAGGGTTCGGCACGACTACAGGGGGAGCCACGGCAGCGGGCGCACCGAATCCAGCCACGGCAGGCGTCAGGGGACGGGCGCCAGGGGGCAGGGCGGCAGCGGGCGCACCGAATCCAGCCACGGCAGGCGTCAGGGGACGGGCGCCAGGGGGCAGGGCGGCAGCGGGTGCCGATTCAAGCGCGCTTACGTCCACCTCAGAAGCGATACGTTCTCCTTCCCCGACGAACAGAACTGCCGACGGGTTCAGGTACACCCCCGGTGACTCACTGGGGCGATTATCCTTGATGTCGCCTTGTACCTGGAGGTAGTCACCAAGTCGCACTTTTTCAGTCAACCCCAATTCCCGCAGTTTGCCCGTAGCCACCCGCGCGAACAAAGCAGGCAACCAGCTCTGGCTAAACCAGACGATCCAGTGCCCTCGGTAGTTCTCGTTATCCCTCGCTACGCGCCCTTTCTTATTGGGCACGAGGGAATCACCGTCCTTGATTTTCCATGCAAAGAAAGGGGACGCGTGTTCCTGAGGGTATCCTGCCTTTCCAATGCTGTGGATCTCCGTACCCCAGGCCGTCTCCGCCCAGTGCGCCTCGGCACCTTTTTTGATAGCCACACCGACCGAACACGAAAAAGACGGCTGTCCGGCTTTGTTGATTTTCTGAACACCGTGTTTGTCTACGACCGGCTCCAGGGTGTACAGGTCGCCACCGACCATTCTGCCTACGGGGAATATTACTTGTGTCATGTTAATTTACTCCTTGGTTGAACTCGATACGTTCCATAGGAACGAGTTTTACTTCTCCAGTGGGGGTCTCCGAATACGCCCGGACGACCTCCGCCGAAAGACCTGCTTTAATCGCCTGTTTAGGGGTAATCGCGCCGGGTTGGGACACACTGATGCCCATCATTTCGCCCAGTGCGATGACTTCCCCGATGGGGCGTGCCCACCGTTCCCTGCCCTGCCCCGCTTGCAGACTCCACCCCGGCACACGTTCGCCACGACGGATGATCTGCTTCGCTTCCTCTTCGAGACCGGATCGGTAGGCTTTCGCCATGTCGATCGCCGCGTCAAGTTTTTGGAGCATCTTCCCCATCTCGACGGGGGACGGAGTGCGCGGCATGACGTGGCCGTACACTGTGTCCAGCGCGCCAGCCGCCTCGGTCTGCGCGGCAACGCAGGCGTGGCGCGCCTTGCAGTCCCGGCACGCGTCGGGGCTTGGCACCAGACGTGCCTCCAGCCCCATCGCTTCGATGGCCTTGCCTGTCAGGATGTTGAAATATCCCCGTAGTGCCGAAGCATTGATCCGCCACGTCCGCACCGGGCCGTCCGCGTGGAAATCGCGCGGTTGCACAACGACGAACTCAACCGTGGTGGATTGTTCGGTGAACCCGTTAATCTGGAGGTGATCGAGGATGCCCGCCGCGTAGGTCATGAGCTGCTGGTTCTCGTAGACCGGCACGTGGCGGTGCCCGAATTTGTAATCCCGGATCGCAACAACCCCTGCGTCTTCGTCGAAGTAAAATGCGTCCGGCGTGCCCCAACACTCCGAATGAATCCGGGGACAGTCAACGCGCCGCTCGATATGGATGGGGAAGGGGGCGTGGCGGGTCGGCATCGTTGCGCACCAAACCTCCGCACCGTCGAGCATTTCACCCGTGACGGCCATACCGTTCGGGGCGAGGGAACCCTCCGCCGGGGGACTCCCGATGAAAGTCTGTTCGCACACCCAATGCGCCGCCGTGCCCTCCTTGGCGGATTCGGACTCTTCAAGCTCCGGGAACGCCGCCTCCATGGCGACCGACCCAGGGCACTGCACCCACCGATGCGCACTTGATGGCGCGAGAATTGCATGCTCTTGGATCATAACGCGAACCCCAAAGCGTGCGCGGCTTGACCGATCAGGTCGGGGCGTGTCGCCAGTACTGGGATTGTGGGGAGTCCGGCCTCACGGAGCGCGGCGGCCACTTCGCCGGGAGACCTTTCGCCACTTGTCGTTTGGGCGGTAATGCGCTGCATCAGTGTGCCGAACGACATAACCGCTGCGGCAGGTACAGAAGGCACGCTGGTTGGCGGTGGCGGCGGCGGTGCGACCGGGGCGAATTGGTGTTCTGCCTCGGCGGACTTCACCACGTCGGGGTCTACGCCCCGGCGGAGTCTCCACGTACCGTTCGCGACCTTGGACTTACCCACACTGTGGATGCGACCGTCCCACGGCACGCCAGCGGAATCCAGTTCGACATCCCCCGCGAGATCGAGGGAAACGGGCGGACGGTTCGGCACGACGCGTGTCGGTACGGACGGCAGGGGCGGCGTCGGGACGAGGTTAGGGGTCGGAATCTCCTGCGGCACATATGTAAACGAGGGTATGGTGCCACCGTCGTCTTCGTCGGGATCATCGTCAGCGACCGGGGCGAAGCCTGCTTTCGCCAAACCCCGCAACAAGCCCGCCAACAGAGCTAAGTACTCCGGGCTGTCCACCATCGTGTCAATCTCAATCTTCATCGTTCGTCTCCTAGAGTTCGTCAATCCGAGCCGCTACCATAATCGTTACTGACGGAGTTGTCAATAGCCCTCGGTACGAATCGTTAAAAATAATTCGTTTGACAGAGCTTGCAGTCTGTGGGATATTGACGAACAAGTCAATAGCGGTAGAAATATGAAAACGCTGTACCCCTTCCAACAAGACGCGAAGCATGACGTTCTGTCGGCGTGGAGTGACGGCGCGCAGAACGTGCTGCTCGTGATCCCGACGGGCGGGGGCAAAACTGTAGTTTTCTCTGACCTCATCCGAGAGGAACGCGGCGCGTCCGTAGCGATCGCGCATCGGCAGGAACTAGTGGGGCAGATCAGTATGGCGCTCGCGCAAAACGAGGTCAAGCACCGGATTATCGGCTCGCCTGACCTGGCACGAGAGTGTACACGTGCCCACCTTCGGGACGCCGGCCGTAACTTTGTAGACCCCCAGGCTCGGTGCGCCGTGGCGGGGGTGGACACGCTGGTGAGGATGAACGCGAAACTCCCCTGGTTCGCCCAGGTACGGCTGTGGGTGTGTGACGAAGCGCACCACCTCCAACGCGGCAACAAGTGGGGGAACGCCGTCTCCATGTTCCCGAACGCACGGGGTCTCGGTGTGACCGCCACGCCGCGTCGTGCGGACGGTCGTGGTTTGGGGCGACACGCGGACGGGGTACTGGACATCATGGTGGAAGGGCCGACAACGCGGGAACTCATGCAGGAAGGGTGGCTGTCATCCTACCGGATATTCGCCCCGCCCTCCGATGTTGACACGTCTCACATTCCGTTAAGCGCAGGTGGCGATTTTAGCCCTCCCGCCGTAGCCGCCGCCGTCCACGCATCTCGCACAATTGTAGGCGACATAGTGGGGCATTACCTGCGGATCGCGGCGGGGAAACTCGGGATAACTTTCACCGTAGACGTGGAGAGCGCCACGGAAATGGCGAGTGCCTTTCGTGCGGCAGGAGTGCCCGCCGAAGTCGTGAGCGCCAAAACACCCGCGCCGCTGCGAGCGGAAATCCTACGCCGTCTCCGGGCGAGAGAGCTGCTACAACTGGTCAACGTCGATCTGTTCGGGGAAGGGTTCGACTTACCCGCGATCGAAGTGGTGAGTCTGGCGCGCCCTACGTGCAGCCTGGCGCTATATCTACAGCAGGTCGGGCGGGCGTTACGAAAGATGGACGGGAAAACACGCGGAATTATTATCGACCACGTGGGGAACGTCCACCGGCACGGCCTGCCCGACTCCCCCCGCGTATGGACGCTGGATCGTCAAGAACGCCGCAGTCGTTCAACTGTAGAGATCACGCCGACCCGCATCTGCGTGGAGTGCACAGGGGTGTACCACAAAGTCCTCAGCGCGTGCCCGTATTGTGGGTTCGCCTGGACGCCTGCGCTACGCACTCTCCCGGAACATGTGGACGGCGATCTGGCCGAACTGTCCCCTGAAGCGTTGGCACGGCTACGGGGCGAGATAGATAAACCCCTCGTTATACCCTACGGCGCGGCGCCTGAAGTGATTGGGGCGGTACGGAAGCGCCACCGGGAGAAGACCGAAGCGCAAGAGGCGTTACGGGGCGCGATGGCGATCTGGGGTGGGGCGCAAGGTGACGACCTACGCGCCGCGCAACGGCGGTTTTATATCGAATTTGGCATAGATGTGGCGAGTGCGCAGGCGTTGGGCCGTGCGGACGCTGAGATTTTAAAGGGGAGAATAACGCATAGTTGAGCCGACGCGTAGCGGTCGGCTCCAATGTTGGGTTAGAGGCTATAGGGGGATGATGTGACAGAAATAATTAGCTACAGAAATGCGAAAGTGTATTGGAGCACAATGGAGGAACTTTTTCACTACGTCAACATGTTGCGTGCGACGAAGATCATATCCATTCGCCCATGCACTCTAGACGTGACGAGCACGGTGCACTGCTCTGAAGTTTATTATGAGTACAGGCTGCGATGATGGGGGCTAACGCCTGAGTTAAGGGGTATACGTCATTTTTGGAGTTTTATGAACAGAGTTTTTGTAATCTCGGACACCCATTTCGGCCACAAAAAAGTGATCGAATTTGAGCCCGTGGATCGTCCGTTCGCCACGATTGAAGAGCATGATCGTGTTTTGGTTGAGCGGTGGAATGCCACAGTAAAGCCAAAAGACACGGTTTGGCACTTGGGCGATGTGTTCATGGGCGGACGGGATAACCATACTATTCTTGGACAACTAAACGGCATAAAGCGATTGGTGCTTGGCAACCATGATGTTTACCCGCTTGAAATTTACCAGCAATACTTCGGCAAGATTTTTGGTGCGGCAGAATTGCGTGGGTGCATTTTGACACACGTCCCGGTGCATCCGTCTCAACTTGAAACTAGATACGTGGCTAATCTGCACGGACACCTTCACAGTAAAGCGATTGACGATAAAAGATACATCTGCGTTTCGGTCGAGCATACAGCCCTTGCGCCGAGACTCTTGGACGAAGTGTTGATGACGTATAACGCAGAATTAAGGGGCGCGCATAAATGACCGACCAGACAACATCAGGCGCTTCAAGCGCGTCCCGCTTGAATGTTGGGTTATACGGCAAGGAGAATACCAATGAATTCTATTTTTATCTTTAATTTGCGTCAGCCATGCAAAAACAGGGGCGTTGACCTCACTCAAAACTCAGATGGGTCAATAAACATCGACGGAAACAGATTTGAAACGATGCGGGAATGTGAAGACTTTTTGGAAAAAATACCACGCAATGATTTGGCGTATATCACATAGTTAAAGCGCGGCTAACCCGGCGTTCAACGCGACGGCTTCGCCGCTGCGCCCGATAATGCAGCGGTACAATACAGAGGATGCGCAATGGAAAACCAACATAGACAGATCAAGGGCTATCGCGAACTGAACGAAGCCGAGATTGCGGCAATGAACGAGATCAAGACTAAAGGAGCCGAGCTGGGTGAGCTTGTGGCAAAGCTCCGCTCAACTGAAGGGCTTGATCAGCGGTGGGTCAGCATCGGCGCTACTGATTTTCAGACCGGCCTGATGGCGCTCACCCGCGCCGTGGCGCAACCGACTTTCTTCTAACTGACCTGCCGCCACTGGTGATGCTGGTGGCGGCTAACGCCTGAGTTAAGGCGGCTGGCGTAGCCAGTCCGGTGAGCGGAGCGAACGAACCTTAAACGTAGTGTTAGACATAGGGTATTGGAATGAAGATTGATAAATGGCTCGCCCCAAAAGATCAGATGTGTATGCTCGGTCGGCTTTCTTGGAGTGTTCCAAGACTATTTGAGCTGGCGCGAGAGATGCCCGTAATGGAGATTCCGATTGACCACTTGAACGTTTTTTATACTTATAAAGAGTTAACACTTCGGGAAATGGTCATGCATATGCGGGCGGTTAATGAAGCCGACTTAACAAAGCCGATAATCCTTGACGAAGACGGTGAATTAATGGACGGAAGGCACAGGATTATGAAGGCGATACTGACCGGAGAGAAAACTATCAAGGCGGTACGGTTTGATGAAAACCCGTCACCATGCCGAAATGAAAATGGGTAGATTGACGCCTAACGCCGTGAGTTAAGCGGCGGCGGAGCAGTCCGCTTGGACGAAAAGTTAGGCATAATGAGGTAGTGAAATGAAAGACCATATTACCCTAAAGTGGGGAACTCTGAAAGCATGGAATCTCAATAGTGAAAAAGGCAGGGATCTTCTCAAAAGTTACTTTGCCCTTGGGGCGTCCGCCGGAGCGATGACGCAGCGCGACACGCCAGAGCAAAAAGAGTTAATTTGCCAGATGATCGACGAATGCAATGCCGACACTATTTATTTGGATTGGGATGGCGTAGATGTATCAAAGGATGATGCTAAAAAATACGTCATGGAGAATGGTGCCTAACGCATAGTTGAGGCGCGGCGAAGCCGTCGCGCTCCAACGACTCGTTAGACTGAAACTTAAAAGAGGGTATGAACATGGCGCACCCAAAAAACATTAATTTTTCAGTAAATGACTATGATTCAGACGGTGATATAGTCGAGCGTGGAATATTTTTACATTTCGGAGACGTGAGAGTAAAAGCATCTGATTCAATCATTGAATTCCGTGAAATTGTTGAACAAATGGAAGCAATAATAAAAGAGATCGACGAAACCACACCGGGTGGTGCCTAACGTCAAGGTAAGGGGCTGCCCGATTAGTGAACTAACAAAAAAGGAGTGGGCATGAATAAACCAGTGAACGTAAAAAGCCCCGCAGACGGGCAGTCCCTCTTCACCGCCGGGTTAGGGCGTGACCCAATAACATGGGAGATTGCAGCCAAATGTCTGGGTGAATTACTTTCTGACACAGGTCCAAATGGATACTACGCTATGACACCTAGCCAATGGTTTTTATGGGCAGCAGATGAAGCTAAGAAACTGCGCCCTAACGTAGAGGTAAGGGGTCGCCCGCTTTTGGGCGATCCCTCTTCACCGCCGGGTTAGGGGTTTTAACTATAGAGAGGTGAGATATGGAGCTGAAAATTGGCGACAAGATTAAAGACAATGACCCGCGCATGGGAAAGAACAGGGTGCTCGAAATTATTGAGATTCTACCAAATGGCGTATGCGCGGTTGATGGCATCGGGAAGGTGCGCAGGTACTTACTGAAGGCAATTCACACAGACGGGAAAGAACGACGCACAGGATTTAGTTTGGTGCCTAACATGTATTAGGCACCAAAAATGGTGCGTAACACGGGGATTACACCAAAACAGGATTAAAAAATGAACACTAAAACGGGATTAAGTGAAACGTCAGTGACTACCGATGTGCGCCTGGCGGCGAGTGCCGCCGGGTGGCGCGTGTGGAGGAACAATCGGGGCGCGGGGAAACTAGAGAACGGGAATTTCATCCGCTGGGGGTTGTGTAACGACTCCCCCGCCGTAGGTACGCACGTCCGTAGCGCCGATCTGATCGGCATACGCCCCGTACTTATCACGCAAGCGATGGTAGGGACGACAATCGGGCAGTTCGTGAGCATCGAGGTTAAGCGGCCTGGGTGGAAACCGTCGGCGGGGGATGAACACGAACAAGGACAGCGGCGATGGGCCGACATGGTAAACTCGATGGGTGGTTACGCCATTTTCAGTACTGGGGGGATTTAAAGTGAGAACACGTAAACGCCCTATCGAACACAAGCGGGAACTCCTCGCCGCCGCGCTGATAATCGCCCGCGCCGTCGGCTACGACCGCGTGACCCGTGACGCGCTCGCCACGGCGCACGGGTGCAGCCCGGCCCTGGTGTCATATTATTTCGCCACCATGCCGCAGCTCAAGCGTGCGATTATGAGCGCCGCCATCGCCGAGCGTGACCTGGTGGTACTCGCGCAAGGACTCGCCGCCAAGGACAGTAAGGCACTGGCCGCATCCCCGGCCTTGAAGGGCGCGGCGATTCGGGCGCTACGGACATGAAAAAGTGGGCTTATTACAATGAGCGCGACCCCTTCGCGGCTGCTTGGATTCGAGAGTTGATGAAAGCGGGTCACATTATGCGAGGGGAAGTAGATGAACGATCAATCGAAGATGTTTTACCAAGCGACGCTGCCGGGTTCCTCAGGTGTCACTGGTTCGCGGGGGTCGCAGGATGGGACTATGCCCTGCGACAAGCTGGGTGGCCTGACGATCGCCCAGTTTGGACTGGCTCTTGCCCCTGCCAACCTTTCAGCGCGGCAGGCAAAGGCGCTGGGATGTCTGACGAGCGGCACCTCTGGCCTGCATTCTTCCACCTCATCACACAGTGCCAGCCTGACACGATCTTTGGTGAGCAAGTTGCAAGCCCTGACGGCCTCGGTTGGCTCGACCTTGTACAAGCTGACCTGGAAGGAGCGGGCTACGCCACAGGGGCGGTCGATCTCTGCGCTGCGGGCGTCGGCGCGCCGCACATCCGACAACGACTCTGGTTTGTTGCGGACAGGATGGCCGACACCGAACTGTATGGACACGTTGCCACCAAAAACGGGGGAAGCGTTGGCCCGGAACAAGTTGAAAGGCGGTTGCTCGAACCTACGGGAGCATGTGACGCTAACAGGTTGGCCGACGCCCGACTGCCACAACGTGAATCACAGCCGGACGGGCGACCCCCAAGCGTACTCCGCGCGCCAGTACGACCGACCGAACAGCGGAACGTGCCTTGCCATATGGGCACAACACCTCGTATGTCACCCCCAAGCCGCCCGACTAACGGTTTCTGGCGAGATGCTGACTGGCTCGGATGCCGCGATGGAAAATGGCGGCCAGTTGAACCCGGCACATTCCCGCTGGCTCATGGGGCTGCCGCCCGTGTGGGACGACTGCGCGGTTACGGCAATGCTATCAATGCCGAAGCGGCCAAAGCGTTCATCGGGAGCTATCTAACATGAATGCACTCCTCCCATATCATCAATTCGTCACTTATAAGCTCGTCCCCCGCGCTGGTTCGGCGGGCAAGATGGACAAAAAACCCACCGACTGGGGCACCGGAGCTGTGTCCGACGCGCAAGACCCACGCATCTGGACGACCTACGAAAACGCGCGGGAACATAGCCCTCTCGTTGGGTTCGCCCTCACCGAGAACGACCCGTTCTGGCTCCTGGATATTGATAGCTGCCTCCAGCCGGACGGTAAGTGGTCGCCCCTCGCGCTGGCTCTGTGCGCGATGTTCGCTGGCGCGTTCGTGGAAGTCTCGCAGTCCGGGCGTGGCCTGCACATCATCGGCACGGGGACGATACCCCCACACAAGTGCAAGAACGACGTGCACCACCTGGAGTTTTACCACGCCTCCCGATTCGTGGCGTTCGGGCGTACCGATCAAGCCATCGGGGACGCCGGGCTGGACTGTTCCGCCGCCCTGGCCGCGTTGGTCACACAGTATTTCGCCCCCGTACCTGACGCACCGGAAGGCGCGCTCCCTGCCTGGACGGACGCGCCTCACCCCGAATGGCGCGGCCCCGCCGATGACGCCGACCTAATACGCCGGGCGCGCAACAGTAAGAGCGCCTCCAGCGCGTTCGGGCGTACCGCCTCGTTCGACCAACTCTGGACGGCAGACGTGGACGCTCTCAGTGCGGCGTTTCCCGATCCCGAGCGCCCTTACGACGCCAGCGGGGCGGACGCTGCCCTTGCGCGCCACCTCGCGTTCTGGACGGGTGGGGACTGCGAACGAATCCACCGAATCATGCTCACCTCTGGCCTGGTGCGGGAAAAATGGGATCGGGACGATTACCTGACCCGTACCGTGTTGTTCGCCTGTTCAGGGCAGAAAGCCTTCTGTAAGGACACCCCCGCCGAATCGGTAGGCATCCGCGTTACCGGCGCAGCCACCCCCTCCCCTGTGTCGGGTTCTACGTTCGTAAACGTGGATCAGCAGGCCGCCGTGTTCGCAGGCTGCGTGTATGTCGAAGATCGTAATCTGATTTTCACCCCCGACGGCGCGACATTGGACGAAGCGCGCTTTAACGTGCGGTACGGCGGATTTAATTACACGATGGACGACGCGAACACCCGCAGCAGCCGCAAGGCGTGGGAGTGTTTTACGCAGTCCCAGGCGCTACGGTTCCCGCGTGCGCACTCGTTGTGTTTCCGTCCAGAACTGGAACCAGGCGCACTGGTGCAGGAAGAGGGGCGCATACTGTTTAACACCTACCTTCCCACGGACACATTGAGTGTTTCCGGCGACCCCGCGCCGTTCGTAAACCTGATTACGAAGATGCTACCCGATCCCCGCGATCGTGAAATCCTGCTGAGTTACTGCGCTTCACTCGTGCAAAATCCGGGGCGTAAATTTCAGTATTGGCCAGTGTTACAGGGCACCGTGGGCAACGGTAAGAGCGCCGTAATTCGCTGCCTGTCCCATGCCGTCGGGCACAGGTATACGCACCTTCCGGACGTGGCCGACATGGCGAAAAACGGGGCAAAGTTCAATAGCTGGTTGGATCGTAAAATATTTATAGGCATCGAGGAGATATATGTCCCGCACCGTCGGGACTTCCTGGAAGCGTTCAAGGCGATGGTCACAAATGACCGCATCCAGTTCGAGGGTAAGGGCGCGAATCAGGTCATGGGGGACAACCGCGCCAATGGCCTCATGTGTACGAACCACAAGGACGGTGTGCCCGTCAACACCGATAACCGCCGCTACTGCATCCTATACACTGCACAGCAGTCTAAGGCTGATAAAATACGGGACGGCATGGGCGGGACGTACTTCCCCGATCTGTATGACTGGTTCGAGGGGCGCAACAAGTACGCGAAGCACGGCGCCAAGTATGGGTATTCGGTGGTGGCGGATTACCTGCGTTCGTACCCCATCGCCGCTGAGTTCGACCCCGCCGGGGCGTGCCACGAAGCACCCACGACGAGCAGCACGCGCGAGGCCATCCAACTGAGCCGGTCATCTATCGAACAGGAGATACTGCACGCGGCGGACAATGGGCGTGTAGGATTCCGGGACGGGTGGGCATCATCACACTTTTTAGATCATCTGCTTAAGGAGATGCAAGCGGGACGAAGTGTTCCACGCGCCCAACGCGGTGCGCTCCTGGAGGGGTTAGGGTATGTGAAACACCCCGGCCTGGTAGACGGGCGCACCAATAACCCCGTGCAACCCGACGGCCAGCGCCCCACGCTGTACGTGCGTGAGGGACACTTTTCCTGGTCGCTAACGGGCGCGGCGGCAATGGCGGCGTACTCCGCCGCTCAAGGCGTGTTCACTCTGGCGGCGGTGAAGTGATGGGAAACGCCCCCCAGGTTGAGCCAGACCCCGCCAGCGCCGTTTTCCGCCGCTTGGCACATCGTAGGGGCGAATATGGCGAGTAGCGCCGCTGCGGCCATCATGGTTCGTCTCATAGCGGCATCTCCCGCGTTAGTGGTACATCGGTCATCATCTGCCTGTCAGTCGTCCACCCTCGTGTCTGCGATCAATATCAGAAACAGTTTGTATTTAGCGGCGGGCATATTACGCCGCCCGCCCTCCCATTCTTGCCACGCGCGTTCCGTCGCGCCGATCAGTGCAGCGGCGGCCTTCTGCGTGAGGCGTGAGGCGTATCGCGCCTCGTAAACTTCCTCTTTCGTTGGTGCGATCATTGGCATTCACTCCGTGTAGATATAAAACTAAACCGCCGCCCCTCGCGCAGTGCGGCGATCTGCGCGCGTAGGTAGGATATAAACCCCATATAGTCCGTTGGTTCGATCACGGCCATAACCCCCACGCCACCAGTGCGGCCACGACCGCCACGACGGCGGGAAACAGGCGGTTATACCGGCGTGCTGGACGAGGCGCGTCATCTGCACCAGGTAGAAAACCAGCATCAGGCACGCGTGCCTCACGTATGCGCTTACGGCGTAGGTACGCTGCGCGGCGGTCGATCCGTGTGGGACGCGTGCCCGTATGGGGGAAGGGTTTACTTAAGTCTCGCTCAAATATTTTCATGTTCCGTTCTCCTCTAAGATGGTCATGAATCGCACGCGCTGTTTCGCCGCCTCTGCCGCCCATGCTGCCTCTGCCGCCTCTGCCGCCATTGCCGCTCTTGCTGCCGTCCTTGCCGCCCTTGCTGCCCATGCTGCCGCCATTGCCGCTCTTGCTGCCGCCTCTGCCACCTCTGCCGCCCTTGCCGTCCTTGCCGCCCATGCCGCCCATGCCGCCTCTGCCACCTCTGCCGCCTCTGCCACCTCTGCCACCTCTGCCGCCCATGCCGTCCTTGCCGCCTCTGCCGCCCTTGCCGCCCTTGCCGCCGCCCCTGCCGCCTCTGCCGCCAGGCTTTCATCCCCCGTTTCCAGAAAGCGCCTAACGATGTCGGGCGCATCCCATAGGTGGATCACGTCTAAGGCGTATCTCCGTGCCAGCCCCCGCACGGCGTCGGCGTGTTCCGGCACCGTGCGGCAAACCCATAGGGCGTCGGCTAACCCGTTAGACTCCAGCACGACGGACAGCGCCAACGGGTCGTCGTCCGGGCCGGTTTTGCCCAAGTAACTGAGCAGTTTGAGCCAGCCCGTCAATGGGCGGCTTACCCTCTGCCCGCAGGGACTGTACGCCAGTATTTTATTTAATGTCGTATAAATCATGTTTATTTACTCCCGTCAAAAACCCGCTACTGTATGCAAAATGGACACACATCTTTTGGTCTGGCGTCATCGCACTGTATGCGGCTCGGTGTTCGTCCAGCAGCAGATTTTCAAGCCACTTATCGACATCAAACGTAGGCGGTGAGCCGCGTAGATTCGTTTTCATGTTTATTTACTCCCGTTAGTAAATCGCTACGCCGCGCGAGTAATACGCGTCTACGTTCTCGCCATCCGGCACGTCTGAGCGGCGCAACACATACAACGCCGCGCCGCGTGGGTCGCCCTGGACGTACAAGATCAGATCAGGGTACAACGCGGCCAGTTTCGCCAGGCGCTTCAGCGCGCCCGTCTCCAAGTCCGCCACGGAATACCGGCGGCCTGACGGCGTAACCGCGTAGGGCGCGCCCGTGGCCTCATCGCGCTCCACATCGCCGTTACACTCCCGTTCATGCCAGCGGTGCAGGGCGTTACTGATGCGGCGCATCGCCGCTTGTGCATCGTCGGACACACCGTAAATAGACAGGGCGCGTTCCACGTGTGCCCGGTGTTGTGCTTCTTGTTTAGTCATCATGTTATTTACTCCCTTCGTCAGTATCGGCCATATATGCGGGTTCGGCGTGGCGGCGGTTACGCGCCAGCTTGCCCGACTTCGTAATCCAAAAGGCGTGTTCTGCAAGCCATTGCGTGTCCGTTATGGCGGGCACGGTGGCATTACATGGGTTGCGCCGTGGGTATCCGTTCTCGGTGGTCAAGCGGTACGTGAACGCGGCCAGCACTGCGTTACGCGCCATGAGGCTCAAATTGTTTCCTGCGGTTAATTTCATGTTAGTATTTCTCCACTGTTGGATTTTTCTCTTCGCAATCGGCATCGGTGGCGCATTCAACGATACCGGAACAGCCCGATAACATGACCACGAGTGCCAGTACGTAGGTAAATTTCATCGTTATTTACTCCTGTTGTTGTCGGTGGCTGTCTGCTACCTGAGATACAGACTACCACGCATTGCGTGTGATTGTACAGTTAAACGTTTTTATCATTCCCCAGAGCTGCATAAATAAAACTTATGCACCCCCTCCGCCGATCAGTGTGGCCGCGCGTCGGATTCCAAGGGACAAATTCCCATCACCCAAGGCGCGCAGGGTGGTCACGGTGGGTTCGTCAAGCGTGACCATGCGCGGGCGTACGGGTTCGGTAACTCCGGCTGACCGCTGAACGCCTTGAGCGGCTTCGTAAGGCGTTACTGTCACGCGGTCGATCATATCCCCCGTCACCGGGTCAATCAGGTCGAACGTGCCATGGTGTTCGGTTCGGAGTGCGCCGGGCGTGTCCCGTGCCCGTAACTCGTGGGGCGCGTACCAGTGGACGCCGCATAGATGCGCGGCGTGCCCGGCCTGATTGGCGCGTATGGTCACAGTGATGCCAGTATCGTGGGACTTAGCTGAGTATCGTTTCATGTGGTAATTCTCCTCTAAAATGTCAGTTTTACCGAATGGACTATTTTTAGCTTCCGGGTAGGTTCCGGTTAAAAGTAGTTGTTAGTAGAGATATCAAGGGGTTAGCCCCTAAAACGGCATTT
>Ga0209841_1000013_pt1 | contig 39020 bp, 36 predicted proteins | sample GWRWT4_30Apr14_FD_187185 | JGI IMG/M metagenome (GOLD analysis project Ga0209841, IMG submission 187185) | Sand microcosm microbial communities from a hyporheic zone in Columbia River, Washington, USA - GW-RW T4_30-Apr-14 (SPAdes) (version 2) | ecosystem: Engineered > Artificial ecosystem > Sand...
TCGTCAGGCTTTATTCCAAAAACCCCCGGCCTAAAAATCGGGGGTTTTTTTTGTTGGAATTCACAGCCGTTGAGCGGATTGTCTGAAATTAATAATGCATTAGTCTTGTTGAATGTTTTCCCTCAAATATTGTTTTATTTTTTTTGCGCTGTTACCTTCTTTTTCTTCCTGAGCATTGCTCTGTTTTTTCATTTCAGCTCGTAGATTTCTGATGAGCTGATTTAGTTGTTGTCTATTCAGTTTTGGATTTTTTTGCAACAACATTTCGATCGTTTTATTGTCATCTTCTTGTATGAGCACTGTAATGAGTTCATTTATTCGAGCTGTCTTACGTTGATGAATTTGAGAATTAGTTTCAATGTTAGATATGGATTTCCTGATTTCTTCGGTATTGCCCATCTCTCGTAATAATTTTCCGATATATTGAAAGTGGCGTTGTAAGGCGTTATTGCTCTTAATTCTATCGGCTTCCTCAAAAGCCGCGATCAGGCCGTTACTTAAACTGAGCTTGTCTCGTTGCTTCTTTGGCAATTGATATATTTCTTTCCCCAAGGTTTGCAGTGCCTCAGCCTCTCTCTTTAAGTGACTTTTACTAATTAGAATTTCTTCGTTGTCTTGATTTTTGGTATTGCTTTTTTCTTTCATATCAATAGGGCTCAATTAGTAAATTCGTGTTAGTTGTCGTAATTCTATCGATAAACCAATGTTGCCAAGCCTAAAAATGATGCGAATCCCACAACATCGGTCACTGTTGTCAGTATTACGCCACCCGAAATAGCCGGATCAATTCTCAAACGATTTAAAATGAGGGGTAGCGATGCGCCACATACGGCGGCTACAATTAGATTAATTAGCGTTGCTGCAGCAATAATCAAACCTATCGATATTTCTTGCCACCAGAGAGAAGCTGCAGAGCCAATGATTGTTGCCCATATCATGCCATTGAGAATGCCTACACCGACTTCTCGTCTTAATAAAACGCGCGCATTTGCAAAACCTACATGTCCGACTGCCATTCCTCTAATGACTAATGTTAGTGTTTGATTGCCGGCAATTCCTCCCATGCTTGCGACAATGGGACTTAATATGGCCAAGGCAACTACTTTTTCGATGGTCGCTGAAAACAGGCCCATGACAGACGCGGCAATAAATGCAGTCAGGGCATTAATCCCCAACCAGACTGATCGACGTCGTGTCGCTGTAAATATGGGGGCAAATATATCTTCTTCTTCATTCAGACCAGCCATGCTCATGATGGAATGTTGAGCATCTTCGCGTATGACATCTACTACGTCATCAATGGTGATACGACCTAACAGAACCTGATTGTCATCAACTACGGGTGCGGAAATGAGATCGTGATATTCGAATATTTTGGCTACGTTGTTTTGATGCATGCTTGCCGGAATAGATTCTACATCGGTGATCATGGCTTCACGCACCGTCATGCTTGGTTCGTTAAGCAATAGTTTGGTTAAGGGTAATATGCCAATAAACTGATCTTTACGATTGACGACTAGAATATTGTCAGTCATGTCGGGAATTTCTTTGTAACGCCGTAAATAGCGTTGTACAACATCAAGCGTAATGTTCGGCCGCACTGTGATGGTGTCCGTGTTCATCAGACCGCCCGCAGTGTCATTCGGGTAATTGAGTACTACTTCAATTCGTTTTCGATTTAGGCTATCGAGAGAATTTAAAACTTGTTTTGTAACGGCCTTGGGTAATGTTTGCAGGATGTCAGCCAGGTCATCTGTATCCAGTTTTTCCAGAACGGTGGTAAGTTCATCCGTATCCATACCTTTAACGATTTGGTTTATTGTTTCTTCGTTCAGATATTGAAGGACTTCGCCACCGAATTCATTGCTTACGAGCCGCCATAAAATAAGTCTTGCATTCGGAGGCACGGATTCGATCAGATGGGCGATTTCTGCGGGTGACATGCCGTTAAGCATGTGGCGAATTTTTATAAATGTGCCGCTTTCCAGTGCTTTGTTGAGCTGGTGTAAACGTGTTTGAGCTTCTTTGGCGACAGACATTTAATGGCTCCGGTGCGAAATCAAGACCAGTCGTATTTCACAATTAGTTTTATGGAAATTTATTTCTTTGCGTGTAAAGGGGATCGAATGAAAAAAAAATTAAAGGGTAGTCGAGGGTAGTTGTGAGAGTGATCACTAGGCCTCTTCATTGAAGCGGTTATTTATAAGTATCTGGAGCGCAGATACGGCATCTAGCTCATCATGTCCCTCTGTAATTACGACTATTTCACTACCGAAACCTGCAGCAAGCATTAGGAGCGACATAATACTTTTGCCATCGGCCTCTTTACCAGAAAAATGAATTCGTACAGACGCATCGAAATTGGAAGCGGTTTCGACCAGTTTTGCTGCAGCTCGCGCATGCAGGCCGCGCTTGTTTGTGATGGTTAATGTTGATTGCTGCATGGGGGATTACCAACCTGTTTATTTTACACGCATTTTACTTCAACAGGGTGGTTAATGGCTAATCTGACTTTTCCGTGCTTACATCAATGATAGCTTTTTTGCAACGGAGTATGGCTTTTTAAGGAGCGAGCTCTCTATGCCGCAGGTGCGTATTCCTCCGTCTTGATTGAAAACGTTGTTTTAATTGTTCGGCAACATAAACGGAGCGATGTTGCCCGCCGGTGCAACCAATTGCGACAGTAAGGTAAGCGCGGTTACTTGTTTCAAAATGAGGGACCCACTCGTTGAGAAAACAATCTATTTGATTGATCATTTTTCCTGTTAACTCATCTTTTTCAAGGAAATCAATAATGTCTGTATCCTGTCCGGTTTTGTCACGTAATTCGTTGTGCCAATAGGGATTTGGAAGACATCGTACGTCATAGACAAAGTCGGCATCTATGGGTACGCCCTTCTTGAACCCAAATGAAAGAAACAATAGGGAAAGTCCTTTGTCTTCTTTGGACAGATTGTTTTTGATGAGCTCCCTAAGTTGATGAATATTCAGTTGACTTGTGTCAATGATTAGATCAGCGCGTCGAGATATTCCTTGCAGTAATTGACGTTCCTCTCCAATAGCCTCTGCGAGGGAGTGCTCACTATCGCTTAGTGGATGCTTTCTGCGTGTAGTGCTGAAGCGCTGCATCAAGGTGGTATCGTTACTGTCGAGAAAAATAATTTTTGTGCTAATGTGCAGTGCTTTAAGCGAGTCAATCACTGCCGATAGGGACAAGAGTTGGCTGGGTAAGTTGCGTGCATCGACGCCTACCGAAATCAGTTTCACCTTGCGTTGAGTTTCTTGTAACAATGAATTCACGAGGTCTGGAATTAATTTTGCGGGTAAATTATCAACGCAGTAGTAACCTAGATCTTCCAGGGCTTGTAGAGCGGTGGTTTTTCCTGAACCAGAACGACCGCTAACAATTACTAGATTGATGTCATCTTTTTCTATGAGCAGTGCTTGATTATTTTCGTGCATGATTTTGAGGCTGTAGTTCTGAAATGCCTGCCTGTGTGGCCTTCAGGTACAACTCTTCCGCATTGCGTGTATTGCGGAGGGCTTCTCTGAACTCAGCCTTGTAAAAAGCCTCGGCAATTTCACTTAAGGTGTTGAGATGCTCTTGTGTGGATTTCTGGGGTACAACCAAGGCGAAAACGAGGTCAACGTCTTTGCCGTCCAAGGCATCAAAATCAACCCCTTTTTTCAGATGAACAAGTAAACCCATCGTTTGAGTGCAAAGGTTCATACGGCAATGAGGAAGGGCAACGCCCTCCCCAATGCCCGTGCTGCCCAATCGTTCTCGTTCGATGAATGCATCAAACAACTCTTTAGCATTCAGTTTTGGATTGAGTTCGCTAAGTTGTTGCGCAATTTTTTCAAGCACTCTTTTTTTGCTGCTGCATTGCACGCCGTGAAGAGTGTGCTCGGCATTAAGGATATCTTTAATTGGCATAACACTGCTTCAGGAGGGTGATTAACGTGCAGCCCCGTGATTGCGGGCAACCTGTTTTTCTTTATATTTAAGAATCTGGCGATCAAGTTTATCTGCCAATCCATCAATGGCGACGTACATGTCGCTGGCAGCCGAGTCGGCAAATATTTCGCCGCCAACGAAGCGGACAGTGGCTTCAGCATGATGGTCCATGTTGTCTATATTAAGAATGACATTGATTGACGTAATTTTATCGAGATGGCGATTGAGCTTGTCTAGTTTTTCATTAATGTAATTTTTCAGAGCGGGAGTGAGGTCGACATGGTGTCCGCTTATATTTATTTGCATGGTACAGTCCTCTCTGTGTGATGGATGTAATGTATGAAATCTGAGAATGCCGAACAGGGTTTTAATGGCACTATTAAATCAACTGCTTCCTTTCGTTTGAAGGGGGGATGGACATCGCTTCTCTATATTTTGCAATAGTCCGCCTGGCGACCTGTATTTGTTGTTCTTTTAGCAGTTCTGCAATTTTGTTATCACTGAGTGGTTTTTTGGGATTCTCAGTTGATACTAGTTTTTTAATAAATGCTCTAATGGCAGTTGAGGAACATTCTCCGCCGGAATCTGTGCTGACATGACTGGAGAAAAAATATTTTAATTCAAATATGCCTCTGGGGGTATGCATATATTTATTGGATGTGACTCTGGAAATTGTGGACTCATGCATTTCTACACGCTCGGCGATTTCATGAAGCACCAGGGGCTTCATGGCTTCTTCACCGTATTCAAAAAATCCCTGCTGGAATTCAACAATACGTGTCGCTACCTTCAACAAGGTTTCATTGCGGCTCTGTAAACTTTTGATGAACCAGCGGGCTTCCTGAAGATGGTCTTTAAGGAAACTGTTATCCGTACTGTTATCGGCACGACGTACCAATGACGCGTAGCCACTGTTGATCCGCAGTCGGGGTGCGACATCGGGATTTAATTCCACATGCCAGCGACCGGATTTTTTTGTGACGATTACATCAGGAATAACGTATTCTGTGCGTGAAGATGAAACGGATTGTCCTGGATGGGGTGAAAGCTGTTTAATAAGATTAATAATTTCTTTAAGTTCATCTTCTTTCAGTTTGCAGAGTTTCATTAGTTGATTGAAATCTTTGCTGCCGAGCAAGTTAATATGATCTTTGATAATAAGTCTGGCTTCATTTCTCCATGGCGTATTGGCAGGCAGTTGCTGTAATTGAATCAGCAAACATTCTTGTAGCGTTTGTGCGCCAACACCCGGCGGATCAAATTGCTGGATACGATGCAGCACAGCAATAACTTCATCAAGTTCCAGTGTGTAATCAGGATTGGAGCGCTGTGCGGTTTCTGCAATCTCTTCAGGTGATACAGTCAAATAACCATTTTCATCTATGGCTTCAACGATCGCATAGGCAATAGCTTTATCAATATCACTGAAAGGGGTGAGATCCAATTGCCAAGTAAGTTGATCGTAGAGTGTTTCGACCGCAGCATTGCGGGTTTCCAGCATGTTTTCGTCGTCATCGGTGTTAAAACTCGATGAGCCGGAACTGCTTTGGTAAATATCGTCCCAGTCAGTATCTACGGGCAAATTATCTGGAATTTGTTCAGTTTTTTCGAGCTCGACCGGCCCATTTTCGCTACGAGACGTGTCGGAGCTGCTCATGCTCAATTCCAATTGAGCACTGAATTCTTCTTCGGGTGAATTCTCATGCTCAGAGTCGGATGCGCCGTTTCTTTGTGCGTCATCTTCGACCAGTTCAAGCATGGGGTTGTTTTCCAGCGCGTCTTGAATTTCCTGCTGAAGATCAAGCGTCGAGAGTTGCAACAGCTTAATGGCTTGCTGCAATTGCGGCGTCATGGCGAGATGCTGGCTGTTCTTAAGCTGAAGAGATAGCTTCATAGAGTCTAATGTTTGCCTACTACTGCGACGCTCTGGATGAGGTGTTATATTTTACTGGGCGGTTTTTTCTGAAACGGCGGAAAACAACACTTGTTAGATTATAGCTGGAACTGCTGTCCTAAGTAGACTTCTTTTACTAAGGGATTGGCAAGAATTTTTTGTGCATCACCTGCTTCAATAATTTCTCCTGCATTGACGATATAGGCTTTTTCACAGATAGCCAGTGTTTCTCTGACATCGTGGTCTGTAATTAACACGCCAATGCCGCGATTGCTTAGTTGCGTAATAATTTGTTTGATATCGTGTACGGAAATCGGGTCGACGCCGGCAAAGGGTTCGTCTAACAGAATAAACTTGGGGTCAGTGGCCAATGCACGTGCGATTTCCACACGTCGGCGTTCGCCGCCGGAAAGGCTCATGCCTGCAGAGTGTCTAATGTGGGTAATATGGAATTCATTGAGGAGCAACTCCAGTTTTTCCTTTTTCGCAGCTTTGTTGAGGCTATGCTGAAGTTCCAGAATGGCGTTGATATTGTCTTCAGTGGAAAGTTTTCTAAAAACGGACGCTTGTTGCGGCAAATACCCAATACCCTGACGGGCGCGCAGGTGCATCGGCTGGTGTGATAAATCTTTTTCATCAATGGTGATTTGGCCACTGTCCACAGGAATAAGGCCAACGATCATATCAAAGCAGGTGGTTTTACCCGCGCCGTTAGGACCTAACAAGCCAATGATCTGACCGCTTTCAACCGTCAGAGACACATCTTTGACAACCTGCCGGCCTTTGTAGGATTTGGCCAGGTGGGACGCTGTAAGTTTTGACATGGGCAGCTAATTAATCTTATTTTCGTGCGGGTGGATTTTGGGGTTGAAAGGTGGTGGTAATGCGGTTACCCGTAGTGCCTGATGCTTTGAGTCTTTGTGTCGCGAGATTGTATTCGTACTGGGTGCCTCGATGAATGCTTTCTTCGAGTTTGATATAGACATTATCTTTCAGCGTGAGGGTTTCGCTGGTGATGTCATAATTAATCTCATTTGCTTCAGCCAGAATCGGTGGTTTATTGACCACGGGATTTTGTTGGATTTGTACTGGATGCCCGGTTGCAATCAGGGTGCGAAAACCTGTTTTGTCCCGTTGAATGCTGATTTTATCGGCCTTTATCAAAAGGGATCCCTGCGAGAGTACGACATTTCCTTCATAGGTTGTGATGCCGTTTTTATAATCAGCAAAGGCCGATGCGGAGTCAATGCGAATGGGTTGATTGCGATCATCGTCCAGAGCATGGGCTGCCGAGATCAGCAAAAGGAGAACGCTGGTAAGGAATGTTTGATATGGCGTCATTGTTGCTGATAACTTCCTTCAACCTGTGATGATAATAATAGCGTGTTACGTAACAGATCGGCTTCGAGCCCGACGGCCTGGAGTTGGTTGCGTTCGGATTGAATGTTAACTTTTGAGTTTGTTTTTGCCCACTTTTCGGTGGTATGGAGTACTAAATCACTTGTTCGTATGCTTAAGTGTGCCGTATTTTTAGTTTGATTGCCTTCAATAAGTACATTTTCCTGCAAAATTATTTCGTCGCTTTCCTGAATCAGGCCCTGTTGGGCCGTGATGTGCCAAGGACTTTTATTTGGCTGATACAGGTAAATGTTAGGCTCAGTCAGTGTCGTTGTTTCTTTGTGGGCATAATGAAAAAGTTGAGGGGCATCCAAGGTGTATTTGATGCGTCCCTCTGTATCAAATACGGTCATAGAAAACTGCCTGATATCTGTGTCCGGGAGCGTCTCATCGGTGCTTGGAGCGCCGAGAAAAGGCGAAGGCGCATTGATGTCGATAAAGTGGGATAGGTTCAGTAATACAGCAAGCACGATGAGAATCATCATCAGTGCTGATGTGTAGGATTTTGACAGCGAGAACGGTTTGGATGGCAACATGCGCTTATAAATAGTGCTTGTGTAAAGCGTCAAGATGCCCTTGTGCATCCAGAATCAAGTCGCATATTTCTCTGGCCGCCCCCGAACCGCCAGAAAGATGGGTTTGCCAGTCGGCATGCTTGACCAAAAAAGGATGGGCATTGGCTACGGTGACACCCAAACCTGCGGCGCGAATGGCAGCGAGGTCTGGCAAGTCATCGCCGGCGTAAGCGGTTTCTTCCATTTTTATGCCTGTTTTGTCCAGAAGTTCCAGCAGTGCTTTTAGTTTGTCTTCTCGCCCTTGGTAAAGGTGGTGTATGCCCAGATCCTTGGCGCGTTTAATGACGATGGACGATGTGCGACCGGTAATTAAAGCAGTTTGAATGCCGCAGTGCTGAAGCATTTTGATGCCATGGCCATCAAGGGTGTTAAACGCTTTAAGCTCTGTGCCTTCCTCAGTGAAATAAAGTTGACCGTTGGTCAATACACCGTCGACATCAAAAACCATGAGTTTAATTTTTTTGGCTTTTTCTCTTATGTTGGACATAGACATCTTTCTCAGCGTGACTCAGTAACAGGCATGATTTACATGACGCCGGCGTGTAATAAATCGTGCACACTGATTGCGCCGATGGGGCGTCTGTTTTCATCAATCACAATCAATGCATGTATATTATTTTCGTCCATGATTTTTACCGCCTCAGCGGCCAGTATGTGTGGACGGATAGTTTTACAGTTGAGGGTCATTACCGAGGTGACCGGTGTATTTTTCAGGTCAATGTCATGATCAATGGAGCGGCGCAGGTCACCGTCCGTGTATACGCCCAGCAGGTGCTGGTGCTTATCGACGATCGCAGTCATGCCCAGTCCTTTGGCTGTCATTTCCATTAATGTTTCACTGATGGTGCTGTGGTCGGGGACGATGGGTATGGCGCTGCCCGTGCGCATGATATTTTCGACCAGCAACAGGAGTTTTCGTCCCAGCGCGCCGCCGGGATGAGAGAGTGCAAAGTCATCGGCAGTAAATCCTTTTGCTTCAAGCAGGGCAACGGCGAGTGCATCGCCCATAACCAATGCCGCTGTTGTGCTGGCCGTGGGCGCCAAACCTAGCGGGCAGGCTTCTTCACTGACACCTACATTGAGGTTAACGTCAGCAAACTGTGCCAGCGGGGAGCTTTCATTGCCGGTGAGACTGATCAGTTTTATGCCCTTACGTTTGATAACGGGTAACAAGGCCAATAATTCTTCGGTGGAACCGGAGTTGGATAAGGCAATGACCACATCGGCACGAGTAATCATGCCAAGGTCGCCATGACTGGCTTCTCCGGGGTGGACAAAAAAAGCAACGGTGCCTGTACTGGCCAGTGTCGCCGCAATTTTAGAACCAATATGGCCAGATTTGCCCATGCCCATTACAACCACCCGACCCTGACTGGCCATGATGAGTTCACACGCCTTGCTAAAGTTAAGGTCTATTCGTGAATCCAATGCGCGTATGGCCTTGCCTTCGATGGCGATTACGCGACGGGCTGAATTCTGGAAATCAGTCATAAGCTACCTTGAATTTGAGAGGTGACGAAACTCGGCGACAGCCTTGTCGCAGAAGGTCGCGCAAGGCGCAAAAAGAATACGCTTTTGGTCGCACTAATGCCATGATCTTTTTTGGATGCACGTAGGAAAAAGAATTGATTTTGGGTGAGTACAGCGTGTTGATAAGGCGCGCTAAAACGTGAAGTCAGCGTCTGTTTAGGCCTGTCTGCTTAATCAAGTGAGCACGCAAGTACGGTACGCAGTATAATGGCGCGCTAAGCGTTTGCGGTGCAAGCGCAGGGGCTGTTTGGGATCAAAAGGTATTGGCTGTGTAATTACCTCTGTTTTTGATTATGATAGCGCCCATTTTGTTGTTCAGAGGAAAAAGAGATGGTATCCAGTGATCAAATAAAAGAATTGATAGCGCGAGATATTGATGTGGAGCATGTAATAGCCGAACTCAATGGTGCGAACATAAATCTGGTGGTTGTCAGTCAGGTGTTTGATGGACTGAACTCAGTGAAGAAACAACAACTTGTGTACAGTAGTCTGAAGGACTTGATTGCAAAAGGCGATCTTCATGCGGTGACGATGAAACTGTATACCCCGCTTGAATGGAAACAGGCCAAACACTTTATCTGATTGACCACAGGCGTGTTGTATTTTTTGCGGGAAGGTGAAAAGTCCTTGCGTAGCTAAACGATTAATTTGAGACATTTGATGGATAAATTGTTCATTAAGGGCAGCGGCCCTACACGAGGCAGGGTAAGAATTTCCGGCGCAAAAAATTCCACGCTACCTATCCTTGCCGCCACCTTGTTGGCAAGTGAGCCCATGGTTGTGCGTAACGTGCCGCATTTGCAAGATGTCACCACGATGATTGAATTGATGGCGTGCATGGGCATTGTGCCCGTCATTGATGATCAAATGGGTGTTGGGGTTGATGCGAGCACCATTAGCAGCTTTAAAGCACCGTATGAACTGGTTAAAACCATGCGTGCTTCTATATTGGTGCTCGGTCCGCTGGTTGCGCGTTTTGGCGAGGCGGAAGTCTCGTTGCCCGGTGGCTGCGCTATCGGTAGCCGTCCGGTGGACTTGCATTTGCGGGGCCTTGAAATGATGGGCGCGCACGTGACGGTTAAAGAAGGCTATATCCATGCACACACCAAGGGCCGTTTGACGGGCGCACGTATTGTTTTTGATACCGTCACCGTTACGGGCACCGAAAATCTATTAATGGCTGCTACATTGGCAAAAGGCCGGACTATTTTGGAAAACGCCGCGCGTGAGCCGGAAGTCGTCGATCTGGCCAATTGTCTTCGAAGTATGGGGGCTCAAATTGAAGGTGCCGGCACCGACACTATTAAAATCGAGGGGGTGGAGCGCTTGCACGGTGGATATCACAGCGTGATTCCTGACCGTATCGAGACGGGTACTTATCTTATAGCGGCGGCGGCTTCGCGTGGCTCTATTCTGGTAAAAGAAACCAATCCAAGCTTGCTTGATTCCGTATTGTTAAAACTGGAAGAGGCCGGCGCGCATATTGTGACCGGTGCTGACTGGATCAGCCTTGATATGCGTGGTAATCGCCCTAGGGCCATCAACATTAAAACGGCACCTTATCCAGGATTTCCCACCGATATGCAGGCGCAATTCTCGGTGATGAATGCAGTAGCAGAAGGTACAGGCCTTATCACTGAAATGGTGTTCGAAAATCGTTTTATGCACGCGCAGGAACTCGTGCGCATGGGCGCCAATATTACCGTGCAAGGCAATACCCTGATCACCCAGGGTGTTGACCGTCTCCAGGGTGCACCGGTTAAGGCAACTGATTTAAGAGCATCCGCGAGCCTGGTGATTGCCGGAATAATCGCTGACGGTGAAACCACCATAGAGCGGATTTACCACATTGATCGTGGTTATGAATGTATTGAAGAAAAATTCCAGGCCCTGGGTGCCAATATTCGTCGTATACCGGGTTAAGACTGGGCAGAGGATGAATCAATGATTGAAGACAGAAGCCGGCAGTTGGTGTTTGCTTTATCCAAGGGCCGCATATTAAAAGAAACGCTACCTTTGTTGAAAACAGCTGGCATTGAGTTGCTGGAAGACCCCGACCAAAGCAGAAAACTTATTTTTCCTACGACCTGTGACGATGTGAAAATACTCATCTTGCGGGCAACGGATGTGCCGACTTATGTGGAGCATGGTGCAGCGGATCTGGGTGTATCAGGCAAAGATGTGCTGCTCGAACACGGGGGACGTGGTTTTTATGAGCCGCTGGATTTGAACATCGGTCGTTGCAGGTTGATGGTCGCTGCGCGTGTCAATGCACCGGCGGTTACGGGGCGTCTAAAAGTCGCGAGCAAGTTTGTTAATGTTGCCAAGCGTTATTATGCCGAGAAAGGCGAGCAGGTAGAAATTATCAAACTCTATGGCTCCATGGAGCTTGCACCTCTGGTCGGTTTGGCAGACTGCATTGTAGACTTGGTGGATACGGGTAATACCTTGAAGGCCAATGGCTTGCAACCCACCGAATTGATTGCCAGCATTAGCTCCCGCTTGATCGTCAACAAGGCATCAATGAAAATCAAACATCAACGTATCCAGGATATTATTGACTGCCTTGATCAAGCGGTTAAAGCAAACGCGTCGGCTAAAACCAGTTAGAGTCATTGCTCATTAGGTGCTTATGTCACGATTATCAATTCCCCTACTTTCTACCCGTTCGGACGATTTTTATGCACAACTGCGTGCACGCTTGGCACGGGACAGTGTGTCTGATTTACAAGTAGAAAATTCTGTTCGTGACATCCTCGCTGCAATTCGTGCCCACGGTGACCAAGCCCTGCTCAATTACACGCGGCAATTTGATCAGCTGACTGTGTCAAACGTTGGTGAGCTGGAAATAACAGCGGAAGAAAGAAAAAACGTATTGCAGCGTATTTCGCCTGAAGATAAAGAGATTCTTGAATTATCTGCAGAACGTATTCGCAGTTTTCATGAGAAGCAAAAGCAGCACTCCTGGTCCTATACAGAAGCCAATGGAACGCTGTTGGGTCAGCAAGTACGTGCCATGGATAGGGTGGGTGTTTATGTGCCGGGCGGGAAGGCGGCCTATCCCTCCTCTGTGCTGATGAATATTCTTCCAGCCAAAGTGGCCGGGGTAAAAGAAATTATCATGGTGGTTCCTACGCCCGGCGGCGTACGGAATGACCTGGTTATTGCTGCGGCTGAAATTGCAGGCGCTGACCGGATTTTTACCATTGGTGGCGCACAGGCCATTGCGGCGCTGGCCTATGGCACGGCCAGTATCCCCAAGGTGGATAAAATTGTTGGCCCCGGGAATATCTATGTTGCAACGGCGAAGAAAATGGTTTTTGGTGAGGTAGGCATTGATATGATTGCCGGACCGTCTGAAATCATGATTTTGAGTGATCGTGATGTGAATCCAGACTGGTTGGCTATGGATATGTTTTCACAGGCCGAACATGATGAAAATGCACAGTGTATTCTGGTTTGCGCCGATGCTGATCTCTTGAATCGTGTTCACCGCAGCATGGAAAAACAACTGCCTCATATGTCCAGGCGTGACATTATCAAAGCTTCACTTGAAGGCAGAGGGCTCTTGATCCAGGTCAGGGATCTAACGGAAGGGGTAGCCGTGATTAATCAGGTGGCACCCGAACATCTTGAACTCGCTGTAGCGCATCCTGAAGATCTATTGACAGATATCCACCATGCAGGGGCTATTTTTATGGGGCTTTACACACCAGAAGCGCTGGGTGACTACTGCGCCGGCCCCAATCATGTCTTGCCTACCTCGGGCACTGCACGTTTTTCTTCGCCGTTAGGGGTCTATGATTTTCAAAAACGCAGCTCTTTGATCTATTGTTCGGCAGAAGGCGCTGCACATTTAGGGCCGATAGCCGCACGTCTGGCACGGGGTGAAGGTTTGGATGCGCACGCGCTCAGTGCTGAGTACCGTTATACGAAGTAACGTGTTACCGATTACCTATTGTGATTTCTGGAGTATGGATGAAAACGCGCCAAGGAAGGACAGCGGGCTTTATGGTGCTTGCACTGCTGCTACTGGGGGTTCTTTATGAATATCAACCTGCGCATTATCAAGCACTGCTTTGCATAGATAAACAGGCTGAACCAAGCGGGCAGTGGAACAGCGCCTACGATGGTTATTTTATTGGTGCAAATGGTTGTGTATACCGTCCAGACACGGCGCTTGAAAAATTGCCGCCGCTTGTACTGGAGGGCACAAATCGCAAGGCGGAGCCACTTTGGTATGTTAACGGCGCCAATTTGCGCATTGATTGGGTGCAAGCACACATGTACCGTTTGGCCCTTTCCAGTGGCCGCCCCGTTTTGGCTATCTACAATGCAACGCTAGGAGGGCGTTTTCTCGATGCCATCAATGACGCCATCCGTGGCAGTCGCGCCACGGGGGTGATTGAGCGAGTCATTCTGGAAAGTCTGGCGCGTGGTGGCGAAGTGTACTTTCAGGTCAATAGCCAGGGCGCGATTCATATGGCGCGGGCTCTTAGACGCGTTGTTACGATGTTGAGTGCCGAGCAGTTGCAGAAAGTGCATGTATTAACAGCAGGCGCAGCAAGTGCCGATTTCCCCGATGGACCTGACTATATTCACTTGGCAAATGAAAAAGATCCTGTGCCGCTTAATGTAGGCGTTTTATCTGCCGGTGCCCATGTGGGTGCCGGCGCTAAAGTGATTCGTTTCGCGGGTGTTGACAGTGATCCTTTGGAAATGCGTTTCCGGTTTTTTGGTCCCTTGACCCATGCGTTTTTAAGTGTACATGGTCTCATGGTATACCAGCCCTATTTTCCAGCGGCATTCAAAGCTGAAAAAAGTCTTGTGAATTGAACAGATCAAAATCAATGTTCCACATCGGCACTGTGGCCCAGAATTTTCTCAAGTTTTTTCATGAGTTTGGGCTCGAATTTTTTTAAGGCTTCACTCAAATGCCCTTTACGCGGTTTGGGGTGGATATTTTCGGGTGCCATGGTAAAAGGGAGGTCCAGAAAGGTTTGGATTTCCTTTAATTTCGTTACAGGATCGGTATTAAAACTATCGTAGGTCAGGCGATAGACGCTTTGTGGCGGCAGTGATTTAAGATCATCGTAGTAACTCTTTAATTGCCACTGCAGTGAAAGCACAGTAAATGGGCGGACAAAAAATGCAACGACTTTGTCGCCAAGCAAGGCCTTCAGGCCACGTATTATTTTCCAGACGCCATAAAAAAGAGTCATGCCAAATCGTATATCACCGGGCACTTTGAACTTGTCTATAAGCATGGTCTGGAAGGGTTGTGCGCCGGTAATGAGTGTAAGAAATGCATTTAACTGGCTGTTGAGAATATGAATCGGATTGCGGGTAATGTAAATAAAACGGGCGTCGGGAAACCACTCCAGTATTTGTTTGGCTTTTCCGGTGTCCCATGGATTTTTTAAGAGTACAGACTGGGCATGGGGGTTGAGGTAAAGCAGTTTGCGGCATATTTCAGCAAAATAGTCTTGATTACTCGCATGAAGTGAAACGTGGTAACTCTCATTACGTAACAGCCAGCAGTATTCTTCCACGGTTGCATCATCCACCCATACCGAATCGAGTCTGCGGTCAGTAATGCCTAAACTTCTGAAAACGCGATTCAAGTGTTGTTTGTCTTTTTCTTCATGACCTGTCTGCCGGTTTTTCAGTAATCGATGGTAGTAAAAAATATCGTAGAGTGTGAGATTCGCAACAGGAAAACAACGCGAAATGGCATCGTATAAGAACGTGGTGCCTGAACGATGCAGGCCCATGATAAAAATGGGTTTGACCGGCGTGTGGGCGATCTGGACAAGAAAAGGATCGTCCTCGCCTTTTTGTGGAAAATCTGGCTCAAATGGATAGCGCATAAAGTATTTTTTTATGTATTAGGAAGATGTTGTATTAATTTTTCTTAGCAGAAGACTGCTCAATACCAGGAATAATCCGAGCAAGGTGGGCACGGTTAAGTCCGGGTTGTTCCAGAACAACAAGGAGCGATTCAGGCGTATTGTTTCGATCAGAGCACCCCCGAGCCAACTGAATACAATAATATTGGGAAATGCGCCTATCAGTGAACCCCAAAAATAGGTCCGCAATTGGGTGCACAGAAGCGCTAGCATCCAGTTAACAGGAGGTAATGCGAAAAAAATAAGGCGCAGATAAATAATGGCTCGCAAACTGGTGCCCTGGATGTATTGATGGGTGCGTGGCAAGTATTTCTGTGCCAGTTCTTGCGTAAGGCCTTGGTTCAGTTGTTTGGCGATGAAGTACATCAAAATAATGGCAGTGGAGAAACTCAGGGCGCCTAACACAGCAGCACCGACTGGGCCATAGAGCACGGCAGCAATAGCAATAACCAGTGCAGTGGGTACATTTAATACGATGATAATACTCGCCAACAGATAAAAAACGAGAGGGCCGAGCATGCCGAGCTGATGCTCCCACTGCCGGAGCTGATCTATTTTAGATGCCATCAACCGGGGGTTTAGCCACTGGCCCACAGGCGTATATTGATACAAAACCACGAATGCTCCTATCACAAGAGCGATAACTGTGATTCTGAAAATTCGAGTGCGCAATTGATGGGTAATAATGAACGCAAATCCTTTTGAATCTATGAGTGACTTTCACACCCGGCAAGGGTAAGAAATGAAGCGATGAAATAATTTAAAGGACCTAAGTCTAGTGGACTTATCCACAGTAAACTAGCAATTTCTGATACAAGCCCCAGAGCAGCAAGGAAGCCTCGCCTTTCGGTTAGACGGTTTATTCGAGGGTATTGTGCATCATAAAATTTTCTTGTGTGTTTTCAATCATCTCACTGGGCGTAATGATTTGAATGCAGCTTTTATTGAGATCCATGAAGTCGGCCGAAAGAATCAATTTATCGCCCTCAATACTGTAGACCTCGGCCGAGGTGACGGCAATAAAATTGCTTTCGGAGCGTATGTAATCGGTGAGCCTCACACCGGGCACGATATTCAGACTGCATTTGATTCTATATAGATCCGTAAGTATCACTACCCGTGTTTTGGCAGTGTCTGATCCTGGTTTCATGAGTGAGCTCTTTTTGATCATGGTGACTGTAACCTGTATGTTTTGCCTGGTTTATAGGTGAAATTCAGGAAACACTTGCGCCGAGGAAATACAACGCCAGTGTTAATCCTGGCAGCAAGCGCCGGGACTGTGTGCATTAAATATAGTGGGCTTCTTCGGAGTCGCAACTATTTTCACATTTCGGCGCCAAGTAACTCGGTATATACTTCGAGTCAAATTTTCAGGTGGATTATCAGGTAAGTGTGAACATGAAGAATGAATTGCATCATCTCTATAAGGTGATTTTTCTGAACAAGGGTTCAGTGTACGAAATGTACGCCAAACAGATCTACCAGAGTGATCTTTATGGTTTTGTAGAGGTCGAAGAGTTTATTTTCGGTGAGCGAAGTCAATTGGTTGTTGATCCATCGGAAGAAAAACTCAAGTCAGAATTTGAGGGTGTGGTGCGAAGTTTTATTCCTCTTGGTGCCATTATTCGTATTGACGAAGTAAAAAAGGAGGGTATACCTAAATTGCAAAGCGCGGGTGATAAAATAATGCCTTTTCCTGTGAGTATCGTGCCGCCGGTAAAGAATTAATTCCTTAAAGCATATTAAGAAAAAACCAAGCAGCTAATTCTTACGCTGCCTGGTTTAAGTTTTTGTACGATGGCATAGGTATAAAAAATAGGCCGAATGAAGAAATACCTGAACTTATTTTGCCAGCTGTTGCGTTGTTCGCGTCAGGCGATGCAAACCAGAAACAATTTGCACCAGAAATCCACTGATGGCTAAAAAGCCCCAGCCAAGAACGACAAAACCATAGTGAACGGGTGCAGCAAACAGTTCTTCAGCGTAAAAGAAGGTATGACCCCATTCGTTAAATCCAAGGTTTGGCATGATAAGAAGAGGAGCGGAAGCAATCATTAATAAGGGAATAGAGATTCGCTTGTTAAAATCAGGCAAACGCGTGTGTATCCAGAGGAAGCCAAAGATCATAAAGACTGCATCCAGAGGCATAATGAAATAAAACAAACCAATATGTGTCGGGGTAAAATCGGTATCACGAATAGTCACCTGGTGCCATGCAGCATCGGATTCCAGAAAAAAGCTCAGTGCTGACAGTTTGAGGATGGTGGCTATAAAGAGCGCAGACAGAATCAAATAATAACGTCCGAGTTCTCGTTGCGGAGATAAGTTTTCAAGATTCTGATCACGCGTACGTAAAACCCAGACTATGGCAAAAAGACCCAGAAGTGCGATGCCAGCAAGCTGACTCCACATAAGATTCATCCAGATGGCCTGGAATTCGGGTTCAAAATAATCCAAGCCGCTGACGAACGCGTTTTTTTCCTGAAACCATCGGTACACGCCAGACACTAAAAATCCCTGTGCGGCAAAAAACAAGATAAAGGCAATGGGTGGTTTTGGAACACCATCTTCTCCTACGGGGTAGAAAAATCTGTTAGACAGACTTCTGTTTTTGATGTTCTTTTGAACACCGCCTGCTGCGATACTCATAATGACACTCCTTTTTTAATTAAGCGTGGTGAATGAACGGCAAAAAAAGTACTCGCGTATTGTAGAGTTTATAATTTTCAAGTGGGAGAAAATTATTGTATACAGACACATCTTTTTGCGAGAAATCACCGTATATTTGGCACTTAAATATTCGCCTAATTACTTCATTAATAATCGAAGTGGTTTTATTTGTTTCATAAATAATTTGCAATATCAGATAGGAATAATATTAAACGCTGGCAGTGGAACTGCATGCGTTGATCGCAGTGCAGCTCGTTTCTAACAAATACAATTTTTCGTCGTGAACGATATGCCAAGTTAATTAGAAGTTAAGCTCTGCCCATGCCCATACTTTGTCGGCGTCTTTTTTCCCTGATATAGCAAGGTTAGCGGAATTGGCTTGCTTAAACTGTCCGTATTTTGCACCTATTGTCCAGTTGGGCCCCAAGGTTTTCATGATTTGAATGTTGGTCTCAGAGCCAAAATCAATTTTGTCATGCAATACGCCTGAATCAACATCAGATTGATAATCGTGATAAGCCACTAATACTTTGGTGGTGTAGGCATTCAGATCAAAGGCCAGAGACACGTAACGATCATCCAGTCCTTGATTAGGCGTCACCAGGAACTGATCAACCCAGCCATTAAAGGCGTGCTTTGTGGCGTAAGGGGTTTGAAATGCGTACAGCCCGGTGTCGACATTAGGGCCTGCGCGTCTACTTTCATCAGCGCCTAGAATCTCATCGCCTATCATCGGCGTTAGCGCATAGGCCCCACCACTCAAGGTCCAGGTGATGCCCGCTTCAAGTAGCATGTAATCGGTATCGTATTCTTCTCCCGTGCGTAGTTTGACATTTTGCTGTGCGTATTCGGCACGATAACTTGCGCGCAGCGGTACAGTAACTGGCAGAATGTAGCCCCCATCAAAACGCAGTCCCATACTGTCGTTACTGTCATAACGTAAGCCGGGATTTAAAAGTGTCAGGTTGCTTTCTTCATTTTTTAGTTGATAACTGTAAGCGCTTATTTTTCCCAGTACAAAACCGGTATAGGCGATATTGAATAACTGATCATTCACATCAGCATTGAATACTTCAGTAATGCCGTTTACGCCATCCACGAAAGCGTAATTAAAAATCCAGTTAGGAATGCCGTTATACAATGCGCTGAAGGCATCAAAGGTTTGTTCATCCTGGCGAAAACCCACGTTACCTATGAATCGCTGGTTATCGAGCATCAGACGTTGCCTGCCCAGAATCAGATCCAGTCGCGGCACACCGCGATAACGCAGCTGGACGCGATTCAGTTCGGTGAGCTCAGGGTCTGCAATCACCGCATCGCCTGTTGCAGCAGGAACAGGGGGGGCGGGCAATTGATAAGCATTCATGCCGCCCAAGGCATGAATATCTTCCATTTCAATCAGTGCAGTGAAACCCGCATAGGGGGCTGTTTCGTAGCCCACACGCGAACGGATTGTCATGGCTTCGGCTTCATGGGCAAAGGCCTCATCGTCGACCGATTCAAAGCGTAATCGTTCGTTGACATAAGCTTTGCCCGTGCTGAGGGACTCAGTAAATGTTTTGGCATTTACAATCATAGGCGAGCAGGTGAGTGCTGTGCTGATGGCCAAAAGAACTTTAGTGCAATTTGACATTGTTAACTCCTATAGTTGGTTTTTTTATGGCGTTGCAGTTGCGATGATGTAGTTAAAAGGTGCTGGTGCTGTAATCAGGATGCTTTTTGTAATCGTTTGATCTTGTTGTCGGGTTCATTCTTTTTTTTTGTGTTACGGTTGATATCCTCGACTTTGCGTTGTTTTTCATAGAGGAATTGCAGTACTTCATGACGCAAATGGTTGTAGTGACTATTGTCAGCCAATTCGAGTCGATTACGAGGTCGTTCCAGCTTGATATCAAGAATTTCGCCCACCGTTGCGGCTGGGCCATTGGTCATCATCACGATACGGTCTGAAAGTAATACGGCTTCGTCGACGTCATGGGTGATCATAATAACGGTGCTATTTAGCCGGCTCTGGATTTCCATGAGTGAATCCTGCAGGTGGGCGCGCGTCAGTGCATCGAGCGCACCAAATGGCTCATCCATCAATAACACTTGGGGCTGCATCGCCAAAGCGCGCGCAATCCCTATTCGCTGTTTCATGCCGCCTGAAAGTTCATGGGGAAGTTTGTGCAGGGCATGTGTCATGTGAACTAGTTCAAGATTGTGTTCAATCCACTCTTTCATTTCGCTACGACTTTTTTTGCCGCGAAATACTTCTTTTACACCGATTTCTACGTTTTGATAGGCGCTTAACCAGGGCAAGAGCGAATGGTTTTGAAAGACCACTGCGCGCTCTGGGCCGGGCTCATTGACTTCACGGCCCGATAATAAAACCCCGCCGGTAGTTGCAACCAGTAAACCGGCAACTACGTTCAGAACAGTGGACTTTCCGCACCCGGAATGGCCTATTAAAGAAACGAATTCACCTTCTTCAATTTTAAGATTGACGTTATCCAGCGCAACAAAACTTCCTTTGGGTGTTTTGAATTCAACGCCGATCTGGGTCAGTTCAAGCAAGGTTTTCATATGGTTGCCTCGTAAAATTAGTAATACGTTATAAAGTTGAACGTATATGCGCGTGTTACTGTGTTTGGTTTTTTAGCGCGTGATGGCTTGTTTGTCCCATGAGAATTTTCGTTGCAGCGTCAGCATGGTGCGATCAAGTAAATAGCCGATTATGCCAATTGTTAGAACGGCCACCATGATGCGAGCCAGTGAATCAGAACTGCCATTCTGGAATTCATCCCACACGAATTTTCCCAGTCCCGGGTTTTGCGACAACATTTCAGCGGCTATTAACACCATCCATGCCGTACTGAGGGATAAGCGCAGACCGGTAAAAATCATCGGTATTGCGGCAGGCAATACGATGCTGCGCACGTGTCGAAGCCAGTTAAGACGCAAGACACGACTGACATTATTCAGATCGGAACTGACTGATGTCACACCCACGGCCGTGTTAATGACCGTAGGCCAGAGACAGCACAACATGACGGTGACTGCCGATGTAACGTACGATTTAGGAATATCTGGATGCACCGTGGTGTATAGAGAGCTTACAACGATGGTAACCAGCGGCAACCATGCCAGGGGTGAGACCGGTTTAAACAGTTGAAGAATGGGGTTCACTGCGCCATATAAGGACGCACTTAAACCCAAGGCGATACCTAAAGGTATGGCGATAATCGCGGCAAGAAAAAAACCCGTAAATACGGTTTTCAGACTTGTGCCAATTTGATTAATAAACATGGGTTTGCTCGGATAATCGCGTATCTGGGCTTTGAAGTCTTTGTTTTTCTCAAGCAAGACGGCATTACGTTTTTCTTGGCGTGCGTAAAAATCGGCTTCTCGTTGTTTCTCTTCCAGATATTCCTGATACAGTCCGGCACTTTGATGTAACACCTGCACAGGGCCGGGAAATTGCCCCAGCGAGGTGTGTACGCCTAAGGCCGCTACATGCCAGCCAAGGAGAAAGACCGTCATGCCCGCCAAAGGGAGACCAACAAATCGTAATAGTTTATCGCTTGTAAAATTTAAACGAAGATTTCTGAGCGTATGTAGAAGCGTGTCACTGTTAATAATCACTGCCATGGGAAGACCTTTTGTATCAAGAGTGCTTACGAGTGTATCGTCGACAGTTTTGCCGACGACGTATCTTGTTTTCAGCCTTAAATCAGGGTTTTTCGTTTCCTTTCAGGCCTATTTTTAAACTGTCAATGTAGGCGTTAGGTTTATTGCCATCGAACTCTACGCCATCCAGAGGGCTTTTTTGTGCCGCTTTAATAAAGCTGTTGCTGTCCAGATCAGGGAAATCACTTGCTTTCATTTTTCCTTCAGCGACTAACTCTTTGGCAGCCAGTGCGTAGATGTCAGGACGGAATGATTTTTTGGCCATCTCCAGATACCAGCTGTCAGGTTTTTGTTCGCTGATATGACCCCAACGACGCATTTGAGTCATCCACCAAATGGCGTCGGAATAGTAAGGAATGCCGTACTGGCCACGGAAGAATTTGTTGAAATCAGGAATCGGGCGTTTATCACCTTTCTCGAATTCAAAGGTGCCGGTCATACTGTTAGCGATAACGGCTTCATCTGCGCCGACATACACGGGACGGGAAATGATTTTTACCGCTTCAGGACGATTGGCATTGTTGTTGGCATCAAGCCAGGCGGACGCGCGGATCAACGCTTTTACGGTGCGAATTGTGGTGTTGGGGTATTTGTCGTTGAATGCTTTGGTCACACCAAAGACTTTGTCTGCGCCGTCAGTCCATATATTTTCGCTGGTCATAACCGGCACGCCCAAACCCTTGGTCACGGCTTGCTGGTTCCATGGTTCACCCACACAATAACCAACGGTTGTGCCGGCTTCCATGGTGGGCACCATTTGTGGCGGGGGTACGACAGACAGCAATGCTTCGCCTTTGATCGAGCCGCTGTTATCACCTTTTTCAGGCGCATAAAAACCGGGATGAATACCACCGGCGGCGAGCCAGTAGCGTTCCAGATAATTGTGCGTTCCCACGGGAAAGGTCATGCCAAGATTAAAATTCTTTCCCGATTTTTTGTAGCTTTCTAAAACCGGTTTTAATGCCTCTGCGCCAATGGGGTGCTTCGGTTTGCCATTTTCCATCGCTACAGACTTTTTCATTTCTTGCCATACAGCGTTTGAAACGGTAATGGCCGCACCGTTATACGACAGCGTAAAAGGGGTGATGATTTCTGTTTTGGTAATCACGCCCGTTGCTGCACCGACGGGCATGGGTGCGAGCATGTGGGCACCATCGAGTTCGCCTGAGACAACGCGATCAAATAAAACCTTCCAGTTTGCCTGTGCTTCCAGTGTCACATACAAGCCTTCATCTTCGAAATAGCCTTTTTCGTAGGCAACGGCGAGTGGAACCATATCGGTCAACTTGATAAAACCAAATTTGAGCTCCCATTTCTCCGGATCGCCTGTTGCGCTTGCGTTGTTTGTTATTAGAAGTGTGGCGGCTACGCCAATGAGGGTTTTGGTGCGTTTGAGCCATTGAAATTTTGATTTTTTTATTTTCATAGTGTTCCTCTCTATTGGGTTACGTGATTGTACTGAGTCTTCTCAAGAACTATGCCAAGTGATTTTTTACTGTAACCACCTGAAGTTTGGCGTGCGTTGCGCAATTGTGGTGCTCAAATAAAACAACTGGAGGAGGTCTGTTCCTTTTTGAGACATTTTTAATAGGTATTAATGATCGAGGATTGTGCTTGTTTTTTCCGCCTGATCATTTTTGGTGCGTCAGCCTGGTTAGGCAGTCATCAAAGGCTCGTGTCTATGAGCGCGTTATTTAATTGTTTCTGATAATTTTTTGTGATCTTGGCAATAAAAATAAAAAAGCATCTCAGCAACACCGGCTTAAATAGCTAGGCTTTAAAGAGTGTTAACTTTAAGTATCGAAACATTGAGTGAAGGTTTTGCTCGTGACAGGCGGGTATTCGCAACAGGTAAGCTTGAACTTATGAAAACTATTCTGGACTCTGTGGCTATGCACAAGGGAGGGCTGGTGTTGCCTCCGCTGATTCAAGCCGTTGTTGATATGAGTATTCAGCAATTAGGCGATGCCTTTGCCAAGATGCTTGATGCTGTGGATGACCGCTTTTTCGAGCTGGCTGAAAGTGCGGGCACTAATATAGAACAGAATTTCTATTTTGAAGCGATGCGAGATATTCGTATTGGGCGTAGAGCTATTCAACGGACGTTTAACCAGCAGATTGAGCATGCATTTCGTTCGTTGTGTTTGGGGGGCGAAGACAGTAGCAATAAAACTGCCGATCCTCCGCTGCTGCTAAATGAGTACATCGCTGAAGTGGACGCCGTGATCAGTCGTATGTCCAATAAATTCAAAGCCACATCGTCGGTTGATTTGTATAAAGTCACGTTGCGTCTGGATGCCATCAGCAATGAATTTACGGTGAATGAAAAAAACAATCCGCTGTCCCATGCCAATGTGTGTCTCTATTTTAATGCGGCGATCCAATCCTTGGGTTTGGATAGTAAAGCGAAATTACTGGTGCTTAAGCTGTTTGATCATTTTGTAATTAGCAGCTTGGCAAGTTTGTTGATTGCCGCGAATGCTGCCCTGGCAGCAGCGGGTATTCTGCCTGATTTTAATAAGCAGATGTCTGTCAGCGCCAATGAAGAAACGATTCGCCCGATAGAATCTAACGATACAAGTGGTGCATTTTTGCAATTACAACAACTGATGACGGTTGAAACTATTGCAAAGCCCAGTCTCGCACCGAGTGATAAAACCTCCGAGCTTTCAAAAGCCGAGTTATTGTTGATTTTATCTTCTCTGCAAAGAAAAACGGTGAGTCCGGTGCAGCCGGACTCACGTCAGTTTTTGCCCGATGTCAGGGCGCACATATTGGTGTTGTTAAACGCACGACAAGATCAGTTTCTGGGTTCATCGTTAGCGCAGGCGGATGACGATATTATTCAGCTGGTGGCGATGTTGATTAATGCTATTCTGGCGGACCCCTATTTGCCTGATCAAGTCAAAAAGTCGATTCGCTGTTTACAGATTCCGTTGATTAAAGTCGGAATCATGGATCATACCTTGTTCGGTGAACGCGAACATGTAGCGCGTAATCTTATTAATGAACTGGCACGGATCGGTATAGAAAACTATAGCAAATCTGCGATTGCCCGCGAGGTTATTTACAGCAAGATAGACGAGGTGACTCAGCGGATTATCAGTGATTTCGATGATGACGTTAGCGTATTCGAACGCGAACTAAATGATTTATTGTTTTTTTATAAACGTGCGCAGACTCACGTTGAACACCTTGAGAACCGTGCACTACTGGCTGAAGCTGGTCGAGAGAAAAGCGAACTGGGACGTGGGGTGGTGCAGCAGAGTTTGACTCTTTTAACCAGGAATCAACGCATTCCACCGGTGGTGCAACGACTATTGGATGAGGGTTGGAGCAATTTGCTTCTGCTCACCTTGTTACAAGAAGGTGTAGACGGTGATGCGTGGCACGACCATATGTTAACGGCTGAAGCACTCATCAACAGTGTGCAATCCGGAAAAGACAGCGCTGCACGCCGTCGTTCGCTCAGTCTGGTGCCGCAACTTCTGGTAAAAATTCGCGAAGGGCTGAAAAAGGTTCAGCTCGACGCGTTTACCATCAGTCAGATTTTGATAGATCTTGAACAGGCGCATCTGGTGGCGCTGAGCGTGGAAACATTGGCAACTTCCCACAAAAAAAGCCCTGCAACGGCACCATCACTCCTGCATCAGGCGGTGGATACGCCGCTTGACACCAAACGCCAGCAGTCACCGGTTCTGGGTGATATTGCAACCATTACCCGACAAATTATGCATAAGTCTGCATTGCGCGATACACTGGTATGTTCAGAACCGCCTGAAACCGAGACCGGCGCGGTGACTCCAGAGCCGGTGTTACAGGACGCACCGGTGGAAACACCGCAGTCTGTGCTTTCGTCTGCACAGGCCGAAGGGTGGGTGGATCAGCTTAATCTGGGTGTTTGGTTTGAAGTCAGAAATGACGAAATGGGCAACAAGTACCGTTGCAAACTGGTGGCGCATCTTGCAGGCTATAACAAATATATTTTTGTTAACCGCCGGGGCGTAAAAGTCATGGAACGCAGTCGCAGCAGTCTGGTTAACGCCCTGGTGTCAGGGGAAATGAAAATTATCCAGGAAACGCAAGTGTTTGACCGCGCGCTGCAAACCGTGGTTAATGAGTTGCGTGGTGCGAAGGGGCCAACGCACTAGAACACTTCAACCGTAAAAAATCAGGAATCACGTGGCAACCTTTTACCGTATTATCGACGGACTCTTGGAACCTGCACGTTTGGTGCATTCGCCAAATCAGGATGCACGTCCCGACGAAAACGAAATTAACTTGCTCGTTATTCACAATATCAGTTTGCCACCGGGCCAATTTGGCGGCCCCTACATTGAACAGCTTTTTACCAATGGTTTGAGTCCGGCGGATCACCCGTATTTTAAGGATATTTATCAGCTACGCGTATCAGCACACCTGTTGATACGCCGCAACGGGGATGTGATTCAATTCGTACCGTTTAAACGCCGTGCCTGGCATGCCGGCCAGTCCTGTTTTAGAGGGCGAGCGCGTTGCAACGATTTTTCCATTGGTATTGAACTCGAAGGCTGTGATGAGACCCCTTACACGGCTGAACAATATCAACAACTGGTGGTCGTGACTCAGGCACTGATGCAGACCTATCCCCAGTTGAGTGTCGATCGTATCTGTGGTCATGAACATGTTGCACCGGGTCGCAAAACAGATCCGGGGCCTTATTTTGACTGGCGGCGTTATTTTCTGGCGTTAAATCAGTGCTGAGTATTTTTAGGCAAGCACGGGCACGTCGTTGCTTTCGCTTGATCTAAGGCGGTATTCTATCGCCATGCCCGAGCTCTTGGCTCAATTCAATAAGTCAAATCAAGCGATTAGCCCTGTGAACTAAGCCACGACACTGGCCTATACTTGAAACACGTTTCGTCTTAATAATGAAAAAATTTCCTGGCCAGTTCTTGCTCCACACGTGCAGGCCTGTCTGAGTGGTTTCAGCGAATTTACGCGCAGTGAAAAGGACACGTCCCTATGATAGAAAATTTCTTTGCCGAAGATAATGACCCGCTAGAAACGTCCGAATGGCTCGACGCCATGAAGTCCCTGATCAAACAGGAAGGGATTGACCGTGCAAGTTTTATTTTGCAGAAACTGGTCGATGCGGCACGACTTGACGGTGTGCCCTATACACGAGTGACCACGCCTTATGTGAATACCATTCAAACCCGTGATGAAATACGTATGCCCGGTGATGTGCACATGGAGCGCCGGATTCGTTCACTGGTGCGTTGGAATGCCTTGATCATGGTGATGCGGGCTAATGAAAAAGAACCCGACTTAGGCGGCCATATTTCCACCTTTGCTTCGTCGGCCACCCTGTACGACGTCGGTTTTAATTACTTTTTTAAAGGGGCGAATGCCGAGTCTACCGGTGATTTACTCTATATTCAGGGGCACTCCGCGCCCGGCATTTATGCCCGTGCGTATCTTGAGGGTCGCCTGAGTGAGCCGCAACTGGAAAAATTTCGGCGCGAAGTGGACGGCGATGGTTTGTCTTCTTATCCGCATCCCTGGTTGATGCCGACGTTTTGGCAGTTTCCTACCGTATCCATGGGATTGGGCCCGCTGCAAGCAATTTACCAAGCCCATATCATGAAATACCTGAACAACCGCCAGCTGATTAAAGACGATGACCGTAAAGTGTGGGCTTTTCTGGGCGATGGTGAAATGGATGAGCCTGAATCTCTGGGCGCCATTTCGCTGGCGGGACGTGAAAAGCTCGATAACCTTATTTTTGTGGTGAATTGCAATTTACAGCGTCTTGATGGCCCTGTGCGTGGTAATGGCAAAATTATTCAGGAACTTGAAGGCGTATTTCGTGGCGCAGGCTGGAATGTCATCAAGGTGATCTGGGGCCGGATGTGGGACCCACTTCTAGAACACGACACCGACGATTTATTAAAACGCCGTATGATGGAGGCTGTCGACGGCCAGTATCAAACCTATAAGAACCGGGGTGGGGCGTACACGCGGGAGTATTTTTTTGGCAAGTATCCTGAGCTGAAGGCCCGCGTTAGTGATCTGACAGATGAACAAATTGAAGAACTTAACCGCGGTGGACACGATCCCTATAAAGTCTATGCGGCCTATGCTAAAGCCGTTAAACCCAATGGTAAACCCACGGTTATTTTGGCCAAAACCATCAAGGGTTATGGCCTGGGGCCGGGAGAGTCCAGTAACAAAACGCATTCCATGAAAAAAATGGACATCCAGACACTGAAGGATTTCCGCGATCGCTACGGCATGCCGTTTACCGACGAAGAGCTGGAGCACCTGCCTTATTACCATCCGGGTGAAGAAAGTGCAGAAATTCGTTATATGAAAGCCCGTCGCGAGGCGCTGGGAGGTTATCTTCCTGCGCGGGATGCAAACTCAGCCAAACTGGATATTCCTGATTTGTCCTTGTTTCAACCTCAGCTGGCCGGCTCAGAGGGGCGTGAAATTTCCACAACCATGACTTTTGTACGCATGTTGTCGGCTTTGACCAAAGATAAAAGTATTGGCGAAAAAATTGTTCCTATTGTGCCCGATGAGGCGCGCACCTTTGGTATGGAAGGCATGTTCCGCCAACTGGGTATTTACTCAACGGCCGGGCAATTGTACGAGCCAGAAGATGCCGGACAGATGATGTATTACAAGGAAGATATTCAGGGCCGGATTCTTGAGGAAGGTATCAACGAAGCCGGTGCTTTTTCAGCCTGGATGGCTACTGCGACCGCGTATGCGAATCACCGCTGTCCTATGATTCCTTTTTATATTTTCTATTCGATGTTTGGCTTTCAGCGCATTGGTGATTTTGCCTGGGCAGCGGGTGATTTGCGGGCGCGTGGTTTCTTGTTGGGTGCAACATCAGGCCGCACCACGCTTAACGGTGAAGGTCTGCAGCATCAGGACGGGCACAGCCATGTTCTTGCGTCAACCATTCCTAATTGTGTGAGTTACGACCCTACTTATGCCTACGAATTGGCGGTGATTATTCACGATGGCCTGAAGCGTATGTATGCCAAACAAGAGAACGTGTTTTATTACATTACCTTAATGAATGAAAACTATGTTCAACCTGCCATGCCCGAGGGTGTTGAGCAGGGCATTATTGAAGGGATGTATTTATTGCAGCCCAGCACGCCCGATACGTCTTTGCAGGTACAACTGCTGGGCAGTGGCGCAATTTTAAGAGAAGTCATCGCCGCTGCTGACTTGTTAAAAAATGATTTTAATGTCGGCAGTGAAATCTGGAGCGTGACCAGCTTTAATGAGCTGCGTAAACAAGGTCTTGCTGTGCAGCGCTGGAATTTACTCCATCCGGAAGCCGCGCCCCGCACCGCAAAAGTCAGTGACTGTCTCAATGGCTCAACAGCGCCCGTGGTGGCTGCGACCGATTACATTCGAACTTATGCCGATCAGATTCGCCCTTTTATTAATAAAACCTATGTGGTACTGGGTACCGATGGTTTTGGTCGCAGTGACAGCCGGGCAAAATTACGGGCATTTTTTGAGGTGGATCGTTATTTTATTGTGCTTGCAGCGCTTAATGGTCTGTTGCAGCAAGGAAAAGTGGATGCCTCTTTGCTGAGCCAAGCTATAAAAAAATACGCTATTGATCCCGATAAAGCCGATCCGTTTACCTGTTAGGCGTAGCGTGAGAACAGGCTGTTGTTGAAATGAACCAAGGAGAAAAAACGTGTCGATGTATCCTATTGTAGTGCCTGATCTTGGTGTTGATGGCGCGGTAGACGTGATTGAGATCAATGTGGCTATTGGTGATCAAATCAAAGTGGATGACATTGTTGCTGTACTTGAGTCGGATAAAGCGACACTTGAAGTGCCGGCAACCCAGTCGGGTACGGTCAGTGAAATTCACATCAAGCCGGGTGTAAAAGTAAAACAGGGTGACCCGCTGATTACGGTGACCTTGTCATCGTCTACCGATTCAACTCAAGCCAATGTGAAGACTGCAAGTGCGCCCATTTCTGTATCAGCGACTGTGCCCACGGCGACAGTGGTAGCAATATCGCCAGCCACGCCTGCTGTTGAAACGCCACAGGTGATATCTGCACCTGTTACGTCGACGGACACCTTGGTTTCAGAGACTGTAGTTGTGCCAGATATTGGTGCCGATTCAGCGACGGTTATTGAACTAGTCTCCCAAGGTGCAGCGCTTGCTGCTGAGGCTATTGTGACAGTGCTCGAATCAGACAAAGCAACAATGGAAGTGCCTGCGCCTCACGCAGGCAAGGTACAAACGCTGTATCTTAAAGTGGGCGACAAGGTTAAATCAGGTGACAAAATAGCCGAGCTGGAAATAAAGCAAAGCGAACCCCCGCCCGTTAATAAAGACAGCGTGGTGCCTGCGCCCAAGGTCGCGGAGCCGAGTGAACAGCGCGCTGCTGTACTTGAGCCCGTGACGGCTACGCGTGTGCTTGATCCTGTCTCTGCATCTAACGTGCATGCTGGGCCGGCGGTGCGGCGTATGGCTCGTGAGTTTGGTATTGACCTTAATCAGGTGATGGGCACAGGTCCGAAAAGCCGGGTGCTTAAACAGGACCTCATGCGCTTTACCAAAGAGCGTCTGGCCAGGCCGGTGGCCGCCAGTTCAACGGCATCGTTAACAGAATCCTTGCCTGAGATTGATTTCAGCCGTTTTGGTGCCATTGAGTTATTGCCTCGCAGTCGCATCCAGAAAGTCAGTGCTAAAAATCTATCGCGCAGTAGTTTGACTATTCCGCAGGTGACGCAGTTTGATGAGGCCGACATTACCGATCTGGAAGCGTTTCGTCGCGCCCAGACTGAGCGCACCGCCAAAGAAGGTTACAAGCTGACGCTGCTGGCTTTTATGGTCAAAGCCGTGGTGGCGGTGCTGAAAAAATACCCTGACTTTAACAGCTCCCTGGATAATCAGGGCGAGAATCTGATTCGCAAACAGTATTACCATATTGGTATTGCGGTTGAAACGCAGGATGGATTGATGGTGCCTGTGCTGAAAAACGCTGAGCAGAAAGGCGTTAAAGACATTGCCATTGAGTTGCAAGCCCTGGCAAGTCTGGCGCGGGACAAAAAATTAAAACCGGCTGATATGCAGGGCGCCTCTTTTACCATTTCATCCTTGGGAGGCATAGGCGGCACCGCCTTTACTCCACTGGTTAACTGGCCTGAAGTCGCTATTTTGGGCGTATCGAAAAGTCAGTTGAAACCGGTTTATGTTAGCGACGAGTTACAAGCACGACTCTGCTTGCCCTTAAGCCTGTCGTATGACCACCGTGTTATTGACGGTGCCGCCGGTGCGCGTTTTACCCGGGCTTTGGTCGAGGTACTGGGCGATATTCGTTATCTCGTTTTATAGCGGATTCAAGGGGTCTTGCCATGGGATGATTGCCAATTATCGGGCACATCGTAGATAAACAGCATGGCATGGTTTTGCCCGGTTTTAAGGCGATTTTTTTGATTGTTATCGACCACGATATAGAGTTTGTTGCCCACACGGGCCAGTCCTTCTGCAATACCAAATTCGCTGTCTGCATAACGATAGTCGGCAGAATTTTCGACCGCTGCATACGACCAGCAGTTCTCGGCATCTAACGTCGATAATGAACGACGACAGACAGCGTAATGATTGCGTTCAAGTGTATACAGTGCATCCGGCTCGACCCATACGTCCGAAAAATCGACTGATCGCGATGCCTGCCCGCTTAATGGGCTGGCGGCTATTGCTTTAATGGTCTGTAGTTCTGCGTGTGACTTGTCCTTGAGTGTGGCGACCAGGATTCCCCGCTGCTGACGCTCTGCAGCCATAAATAAACGCTGGGAGGGGTGCCAGGCCAGCCCCTCCAGATACCCATTATTTAGCTGAAATAAATCCTGTTTTTTGCCGCTGGTATAAATGTCTAAGGCAAGCCATGACAGCGTTCCATCGGCTGTCACCTTGGCCAGGGCAATATAACGTTCGCTGGCCAGCCATAAATTACCCTGCTCATCACAGGTGATCGCTTCCCAGTCGTATTCCTTCTGTGAAGCCAGTGCGGCAATAGTGTGTTCCAGTTGCAAGAACCAAGGCAGATCAGGTACTGGCGCAGGTGGTATAGGGCTGTTTAAGGTTTTATACACGTGTAATAACTGCGATTCATCTGCTTCAGGTCTCAGTTCGAAAATTAAATGATCTTCGTTATCGGCAATCATTAACAAATGACCCTGACAATACGCCAATCCTGAAGGCTCAAGGGGAGAAGGTGAGTTGATAACCAAGGCTTGGTGCAGCACTAACGCAGCGGGATGTGGGGTGTCGCTTACCGCAGACAAAACAAATGCCTGTTGTAACAAAAGAGCAAGACTGGTGCGTATTAGAAATTTTTGGGTGGCATTAAAATTAAAGAACTGAATAATGCGCCGTTGATGTGCTAAATAAATAGGGTGCATCCTGATTATTATCCGCTGAAGACTAAAGCCAGGACGCTACTGCTTTGGGTGAACCCAGGTCAAGCACTAAAAATCTGTATACGATTTCGTCCGTTTTCTTTGGCTTGATACAGAGCTATATCGGCATGTCGGATCAGATCCTCTATGCTTTCATCAGAGGCAAGCTGTGCAATGCCCAGTGATACCGTAACGGGGATGCGTTGGTTTGATGGGGCATCATGATAAAAACAGTTTTCCACGCCTTTTCTAACCCGTTCAGCAATCATTGCGGCAATTGTTGTGGGCACGCCAGGCAAAAGGATTACGAATTCTTCACCACCAAAACGGGCAACGATTTCATTGGGTCGTAATTTGCCTTTCATAGCACTGGCAACCTGCTTGAGTACCTGATCACCGGCAAGATGACCATAGGTATCGTTAAATTTTTTAAAATGGTCAATATCGATGATGACCAATGAAAGCACCGTATTCTGTTGATGGCTTTCAAGATAATGCTGATTCAGTGTGTTATTAATCCAGCGGCGATTATGCAGCCCGGTCAGCGCATCAATATGGGCTTCGCGTGCGTGTTTGCGTTGCAATTGAAGGCTGTTCAAAACCGTTGCATTACCTGAGCGTATTCTGCGGGCAAGGATATGAAGCAAGTTGCGCGAAATTTCATGTGAGTCATCGACCATCGCCCACAGTGCTTCACTGCTGATGACCAGTAAATGAGAAGCAAGCTTGGTTTTAACGTACGCTGACGGTTTTTGTCCGTCGAAAATTGAAATTTCGCCGACGGTTTCACCCGCACCCACTAAGGCGATGGCTTCGGATGAATCATCCTGGTGGTAAATGGAGAGTTCTCCTTCAAGAATCCCGTAGATAGAATCGTTATTTTTTTGCGGATCCAGAATCAGCGTATTTTCAGGATAATGACAAATCACACAATTTTTAAGATGCATTTTGATGACATGTAACGAGGTGTTTTTAAAAATTTCTAAGGCTTGAAAAGTCTCAAGGGCAAAATCATCGATTTCGTTACGTGTCGATGACCTGGGTGTGAATAGTTCGCTGTTGTTCATAGACTGCCTGCTAAACAAGAATGAATACGTCGTACACATTTCTTAGTTATAGTAGACAGTTTGGGTGTTTAAACGTGAGCATTCAAGAAACAGACAGCAGAAATGTGCTGTAGCGCAGATTATGTCGTCCGGGTTTTGTGTAAGTCGACCCACATAATTGTTGCGCCAATGACCGCCGCCGGCATGACCAGAAGATTAAACAGTGGAATTGATAGGGTCAGTGTTACGGCAAGTCCAAAACCCAGGGCGGTAAAACGCTCTTTTTTTAATAACAAGAGCATGTTTTTAAAATTAATGTTGTTGTTATCCATGGCAAAGTCGCTGTATTGAATGGCCAGCATCCATGCGCCCATGACAAACCATGCGAAGGAGGTAATCACATTTACGCCGGGAATAAATGTCAGTATCAATAACACGAGCAGCCGGGGAATATAATAGGCGAGTTTGTCCAGCTCACGTTTGAGGCTATGTTTTACCATTGACATTAACTCGCTAACCCCAGTGATGGGTGCCGATTGTTTGCCGGTAAGCAGTGCTTCGGTTTTTTCAGCGAGGAAGCTATTAAAAGGCGCGCCGATGATATTAGTCACCAGGCTAAACAGGTAAGCCGAGATAAAAAGCAAAAGCAGGGTCAACAGGGGGGTGATAATCCAATAAGTAAACGAAAGCCAGTCAGGCAATTTGTTAATCAGATCATCCAATATGCCTTCAAAATAATACGCGGTGGGGCCAACAATACTTATAAAAACAAGCGCACTAATGACAAAGGGAATAATAACAAAGGCTCTTATTCCGGGTAGCAGCAGCATTTTGAAACCCTGAAAAAAATAGAGACAACCCGTTTTGAGTTCGTGTGGCATAGTAAAAATTCCTCTTTCGTTTAGTTAGCTTAGCGCACACGAAAAACAGCGTCTACGCAGCTGGGCGCACAAACGTCCTGTATTAAACTATCATTCATTAGTTGAATATGTATCATAATGTTTTTTTGTAATTTAACAGTGAAGATAGTTGTTTTGGTAAAGGAGAAAATTATGGTTATGAATACACCCTACAAAATAGCTTTACTTGCAAACGAACCTAACGCCGTTAAATTATTTCAAATCGACGAAAAGAATATTACCTTGATTCCGTTTCAATCGGTCAAGGCGTTAATAGTAGAGCGAGATACGCCATTTGATGCGATTTTTGTTTTAAGTACCGAGGAAAATTCTTGTGCTATTGAAGTGTGTCAATTAATTAAGAAAGACTCTAACTTGTCAGTCATTCCTACTGTGATGGGCGTCATTAACGGGAAAGAGATTGATGCCATCAGAGTCTTTGAGTCCGGTTATGCCGATATTCTTGATACGACAATGAGTGCCAGAGAAATAGATCTGCGGCTAGCCAAACTAATTTATCAGTACCATGCAGACAGTGAATTAAGACGTGCAGCTGACGAGGCGCGCACAGTGGCCTTGAATGTCATGACCGAGAGCGGCAACTTGGCTTTGGCCTTACGTTGTATCATTGATTTTAATTTCTGTGACAATGTCGATGAGCTGGGTATGTGTCTGCTTCAGGGACTCAAACATTATAATCTGAATTGCAGTTTGCAATTGCGCAGTCATTTCGGCACCAAAAACATGGAAGCAACCGGTTTAGAAAAAGAATTGGAATCGCGTTTATTAACGGAACTGTGTGAAAAGGGGCGTTTTATTGAGTTTGGCAAACGTTGTTTTATTAATTACGGCCAGGTGTCGCTTTTGATTAAAAACATGCCCGTTGAAGACAAACAAGGGTGTACAGCCATTAAAGACAGTATCTTGCCCTTTATTCAAGGCGCTGAGTCACGACTAAAAGCTATTGATGCACAAAAAGCCTTGGAAGTAGAACGCAATTTTATGGGTAAACTGGTTAATCGTTTGCGCGAGGTGATGAAAGAGTTTGATAACGGTTATCAGTATCTGATGTGCGGCTCGGCCGACCTGGTTGAGGATATGGCGGCACGTGCGGAAGAAGCCATATTGTTTCTTGATTTAAAAGAAGAACAAGAGGAAATACTGCAAGGAATCATGCAAAAAGGTGTGGTGGATATTAATAATTTATTCGCCGAAGGTGTCAAAATGAACGAAGGATTTCGTAATTTGATCCTTCAGATCAATACCGTATTTGGTGTCGATGGTGCGGGGCCCGAAGCGGACAAACTTATCGAACTGTCATCAGCAATTTAAGATCTTTCAGCGTCATGACTGTTCACATACATGACGCTGAACGTGTTGCCTTATTTCTGAGGCTCACTTTTTTCCCACGAATCCTTCAGTGGCACGATCAGGTTAAATACTTTTTTATCGGCAGTGGTATATTTCGAGTCCAGACAAAAATACCCCTCGCGTTCAAATTGAAAACCTTGCCCGATTGCAGCCGTTTCCAGACTTTTTTCCAAGCGGCAATTCTCAAGAAGGGTAAGTGAATCGTGATTAATTGTGCTTTCAAAGTCGTCTGCGGCATCTGGATTAACGACATTAAACAAGTTGCGATATAAACGGACTTCTGCAAGGATATTTTCCTTGGCTGAAACCCAGTGAATCACACCACGTACTTTTCGGCCTTCCGGATTTTTTCCCAGTGTATGGGTGTCGTAGGTGCAGCGCAGTTCGGTAATTGAACCGTGCGCATCTTTGATGAGCTGGTGACATTTTATCACGTAGCCATAACGCAAACGTACTTCGCCGTCCAAGACCAGACGTTTGAATTTTGAGTCAGCCTGTTCGCGGAAATCCTCATGATCGATATAAATTTCACGCGTGAATGCCAGAGGGCGCCTACCAAAGGACTCATTTTGCGGATGATTAGGCACTGAAAGCATTTGCGTATTTGCTTCATCAAAGTTTTCAATAACAATTTTTAACGGCCGCAGCACGCCCATGACGCGTAAGCCGTTGTTACCGAGGTCATCCCGAATGCAGGCGTCGAGCATGTCCATTTCGACGGAATTATCGGCTTTGGTCACGCCAATCCGTTCGCAAAATTCACGAATGGAAGCGGGTGTAAAACCGCGTCGTCGCAGCCCTGAGAGCGTGGGCATGCGTGGATCATTCCAGCCATCGACGTAGCCCTTGTCGACCAGAAGTTTGAGTTTGCGTTTACTGACCACGGTGTATTGCAACGATAAACGTGAAAATTCAATTTGCTGTGGATGACCAATCGAAAATTGATCCAGATACCAATCGTAGAGCGGACGATGATCGGCAAACTCCAGTGTGCACAGTGAATGGGTAATATTTTCAAGCGCATCAGAAACGCAGTGAGCAAAATCATACATGGGATAAATGCACCATTGATCGCCCGTTTGATGATGGCTGACTTTGCGAATGCGGTAAATGGCCGGATCGCGCAGATTAATGTTCGGTGAGCTCATGTCTATTTTGGCGCGCAGAACAGCCGCACCTTCGGCAAATTTCCCTGTTTTCATGGCATCAAACAGAGCAAGGTTTTCGTCGACACTGCGCATACGGTAGGGACTGTTTCGTCCGGGTTCAGTGAGGGTGCCGCGATAGTCGCGAATTTCATCGGCACTGAGTTCGCACACATAGGCTTTGTTTTGTTTGATTAAATCAACAGCCAGTTCGTAAAAACGGGTGAAGTAATTGGATGCGTAATATTCACGTGCGCCCCAGTCAAAACCTAACCAGCGGACATCCTCTTTGATGGCATCGATGTATTCCTGGTCTTCTTTGCACGGGTTGGTATCGTCGAAGCGCAAGTTACAGGTGCCGTAGTATTCTTCGGCAATGCCAAAGTTGAGGCAAATGGATTTGGCGTGACCAATATGCAAATAACCATTGGGCTCAGGCGGGAAACGTGTGGCGACTTTGCCATGGTTTTTATGATTGGCCACGTCTGCGGCCACAAGGTGGCGAATGAAATTGGATGGACGTTTATTTTCAGTTTCGGTCATAATTGAAAAAGCCTTTTGTGAGTCTCTAATCGCAGGCGGAAAACCGCAGGTGGTATGCACACAGAGGTCATGATAATAATTATAATAGAATATTTTACAGCATAGACAGGAACTTACCTATGACAACCGTATACGGCGCCATCCTTTCTCCCTTTGTGCGAAAGGTATTGATGACTCTGGAGATTAAAAACATAGCTTATGAGCTGCAGAATGTCGCTCCTGGCGCAATTCCTGAGGGCTATGACAAAATTCATCCGCTGAAAAGAATTCCGGCCTTGAAGGATGATCTTGTTACGCTGGCCGACTCCTCGGTTATTTGTGATTATCTGGAGCATCGTTACCCGACGCCTTCACTCTATCCGCAGAATATCGTCTTGCGCGCCAATGCGCTTTGGCTCGAAGAATATGCCGATACCAAAATGGTAGAAACTTTGGGTCGCCCCGTGTTCTATAAGCGCGTCATTACCAAGGGCATGATGGGGCAGCGTATTGATGAAGCCGAAATTGCGGAGCATATTGCCCAAAAAGTGCCCCCAATTTTTGATTATCTGGAAACTCAGGTGCCTGAACAGGGCTATTTAATTGGAGATCAGTTGTCGATTGCCGACCTCAGCGTGACAGCGCATTTGATTAATGCCGCCTATGCCGCGCTTTATGTCGATCAGGCCCGTTGGCCGAAACTGGCGGCGTATTATCAGCGCATGGTGCAGGAGCCTGCCTTTAAAACGCGTATGGATCATGATGCCAAAGTGCTGCATCGTTTGCTGAAAAAAGGCTAGCAGGCTGTTGAAAAACTACTACGCTAGCCTGCCAAGCCAAGAAATTGATCCATGTGGAGCTGTTAGCCTTCGTCGGAGAAATCGTAGTTCATCTCTTCCATCGGTACTTGCAGATAATGCCCCTGCACATAGTTGGTGCCAATTTGCCACAGCGTTGAAAGAATGGCGGCATTTTCAACAAAAGGAATAATGGTCAGTTTGCCTTGGGCGTGCGCAGCGGCGATTATTTCTTTTAAGGCATTTTTGTTGCTTTCACTGCTTAAATCTTCAATAAATGACGGGTCAATTTTTAGGTAAGTCAGGTTCAGATGCTTGAGCATATTAAAGGGATTAAGTGCGCATCCAAACCTGTTTACTGCCAGCTGACAATGAATCTCTTCCACCGACTTGGCAAATTGTTTGGCTTCTTTAAGTGTGCTGCCGATGTCGGTTTCGGTCATTTGCCAAACAATGGAGTCAGGGGGCAGGCGCGAGGCTTTGAAAGCCACACTCAACCATGGCAAAAAGGTTTTATCTTGTATGCTGTCACGGGTAAGGCTAATAAATAAACGGGTTTTTTTACCCTTTTCGTGTTGGGCTGAAAGTTTTTTAATGGCTTGCAAAACCACCCAGCGATCAATCTTGATACTCAAACCAAATTTTTCTGCATCGTTCAGAATGTCTGCCGCCCCGGTAAGTTTCCCCTCTTTGTTTCGTATACGGATGAGGACCTCGTACAGTTCGCTGTGCTCGCCGCGTAAATTAATAATAGGCTGGAACATCAGTACAAATAAATCTTTGGCCAGTGCCTCTTCCAGTTGGGAAACGGATTTGCTGGTTTCGGGTGGTGCAGAAATCTTTTTGGGCGTGAAAATATTAAAACCATTACCTTGTTTCTTTTGAAGGTCCAGCATGGCATTGCAGGCACGTGTTATCAGGTCGTTGCTGTTGGCCACATTTTCGGTAATAAACGCAATGCCAATACTTATGGTGAGTTGATACGATTGATTCCCGACCTGATAAATATGATCAGCAACGGTTTTTACGATGGAGCGCGCAGCCTGTGTTGCGGCTGTTTCATCGCCTGGAATAAGTATTGTGAAGACGTCGTTAGCAAAACGTGAAAGGGTATTGTTGTCTGGCAAGAGTTCTTTTAACTGCATGGCCAGATCGGTCAATATCAAATCCGTACTACCAAGGCCTGTGGGAACTTTT
>Ga0209841_1000014_pt1 | contig 38889 bp, 33 predicted proteins | sample GWRWT4_30Apr14_FD_187185 | JGI IMG/M metagenome (GOLD analysis project Ga0209841, IMG submission 187185) | Sand microcosm microbial communities from a hyporheic zone in Columbia River, Washington, USA - GW-RW T4_30-Apr-14 (SPAdes) (version 2) | ecosystem: Engineered > Artificial ecosystem > Sand...
TGAAAATTGAAAACGGACATTTGATCATGCCGGATTTCAAGGCCGAAACCGATGCGGGCCAGATCAATGCACGCGGAGATATCGATATGTTGCAGCAGGCCTTTGATTACCGTTTTGGTGTGGTGCTGGCCTCGCTGGCGGATAACAAATACTTCAAAGGCACACAATGGCCGGTGCGCTGTCAGGGTAAGCTAAGCACGGCCGTAAGCACGTGGTGTCGTCCGGACAGTCAGGCCATTGGTGATATTGTACAAAAAGCGGCCACCATCGCCATGCGTGCCAAAGCCACGGAAAAACTCGGTGAAAAACTCGGCATCCAAAACGCCGATGAAGCCGCAGTGAAGCAGGAAGCAAAACAAAAAGCCAAAGAAAAGGTGAACGAAGAACTGGGTAAACAATTCAATAAACTACTTCAACGAAAGTAAACGCTGTTTAATGAAAACACCGGTTTCATCTTCATGCACAGTGTGTAACGGTTTTTAGGGGCTTTTATGCATACGGGCCTGAAATTCTTCGGTAGAATTCACCTGCGGGAATGGACTGTCGGGCACCGGACAGCCGAGAAAGTCACACAAGGGTAACCATCCTTGTATTACCTGATAAATCAGCAGGCGTTCGGGTGGCAGTTGTGCTTTGACCTGTTCGATATGAGCTTGGTAAACCGCGATGGCATGGCTTTTATCATCCAGTCGTCCGCCGAAGCTATTGTGCAGAATCAGTTGGCGGGTCATTTTTCGGTGGGCCGTAAGTTCAGCGCTGTCTTCAGGTTTGCTTGGCGTTATCAACGATTGATAGATGGTGTCGAGCATGCTTTGGTACCATTTTTCGGGGTCGCGGTAGGTGAGTATTACTTTAGCGTCGGGAAACGTATCGGCAAGCGATTTCCAGAACGTACAGGCGGGCCAGTCGACGGCGGCGTGATAGCCGGCAAAAAGTGTTGTCCAGTCTGGCAATACATTGTCGGCCGCTGCCTGCCAGCAGGGAATATGTTCAGGGTGCTTGAAGACCTCCAGCATGTGATAACAAGGGTTAAAGCCCAGCTGTTCCAAGGCGAGCTTGAGGGAAAGCGTGCCGGTACGACCAAAACCGGCGCCAATGATTTTCAGACTCATGATCAAATCCTTGTATGTATGCGTGAGGGTATATTTTTGCACGAGCGCAGTGTAGTTGATCAGCTTCAACAGAAAAATCCATGGCCTTCATTTGCCGGTCTTGTGTTTCAGCACAATAATGAAAAAAATGGCAGATGAGTTTGATACATGGGGTTTTGGCTACACACCTGACTGCATTGTTAAACTTTTTTTGATACACACAGAACACCTCCGACGGTTGCCAGATTATGGATCAAAACCACGTTGTAAAACGCAAGGACCTTTTGGCGGAAGAGCTGTCACATAAAACAGCGGAAATAAATCAGGTCTGGCAACAAATCAAGCTTCATCCTGAAAACAGCGCATTATGGCAGGTGATGACGCATTTATCGCAAAATGCCGCCGAGTTAAGTCATCGATTGGTGTGTGCGCACGATGCTGAAATAGCACCGCAGTTAAAACAGTCTGACTGCAAGCTTGCGTCAGATGAGGCGCTTATAACCCCGTCTTCGCGCAATAATGACGCGTCAGCATCGCTGATACCAGCGCACGCTCAGACCGTGTTTTTTATGGGAAATAATTCCCGCGAGGTGGCGGCATTTGGTCGGCAGCTTGCGTCATACGGATACGCACTGCGTATTTTTACTGAGCCACAGCAACTATTGCATGCCACAGAGCAAGACCTGCCTGCGTGTTTTATTGTCAATCTGCATGCGCCATTTGAAAACGATTTCAGCGAGATACAACAACTAAAGTCCAAAGCTCAAAATATTCCGCTTATTGTGTTGGCGCCTGAAAATAGCACGAGCCTGCGACTTCAGGCTGTTAGAGCCGGTGCCAATGCCTTTGTCGTTCCACCGCTGAATATGCCGGGTTTTATTGACATGCTCGATCGTCTCACCGGAAGGGGTGAACACATTCCCTTTCGAATCCTGATTATCGATGATTCTCAGCTGGCGGCCGATTTTTATGCGCGGGCCTTGCAAGACGCGGGAATGCACACGGCGATTGTCACGCAACCCATGGAAGTCATGCATTTCATGGCAGAATTTGATCCCGATCTGGTTCTGATTGATCTTACTATGCCACAGCGCAATGGCAGTGAGTTGGCCGAGGTCATACGCCAGCATGAAGCTTATGTGGGAATGCCCATCATTTTTCTATCTGCGGACACAACGGTCGACGCCCAACTGAATGCCATTAAAATGAAGGGTGATGAGTTTCTTGCCAAACCCATCAATATTAATCATCTGATCGCCGCCGTAAGGCATCGTGCGCAGCGCTTTCGCCAGATCAAGGCACTGATTGTGCGTGACAGCCTGACCGGGCTTTATAACCACAGTCACATCAAAGAATCGTTGCAACGCGAGTTGAGTCTTGCGCATAGAAATAATCAACCCCTGCAATTTGTGATGATTGATCTGGATCATTTCAAGTGGGTCAATGACCGTTATGGTCACCTTGCCGGTGACAGTGTCATTAAACTGCTTGCCCGCTTGTTGAAACAACGCCTGCGTACCACCGATATTCTGGGGCGTTACGGCGGCGAAGAATTTGCCCTTATCTTGCCTAACACCACGGCAGAGCAGGCAGAAAAAATTATTAACATGATTCGGCAGCATTTCAGCGAGCTTGCCATCGCTACGGAGCAGGGAGAATGCAAGGTCACCTTTAGCGCGGGCATGGCCTCTTATCCTGATTTTAATAACAGCAATACGATCGTTCAGGCGGCCGATGAGGCCTTGTATCAATCGAAAAACGCGGGCCGTAATTGCGTCACCTTGGCCAAAGCAGCCACCAATTAATCAGTCAGAAATTTTTCCAGCATAAAATTCAGGTATTGATGGCCTTGTTCTGTGGGATGAAAGGTCTGGCCATTATCCTGCAGTAAACCTTTTTGGGTAAGATCGGTCATGACTGTGGCGACGCTTGCAGGTGGTAGCCGCGTGCGTTCAGCAAAAAGTGCCCAGCTTGCGCCTTCGGTCAGACGCAGGGCATTCATCATGAATTCAAAGGCCAGCTCACCTGATGTAACCTTCCTGCTGCCAGCCCGGTAGGCTTTGTTGGAGTCCAAATAATCCAGGGGTAAACGGGTTTTCCAGTAACGTTCTACAACAAAGGGGTCAGACTGGGTGATTTTGCCATGTGCGCCTGGGCCAATGGCGAGGTAATCACCAAATAACCAGTAATTGAGATTATGGCGCGCACGGTAACCAGCGCGTGCATAGGCAGAAATTTCATAGTTGCCAAAACCGGTATGCTCTAAATACGCTTTGCCCTTGACCTGCATGGCCCAGCTGCTGTCATCATCGGGCAGCAGGGGCGGGTGTTTATAAAAATAGGTATTGGGTTCAATGGTCAGCTGATACCAGGAAATATGCTGTGGTTTTAATGAGACAGCCACTTCCAGATCATGTAGCGCCTGCTCAAGTGTCTGGCCGGACAAGGCAAACATCAAATCAATGTTAAGGTTATCAAAACCGACCGATTGCGCCAGGGTGACGGCGCGGATGGCGTCGTTAGGGTCATGAATACGCCCCAAGGCCTGAAGATGGTCAGCAGAAAATGATTGCACGCCGATAGACAAGCGATTGATGCCCGCTTCCCGGAAAGCGGCAAACTTGGCTTGTTCAAAGGTGCCGGGATTGGCCTCCAGCGTGATTTCAATGTCGGGGGCTAGCGCTATGCGTGTTTGTATGGCGCTCAGTAATTGACGGTAAAAATCTGCCGACAACAGACTCGGGGTGCCGCCACCGATAAAAATAGACTCCAGCGTGCGATTTTTGACGGTCTTCAGTTCCTGCGATAAATCCTCCAGCAAGGCCGCTAAAAATGCAGACTCTGGAATCTGACCCTGAAGCGTGTGGGAATTAAAGTCACAATAAGGACATTTCTTGATGCACCACGGGGTGTGTATATACAACGATAAAGGGAGTTTGGCCATGTATGGATACGGTTATTCGCCGTAGATCTCCCGATATTGACTGACAAATGACGCTAACGCCTGGCCTCGATGGCTCAGACGATTTTTTTCCTCAGGCGCAAGTTCTGCGGCGGTGCAGGCATGTTGAGGGACATAAAAAATCGGGTCGTAACCAAAACCGCCGTTGCCTGAAGGTGTGCTTGTAATGGTGCCCGACCATTTGCCCAAAGCAATAATCGGCATGGGGTCGTCAGCGTTATTAACGTAAACCAGCGCACAATAATAATAGGCGCGGCGGTCTGTGTTTGTTTTGGCAGCCAGTTCGTTCAATAATTTTTGTATATTTTGCTGATCACTGGCGCCAGGGCCGGCAAAACGTGCGGAATACATACCGGGCCGTCCGTTTAACACAGGCACCACGATGCCGGAATCATCGGCCATGGCAGGCAGGGCTGTTTGTCGGGCGGCGTTACGTGCTTTGATCAAGGCATTTTCGACAAAACTTAAACCGTCTTCCGCCACCTCGGTGACACCCAGTTGTGTTTGCGGCAGCAAGGTCACCGGGAATTCACTCAGCGCATGGTGAATTTCTTTTATTTTGCCTGTATTACTGCTGGCGACGACAATTTGTTTCATTCTCGATTGTGTTCCTGTGAAATTTAGCGACTTCAAAAATGATAAAAGCGGGTAAACCCGCTTTTATCATTTTGTTTTGTCAGCTTTGATGATTCTGACAAGGAATCAAATTAATCCGCATAGAATTTTTTCTGGAATGTAAGGGTATAAGGCTCAACGCCCGCATCGGGTTGAACGCTCACGTCAAAGACCAGATCTTCCTCATTATTGAAGCGGAAGGCACCGATATAATAAATCGCATCACCTTCGCGTATTTCTTTAAATTTCACATTTTGGGCTTGGCCAAGCAAGTTTTTCACGGTGGCTTCGACCACGGCGGTATGTGCTTTGTTGTTCTGGCCCGTTGTTTTTTGAACGGCAATGTTGAGCACACCCTGATAACGACTGCGAACCAGTTCATAATGGGCGGCAATTTCAGGTTTGAGTACGGTGCTGCCAAAGGCGCTGTAGTGAATTTTATACTCACCGCGGACTTCGACTTGTTCAGCGGATGCCACCTGCATAGTAAACAACAAGGTTATGAGGAGCGCAGCCTTCTGTAGCATTCTCAGCATTTTAGTTTCCTTTTTCTGTACGTGATAACGTGTGTTTTTTGTATTTCTAACTCTGAATGTGGTCCGCTTGGGCGCTTGATGCCCTCAGTAAATTATTGAAGACCCTCATTTCTTATAATCTATTAACGCTTACTTGGCAACTCGATAGATAGCGACTTCACCGAGTAAATTGGGGAATAATTTGGAGCCAATACCGGTGCGATGTTTTTGATCGACCACTAAACGATCAATAATTTTGATATCCTTGCGGTGACACAGGGTTTCAAAATCCCTGAAGGTGCACAGATGGATATTGGGTGTATTGTACCAGGTGTAAGGCAAGGTGTTTGACACGGGCATACGGCCGTGGGTAAGAAGGTATAAACGAATGCGCCAGTAGCCAAAATTCGGGAAGGTGATAATGGTTTCCCGTCCGACGCGTAACATGTCATCGAGTAAACGATCGGGGCGACGCACGGTTTGCAAGGCATGGGTCATTAAGACGGTATCAAAACTGCGGTCACCAAAATTGGCAATACCCTTGTTTAAATCCTGCTGAATCACATTTACACCTGCGGCAATGCAGCGTGTGATATTGGCCGGATCAATTTCCAGGCCATAGCCTTTGGCTTGGCGTTGTTGTTGCAAAATAGACAGTAATTGGCCGTCACCACAGCCTAAATCCAGCACGCGGGCACCGGGTTTGATCCAGTTCAGAATGATGTCAAAATCGGCTCGCATGCTCAGTTGTTCTCCAGCTCTGTTGCCACCTGGTTCATGTAGGCATTAAAAATCAGCAGATAGTGAGGAATGGGTAACAGAAAAGAATCATGGCCTTGGGGTGCTTCTATTTTGGCGTAAGTGACATCTTTGCCACTGGCAATCAAGGCGTTGACCAATTCTTCAGAGCGTTCGGGCGCGAATCGCCAGTCGGTGGTAAACGATATCACCAGAAATTTACTTTGTGCACGCGCTAACACGTTATCCAGAGTTTCGTTTTTGCCGAAGGTCGGATCAAAATAGTCCAGCGCCCGTGTCATCAGCAGGTAGGTATTGGCATCAAACTGACGGGCAAAAACTTCCCCTTGATGACGCAAATAACTTTCAACCTGAAATTCGGAGCCATAGCCAAAACGCACCTCACCATTGCGTAAATCGCGGCCAAACTTGGTGTGCATTGCATCATCGGAAAGGTAGGTAATATGCCCCACCATGCGCGCCAGAATCAGACCGCGCCGGGGATAGGTGCCGTGTTCATAATAGTGGCCTTCATGAAAATCTGGATCAGACAGAATCGACTGCCGCGCTACTTCATTAAAGGCAATATTTTGCGCGCTCAGTTTGGGTGCTGAGGCAATCACCACCGCGTGACGCAGTAAATCGGGATAATCCACCGACCATTGCAGCGCCTGCATGCCACCCAGGCTGCCGCCAATTACCGCCGCCCATTTGGGAATACCCAAGGCATCCATCAGTCGCTTTTGGCTGTGAACCCAGTCTTCCACCGTTATCATTGGAAAATCGGGGCCGTAGTTTTTACCGTTTTCAGGATTAATGCTTATGGGGCCGGTGCTGCCATGACAGCCGCCCAGATTATTAACACACACAACAAAAAACTTATCGGTATTGATAACCTTGCCCGGCCCCACGCAAACTTCCCACCAGCCTGGTTTGCGATCGTCCATGCTATGGTAACCGGCCACGTGGTGGTGGCCACTCAAGGCGTGGCAAATCAGTATGGCGTTAGAGGCCTGGCTGTTAAGTGTGCCATAGGTTTCGTAGACCAGTTCATATTGAGACAAGGTACGCCCGCAGCTCAACAGCAAGGGTTCATTAAACTCAATCCGCTGGGGACTGACCAAGCCTACAGAATTGTCAGGAAGGGTGTCTGGCATAGGGCAAAAGAAAGCCTCTTCGGTGATAGGTGTCATAGGTGTGTGCGAGGGGCTAGAGTCTAGCATGCTTACTGTAAAAAAAATGAGTCCATTTTTTTAAGAGACTGACAGTTTTGTATGCAGTACCGGCGGCTCTTGGACACGCAAGATGAAGCGCTGGAGTTCGTGGCTTTTTTCTTCGGTGCTCTTGATGAGTTTATCGATGGCCGCAATTTGGACCCTTTTTTTCTTGCCGTCCAGTGACAGCTCTTTGCATTGCAAGACCTGTGCTTCGAGCTGATTTTTTTTATCACGGCTGTACTGAATCAAGGGCTGCAACACGGCTTTCAGCCATTGATCAACACTCATTGTTGTGTGCGCAAACAGACGCTCCACTTCGACAAAAACGCTGTTAAAAAAGCGGCGAGTAGTTTTGTCCTGGCTTAAGAGTAAACCGCTGAGGTGGCGATACGACGCCAGTGCCTGGTCTTCGAGCAGTGACAATTTTTGCCTGATATCATCTATGGCCAATACGGGTGGGCTCAAATGGGGCGTAAACCCGGCCTGTTCTTCGGCTGATTGGTATTGTTGAAAAATCGTCTGAACCTCCTGATCAAGCAGGGAGAGTTCGGCCTCCAGATGCCGCAGGTCGTTTTTTGCTTTGGCGAAAAAGTTTTTGATCGCTGTACTCATGCCCAGCGTTGTCCAGCTGGCTTTTAACTCTTGTCTGACTTGTTCCCGATAACGCTCAAGGTGATCTTGATGGACGCAGCGTAATAAGCTTGCACGGCGGCGTAATAAGGCATCGCGGCAGTGTTTGAGCAGGTCGAGCTGCTGTTGGTAATGTTTTTGTTCCTGCTTGGCTTTGTACATCATTGCGGCAAAGCTGTTATCGAGAACGCCCTGTTTTGTCTGGAACATTTTCTTTTGTTCTTCCAGCATCAGGCGGTTTTCTTTGAGCCGGCGCTGACTCTGTCCAATGATGCGCATGAGTTCTCTGACGACACGGCTGCGCAGACAGCTTTCCTTGTGACCGATGACATCCGTGCTCAATGCTTGCTCGATTAATGCAATCTGGCTCAGTTGTAACAGTTCAGCATCGCCGGTGATTTTGGCTTGCAAACCCTGTTTGGCTGAAAGCGGCAGGATATGTTCTTTGCCAATATCCAGTTGTCTGGCGGTGAGTTCACGTAATTGCGCCAGCGCCTGGCGTTGATCCGATTCACTGTCGAGTGTGTTCCAGATACTGTCAATTTTGTTGAGTACCGCAAACAGGCCTACATTGGGCAGGTAGCGCAAATTGGAAACGTATTCTTTCCACACCTGCAAGTCGGTTGATGTTACCCCCGCATCGGCATTGAGCATAAAAATCACCCCCTGGCACTCGGGCAAGAGTTTGAGTGTCAAATCAGGCTCACAGCCGAGCGCATTCAAACCGGGGGTGTCTAAAATCGTCAGGCCTTGTCTGAGCAAGGGATGATCAACGTTTATCAAGGCGTGACGCCACGCAGGAATGATGACATCCGTTGGCTCATGTGAGTCAGAGGATGACAGACTCGCGTCAAGGTAGTTCAGATCAAAGCCTAAGGCGCTGGCTTCCTGGCAAGAGACCTCCCGGGTTTCGGTCACTTTTTTCAGGGCGGCGGCCATTTGTTCCGGCTGGGTACTGTCAAATTCGACATCGTGCCAATACTCGGGCCGGTTAAGGTAATACTGCAGGTTGTGTTCTTCTGTCCGGGTGTCTATGGGCAGTAAACGTAAATAATTGCCCTGGGCATGGTCGTCAAAAAAAAGCTCGGTGGGACACATGGTGGTGCGCCCGACATGACTGGGTAGCAATCGACGACCGTAACCGGCAAAAAACAAGGCATTGATTAATTCGGTTTTCCCTCGGGAAAATTCACCGACAAAGGCCAGCTTGATTTTGTCTTGTTGCAGGTACTGTTCTAACGAAGTCAGTTGTTGTACCAGTTCGGGATTCAGGAGTTTTTGCCGTTGCAACCAGACTTGATATTGAGTGATGACGTCGCGCAAGGTGTGCTTCCACTCACCATAAGATCGGACGTCTGTGGCCATGGTTGAAGACATCTGTTCCGTTGTTACATTACTCATCTGCGCAGCTGTCCACTGGGGCAGAACAAAATCCTGGACTATGGCTCAGCAGGTTTTGTAGGGTCTGGAGTAGGGTATTTTTTTCATGTGTCTGGTAGGCGCGTCCTTGACCGTAGCCCCAGACTACACCAGGCCAACACAGATCATCCCGACGTCGGGCAATATGATGAATATGCAGCTGGGAAACAATATTGCCTAAAGCCGCAATATTCAGTTTGTCACAGGGGAAGTGTTCAGCGATCATGCGCGCAATGACAGACGACTCCTGTAACAACATGGACTGATGTGAATCGCTGAGCTGAAAAATTTCTGTCGCACCGGCAATGCGTGGTACCAGAACCACCCAGGTAAAATTGGCATCGTTTAACAGTAACACCTGACACAAAGGCAAGTAACCCACAACAAAACAATCTTGTTGTAACTGGGGTGCCAGTTCGAAAGGTTCAGCAATGTGTTGCACGAAAAAGTCCTTTTAATTGCGTTGTGAAAAACGGATGCTCAGGTAGAGAGCAATGATGCAAATCCTTCAGGGAGCGTGATGGGTCCGTCCAGTCTGACCCGTTTGTGTCGTCCTGTTTGCCCACTGATCAGTGTTAGTGATGACAGTGGCGCAGCAAAATAGCTCGCCAGAAAACGGAGCAAGGCAGCGTTTGCCTTGCCATCGACTGGAGGTGCGGTGAGACGTATTTTAATCGCATCACCATGCAGCCCGACGATTTCGTTTTTACTGGCTTTGGGTTGCAAATAACAGTCTAAAAAAAGCGCATCGCCAACAAAGTGATAGGGACGGTGATCACGCTGCAAACTATAAACCCAGAATGAGCTGCTGAGGTACGCCCAAGGCTTGTATTAACGAACCGAGCACGAGAATCTTCAGTAGTTGAATCACCATAAAAACAATAATGGGTGAAAAATCCATACCGCCGATGGGTGGAATCAATTTTCGTGCAAAACCCATTACGGGCTCGGTCACTTGATAGATAAGGCTCAGCGCCGGATTATGACTCTGGGGTGCCACCCAACTCAAAATCACCTGAATCAGAATCGCCCAGAAATAGAAATTGAGTACCAGACCAAAAAGACCGACCACGGACCAGGCCACCAATAAAGCGATATTGGGCAAGGGGTAACCCAGCATGAGTATCACGGCCATTAACTGCAAGACCTGCAGTACCACAATCAGCACCAGCGATGACACATCGACGCCGCCCCAGCCAGGAATAACCCGGCGCATGGGATTAAGAATGGGTGCCGTTGCCTTGACCACAAACTGGGACACGGGATTGTAGAAATCGGCGCGTGTCAGCTGTAGTAACAAACGCAAAAACACGATAATAGTGTAAAAGCTGACCACACTTTGAATGAGATAAATTCCCGCAACGGACACATGTTGCATAGTTTTAATTCTCCTTATTTATTCACGGATTTGCGGCGTTAATGGCCAGTTCTTTAGAGCGTTTTTCTGCCGCAGCCATGGCCGTGGCAAAAAGAGGAACGAGATTTCCTTCCTCAAAACAACGCAAGGCTTGTTCGGTAGTGCCGCCGGGTGAGGTTACTCTGCGCCGCAACTCGGCGGGCGCCACGTCACTTCGCTGGGCCATTGTGGCGGCCCCCAAGGCGGTTTGCAAGGTTAGGGTCCGGGCGGTTTGGGCATCCAGGCCCAATGAAATGCCTGCGGCGATCATCGCCTCCATGACCAGAAAGTAATACGCCGGGCCACTGCCTGACAAGGCCGTTACCGCATCAATCTGGTTTTCATTTTCCAGCCACAGTGCGATTCCAACTGCCGCAAGAATGTTCTGGGCGAGATTTTTGTCGTCCATTGAGGTCTGCTTATTGGCGATCAGGCCGGTCGCGCCCATACCGACCATGGCCGGGGTATTGGGCATACATCGGACTACGGCAATGCCGGATCCCAGGATGTCGGTGATTGCCGACAGGGGAATACCCGCCGCAATAGAAATGACCAAGGGACGCTTTTGCTCAACTGCGTTTTTGATGCCGAGCAATACGTCGCGCATGACTTGAGGTTTGATGGCCAGAATAAGCACATCCGCCTGCGCGACCGCTGTATTATTATCGCGGCAGGCTTGCACGCCATAAGCGGCTGCGAGGCGCTGGCATTGTTCCTGGACCGGGTCGCTGACAAACAGATGATCGGCTTGCCAGCCTTTGGCTACGAGGCCCCCGATCAGGCTGCTGGCCATATTACCGGCACCGATAAACGCAATAGTTTTATTTTTCATGGCGGATTATTCCGAATACGTGTTCCAAAGAGTGCGCTGCCCACACGCACTATAGTGGCGCCTTCGGCAATAGCAAGCTCCAAATCGTCAGACATGCCCATCGACAAGGTATCCATGGGGAGTGACTGCCGTTGTAATAAGGCTAGCAAGTCGGCCAGTCGGGCGAAGGATATTTGATGTTGCGCCGGGCTGGCCTCGGCGGCAGGCAGGGCCATTAACCCCCGTAATTGCAAATGGGATAAGGCGTTAATTTCGTGGGCCAACTCTGGCAAGGCTTCGGGCAAAACCCCGGTTTTGCTTTTTTCGCGATCAATATTCACCTGTATACAGACCTGCAATTTGCCCAGTTCAGCGGGGCGTTGTTCATTTAAACGCTGGGCAATTTTAATGCGGTCAAGGCTGTGTACCCAAGAGAAGTTCTCGGCAATACGACGGGTTTTATTTGACTGTATAGGGCCGGTGAAATGCCAGATCAGTGGATAGGCCTGTAAGGCGTTAATTTTTTCCAGCGCTTCCTGTAAATAATTTTCGCCGAAATGGACAATGCCGGCCTGGTAGGCGCGAAGCAGCTCGGCGGGTGAACGTGTTTTACTGATGGCCAAGAGCAAGGGTTCTTGCGTGCGGCCACTGAGCTCGGTGGCGCTGCGTATGCGCTGACGTACAGCGTTAATGTGCATCACAATATCAATCATGCCTTGTGTCCCGCTTCTGATGCCTGTGCAACGACTTTTTTAGGCAGCGATTCTAGCACGGTTTTATGTGTGACCGGCCCCTCATCGATGATCAAGAAATTTGTTACCTGATCGGACGAACAAACAAAAAGCACCTAAACTAAAGTAAAAACAGCGCGTGCATCAGATTTGGCCTACCGCTTAAAAGCATTCCCAAGCTCTTTGAACTTCTCAACGGCATAATCAAACTGTAGAGACGGTTTAAAAACTTGATCAACACTGAAGAAGACGACTATGGATATTACTGAATTACTGGCTTTTGGCACCAAAAACGGTGCTTCTGACCTTCACTTGTCCGCAGGATTGCCACCGATGATACGTGTCGATGGTGATGTGCGCCGTATTAATCTTCCGCCCCTTGATCACAAACAGGTGCACTCGCTCATTTATGACATCATGAATGACAAACAGCGCAAGGATTATGAGGAATTTTTCGAAACCGATTTTTCATTTGAAGTGCCTGGCATTGCGCGTTTTCGTGTGAATGCCTTTAACCAGAACCGGGGTGCTGGTGCGGTATTTCGAACCATCCCATCCAAAGTTCTAACGATGGAAGATTTGGGGCACACGCAGGTGTTCAGGGATGTGTCGGATAAGCCACGGGGTTTGGTGCTGGTCACGGGGCCTACGGGTTCAGGCAAAAGTACCACGCTTGCGGCCATGATTGATTACATTAATAGCAGCCGCTACGAACATATTCTGACCATTGAAGACCCTATCGAATTTGTGCACGAAAGCAAAAAATGCCTGATTAACCAGCGAGAGGTGCACCGCGATACCTTGGGATTTGATAAAGCGTTGCGCTCAGCCCTGCGTGAAGACCCGGACATTATTCTGGTGGGTGAAATGCGAGATCTTGAAACCATCCGGCTGGCGCTCACGGCTGCCGAAACAGGCCACCTGGTTTTTGGCACCTTGCATACCACCTCCGCCGCCAAAACAATAGACCGTATTATTGACGTGTTTCCCGCTGCCGAAAAATCCATGGTGCGCTCGATGTTGTCGGAATCCTTGCAAGCGGTTATTTCACAAACCCTCTTGAAAAAGAATGGCGGCGGTCGTGTGGCTGCGCATGAAATTATGATTGGCACGCCGGCTATTCGTAACCTGATTCGTGAAGACAAGGTGGCGCAAATGTATTCAGCCATTCAAACCGGTGCGAATGTGGGCATGCAAACCCTGGATAAATGCCTGCTGGATTTGGTCAAATCCGGCAAAGTTGCACGTGAACATGCGCGTGAAAAATCCAAAAATCCTGAACAGTTCTAGATTTTCTGGTAATAGCCTAACCGACATAAAACCTGATCGACTTACAGGATTTGCACAAAATGGAGATTGAAGAACTACTTAAAATCATGGTGGAGAAAGGTGCCTCCGACTTGTTCATTACCGCAGGCATTCCACCCAGCATTAAAGTGCATGGCAAAATTGTGCCCGTCACCACGGTACCGCTGAGCCCCGAGGTGACACGTGAAACGGTATTCGGGGTGATGAACGATGCGCAAAAGAAAGAGTTCTCGGCCAATCGTGAATGCAATTTTGCCATCAGCGCCCGAGGAATAGGACGTTTTCGTGTGAGCGCCTATTACCAGCGTAATCTGGTGGCCATGGTGCTCAGGCGTATTGAAATCAATATCCCCAAAATTGAAGATTTGAGTCTGCCGCCGATTATCAAAGAATTGGCCATGACCAAACGGGGCATCATATTTTTTGTGGGTGCCACGGGTACAGGAAAATCAACCTCGTTGGCCGCCATGATCGGCCATCGTAATCGCAACAGCTACGGACATATCATTTGCATTGAAGATCCAATTGAATTTATTCATCAGCATGCCAACTGCATTGTGACCCAACGCGAGGTGGGCATTGATACCGAATCGTTTGAGGTTGCGTTGAAAAACACCCTGCGTCAGGCGCCCGACGTTATCATGATCGGGGAAATTCGTACGCGCGAAGCCATGGAGCATGCCATTGCCTTTGCTGAAACCGGGCACTTGGTCTTGGTTACACTGCATGCAAATAATGCCAACCAGGCGCTGGATCGTATTATTCATTTTTTTCCCTCCGACCGGCACAATCAGATGTGGATGGATTTGGCGCTTAATCTTAGAGGCATCGTTGCGCAACAGCTCATTCCCACGCCGGATGGCAAGGCAAGACGGGCGGCTATTGAGGTCTTGCTTAATACGCCTTTGGCCTCCGATTTGATTCGCAAAGGCGATGTGCATAATCTGAAGGAGTTAATGAAAAAGTCGCGTGAACTGGGCATGCAAACCTTTGATCAAGCCTTGTTTGATTTGTATAACGCTGGTGAAATTAGTTACGAACACGCGCTGGCGCACGCCGATTCGGCCAATGATTTACGTTTGATGATTAAGCTGGAAACCAATCCCATGGGAGGAGGGGACGGTGGACTCGGTGATTTTGGCACGGGACTTTCGTTGGAAGGTGACACTCAGCCCCCTTCTGTCCACAAGCGTCGAAGCAACGATTAATTCAAACAGAACCTGTTTACGATCTCGCTGAAGGGCACATTGCGACGTTTGAAACGCGCTCAAAATGCGCATGTACTTACTGTCGCTTCGCTTTTTCACTGTATCCATTGATCAAGATCGTGAACAGGTTCTGAGCGATCTACGCGGATGTTTTAATCTTTAAGGCTATAAAAACACTTGCTCCCCTACAGAAAATGGATTTAAAAACTGTCGTTTCCACAGCAGCGCTCTATCCACTTGACTAAGCTGCGCTTCATCACAAACGGCCTTCCAGTTATTTTCAATAATGGCTTTACAAAGGCTTCGCGGCTTTTGTTCTTGTTATTAGAAATCATCTTTCACCACGCTTGTTTTTGCTTTTATACGTTTGGGGAGGAGGGCGATTTTATCTCTGACCTGTTCTATGGATTTGGTTAAAGGCGGGGCATACTGCTCAAACAGATTAATACCAACAAGAGTAGCAACCTCGAAAAACAGCCCGATAGCGCAGCCCATATCCCCGCTCCCAACGCTCTTCCAGATCTGGAATATCTTTGGGGTGCGTACATGTCACAATTTGGTAGAGTACAAATTCCCATACCTTTGCGGCTGCGTTTGATGTCTTGAGGCAGGGCGGTATTCCCCATAGGGGATAAATTTGGAAATGGTTTTTTAGCGTAATGCTTGCGCATGTTGCACCAAATACAAAATAGGATGCACTGGTGATCTTGGCGATTTCTTTAATAACTTCATGCGTATAATGATTAATTGGAACACGGCGCATGCTACGTTCTTTGTTTCATGAACCTCCATTGCCAAACCTTTTTATCGGGCTTATAGGCCGCATGGCGCATATTACGAACCTTTACGCTGCCTTGCATGGTTAACGCGCGTGAACTTTAAATTAATCCTCGTAGACAACACGCCCCATCAACAGCGTTAGTTTTACTTTGCCGGCCACTGTTTCACCCAGGAAAGGTGTATTTTTGCCGGCTGAAATAAGTGTGTCCGCATTAATTTCCCAGGATTCAGTTGGGCTGAATACGGTCAAATCAGCTGTCGCACCCACAGAAATGCCTGCACAAGGCAAACCCAATACCTGCGCCGGCCCTTGTGTCAGGCGTTGCAACGCCGTGTTGAGACTGAGCACGCCGCACTCCACCAGTTTCAAGGTCAGGGGTAGCAGGGTTTCGAGCGAGGAAATGCCTGGTGCCGTTTCGGCAAAAGGTTCGCTTTTGGCGGCGTGTTCATGGGGGCGATGATCAGAACAGACGGCCTGTACGGTACCGTCGGCGAGCGCTTGACGTAACTCATCTTGATCGCGCAAGGAACGCAAGGGCGGCTGGCAATGACTGAGCGCATTGTAGTGATCAATGTTTTGTTCCGAGAGCAGCAGTTGGTGAATAGCAACATCTGCGCTGACAGCCAGCCCCTGGCGCTGTGCCTGGGCGATCAGTTGCGCCGATTTTCCGGCTGAAATTTGTGAAAAATGCAAACGTACGCCAGTTTGTTCGGCCAATAACAGGTGGGTTATGACGGCAATGGTTTCGGCCGACTCAGGAATAGCCGGTAAACCTAAACGGGTTGCGACGAGCCCTTCGTGCGCACAGCCACCGGCTGCCAGACTGGCATCCTGTGCATTAACAAACAGCCGCAAGCCAAAGGTGGCGGCATATTCCATACAACGACGCAGAATTTGGTTATTTTTGATGGGCAGCCAACTGTTGCTGACGGCCACGCAGCCGGCCTCTTGTAAGGCAGCCATGGCACTTAACTGTTCGCCTTCCAGTCCCTGTGTCAGGGCCGCAATCGGGTTGACCTGACAAAATCCAGTCTGCTGGGAGCGATCACAAATTAGTTTAACCACGGCGGGTGAATCCACCACGGGCCGGCTGTCGGGTGGGCAGCACAGAAAAGTGACGCCGCCTTTGGCTGCTGCGGCTGTTTCGCTGTGAATGGTGCCTTTTTGGGCAAAGCCGGGCTCCCCCAATCGGGCAGACAGATCAATAAATCCCGGGGACACAATCAAATTCCGGGCGTCAATGATACGATCGGGCTGAAAGCCGGGTGGTGGCGTGTGAACACCCACAATACGGCCTTCGGCAATATGAATATCGATGATCTCATCCCGGGACGTAAACGGATCTATAACGCGGCCACCCGTGATGGATAATTTAAGCTGGCTTGTCATGTGTTCTACCTGTTCGGACTGATGGGTTTAGAGGTTCAGGATGATTTGATTCGTGTCGCCATTTGACCACTCATGGTCATCGACAGAACGGCCATGCGCACGGCAATGCCGTAATTGACTTGTTTCAAAATCAGCGACTGTACTCCATCCGCGACTTCTGATTCGATTTCCACCCCACGGTTGATGGGGCCGGGATGCATCACCACTGCATCGGGTTTGGCAAATCCCAAACTGTCGCGGGATAAGCCGTAGCGTTTATAGAACTCGTGTTCGCTGGGCAGTAAGGCGGAGTGCATCCGTTCTTTTTGCAAGCGCAGTGTCATGACAACATCGGCGTCGCGCAGCCCTTCTTTGAGCGAATGAAATACGCTGACCCCCAAGCCTTCAATATCCGTGGGCAGCAAGGTTTTGGGTGCAACCACACGCACCTCGGCCACACCCAAGGTAGTGAGCGCCTGAATTTCCGAACGTGCGACACGGGAATGGAGAATGTCGCCGACAATGGCCACAACCAAACCTGCAAAACCGCCTTTGTGACGACGAATGGTATACATATCGAGCATGGCCTGGGTCGGATGCGCATGGCGGCCATCGCCGGCGTTAATAATGGCCACGTCCGGGCACACTTGTTGGGCAATAAAATGGGCGGCACCACTTTGCGCATGTCGGACCACAAACATATCGCAGGCCATGGCTTCCAGATTTTGCAGCATATCTTTCAGCGATTCGCCTTTGGATGTGGCCGAGGTGCTGATATTAATGTTCAGTACATCAGCAGACAGCCGTTTTGCCGCAAGTTCAAAGGTGGTGCGCGTGCGGGTGCTGGCCTCGAAAAACAGGTTGGCGACTACTTTGCCGCGCAGCAAGGGAACCTTTTTGACGGCCTGTTCACCTACGCTGACAAAGGAATCGGTGGTGTCGAGAATTTCGGTGAGCAAGGCACGATTCAGGCCGTTGAGACTGAGAAAATGGCGCAATTGTCCTTTGGAGTTGAGTTGAAGCTGGCTGTCTGCAGTCATGGATTACATTCCGCCTTAATGGTTTTGGTAAAAATAAACCTGGTCTGATGGTTTTAGTAAAAATAACCACGAAGAGTGATGTGTGAACTCAAGCGGCGCCTGTGACGAGTTTGAGCGCCAGTTTTTCTGGGCCGAGCAGCTTAACACGCTCGCCGTGCTCAAGCGTCAGTTGCTGTCCGGTGATATCCGGTTGTATGGGTAATTCCCTGCCCGGTAAGCTCAGTAAAGTGACCAGAATAATGGACGCTGGACGGCCATAGTCAAAGAGTTCATTAAATGCCGCTCTTACCGTGCGTCCGCTCATGATGACATCGTCAACCAGAATGACGTGACGATTTTCCGTGCTAAACGGCAACGAAGACGGTTTTACCTGGGGTTGCAAGCCGCGTTGATCGTAGTCGTCGCGGTAAAATGCGATATCCAGCTCACCCAGGGGCGATTGAATATGCAGCCGCTGATGCAAGGCCTGGGCAATCCAGACACCGCCGGTATGAATGCCCACCATCACCGGATTTTCAAGCCCGCGATCACTCAGTAGCTGTTGCAGGTCGCACGTCATCTTGTCCAGTAAAGTATCAACACTCGGTAGTGGGCTCACCTGAGACTCCTTCTTTATTGCATTAAGTCGACCTGTGTTTCGGGCCGTATTATTTCTGTGCGCTTTGCTCAGCCAGCCAATGCTCAATGATCAGCACGGCGGCATAACTATCGAGCGGCAGACGCTGTTTGTCTTCTTTGGCCAGCGCGGCCAAACGTCCCCGCGCTTCCCAGCTGCTTAAGCGCTCATCGACACCATGTGCCGGTCGATTAAAACGCGCCTGCAAGCGTCGCGCAAATTTCTTCGCGCGTAAACTCATCTCGCTTTCAGAGCCATCCATGTTATAGGGAATGCCCACCACAAAAACATGGGGTTGCCATTCATTCACTAAACGGGTCATCTGGTCCCAGTCCGGAATGCCTTCTTTTGCGTTCAGATTCATCAAGGGTGTGGCAGTGCCCGTAATGGATTGCCCCACGGCGACGCCAATGCGTTTCGTGCCAAAATCAAAGCCCAGTACCGTGACCACAAGCGATGGCTCAGTCATTCAGGAATGTCCCACCTGGTCAGTGAGCAGCTTGATGTTAAAACCAAGCAATTTGCCGGCATTTTCCCAGCGTGCGTAATAAGGGGTGTCAAATAAGAGCGTGTGTTTTACGTCGGCCGTCAGCCAGCTGTTTTGACTGATCTCCTGCTCCAGTTGCCCGCCTGACCAACCCGCATAACCGCGAATGACCAGATAGTTGCGGGGGCCTCTGCCATTGGCAATGGCCTCAAGAATATCTTTTGAGCCCGTGAGGTAAAGGTTATTGCCCACGGCTTGGGTTGACTGCCAGTTGCTCGCTTCCTCATGAAGAATCAACGCGATATTGGTTTGCACCGGTCCACCATCCAACACATGGTGGGTGAGTAGCTCAGGACGTGAGCAGGGTATATTGAGTTGTTCAAACAGGTCTGCCAAGGTGAGGGACGAGGGTTTGTTCACAACCAGTCCCATCACACCTGATTCGTCATGCACACACACATAGACCAATGACTTTACAAAAACGTCGCCGCGCAGATGTGGCATGGCAATGAGAAGCTGATGGGCCAGGCGGGTTGCCAGATGTATCGTCATAGAGATACGACCCGTGCGCGCAGCGTGTTGTTATTGGGAGGAATAACTTCCTTGCTCAAACCGCCATGTTCGAATAATTTCCAGAATATCGGCATCATGTTTTAGTTCAGCGGAAAAGGGTGCAAAAGGGGCAGAAAGCTTGACGCTTCGGATGGCAGCGTCGTCAAGTATACGATGACCACTGGATTTTAACACGCGTACATTCTGCAAGCTGCCGTTGGAATTAATGGCCACTAGCAAACGTACTTCGCCGAAAATTTTTCGAGCTTTGGCGGCCGGTGGATAATACTGATTGCCCACACGTTCTACCCGGTGCCTGAAGGCATCAAGATAGAGGGCGTCGCGTGCTTCTTTGGTGGCTTCTGCGCTGAGTTGTCGTTTGCGGGGCCGCTTGGCATAGGCTTGTTTTTGCTCGGCGAGTTTGGCTTCCAGGCTGGCTATTTCCTGTTGCCGCTGACGCATCAGTTCGGCGATTTCACTTTCGAGAGCGTTCTTTGGATTTTGCACCAGTGTTTGTTCACTTTTGAATGTCGAGTGCCCCACCGTTGTTAACAGACGTTTGCTGGGTTCGGGTGAACTGGCCTCGGTTACACGTTCGGGTTCAATGTCGCGGGCTACGTTGTCGTGGAAAATCGCCTGTGTCGTTGATGTGAGTTCGAGTTTTTCATTTTTAGTGCCGCTGGCTTCCTGATTGTTTTGCGCAAGAAAATCAGCCTCGATCGGTGCCGTTGCACTTTTATGTTGCGCGAGGGTGATTTCCAGGCTTTGGGCCGAGGAACGTTTTTCGATTTCGCTAAAGGTAATGCCAAAAATGAACAGGGCATGCAGGATAATTGCAATAAACACGGTCAAACCCATGGGCTCATTTTTTGGCCATGGACCTTGAAACAAGGGACTGCTTACTCTACCTACGTGCAAGATTCCTCCTTATAAACGCGCGTTTACCAGAACTCAAACGGATTTTCGGGCAAGCAGGGCATCCATTAACCGCGCCGCAATGTTTGTATTGTAGGCCGCGTCTATTTCTCTGATGCAGGTGGGGCTGGTGACGTTGATTTCCGTTAAATAATCACCGATTACATCAATGCCCACAAAAATAAGCCCTTTCTTTTTGAGCGTAGGCGCCAGCTGTTCACAAATCCAGTAATCACGCTCTGTTAACGCTTGTGCAACACCCCGGCCGCCTGCGGCAAGATTACCGCGCAGTTCATTGTTTGCCGGAATACGAGCCAGTCCGTAAGGCACGGGCTGGCCATCAATCAATAAAATACGTTTGTCACCCTGAATAATCTCAGGCAAGTATTGCTGCATCATGACTGGCTGTGTTTGGTGTTGGGTCAGTGTTTCAATAATCACCGACGTGTTCTGATCGTTGTGCGTAATTCTGAAAATAGACGCACCGCCCATGCCGTCGAGCGGTTTGATGACCACATCGTGATAACGGGCAATAAAGGCCTTAAGCTGGTCTGCACGCTGCGATACCACCAGGGGAGGGCAGCACTGTGGAAAGTGGGTGGTAAAGTATTTTTCATTGCAATCACGCAAACTCTGCGGCTTGTTGACCACCAGTGCGCCGGACTGTTCAGCCTGGTCGAGTAAATAGGTGGTGTAAATATAATTCATATCAAAGGGTGGATCTTTGCGCATTAAAATAAAATCAAACTGACCCAGCTCAAGGTCTTCTTCTGCGCCCAGTTGATACCAGTCGTTGTCTGCAAGGTTCAGGGTGAGTGCGCGTCCACGTCCCAAGGCCTTGCCGTCCGAGAAAAAAAGATCGCCTTGTTCGAAATAGGTGATAAGCCAGCCACGGTGCTGGGCTTCAGTCAGCATGGCCAGTGTGCTGTCTTTTTTCGTATTAATTTTGTTAATCGGATCCATTATCACTGCAAGTTTGAGAGTCATAGGCTTAACTTAGAATGCTCTGATTGATTTCCGGATTCTGCAATCATAGCACGAGACATCAGTAATAGAGCTGTGCCGGTCTGGTTTTGCATTTATCAGCGCGTTAAAACAGTGGGCATGATCGCGTGCTTAATTGTGGCAGACAGAATGAAAACAGGTGCGCTCATGCTGAGAAATGTCATGAATAAAAATGAACCGTTGAGTCAGAACTAAAAGTATCAGGATTAAAAAAAATCGCGACGATGAAAAAATGCGACTAGTCTAAAAATGTAGGCTCCGTATTACGCCGTAGTCGGAGTGGGTATTAATGATCGTGTTAAGGTAATACCGATGACAGATTTCGATAGTTTAAAGGTGATGGTCATAGACGACAGTAAAACCATTCGTCGAACCGCCGAGACTTTACTCAAAAAAGCAGGCTGTACAGTGATCACGGCCATTGATGGTTTTGATGCCTTGGCAAAAATTGCTGACAGCAAACCTGACATTATATTTATAGATATCATGATGCCGCGTCTGGATGGTTATCAGGCGTGCGCATTAATAAAAAATAACAGCGCTTTTAAAAGCACACCCGTCATCATGTTATCAAGTAAGGATGGTTTGTTTGATAAAGCAAAAGGACGTGTGGTGGGTTCGGATCAGTATTTAACAAAACCCTTCAGCAAAGATGAATTGCTGGATGCGATTCGACAACACGTTCATAAATAACATTTATGCGTAGATGGTAAAAAAGCGCAACTATCATTCACTTAATATCAGGACAGAACTATGCGAGTGCTTATCGTTGATGACTCTCCTACCGAGATGTTTAAACTCAAATCCATTCTGGAAAAACATGGTCACGAAGTTATCCAGGCCTCCAACGGTGTTGAGGGTGTGAATGTGGCTCAAAAAGAATTGCCCGATCTGGTACTGATGGATGTTGTCATGCCCGGATTGAACGGTTTTCAGGCCACGCGCCAGCTGACAAAAAACAGTGCAACGGCGCATATTCCGGTGATTATTGTTACCACTAAAGATCAGGAAACTGATCGTGTTTGGGGAAAAAGACAAGGCGCAACTGATTACCTTGTTAAGCCCATTGAAGAATCCACACTGATTAGCACCATTCAGAATGTTTTATCTGCTTAGGGGTTGTAACTATGAGTGATACGTCTGCCGCTTACGCTACATTATTCAATTACGCGCAACGCAGTAAAGCGTATTCCTCGGGGCTGCCTGAAACACAAGAACTCAAGGAATACTGGAGTGGTATTGGGTTTAGTCTGGATGGCAGAAATTACGTTGCGCCTATTAATGAAACAGCTGAAGTATTACAAGTCCCAAACTTTACCAGTGTGCCCGGTGTGAAAAAATGGGTAAAAGGGGTGGCCAATGTGCGTGGAAAATTGGTGCCTGTTCTGGATTTGCTGGGATTTTTTAATCGCAGCACCCAATCAACGACACGAAAACGTCGCCTTCTGATCATTCAAACCAACACGCTTTACAGCGGAATTATTGTTGACCAGGTCTATGGTATGCAGCATTTTGAAGTGGATGATTTTTCTGTGCCAACGAAAGATTCTGCCGATGCAGCATCACCCTACGTAACAGGGCATTATTCTCGTGATGGAGAAACCTGGCAAGTATTCAGCCCCTACAGGCTTGCAGAAGATTCCCACTTCCTTGAAGTGGCCATGTAGGCATTGCGATAAAAAATAAAAGACAAACCATAAAAATAAGCGGATTTACTTTTTACATAAATCCGCGCATTCAAACCAGGGTGTTTTCCATTTAATTAAAAATATATTTCATGTGTGCATCTATCACCGTGGAATCGCGGATTTATGTCTGCTTATTCAGCCAATAAAACAACTCACTTTATCGAATGCGCGAAAAAAATAATAAAAAATAAATGGCTAAAAAAAGGCAAAAAAAATTAATTCGAATACAGTTATAAATAAGGGAAACAAAGAAGAGCGAAAAAATTTACGCAAGTAATGAAATAAACTTCCTTCTGACATGTTTTATTAAACAACCTTGTGTTTATAAAAAAATACACACTTTAAATAAGTTCACTACACTTGTAGATGTAAAAACATTTACAACGCCTATTTACGTTTAACTTCGGGCCAGGAGCCATATTATGAAGCCTAAAGCAGGAGCACTATCAAACCTGGAATCTAACCGCTCAATCCCATTCTTGGTGGGCTTGATGGTTGTGTTTTTTATCATGATGTTTTTCAACTTTTATCAGGTTGGACAACGCAGTGAAGAATCACGATTGTATAGCGAACAAGCGAGTGAGCTTCGGGTGCTTTCTCAGCGTATCGCTAAAAACGCTACAGAAGCGGCGGCAGGAAATGCGGAAGCATTCGAACAGTTACAACAAGCACGAAATGACTTCTCGCAACGCTGGAATGCAATTAAAGCAGGTGACCCGGTTATTGGCATAGCGGGAAATCCGGCTATTGCGCTTAACGAAATTAGTGCGGTGCAGTCTGTGTGGGATAAGGTAAACAACAGTGCAAACGTAATTACCAAGGGTAAAGATACCGTATTGCAACTGCATCAAGTGGCTAAAACACTGAATGAAACTATCCCCTCTCTGCAAACAGACTACAGCGACGTGGTTGACGTACTGGTAACGAATAAAGCCTCGCTGGAGATGGTGCAAATAGCACAAGAACAAGCCTGGGTGGCAGAACGTATTGCGCGTAGCGTAGCAAACGTTCTGGGCGGGGGTGAAGAATCGGTTATGGCGGCGGATAATTTTGGGCGTGACGCAAAACGATTTGGACAAGTACTTAATGCCATGATCAATGGTGATAATGAGCTGGGCATTAAAGCGGTAAATAACAATGAAGCCAAGGATTACCTGGTAGCCATTTCAGAGTCATTCAAGTTTGTAAATGAAAACGTCGATCAGATTCTGGTTAATTCGCCTAAATTGCTCGAAATACGCAGTGCGGCTGACAACATATTTACGGACTCGATTGATTTGCTCTCTTCAGCAACAACGCTAGCGCAAAAATTCGGTGACATGGCCGAGGAAGGGTACACCTCAAATACAATGGGGGTTGTATTTGCTGTTGCGGCTGCAATCGTCGCATTAATTATCGGTTTGAGAATATTGCAAAATGCCAGACTACGTCATGCGACAGCTGAAACTGAAAATGAAAAAAACCAGCAAGCCATTTTACGTTTGCTGGATGAAATCGCGAACCTTGCCGATGGTGACTTGTCAGTAAAAGCAACCGTATCTGAAAACTTCACCGGTGCCATCGCCGATTCTATAAACTTCGCTATAGACCAGATGCGATTGTTGGTTGAAGCAATTAACGATACCGCTGTGCAGGTGTCATCGGCCGCACAGGAGACGCAGGCAACGGCAATGCAACTTGCTGAAGCATCTGAGCATCAGGCACAAGAAATTGCCGGGGCTTCTGCGGCTATTAATGAAATGGCTGTCTCTATTGACCAGGTATCGTCAAACTCATCCGAATCAGCGGCGGTGGCAGAGCGCTCAGTGGAAATCGCTAAAAACGGCGCCAAGGTTGTGCAAAATACCATTCATGGTATGAACACCATTCGCGAACAGATTCAGGATACATCAAAACGTATTAAGCGCTTGGGTGAAAGCTCACAGGAAATCGGTGATATCGTGGCCCTGATCAACGACATCGCTGACCAAACCAACATTCTTGCACTGAATGCGGCTATTCAAGCGTCTATGGCAGGTGATGCCGGACGCGGATTCGCGGTGGTTGCCGACGAAGTACAACGCCTGGCTGAACGTTCATCATCTGCAACCAAGCAGATCGAAGCACTGGTAAATACCATTCAGTCAGACACCAACGAAGCGGTTATCTCGATGGAGAATACAACATCAGAAGTGGTGAATGGAGCCAAGTTAACACAAAACGCAGGTGTGGCACTGGAAGAAATCGAATCGGTATCAACCAACCTGGCTAAGTTGATTCAAAACATCTCTAACGCAGCAAGACAGCAGGCGTCATCTGCAGGCCATATTTCCAACACAATGAATGTTATTCAGGAAATTACCTCACAGACCTCGTCAGGTACAACAGCAACCGCGCGTTCTATCGGACATTTGGCTGAACAGGCATCGGAACTAAAAGCATCGGTTGCCGGCTTTAAACTGCAAAAAGCCTGATTATCGTAGAATTACGTGGTCACAAGCACTGGAGTTTTTACAAACGATATGATGGGTGATGCTTGTAATATTCAGGGAATAAAAGGTCTGCCAGAGCTGAATGAAGAGCAGTTTCATCTCTGGCAGACCTTGATTGAAACACGCACAGGCATGTACATACCGGTGCAGCGTCACGCATTTTTGCAAAGCAGCATTCGCCTCAGGATGAAGGAAATACAGTGCGAATCATTTGAATCGTATTACGAACAACTGCAGGGTGGTTCGGCATCCGATCAAGAGTGGGTGATACTTGTTGATCGCCTCACTGTACAGGAAACGCATTTTTTCAGGCATCCCCCTTCATTTGATTTGGTGCGAAATAAAACCCGCGAATGGTTTGTGAATGATAGGGAAAAAAAATCCATTCAAGTATGGAGTGTGGGTTGTTCAACAGGTGAAGAGCCGTATTCCTTGGCAATGGCGCTGGATGAACAAATTCATGCAATGCATCTGGCAATGGATCATTACTTCGGTGTAACAGCAACGGATCTGAGCATGCCGGCACTGAGTAAAGCGCGTAATGGTACCTATAAATCAAAGAAAGTAGAACAGCAGATAAGTAGCGACAGGCAGAAGCGCTATTTTGAGTATGTCGATGAAAAACACATGCAGATTAAATCAGCGCTTAAAGAGCGTATTTGTTTTGCGCGTATCAATGTGCTCGATTTGGGATCTGTTCCATTTAACGGCCTGGATATTATTTTTTGCCAAAATGTACTGATTTATTTCAGTCGTTGGCGTAGACGTGAAATTGTGAATCATTTGGCGAAGTGTTTACTGCCGGGTGGCATTATTGTTCTGGGATTGGGAGAGGTAATGGATTGGAACAATCCGCAACTAGTACGGATTGAGTCTGATCAAGTGCTGGCATTTATGCGACAGGATCCCATTCAAAACAAGGGTCAGCAGACATAGCCATTACAAACATAACTATTACAAACATAACTATTAAAAACATGGCTATTACGAACATAGCTATTAACAGTAGAATTGGACGTGAGTATGCGTGTAAACCATGATTATGTAGCGCTTGACTGGGTCAAGGATGAAATTGAGCAAACGTTATCGCACGCGCGAACAGCGTTGACTGCGTATTGTGAAAATCCTGGTGATTTGACACGAATACGATTCTGTTTGACCTATTTGCATCAGGTCCACGGTACATTGCAGATGGTGGAGTTTTTTGGTGCGGCGCTGCTTGCTGAAGAAATGGAAAAGCTGGCACAGTCCATCGTTAGCCAACACGTGACTGATCTGCTTGCCGCGCAGGATGTTCTGCAACGCGCGATGCTTCAGCTGCCGCTTTATCTTGATCGCGTCAAACTGGGCCGACGAGATATGCCGATTGTCATTCTGCCTTTGTTGAATGAGCTTCGTACTGTACGGGGCGAAGGTGCATTGACGGATATGGCATTTTTCAGTCCCGATATGGAATCGGGCAATGAAGCCTTCTTTCATCGTCCCTCTGTTGTAGTAAATAATTCAGAAGCACTGTCAATCAGACAACTGCGGCAATTGTTTCAGACCTCGTATGCGCATCTGATTCGTAATCAGGATGTAGACACCCAGCTCAAAAAAATGGCGAAGGTTGTCAAGATGGCGGAAACCTTGGCCGCAAATTCTTCTTCTGCCCAGTTCTGGTGGATCGCTGATGCGTTTATTGAAGGCTTAAGTGCTCAAGTCATTATTCTGAATGATACGACGCGGCCCTTGCTTGGTATTATCGATAAACAACTTAAGATCGCTGTGGATAGCGAGGATGATTCCTTGCGTCAGTGCGTTAGTGAAGAAGAAGTCAAACGTTTTCTGTTTTACATTGTGCAAAGTAAAAACGATACACCACTCATTCTTGATGTTAAAAAAGCCTACCGTTTGGAGCAGGCCTTTCTATCTGAAGATCAGATTATTCAAGAACAAAAAATTCTGAATGAGCATGGTGCGAAATCCACGTTGTCGCCTCTGAATGCCCTGCGTGAAGAAATCAGCAGCACCAAGGTTATGCTCGATGCTTTTCTGCAAAGTGCCGATCGGGATATTTCTTCTCTGGAAACATTGATCTCTAATCTAAAACACATTGGTGAAGAGCTGGTTTTAGTGGGACGGGGATCTGAGCGAGCCATTTTGTTGGAACAAATAGAGACACTGACACACAGTTATTCGCAGATGAATAACAAAAGTGCAGAGAGTCAGTTGCTGGACGTTGCAGGTGTGTTGCTCTATGTGGAATCTACGCTAGACGACAGTGAAACGGTGGCAGCTGAGCAGCATGCAAAAACGATTTCACCCAAACAATTTAATGATGCGCAGGATGCGCTGATTCGTGAGTGCCGTGGCGGATTAGAAAAAGCCAAAGACCAGATTGTCGATTTTATTGTGTCACAATGGAATCACACCCACCTTGAAACGGTGCCGGCACTGCTGAGCGAAGTGGCGGGCGGGCTCAAGATCATTCAGCAAACCCGTGCCAGTCGCCTTATTGAACAGAGTGCCCAGTTTATCAATGAGCATCTGATTAATATGAAAAACACGCCCAGCTGGAAGGTTATGGATACGCTGGCGGATGCTATTTCAAGTATTGAGTATTATCTGGAAAGACTGGCGGAAGACAGTCATACCAATGACTTTGTTCTGGATATCGCTGAAACCAGTTTGAAAGCGCTCTGTCAGGAACAGGGGACTGTAAGCAACACTGCGCATCTTGTTTCAAGTGCGCAAAGTCCATCTGACTATTCTGAGAATTCATTTGACTCGACTAGCGATGTTGTTTCGCTTGATGAAAGTGACCTGTCGGCGCTTTCTTTAGACATAAACGAGGCAGAGGACGAGTCTTCCTTTGATGAAGGCCTTGCGGCTATTTTTGCTTTGGCCAATACCCCGGGTGCGCAGGACGCAGAGCCGTCTCAAGCTGAATTACATGAAATGTATGCTCAAACAGACACGGTCACGCAGCGCAATGCCGGTGAAATTCCTGAGTTCGCAGTCAATGAAATCGAGGCAGGCGATGACAGCCTGAACGCACAGACTGACAGCGAATGGGCCGATGACGCAAATGAAACAGAGGAGATGGATAAACGAATTGAAGCGTCAGTCAGTGATGCTTTCACAGATCAAACGGCTAACGATGAGCAGGATGATTTAATTGATAATGAAATCATTGAAATTTTTGTCGAAGAGGCCGGTGAAGTCATCCAGACCATTCGCAGTCATTTGCCGCAGTGGAAGCTTGATTTGCACAATGCTGAACCACTGACAGTTATTCGCCGGGCATTCCATACCCTCAAAGGCAGTGGTCGTTTGGTGGGTGCCGTTGAAGTGGGTGAGCTGGCCTGGTCAATTGAAAGTATGCTCAATCGTGTGATTGATGGTGCAATACACGTTAGCACCGCGCTTATTGATCTTGTTGAAAAAGTGGCTGACGCCGTTCCAGGATTTATTTCGGCATTTGAACAACGTAGTGCTGTACCTGCAGGTGCAGCAGACTTCATGGCTCAGGCGCAAGCCATTTCCGAAGGGCGTGTAACAGAAGCAGAAGAAAGAGAAGAGCTCCTGGACGAATCGTTTGAGAGCGAATATGACAATGACTTTGTCAGTGTGCAAGTTATCCCGCCGCTTGAAACAAGTGACGCGCTTGATAGTGATAATGATGAAGTCTATGAAAGCCCAGTGGAAGAAGAACAAATCAGTAACGCCTATCTTGATCCGGCATTAATAGAAATATTTTCTGCGGAGGCAAGTACACATCTTGCTACGATTCAGTACTTTCTCGAACAAAATCCGCTTACGTCTGCGCCCGTTAAAGTCAGCGGTGATGTCCTGCGTGCACTGCACACCTTAAAGGGCAGTGCCTACATGGCCGGTGTGAGCGCTATCGCGCAACTTATCTCACCCGTTGAGCAATTAATTAAACAGGTCGCCAGTATCGATTATTTATTACAGGCCGATTTATTGGAATTGCTCGTCCATTTTACCGAAGTGCTTAATGAGCAGCTGCAACAGCTCAGAGCGGGTTCACTGACGGATATAGTGTCCGACGATCATTCACTCCTGGTACTCATCAGTCGACTCGAAGAAAAATACCATCAACAAAAAACCGAACATGTCAGTAAAATCAATGATAAGAATTTCATCGATATTTTTCTTGCCGAAGAAATGGATGTCATTCTCGAGGCAGCGAGTTTGCTCGATTCATGGGAGCAATCGCCCTATGATCACAGTTTTGTCAGTAATCTGGATAACGAAGTGCAATCGATTGCACGACGGGCGTGTGCTGCCAATATTCCTGGCATTGAAAGTTTGTGCGCCGCTTTGTCGCGCTGTTATCAGGCGGTCCAGGCACACACCCTGCATACAGACAAACAATTTTTTGTCGCGACCCACGAGGCACATGAAAAGCTGATTGAATTTGTCGATAGGCTGGCTGCGCATCAACCCATTGAAGCGGCGCACGATATTGAAGCCCAATTAAATGAACTGCTGAATCGCGTAAGCGTATTGCCTGAACTACTGGCCGATGAAACGAGTGAGCATGCCATTGCTGAAAATAGTGTTTCTGTTGTAGCTAATGAGCCTTCTTTTGTCGCAAGCCAGTTGCAGAATGAGCAAGGTTCTGTACAGCTTGATGACGAGTTGGTGACTCTTTTCCTTGAAGAAGCACAAGAAATTATTTTGGCATTAGAACAGAGCCTGCACGAGTGGGTGGCCGAACCTGAAAACACCCAGGTCATTGATCCGCTCCTGCGTAGTTTGCATACGCTTAAAGGCAGTGCCCGCATGGCAGCGATCAAGCCTATTGCCGATTTGGCGCACGAAATTGAAAGCGTGTATGAACGATGCAGCAAAGGCGAATTAGCCTATTCTGCTTCACTGGAAGCGCTGCTGCATGAAGTGAATGATGCCTTGTCACATATGGTCGATACGATTCGACGCAGTGCGTCGTGTTATGAGGTGGCTGAACTTATTGCCAGAGTTAGAGCCTTTCAAACAATCAAACCCGACACAGAGCACACTCAGGCAGTTTCAAATGCGCCGCATGAAGTCGCTTCAACGGTGTTGAATGGCAATGAAAGCACCGAAATGCAGTCAGATTCGAATACGTATGCGCTGAATCTTGATCCAGAACTTGTGGAGATTTTCCTCGAGGAAGCGGATGAAATTCTTGATACGGTGTCAGGTAATCTGGATAACTGGGCGGCAGATCAGGAAAACATCACAGAAATTGAATCCTTGCAACGCAGCCTGCATACGCTCAAAGGCAGTGCGCGTATGGCTGGACTTAAAGCCATTGGTAATTTAGCGCATGAGCTGGAATCGCTCTACGAACTCAGCGTGCGCGGTGACTTGCATTACTCTGAAAACATGGGAATGCTGTTGCATCGCTGCCATGACACGCTCGCCGATATGGTGGGTGAGGTTAAAAAAGGCAAGGCACCGGCTGAAGCTAAAACACTGATCAGCCAAGTGCTTGCGTTTGTAGATTCAGGCAATATCCCTCACACGTTTTCTACAGCAGCCAGCATGGAATCATTGCCTGACGCTACAGAGCAAACAATTTCCACCGCGGCCATTTTACCGTTTAAATCCGCTGATCGTGCTGATAGTACACAGCCCCTTGAGACGGTTCAGGTTGAAGAAGAATTTGTTGTCGATATCAGCGACTACGAGGTTATTCACTTATTCATAGACGAAGCACGTGAACTGCTCGAAGGCATCGAAGGCAGTATTGAACAATGGCAAGTCGAACCAGACATTCTTGCGCCACGGCATGAGCTCAAACGTCTGCTACATACCTTAAAAGGCAGTTCGCGTTTGGCCGGTCTGAGCCCATTGGGTGATCTGAGCCATTCATTTGAGAGTTATATCATTCATCTGGATACGGCGCCTGAGACCGATACAGAAAAACTCTTCACTACACTCAAAGCGAAATACGACGGCCTGGTCAGCTGGGTTGATAAGCTCAAAGCACGTGTTAAAACACAAGAAGAGCGTACTAACACCGAGCGCAGCAAGGAGCTTATTGCCCAAGCGAATGAGATTGCGCGTCGGGCCAGCATGGCCAAAGAAAAACCGATTACTGAGGCGGAGGAACAGCAAGAAAGCAGCAGGGCCGTTGCTCAGGAAATGGTGCGTGTGCCTGCAGATATGCTGGAAAATCTGGTTAACCTGGCCGGTGAAACCAGTATCAGCCGGGCACGTATTGAAAAAGAAGTGGCCGACTTTAAACACACGCTCACTGAAATTAACGACACCATTGAACGTCTGCAAGAGCAGATGCGCCGCCTCAATATCGAAACCGAGGCGCAGATCCTGTTCAGTCATGAAACCACCCATCAGGATAAAGGTGAGGAATACGAGGACTTTGACCCACTGGAAATGGACCGTTACTCATTGATTCACCAGTTGTCGCGTTCACTGGCCGAAAGTAGTAATGACTTGACCGACTTAAAAGATACCTTGGCGAATAAAACGCGCGATACTGAGCGCTTATTGCTGCAACAGGCGCGCATCAATACAGAATTACAAGAAGGCTTGATGCGTACTCGTTTAGTTCCTTTCTCTCGTCTGGCACCACGTTTACGTCGAACGGTGCGGCAGGTGTCTCAGGAATTAGGTAAGAATGTTGATTTGCAAATCGTAAACGCTGAAGGCGAAATGGATCGTAGCGTGTTGGAACGCATGATTTCCCCCCTGGAACACATGTTGCGCAACGCCATCGATCACGGTATTGAATCGCCGCAGGAACGCGAGCGTCTGGGCAAAAATAAAACGGGTAAAATAACGTTGCACCTCACCCGTGAAGGTGCCGATGTGGTCTTGCGTTTGTCCGATGATGGTGCCGGTATCAATGCCAAAAAGGTCAGAGCAAAAGCCATTGAACTCAAAATGCTTGATTCAAAACTCTCCATTTCTGACAGCGAGGCCTTGCAGTTTATCTTCCAGCCCGGTTTCAGCACGGCTGAAAAAGTGACGCAAATCTCCGGCCGTGGTGTGGGCATGGATGTGGTGAACAACGAAATCAAATTGCTGGGCGGATCAACCCGCATTCACTCCTCACCGGGTGTAGGCACGCAATTTACCATACGTTTGCCTTTCACCGTGTCGGTCAACCGCGCCCTGATGGTGCGTGTCGGCGAAGATACCTATGCCATACCTTTGTCGCATATCGAAGGTATTGTACGGATCAGTCCCTATGAATTGGAAAATTACTACCAGCCGGGCAATCAGGATCTGTTCAAATATGCAGAGCGTGATTACACCCTGCAGTACCTAGGTGCCTATGTTAAAAATATTTCTACACCCATCTTGCAGGGGCAAACACAAGCACTGCCGGTTATTCTGATTCGGGGTACGGAACGCGCCATGGCTTTCCAGGTCGACTCGCTTATCGGCAGCCGTGAAGTGGTGGTGAAGTCCTTGGGGCCGCAGCTCTCTTCGGTGACAGGTTTGTCTGGCGCAACCATTCTGGGTGATGGTAACGTGGTTATCATTCTTGATCTGATTTCCATGATTCGTTCCGATTGGGCTGAGCGTTTGTACGGCCATGCCCGCATCGAAAAAACAACAGAAAAAACCACGAATGCTATTCCTATTGTTATGGTGGTTGATGACTCCATCACCGTACGCAAGATTACGTCACGTTTGTTAGAGCGCAATGGTTACGAAGTTATTCTGGCCAAAGACGGTATGGATGCCATCTCCTTGCTGCAGGATCACACGCCGGATGTCATGCTGTTAGACATTGAAATGCCGCGTATGGATGGTTTTGAAGTGGCCAGTATTGTGAAACACGAGGAACGTCTGAAGGATGTGTCCATCATTATGATTACCTCGCGAACCGGGCAGAAACACCGTGAGCGTGCGTTTTCAATTGGTGTTAACGAATACCTGGGTAAACCGTTCCAGGAAACCGAGCTCCTTAATCTCATTGAAAAATGTATTAGCGTACGTGTCAGCGCTTAAACGGCTTAAGAGTAGATAATGAACGGATCAGGCATCCAGCTCGCCATTATTTCAGACAACGAGTCGTGTCTACAGCGCTTAAAGGACACGGTTCTGGGTATGGGGTATGCGGTGAGCCTGGAAGCTCGACCCGAGGACGTATCCTTGTCGGATGAAATCAAGGTTGATCTGTGGTTGTTGTATCTGACCGATGAAGATCGCTGGGCCGATTTTGTTGACCAGATCATTGAGCACAGCGATGCGCCTACCCTCTTTGGTAATACCAATATTCCACTTCACGACAGCACAGATCTTATGCGCTGGAATCGTCATTTACTGGAAAAAATTACCAAACAGGTGGGACCTCCTTCGAGTCAGGGCCAAACCACCCTGGCCTTGCTCCAGAATACAACGCAGAAATTACGCACTCTAGAACTGCGTCAGGATCTTGTGGCCTCTGCCACGCCAGGACGCACGTTGGATAATGCGTTAGAGCGCATTAAGCCGTCACTGCCGACGAGCAGAAACACACCCAGCCGTTGCGCACAGTATAACGATGAAGTGACCCGTGTTTGGGTGCTTGGTGCCTCGCTGGGAGGGCCTGCGGCGGTTAAGGAATTTCTCGATGTAATGCCCGAAACCCTGCCCATTGCATTTATTCTGGCACAACACATCGACAAGGGTTTTCAGAAAGTGTTGTCGCAAGTGCTCGCGCGTCACAGTCATTTTGAGGTATGCAAAGAAACGATCGGTCAGAAAGTGGAATACGGCAAAGTCTATATTGCCCCGGTCGAACAGGTCATTGATTTCGAGGCCGGTCGTATTGTGGGCAAAAACGAAACATGGCAAGGGCCGTATGCTCCCAGCATTGATCAAGTGATGCGCATCTGCAGTGAGTACTATGGTACGCATTGCGGCACTATACTTTTTAGTGGCATGGGCAGTGATGGTGCGATTTACGCCCCTGAGCAAGTCAAAAACGGTGGATGTGTGTGGGCACAAACAGCCGACACCTGTGCCAGCAGCAGTATGCCCGATTCTGCACGACAAACGGGCTGTGTCAGCTACAGTGGCTCGCCTAAACAGCTCGCATTGCAATTGATTGCCCATGTGCGCCGCGAACTTAAAAATGATGAACAAGCAATTAAACAACCTGTGGCATTTTAATGGCTGCACCCAACTCATTAGTGCGAAATTACGAGAGAAACCGCTATGAACGTCCCTGCTCAAACCGAATACGATTCCTTGCCTGATAAAATTGCCTGTCTGATGATTCCCATGCAATCGGTCACCTTGATGCTTCCTAACGAAGCCGTGGCCGAAGTGGTGGGTGATCTTCGCCCCGAAAAATTACCCGACATGCCGGAGTGGTATCTGGGACAAGCTGAATGGCGGGGTTTGAAAATCCCCGTGTTGTCGTATGAAAATCTTGTCGATGGCAGCTACACCGCCCCCACGCACAGCAGTTGCCTGATTGTGCTTAACTCCCTCAAAGCACAGCGAACGTTCCCGTTTTATGCCTTACTCAGCACGCAGCATCCTCGTTTGCTTCGTGCCAATAAAAAAGATCTGGTCGAACAGGAAACCACGACAGGCATTAATAAATACCACGTGCTGATCAATGGTAATGCTGCCATTATCCCGGATCTGGATCTGCTGGAAGAAAAACTGCTGCACCATTAAGCGTTGTTTGCCGCGCACAATAAAAAGGCTCGGATGCGCATTATTTGCGGCAGACGCAGCATTCGCAAATAATGGACAAGGGCCATTCCAGAACTGGAAGGCGGCCCTGAATCGGTTTACCATCAGCCTCGATGAGCGCATGCCTCAGCATTAAACCCCATCCGATGACACAAAATCGCGGACACCCTCATCTTATCAAGGAAGCAAGATGACCCAAGCGGTTAAAACAACCTTAGCATCCAATCCCCTGAATGAGTTGCGCGTCTGGCAGCGTTATCATATTCATTTGACCTTGTTGTATGGCCTGGCGATTGTGCTGGCCATGCTGTTTCTGGCTAACACAATGTATCAGCTGCGCGTGGGCAGTGAGCTCGAAGCGCTGCAAAAGCGTTTGTTGCTCCTTGTGACGGTGTTGGCTGACAATGTTGATGAACAGACTATTGCGCAGACCCCTATTGATAATACCGATATGAGCCTGGTTCATCGGCGTATGCAGGCGCAATTTTCCCGCGTTATGGCCGCAGATAAACGTCTGGAAAGTATTTATATACTACGGCAAACAGAAGAGCCCACGCAGTTGCGTTTTTTTGTGGATGTCACACGTAACAGCGAAGCGGCAAAACCAGGCGAAAAATACGATGCCAGTCGATTATTAATTCTACTGCAAGGATTCTCCCGGACGGTGGTTGAGAAGCAGCCTTATCGTGATGCCTTCGGCAGCAGTCTGTCAGCCTATGCACCGATCCGCAGCAGTGATGGCCGTTCGATTGGCATGCTGGGTGCGGATATCAGTGCCAGCGAGATATATGCGCTTAATAAGGAGCTTTTGCAAAATACCGGCCTGGTCTTTGGTGCGACCATGATTGTGCTGGCGCTGTTGTCGCTGGTGGTGGCGCGTAATATTCGCAAACCCTTGAGTCAGATTATTGCTGGCACAGCGGCTATTGCAGAGGGGAATTTTGCTGCGCGCATCGATCTGCAGCGCAAAGATGAGTTTGGCATCATGGGCAGGCAAATTGATGCCATGGCCTCCCAATTGCAACAAAGGGAGTTTATTCGCCAGATTTTTGGACAGTACGTCAGCGAAGCGGTCGCCGAAAAATTGCTGACAACGACCTCGGACACCACCATGAGTGGTGAGGAGCGTGTGGTGTCTGTGCTGTTTTCCGATCTTCAGGCTTACACCACCATCAGTGAACATTTACCGCCTGCGCAATTGGTCAAACTGTTGAACCATTATTTTGGCGAAATGACCACGATTATTGATCAATATGGTGGCTGCGTGATCGAATTTCTCGGCGATGGCATTCTGATTGTATTTGGCGCGCCCCAGTCCTTGGATAATCATGCAGAACAGGCTGTGCGTTGTGCCCTGGCCATGTATGAACGTTTTCAGACCTTGCTTGAGGAATGGAAAAATACAAGCCTGGCCAATTATGTGCCTTTGGATAATTATCAATTACTTGGCATGCGCATGGGCATTCATAGTGGCGCCGTCGTGGCCGGCAATTTGGGCTGTGCATCGCGGATGAAATACGCCGTGATTGGCGACACAGTCAATGTTGCTGCACGTTTGGAGGCACTCAACAAAAACTTTCAAACGCACCTGCTTATCAGCGGAGACACTGCGCAGCAATTACCGATGGATCTGAGTCAAACCATGCACTTTCAAGGCATGCAGCAGGTCAAGGGGCGTGAAGGCATGTTGCCGGTATATTCTTTAATTGGCGCAGAACCAGACGGCGCTTAATTCAAATCTAAATAATAATTAATATCATTTACATTTGCTTTTCAACTTCATTATAATCGCCACAGTTGATTTTGTGCTGTGTGAATTTGATTAAATAAAAAGGAGTTGTAATGCGTACGCTGAAAAAAATAGCCCTGCCTGCTGTGTTGTCACTGTGTGGAATTAGCGCGCCTTGGGCGGCTCATGCCGTCGAAGGTGTGAATAACTTTGGTGCCTACGGCGAGCTGCACTACGCCAACGTACCGGCCCCCGGTGTGAATGGTGATGAACTGATTGATTTTCATCGTTTTGTCTTGTTTTTTGGTCATGAGTTCAGCGACGCAATACAGTTCTATTCTGAAGTGGAGCTGGAGCATGCCTATGCTGGCGAAGGTGAGCCTGGTGAAGTCGAAATCGAACAAGCGTATTTGCAGTTCCAGCTCAATGACCTGTTTAGCGCCTCCACCGGGGTGTTTTTGGTGCCGGTGGGCATCATCAATGAAACCCATGAGCCAAACACGTTTTACGGGGTGGAACGTAACCCGGTGGAGTCACGTATCATCCCTTCGACCTGGCGCGAGGCCGGAGTGATGTTGACCGGTACACTGCCTGATGTTGGGCTGCGTTATGATCTTGCCTACCACAGTGGTTTGGATGAAGGCGCCAATATTCGCAGTGGGCGCCAGAATGCTGCCAAAGCAGAGGCTGAAAACAAAGCTGCAACCGCACGGGTTAAATATACGGCCATACCCGGTTTGGAATTAGCCGCCAGCGCGCAGTATCAGTCAAATCTGGATCAGATCAAGGGCGGCGTAGACGAGGCAGTTCTGCTGGAGTCACATGTGATTTGGCGCGTCGGGTCCTGGGATCTTCGAGCGCTGTATGCAATGTGGGATATTTCCGGTGATCCGGGCATGCCCTATCTTGACCAGCAACAGGGTTATTATCTTGAAGGCAGTTACAAAATCACGCCGCAGTGGGGTGTGTTCCTTCGTCATAACGACCTGCAATATCGAAGAGATGGGGCCGGTTTTGAGCTGGATGAGCAGCAGCAGAATGTGGGTGTGAATTATTGGCCTCATGAAGACGTGGTGTTAAAAGCCGACATTCAGTGGCAAAACAAGGATGCAGGTGATGCGAACGGATTTAATCTGGGTCTGGGTTATCAGTTTTAAAAGTCGGTGTTTATGACAGGTAAACGCTGTAAGAAAAGTATTATCTGGTTGAGTCAGCGTCTTATAGGGATATTTTTGATTCTGGGTCGGGCGTATGCTGATGATGCGTCCGCAGCGCAAGATTTCCTTGCCAAGGCTTTTGGCAAGGAGCTTCCAGTGGCTCAAGTGTTGACGTTTACGCCAGCAGAAAAACGCGAATTAGAGGCTATTCTCCAGCACCCCTTAAAGCGCCAAAGGCTGCGTTATTGGCAGTGCGGTAGCGATAGTGTCTGGATTCTTGACGAAATTGGTAAACATAAACCGATTACGGCAGGTTTCTGGTTGCAAAAGGGCGTTATTAAAGAAGCCCGTGTGTTGGTATTTCGCGAAAATCGGGGCTGGGAAATAAAACATCCCCGTTTTCTTGCCCAGTATGCGGGTTTATATCAAGTGAACAATGATCAATTGAGTGCTCAAGTCGATGGCATCAGTGGTGCCACGCTTTCAGTTCGGGCCATGGATAAAATGGCGCGTGTGGCACTGTATCTTGACAAGCATCGACTGGAGAATACGATTCCGCCGTCTATAAAAACAAGTTCAAACTCTTGAAAACAAAAGCACAGAAAGATTTCTTCCGTTTATTACTGCTGCATCGACGCATTGGTGTTGTGCTGGTGTGGATTGCGGTCTGGCTGGCAATAACAGGTGTGTTGTTAAACCACAGCGATCAACTGCAACTCAAAGACATCAAAATACATGCAGCCTGGGTGTTGAAACTATACGGTCTGGAGTCCGAGCCCATA